>Ga0193752_1002679_pt1 | contig 13027 bp, 13 predicted proteins | sample H1c1metaG_FD_144924 | JGI IMG/M metagenome (GOLD analysis project Ga0193752, IMG submission 144924) | Soil microbial communities from a riparian zone of the East river system, Colorado, United States - H1c1 | ecosystem: Environmental > Terrestrial > Soil > Riparian zone | place: USA: East River... | reverse complement strand
ATTTTGCGTTTTTTCCCCCCCCCCCCCCCCCCCCGAAAGGGCACCTCATTGAGTTCGAGCAATTGGATGCTATTCAGAGAGGATCGCGCCTCGGGCGCCAGTAGCTTGGCGACATGCTGATACGGGACTTTAGTGTCGCCGGCCAGAATCGCTCAAACCTTCCCAAGGCATATCCCAAGTACTTTGCAAAGGTACGCGTCAGAGCGGCAGGGATTGAGAGCGGTTCGTGCTTAAGGAGGTACTTCATCTCTGATTTGACGAACCGCAGGCCCTCTCCCTCTGCCCTGCCGAATGAATCAAGCAACCATCGGTTTCGTGCGTGGAATACTCCAACATCGAAGTACCGCTGCAGTTCTTGCTTCACCGAGTAGGCGTGAGAGTGAGTAACGCAAGCTCCTCCGACATAGGCAAGATTCCAACCGCTCATGAGCATCCGGCCTGCAACCACTTGGTCCTCGGCAAAAAGGGCGTCGTCGGGAAATCCCCCAACGGCAACGAGCGCCTGTCGTCTGTAGGCCGCAAAGGAGTTCGAGCTAAAGACAGTTTTGATGCCGTAACGCTTGCGGTCGCCCAAACTCCGCAGCTCGAGCCCCGCATCGGGATAGTTCGCCAACCTCGCGTGTCGCTCTATCGCTCGCGCCTGCGGTCGCGGGAGTTGTCGCCCATACGCCATACCCACTTTGGAATCACCGAAAGCCTTCAGCAGTAGGCGAAAAGCATCCGGACAAGATGGGATGGCGTCCTGAGTCATAAAGATTAGGAATTGGGCATCCTTGACCACCTCAACCGCCATTCGGCGGGTACCTCCATGATTGAACTGAGCCTGAGGAATAACCAGAACTTCCGCACCATACCTAGAAAACAGCGTTGCTGACCCGTCATTCGACGACGAGTCGATGATGAGCACCTGGCGCGGCGCTATCCCCTGCAGCGTGAATCCATCGCATAGAGGCTGGAAATAGACGGCGGCGTTGTACGTGGGAACAACTATCCGCGTATCCGCCAGATAGTGGTCGCGATCAGTCACGAGCAGCGAAGCGAACCTGACGCATCAGTATGCGCCGCTGCGCCTGAGCACGACCCAAACGGTTCAAGAAGGATTGCGATGTCATATCGCTACTCCATTTACGCACATACCACGCGTCCAAACGCGCCCACTCGGCGAACGTCGTAGTACTTCGCCCGCATACCTGCCAAGGACCAGTCAACCCCGGCCGAACTTGCTTATAGAGCTCGAACTCTGCGCCATACGCCTGCACCTCGGCAAGTGTGATCGGCCGCGGCCCCATAAGGCTCATGTCCCCTCTTAGCACATTGATCAGCTGCGGCACCTCATCCAAACTAGTCTTTCGCAACCAGCGCACGCTCTTGAGAATGCGCGGATCTTCTTGCAACTTCAACCCACCGTGTGCAAATGCCTTCCAAAGCTCGGGACGCTGTTTCTCGCTCAACTGATCTTCAGCGTTCAACACCATGGTCATGAACTTGAGTACCTTGATGGTCATACCGTTTCTGCCAAGGCGGTCATGCGCAAAGAGCACTAGCCCCTTGTTTTCACGCGAAACCGCAGCGCAACTATCAAGTAGACGGGGAAATAGACAGCCAGCAGGATCACGGACGACAACACGATCTACCGTTCGCTTGACCACGCGTGCGGGCCAACCCGCAAGGTTGTTTCTGATACCCATGAGCAACACGTCACACCCAAGCTGAGGCACTACGTTGATGCCCTTGGACCGGGAATCCTCTGAGCGTCGGAACCGAAACTTGGAGGTCTTACCCTTTCAGGCATGCGAGGGCCTGCGAGGCGTTACGGGCGCCGCGGACGTTCTTATCGCCATCCTTGAGGCGGATGCCGGCGTTTTCTCTGTCCCATCTGAGGTTTTGTCCTACTTCTGCGGCTCGCCCCCTACTTTAGGCCTTACCACTAGGGAAACTTGGCTGCCCGGACGGTTTTGAGCGCAAAAGCTGGCGCGGTGGTGCGCCAACCGATATTCAAGCCCTTTCTGTCGGCTGCGACGACTTGCTCGCAGACGGTAAGCCTCGGGCTGAAATGCAAAAAAATGCTTTGGCCTATGCCACTACCACCTTCGACATCGATAAAATCACAGACAGATTTGAGGCGGTCCTGGGGGCTGCTTCGGGGGGGTAGGGGAAATGAAGCGCGCGCTGGTCTGCGGCGCAGGGGGGTTCATTGGTGGCCACCTTGTCGCACGTCTGAAGTCCGAGGGTTTCTGGGTTCGAGGCGTCGACCTCAAGCACCCCGAATACTCCAACACGTCGCGAATGACTTCCTGGTCGGTGACCTTCGCGATCCCGTCGTCTCCCGCGAAGCAGCCAACCAATATTTAGCGCTCACTCATGAACGTGCTCAAGCCCTTTGGAGCGTGGTTTTCGGCGCTCCAGCGCGCGCTTGATGCCGCCTTCATCTTGCTTTCGTTGTGGCTTGCTTCCATCGCGCTCGACCATGAGTGGCGTCAGCTCAACAGTCTTGCCGCGGCGGCTGCCATCGCGATGTTTCTCCTCGGAGCGCAGGCGCGGCGCCTGTACGCATCGTGGCGGCTCGCTTCGATGGACGACGAATTCCGCAGTGTCCTTCTGATTTGGGGCGGCACGTGCTGCGCCATCATCGTCGGCGCGTTCCTCGCGAAGACGTCGAGCAGCTACTCCCGACTGGAAATGCTGGTGTGGTTCTGCGTTACGCCGGCGCTTCTGATCTGGTCGCGGCTTCTGGTCCGTGGCCTTCTGCGCGCCGTCCGCAAATCCGGCATGAATATTCGTACGGTCGCCATAGTCGGCGCCACGTCGATATCCAAGCCCTTGCTGCAGATGCTCGAAGACTCAGGGTTCGGCGTGCGACTAGTGGGAGTCTTTGACGATCGTAACGACCAGCGCCTTGCCGAAGATGGTCATGCGGTCGGGACGCGCGCCGGTAGCGTGCCCGAACTGCTTGCGCGGGCCAAGCGCGCCGAAGTCGACTTCGTATTCATAGCGCTTCCCATGCGGGCGGAAAACAGGATTGTCGAGCTGGTGGGCCAGCTCGCCGACACGACGGCGTCCGTGTACGTCGTGCCCGACCTTTTCATGTTCGACCTGATGCGCGCGCGCTGGGTGACTTTCGGTGGCCTGCCAGCGGTGAGCGTGTACGAGTCGCCTTTCGACGGGCTATCCGGATGGATCAAGCGCGCCGAAGACCTCGTCTTGGGTACAGCGCTGCTCGCGATCGCCGCTGTGCCGATGGCCTTCATCGCTGTCGGTCTCAAGCTGACGTCTCCCGGAAGCATTTTCTTCAAGCAGCAGCGCTACGGCCTCAACGGACGCGTGGTTCGGGTGTGGAAGTTCCGCACCATGACCGTGTCCGAGGACGGCTTCGACGTGGTGCAGGCTCGCCGGCATGACCCGCGGGTTACTCGCTTCGGCAGGATTCTGCGCGCCGCCTCGCTGGACGAGCTGCCTCAGCTTTTCAACGTGCTCAGTGGCGAGATGTCGCTCGTGGGACCTCGACCGCATGCAGTAAAGGTGAACGAGGAATTCCGCCGGCTGATTCACGGCTACATGCTGCGCCACAAGGTGAAGCCCGGCATCACCGGATGGGCCCAGGTGAACGGCTGGCACGGCGACGACACGGTGGAAAAGATGCAGCAGCGAGTCGACCACGACTTGGCTTATCTGCAGAGCTGGTCCCTCTGGCTCGATATCAAGATCCTCTGGTTGACCGTTATCGCCGTCTTCTCACGCAGGAAAGCGCCGGCGGAAGAGGCGACGACGTGAGATATGTCGCCCTGTCGGCCATCCTCTTCGCGATCGGCATCGGCCTGACGCAGCTCCAGGCCGACGAACAGGCGTATGTGCCGGTTGTCCGGATGCGTACCGCCGACGGCCACTTCGTCACTCTTCTCGCGAGCAAACGGTTGGGCAGAAGCGCATGCCAGCAAACCGTGGATCAGTTTGCCGCGCCGCTGCGCGTCTGCGCGGCGTGCAGCATCGAATCGATGGGTTGCACCACAGGCCTTTCGGGGATCGACAAGGCTCTTGCAGAGGGGCAGCCATTGCCCGTCTATGCGGTGGTGGGGGAAAGCGGAATCCGCGTATCCGTGGTCGGCCCGCCCGAAACCGTCAAGGCACAGTGTGAAGCGATCGCGCAGCACATGGTTCGGAACGGAATGAAAAGTGCCGCTTGCATGTACCCGGCATCGCGTTCCACCCAAAGTCCGTCCCAACAGCTCTAACCAGTTTCTTGGCCGACATCCTGCCTCCCGCGATCAGTGGAGGGCGCAGAAGGTTTCTTTTACTTTTTTACAAAAGGACGGCGGCCCCCGGCGTTGCAGTGCGATAAATCTCTTGCGGTAGCAGGAGCCTTGCAACAAAATGAAACGGAAGGTGGAGCTCACGGGGTAGCTTCAGGAATCACTAAGAATTAGTAGGGGGGTCCATAAGATGTTCTCGTTATTTTCAAAACGCTTGGCAATTGGCCTGCTCGGTCTCTTGCTTCCTATCGCCGCTCTTGCGAGTGCGGTGGTGCAGTCGATGCAAGGCGACGTCAGAGTTAACGGCACTCCGGTGACGCTAAACCAGCGCCTCAACCCCGGCGCGGTTCTGACCACGGGCGCGAATGCGCAGCTCGTGATGCGATTCGATGACAACCAACGCGTTGTCCTGAACCAGAACACCCAGTTCCGCATCGTGGACTTCCGCTATAACACCGCCAATCCGAAGGACGACCGTTCGGTATTGGATCTGGTGAGGGGCGCGCTGCGCATCGTTACCGGGGCGGTTGCCAACCGCAATCGTTCGGCTTTCCAGCTTCGCACTCCACAGGCGACCATCGGCGTTCGCGGTACGGACTTCATGGTGGCGATCGTCAATCCGGCTTATGTGTCGGTGCTCGCTGGAAGTGTCGGCGTCACCAGCGCTGCAGGCACAACGGTGTTCGGTGCCGGAGCATTCGGACTCGTCGCAAGCTCGACGGCGCTCGCCGTGGCGGTTCCGGCTAGCGCTATCCCGGCTGCTGTCACCGGAGCGTTCGGCACCATGGGTGCGGCAGCCGGCGTAACCGCCGGTGCCGCGGGAGCGGGATTGGGCGGCGCGGCGGCAGGCGCGGGCACCGCGACCGGCGTGACAACTGGCGCGGCGATTGGCATTGGCGCGGGCGCGGCAGCCGCCGCAGCAGCAGTCGCGGCCAGCCAGAATGACGATGCCTCGCCCACGCCGACCACCACGCACCACCCCTGATCTCTCGGCGATGCTAAAAAAGGCCCCTCTCGGGGCCTTTCTTTTTGCAGGGCTGCTTTCGGCGCTGCCGGCGTTCGCCGCCGAGCCTAGCCTCTCCGGCCAGACCGGCCTCATCAGCATGCCCGATGCGCGCTTCGCGCCGGAGGGTAGCTGGCGATCGGGCTATAGCTATCTGCGGCCGTACTCGACCATCTGGTCTGGCGTGACGTTTTTTCCCTGGCTGGAAGGCTCGTTCCGCTACACGCGCATCATGCATGTGCCGGGATTTCCCGAGGCAACAGATCCTTCAGATCCGCTATTCGGATCCGACTACGGCGACTACAAGGACAAGTCGTTCGACACGAAGCTGAGGTTGCTGCCGGAACGCGACTGGTGGCCGCAGATCGCGGTTGGCCTGCAGGACTTCGGCGGCGGGACGGGTGTTTTCAAGGCGGCGTACGCGGTTGCCTCCAAGCGGCTCGGGGAAGTCGACCTGACTCTTGGCTATGGCAACTCGCGCATCGACGGCCTGTTCGGCGGTGCGCGGTGGTCGCCGCTGCAGCTGCCGGGCTGGAGCCTGGTCGCCGAATACGATGCTTATAACTATAAGCAGGACGTCGGTTCGGATCTGTCCGGCGCGGCGTCTTACAAGAAGAGTGCGGCGGCAGGCGTCGAGTACCGGGACAGCTGGTGGGGCGTAAAGGCGTTCGGCGCGCACGGCGAGGTTGGCCTCAACGCGTATGTCAGTTTCCCGCTGAATGAGCGCCAGTTCGTGCCCAAGGTCGACGAGCCGGCGCCTTATACGCGGATCAATCCGCGGCCGACGGAGGCGCAGTGGCACGACGATCCGGCGCACCGCAGCCGGCTCGCGCGGGCGCTGGTGGCGCAGGACTTCCGCGACATCTCGCTCGGCTACGCGAACGGCCGGCTCGAGGCGCGGCTGACGAACACCCGGATCTCGTCGATGCCGCGGGCGATCGGCCGCGCGGCGCGGACGATGCTGTCGTTCGCGCCGCTGGAGGTGCGTGAGATCCGCGTCACCTACAACCAGGGGACGCTGCCGGTCGCCACGTATACCTTCATCGACGCGCGGCTGCTGCTGCGCTACTTCAACGGCATGGCGACGCGCGAGCAGCTCAAGCCGTACGTGGCGATCGAGTACGCCTCGCCGGGCGAGGCGCGCGAGGAGAAGGACCGCGCCGAGACGCTCGCCGCGTTCGAGGAGCCGCTGCCCGAGGGCGTGGTCCTCGACCGCTCGAGCGCGGACATCTTTGCGCTGCGCGGCGAGAACGTGCTCGGCGGCCGCTTCCGGCTGCGGCCCTACGTCTCGGCCTACCTCAACGATCCGTCGGGCGCCTTCAAGTGGGAGGCGGCGCTGATCGCGAGCTACGACCGCCCGATCATCGGCGATAACGCCTTCCTTTCGGCCGCGGTGCAATGGACGGTGTACGAGAACGTGAGCGACGTGACGCAGCCTTCCAACAGCGAGCTGCCGCACGTCAGGTCGGACATCGCCGAGTACAAGCGCGCGAGCGACTTCAAGCTGATGCGGCTGCTGGCCAACAAGTTCTACCAGCCCGCCGAGCGCATCTACGCGCGCGCCTCGGCCGGCCTCTACGAGGAGATGTATGGCGGCGTCGGCGGGCAGGTGCTCTACCTGCCGCGCGACGGGCGCTGGGCGACGGACCTCGCGGTGGACTGGGTGCAGCAGCGCGACTTCGAGGGCTGGTTCGGCTTCCAGGACTACCGCACCGTCACCGCCATCGCTTCGCTCAATTACCGCATGGCGCAGGGCGTCACCGGCACGCTGCGCGCCGGGCGCTTCCTCGCCAAGGACGAAGGCGTTCGCATGGAGGTGAAGCGCCGCTTCCAGTCGGGCTGGGAGGTCGGCGCCTGGTACACGATCACCAACGGCGACGACATCACCTCGCCCGGCACGCCGGACAAGCCGTACTACGACAAGGGCATCTTCATGTCGATGCCCCTCGAGACCATGCTGACCCGGGACACGCAGGCGGTCGCCGGCTTCGCCATCGCGCCCTGGACGCGCGACGTCGGCCAGATGGTGGCTTCGCCCGGCGACCTCTACTCGATCCTCCAGCGCCCGGTGCTGCAAATGCACGAGCGCGACGGCCTGGTGTACCTCGGCGACCGCGACGACGACTACCCGCTGCCCGAGCTGGGCAGCCGGCAGCCGTGGCCCGACTTTCTCGCCCAGGACGCCTTCTCGTCGCGCCGCGCCGCGAATGGCGTCGACTGGATGAAGACCATCCTCGCCGGCACGGCGATGACGCTCGCCTCGGCGCCGCTCGACAAGGAAGCCTTCGACTACGCCGAGAAGCACAAGGACGCGGGCTGGATGAAGAAGACCATCCAGCTCGGCGACGCGCTGCCGTTCGCGGCGGTCGGGCTGTCGGGGATCTTCGCGTTCGACGACTCGCGGCCGCGGCTCTCCGACGCCGGCGTCGCCGCCCTCGAGGCCGGCGCGGTGGCGCTCGTCGGCACGGAGGTCCTGAAGTACGGCGTCGGCCGCGCGCGGCCCACGGCCGGCCTGGGCACGCACGAGTTCGAGCCCGGCAGCTCGAAGGACCAGTTCCACTCCTTTCCGTCGCGCCATACTGCGGTGATGTGGGCCGCGGTGACGCCCTACGCGAAGGAATTCGGCATGCCATGGCTCTACGGCCTCGCCGCGATCACCAACGTCGCGCGAGTCGGCAGCCGCGAGCACTGGGTCTCGGACACGGTGGGCGGCGCGGTGCTGGGCTACGTGCTCGGCGACCTCGCCTGGCAGTCGCGGCGCGAGTCGCGCAAGAGTAAGAGCACGCCGGCCGTGGCGCTCGGGCCGGGCAAGGTGTACCTGTCGTGGGATCTGCCATGAAAAGAATGGGGACAGACCCCAAAATGAAGAAGCAGAAACTGGGGTCTGTCCCCATTTTCCTGCTGCTCATGGCGGTTTCTTTTTCAGTAGAGGCACAAACCTGTCGGGTGCTCGACTCGGAGCTGCAGCGCAGCTACTCAGGCAGCTGCGTGAACGGGCTTGCCGAGGGCGAGGGAACGGCGAGCGGAACTGCCGAGTACCGCGGCGGCTTCCGCCAGGGCATGAAGCACGGCAAGGGCATGAAGACCTGGGCAAACGGCGATCGCTACGAGGGCGAGTTCGTCGACGATCGGCGCGAGGGCTTCGGCACCTACACCTGGGGCCGCGGCAAGTGGGCAGGCGAGCGCTATGAAGGCGGCTATAGCAACGACCAGCGCCACGGCTTCGGCACCTACCGCTGGCCGAGCGGCGATTTCTACGCCGGCCCGTGGAAGGACGACGTCGCCACCGGGCCGCCGACCGGGATGATGCTCGCCAGGAAGAAGTTCGAGGACGAGGCGCGGGCCGCGGTGGCGAAAGAAGGCATCAAGGTGTGCCGCGAGATGGCGGTGGGCATCGGCAACTGGGAATGGGTGCGCGGCGTGGTCGTCGGGGTGAACGCGGACCAGGTCGGCGTGCGCATCGACGAGCCGGGGAAGCACGGACACTTCAAGCTGGGCGAAACCGCGTGGGACGAGGCGACGGCGTGGGTGCCATGCCTGTGAAGATCTACGACGCCGTCATGCGCCTGCCGCTGACGCTGCTCGCCGCTTACTTTCTCTGGCGCGAATGGGGGGCGCTCGAGTCGGCGCGCGACGTGGTGCGCATTGCCGTGCACGTCGCGACGATGCTGTTCCTCGTGCTCATCGCCGGCTTCACGCTCGCGCGGCGCCGCCCGGTGCGCCGCTCGGTGGGCGTCTGGCCGCGCTTCGCCGCGCTCGCCGGGCTGCTGCTGCTCTATACGCTCATGCTCCTGCCGCGCGCACCGGTCGACCCGCGCTGGGATGCGCCGGCGCTCGGCCTGCTGCTCGTCGGCCAGTTCTTTTGCGTTGTCGCGCTGCTGCAGCTCGGGCGCTCGCTCTCGGTGATGCCAGAGGCGCGCCGCCTGGTCACCGCCGGCCTGTACGCCCGCATCCGCCACCCGCTGTACCTAGCCGAGGCGATCGCTACGCTCGGCGTGTTGCTGCAATTCCGCTCCGTCGAGGCCCTGGCGCTGGTCGTTCTCCAGTTCTGCATTCAGCTCTGGCGCATGCGCGAAGAGGAAAAGGTGCTGGAAGCGGCGTTTCCCGACTACGCGGCCTACCGCGGCCGCACCGCGCGCCTCATCCCGGGAATCTATTGATATGAAGCAGGCGATCATCGCGCTGGTTCTCATCGCCGTGGGCTCGTGGCTCGCCCACCTGCACGTCGCCTCGCAGACCTACTACCCGATCGTGCGCCTGAGCTCGCCGGAGGAAGGCCTCGTCTACACGACGGTGCAGGACGAGGTACAGGAGCGGCGCGCCTGCGGCGCCGCCAACGACCGCTTCCTCAAGCCGATCAAGGAATCCTGCAAGCAGTGCCAGGTGGTGTACGCGCGCTGCGAGCGCAAGCTCGAAGGACTCGAGGCGGCGCTCGCCAACGGCGCCGCGGTGCCGCACTACCAGGTGTTCGCGCCGGGGCTGCGCATCGCGATCGACGGTCCGGCCGCGCCGGCCAAGGCCAGCTGCGACTTCATCGCGGGCGACATGGTGAAGCGCGGCCTGCGTTCGGCCGCCTGCGTCTACCCGCGGTAGAAATCGGGGTCAGACCCCGATTTCACCGGAACTAGGGATGGTGCGTGGTGGTGGTGGTCGGAGTGGGTGTGGCGTTGGCCGAGCTGGTGGACGCAGCCGCAGCCGCAGTGGCGCCGACCGAGATCACCGCCGGCACGAGCATCGGCGCAAAGGCCGACCCAGCCGTGACGGCCGTGGCCGCGCCGGCCGCCTGGCCGCCGGCGACCGCACCGGCCGCTGGCGCCTGCGCTACTGTGGTGGATGCCGCAGCCGGAGCCGCCGGAACGGCCGTTTGCGCGACGGCTACGCCGGTCGCCGCGATGGCGGAAAATAGGAATACAAGCTTCATGATGGAACCCCCGAAAATTGGACAGTGACCTTCTAACAGCGGTTTTTGTGACTTTAGTCCCGGTGCTATCGGAATGGCAACTGTAATTAACTATCTAACCGGCTTCGGCAATAAATTCTCGAGCGAAGCGCTGCCGGGCGCCTTGCCGCAGGGTCGCAATTCGCCCCAGCGGCCCGCGCGGGGGCTTTATCCAGAAGTCCTGTCGGGGAGCGCGTTTACCGCCCCGCGCGCCGAGAACCTGAGCACCTGGCTCTACCGCCTGCGACCCTCCGCGATGCACCCGCCGTTCAAGAAGCTCCGCGCGGGCGAATTGCGCTCCGGGCCGTTCGACGAGGTCGAGGTATCGCCCAACCGCCTGCGCTGGGACCCGCTGCCGGTTCCGGCACGGCCGGCCGACTTCCTCGATGGCCTCGTCACCATTGCCGGTTCGGGGGAGCCCGCGGCGCAGGCCGGGCTCGCGGTGCACATCTACCGCTGCAACCGCTCGATGCGCGCGCGCTACTTCTACGATGCCGACGGCGAGCTGATGCTGGTGCCTCAGCAGGGAGCGCTCTCCATCTTCACCGAGCTCGGGCGCCTGGAAACGAAACCCGGCGAGATCGCCGTGATTCCCCGCGGCATGAAGTTCCGCGTCGACGTCGACGGGCCGTCGCGCGGCTACGTGTGCGAGAACTACGGCGCGCCGTTCCGCCTGCCGGAGCTCGGGCCGATCGGCGCGCAGGGCCTGGCGCAGGCGCGCGACTTCCTCGCGCCGGTGGCGGCGTTCGAGCGCGCCGGCGCCTGCCGCCTCGCCGCGAAGTTCCAGGGCGCCCTGTGGGAGACGCGCCTTGCGCACTCGCCACTCGACGTCGTCGCCTGGCACGGCAACTACGTGCCCTACAAGTACGACCTCGCGCGCTTCATGACGCTCGGCTCGGTGAGCTTCGACCACGCCGATCCGTCGCTCTTCACCGTGCTCACCTCGCCCTCCGGCGCGCCGGGCGTGGCCAACGTCGACTTCGTCATCTTCCCGCCGCGCTGGCAGGTGGCCGAGAACACCTTCCGCCCGCCGTGGTTCCACCGCAACCTGATGAGCGAGCTGATGGGCCTCGTGCACGGCACCTACGACGCGAAAGCCGAAGGCTTCCTGCCGGGCGGCGTCTCGATCCACAACAGCTTCTCGGCGCACGGCCCGGACCTCGCCACCTACGAGAAGGCCACCAAGGCGCAGCTCAAGCCGCACAAGATCGAGAACACCCTCGCCTTCATGTGGGAGTCGCGCCACATCTTCCGCCCGACGAAGTTCGCGATACAGGCGAAGGAGCTGCAGAAGAGCTACGACAAGGTCTGGGACGGCTTCAAATGAAATCGGGGTCAGACCCCGATTTCATGCCACCGTACCTGTTTTTAGTACACTTGTACTAGAATCCGGGTCATGGAAAGGATCGCCGCGACGCTGTTCGGCAAGACCCGCCGGGCGTTGCTTTCGCGCCTTTACCTGGAGCCGGAGCGCTCGTTCCGGCTGCGCGAGCTCTCCCGGCTCACCGGCATCAGCGCCGGATCGGTGCAGCACGAGCTGAAACAGCTTCTTCACGCCGACCTCGTGGCGCGCGCCGAGGCCGGCGGCCTGGTGACCTACCGCGCGAACCAGGAGTCGCCGGTATTCGACGAGCTGCGCGCCATCGTCGAGAAGACGAGCGGAATCGACGCCATGATCCGCAAGGCACTGGAAAAAGCGCGCAAGAAGATCCGCCTGGCGCTCATCTACGGCTCCATCGCCAAAGGCGCGAACCGGTCCCGCAGCGACATCGATCTCCTGGTGGTGGGAACCATGGAGTTCGAGGCGCTGCTCGCCCTTCTTCGCCCCCTCGAGCAGCGCCTCGGGCGCGAGATCAGCCCCCGGCTCTTCTCGCCGGAGGAGTTCGAGAGAAAGCGCGGCGGCGACCGCTTCCTCCGATCGGTGCTGTCGGGACCGACGATTCCGCTGATCGGCGGCGCCGATGACGCTCGCTAACCTGGTCGGCAAAGGGCTCGAGAAGGCGGAAACCGACGCCGGCGAGATCGCCCGCTACCTCGAGAAGATCCGCCGCAAGCTGGAGGACAGCAAGCGCGAGAGCAATCACGCCGACACGCGCTTCGACATCGCGTTCGAGGCACTCCTGCAGATCGCGATCTGCGCTTTGCGCGCCAACGGCTACCGCACGACCTCCGCCGCCGGCCACCAGCAGGTGGCGATCCAGCTGCTGCCCAAGTCTCTCGGCATCGACGCGAGCGCGATCCGCGTTCTCGACGAGTACCGCAAGAAGCGCTCGATGGGCCTGTACCAGGCCGATTTCGAGCCTTCCGAGAAGGAAGTCCGGGCAGTGACCGAAGCCGTCGAGCGGCTGCGCGCCAGCCTGACCGCCTGGCTCGCGAAACATCGCCCGGATCTCCTGGAGAAGACATGAAGCTCGACCGCACCCACGATCCCGAGCTCCAGTCCTGGGTCGAGTCTGCCGCTGGGTCTGATTTTCCGATCCAGAACCTGCCCTACGGAATCTTCAGAAAAAAGGGATCGAAAGAAAAACCCCGGGGCGGGGTCGCGATCGGGGACCAGATCCTCGATCTGGCAGCGCTGGACATCGACACCGGGCCGAACCTGAATCGCCTGGCAGCCTCGGGGCGTCCCGCCTGGAAAGCGTTGCGCACGGGATTGTCCAAGTTTCTCTCGGTGAAGAACTACAAGAAGAACCTGGCGAAGCATCTCCTGCCGATGAAGAAGGCGGAGCTGTTCCTGCCGGTGGCGGTGGGCGACTACAGCGATTTCTTCGCCGGCATCCACCACGCGACGAACATGGGGCGCATGTTCCGCCCCGACAGCCCGCTGCTGCCCAATTA
>Ga0193752_1002678_pt1 | contig 13028 bp, 10 predicted proteins | sample H1c1metaG_FD_144924 | JGI IMG/M metagenome (GOLD analysis project Ga0193752, IMG submission 144924) | Soil microbial communities from a riparian zone of the East river system, Colorado, United States - H1c1 | ecosystem: Environmental > Terrestrial > Soil > Riparian zone | place: USA: East River... | reverse complement strand
CGCTGATGCTGTGGTTCAACAGCACGCTCGTGCCGCGCTCCAACGCCGTCGTGCTCGACTTCCAGCGGCGCTACTACAGCGAGGTGTCCGAGGAGATGGAGACCTCCTCGCTCTACCGCCAGTCGGCGCCGGGCTCCGTGCTCCACGTCTCGTTCTTCGACGCCGAGGGGGGCCGCGCCATCGACGTGGACCTCGTGCGCTTCGACGGCGTCCGCCGCCCGGCGCCGCCCGGCGACGGCGTCGTCGCGGGCGACAGCCTCTTCGTGCCGACGCGGCTCGTCGAGCGGATCGAGGCGCCGGAGATGGTGTGGGTGGACTCGACGCGGCGCTGGCACATGGACAGCGCCACGCGCCGCGCCTTCGCCCCCGACGGCCGCGAGACCGTCGAGGGCCCTGCCCCCCTCGACACGGCGCTCGCCATCGACCCCGATGAACTCGCCCGCGGCGACCGCGACGCCCAGCGGCTCACGCTGGAGGAGACGCGGGCCTACATCGCGGCGCTGCGGGCGGCGGGCGTGAGCAGGCTGGGTCGGCCGCTCGTGGAGCTGCACGAGAAGGTGGCCTACCCGTTCTCCAACCTCATCCTCGTGCTCCTCGGCGTTCCGCTCGCGGCGAAGCGGCGGCGGGGCGGGCAGGCGGTCCAGCTCGGCATCGGGCTCCTGCTCAGCTTCGCCTATCTCGCCGCGGGCCGCGTCCTCGCCCCCCTCGGCTACGCGGGCGACATTCCCCCCGCCGTCGCCGCGTGGGCGCCCCACGCCGCGTTCCTCCTCCTCGCCCTCGTCCTCCTCGCCCGCGCCCCCCGCTAGGCTTCTCATGGGCAAAATCGAGATCCCGCACCGCAAGGTCCCCCACAATCCCAGCGCGCTCGGCGTCGCCCTCGGCGTGCTCCGCATCGTCGGCCTGCTCCTGGTCGCGGGCGTGGGGGCCGTGCCCGTGCTGCTGGCGGCGCTCATCCCCGGCCGCCCCGGCGGGGCGCGCCCGGCCGCATGGGTGACGGTGGTGCTCGCGAAGCTCTTCCTCGCGCTGTTCCGCGTGCGGCTGGAGGCGCCCGCCACGCTCCGCACGCACAAGGGGCTCGTGTTCCTCAACCACCTCACCTACCTCGACCCCGTCGTCGGCTTCGCCCGCGGCCCCGTGCGCTTCCTCGCCGCCTCGGGCGTGCGGGGCATCCCGTGCATCGGGCTCATCGCGATGGCCGTCGGGACCGTGTTCGTGGACCGCGGCGACCGCGCCTCGCGGGCCGCCACGCGCGAGCGGATCCACCGCCACCTCACCGCCCGCCCGTCGCCGCCGGTGGCGCTGGCGCCGGAGGGCCAGATCGGGCCCGGCGGCGGCGTGCTGCTGCCGTTCCGCCACGGCGCCTTCGAGATCGCCGTCGAGGCGCAGCTCCCCATCCTGCCTCTTTTACTTAGCTACGAGCCGTTCGACGCGGTGGTGTGGCAGCAGGGGGAGCCCATCCTCCTCGCTGTGTGGCGCCTCGCCGCGCGCACGGCCCCCGTCTACGCCTCCGCCCGCCCCCTCGCCCTCCTCCACCCCCGCCCCGCCGCGACCGAGGCGGAAGAGGACGCCGAGGCCGAGCGCCTCACCGGCATCGCCGAAGCCGCCTTCCGCGAAGCGCTAGCTGCCAGCTAAGTTCGACTCCAGTCACGAAATGCCATTCAGCGCTTTATTAGCTGTACTCCCATATGAGCCGCGAGAACCCCGACGCCGCTGCTGAGAAGCGCGATGCCTTCATTGCCAAGCTTAAAGACTTGGGATACAAGGTCGATCAGATTAAGCGGAAGCCTGTGACATACCGCATCAACGGGAAGCGGGTCAATGTCCGGGTGAGAGACATACCCGCTGATACGGTGGCGACCCGATTCTGGTACGACCTGAGCACGAGCGTGCTAGATGACGTGGATTATGTCGCCTATCTCACGACCTCGCTTGATTACTTCGTGATGATGCCAAGCGGCTTCCTGAAGGGTGTCTCCGAGCGCATGTCTACTCGTCCCAAGCATCCGAACAAGCGTGTGTTCTACTTGGATTGGGATAGACTGGAACTTGAGTTGACTGGTGGCGAAAGGATCAGCTTCAACAGCTACTACCACAATCTGAAAGACGAGGCGGAATACCCATCTCTATAGCTTACTCCCAGGCTACTGACCCGCGTTTGCAGCGGTGCACCGTACGGGCACGCCGCTGAAGCCTCACGGCACGAGGCGGGGGTACGGGTTCTCGGGCTCCCACGGCATGTTGTAGATGCCGTAGTGGAGGTGCGGCGGGGTGCCGACGGCGTTGCCGGTCGTGCCGACGTAGCCCAGCGTGTCGCCCACCAGCACCACGTCGCCGGGCTGGAAGCGGCCGAAGCGGTCGAGGTGGGCGTAGTAGTGCCACTCGCGGCCGGGGCCGAGCACGCGCACCACCTGCCCGCCAAGCTGGTTCTCGCCCACCTTCGACACCACGCCGACGGTGCTGCTGAGCACCGGCGTGCCGAGCGGGGCGAAGATGTCGATCCCCTCGTGCCGCCGTCCGCCGGAGCGGGGGCCGCCCCACGTGTCCGCCAGTTGGCCCGGCGTGACGCCCGCCACCGGCACGGGCAGGTGCGCCGGGGCCTCGCCGAAGTAGAGCGACAGGAGCACCTCCGGGTCGCGCAGCATCGGCACGGTCAGCCAGAGCACGCCTCCCCCGATGAGGGCGACGAGCACCAATGGAAAAAGACAACCCAGGCAGCCGCCGCGCCGCCGGGGCGAGGACGGGGCCCCGGGCTCCAGCGCCGTCGGCTCGTCAGGCTTCTCCACTCGGCGGGCCGAACGTGAAGTGGGGCTCGCGCGCCTGCGGCTCCCCGATCTCGCCGAACTGCGCCTCGTACTTGATGATGTTGTCCTCCAGCGCCGCCAGCAGGCGCCGCGCGTGCGCGGGCGTGACGATGATGCGCGAGCGCACGCGGGCCTTCGGCACGCCCGGCATCACGCGGATGAAGTCGAGCACGAACTCCTCGGGGGAGTGCGCGATCATGACCAGGTTGGCGTAGATCCCCTCGGCCACCTCCTCGGTGAGTTCGATGGCGAGTGCGGGGGCTTCGGGGTTCTGGGGCTCCATAGGACGTTGGGCGGTGCGCAGGGACGGGGGGAAGCGGGCGGCCAAGCTACGCCCCGCCCCCACCGGCACGGACGGGATACACCCGCCACCCGTGCGCCCGGACCGCCCGGTCCACGGCCGCGCTCCGCTCCAGTTCGACCGCCACGAGCTTCCGTCCGTCCTCCAGAGGGATCTCGACGAACCGTGCACCCGGCGGGGCCTCCCGGAGCACCTCGCCGAACAGCCCGTCCTCCCATTCCTCCCGCGTGTACGGGGGGTGCGTGCCGTGCACGACGACCGGGTTTCCGATGAGGAGGTGGACGTGCCGCCGCCGGAGGTACGCCATCGGCGCGATCCGCTGGTGCCCCGGGCGGTTCTGCTGCATCTGCCCGTGGCGCGCCACCCACGCGTCGTTGAGCCCGAGCATGTCGATGGTCTCCAGCCGGGCGTAGTACGGGAGCGCCCCCGCCGCCGTCGTGGCGATGCGAACGTCGCCGTCGGGGAACGCCCGGTGGAGCGCCCGCCCCGCAGGCCCCCAACCGGCCCCCTCGACGTGGGCGGCGAGGTTGCGGATGGGCTCGGTGACGTGGGGGGGCTCCTGCGTCGCGGCGTGGAAGCCCGAGCACGCGATGAGCGCCGCCGGCACCGTCACGCGCGCTCTCGGCCGGTCCGTCACCGTCCACACCGCCCCCACGATCAGCACGATGAGGGCGGGCAAAATCGGCACCCACAGGCGGAACTCCATGAAGTCGCCGCCGACGGCTACCACGTAGACGGCCCAGAGCGCGAGCGTGGCCTGGAGCGCGAGGCGGGTGGGCCGCCGCGCAGGCCAGGGCGCCCCGGCGACGAGCGCCACGGCCGGAGCGAACGCGTACGTCATCAGGAAGAGCGCGAGGAAGTACGCCCCGGACGCGAGCGACGCCCCGCCCCCCACCTTCGCGCGGAAGGTGTTGGGGAGCACGTCGCCGTAGTAGCTGAGCTTCCACAGGAACCACGCCCCAACGATGAGGCCGCCCGGCGCGAGCAGGAGGAGCAACCGTCGCCCTTTTTCTGGTTTTCCGAGCGCGTCGGCCAGCGCAAAAACACCCGGAGCCAGCAAAAGCAGAGCGGCGTCGAGGCGGGTCATCAGGGCTGCTGCGCCGACCAGCGAGAGGGCGAGCAGGCCGCGAGGGGTCCACCCCCCCTGTTTCCCGGCCCCCGCCAGCAGCCAGAGCGCCGCCGTGGCGAGGCACGCCTGAAGCGACGTTTCGAGGCCACCCGTGGCGTAGGCGCTAAAGGAAAAATTGGTCCCCAGCACGAGCACGGCCGTCGCCGCCGCCCGCGCCTCCAGCCCGAGCCGCCGGGCCAGCCCGTACGTGAGCAGCAACGACCCGGCGAACGCCGCCAGCCCGAAGGCGAGCGCCGCCGACGCGGGATCGGCGCCGAGCCGCATCGCCCCGGCGAGCGCGAACACCCACAGCGCGTTGGTGTAGCCCTCGACCCGCTCGCCCGCGTTAAAGACAGGCCCGAGCCCTTCGGCGAGGTGCCGGGCGTAGCGGAACGAGATGAACGCGTCGTCCTGCACGAACCGGTTCGCCCACGCCAGCACGACGAGCGCCAGAACGAGCGCGGCAATGGGCACCACGCTCATCCACGCGGCCCGGAGGCCGCGATCCGGCGCGGCGGTGTCGCCCGCCGCGCCTGCGGCCTCGCTCACGCGGTGGGCGCCTGACGCCCGGCCTGCGCGAGCGCCGAGATGAGGTCGCTCCGCGTGATGATGTGGTAGGCCGGGGCGCCGTCGGGCGCGCCGTCGCCGCCCGCGGCGTCGGCGTGGACGAGCACGGCCTCGGCGGCGTCGAGGTAGGCCGTGAGGTGGTCGAGGTGGACGCCGTGGGGCACCACGGGCAGCGGCGGTCCCATCACGTCGGACACGGCGTGCTCGCGGGCCCCGGCCTCGGCGACCAACCGGTCCAACACGAGGCGCTCGTTGAGGCTCCCGACGACGCGGCCGTCCGCGATGACCGGCACCTGGCTGATGCCGTGGCCCATCATCGCCGTGATGGCCTGGCCGAGCGTGTCCGTCGGGGCGACGGCGACGACGGGGCCCGAGCGCTTCTGCGCCGTGATCACGTCGGCCGCCGTGAGCGCCGGGTTGTCGGCCAGGAAGCCGTTGCGGCGCATCCACTCGTCGTTGTAGGTCTTCGAGAGGTAGCGGAAGCCGGAGTCCGGCAGGAGCACCACCACCACGTCCGTGGGCTTGATCTCGTCGCGGTGCGCCGCGAGCCAGTCCAGCGCCCCCTTCACCGCCATGCCCGACGACTGCCCCACGAACAGCCCCTCATCGCGGGCGAGCCGCCGCGTCCAGAGCATGGTGTCGCGGTCGGTCACGCGCACATAGTCGTCCACGAGATCGAAGTCCATGTTCTTCGCCAGGATGTCCTCGCCGACGCCCTCGGTGACGTAGGGGTAGATCTCGGCGTGGTCGAACTCGTGGGTGAAGAAGTACTTGTGGTAGACGCTCCCGAAGGGGTCCACGCCGATCAGCTTGACGTCGGGGTTCTGCTCCTTGAGGTAGCGGCCCGTGCCCGAGATGGTGCCGCCGGTGCCCGCCGTGGCGACGTAGTGCGTGATCCGCCCGTCCGTGTCGCGCCACAGCTCGGGGCCGGTCGTGTCGTAGTGCGCCTGGGCGTTGGCCGGGTGGTCGTACTGGTTCGGGTAGAACGAGTTGGGGATCTCCTCGGAGAGCCGCCGCGCGACGGAGTAGTAGGAGCGGGGGTCCTCGGGGGCGACGTTCGTCGGGCAGACGATGACCTCGGCGCCGAGCGCGCGGAGCACGTCGAGTTTTTCCGGGCTCTGCTTGTCCGTCGTGGTGAAGATGCAGCGGTAGCCCTTCGCGATGGCCGCCAGCGCGAGCCCGGCGCCCGTGTTGCCGCTGGTGCCCTCCACGATGGTGCCGCCGGGGGCGATGAGCCCCTTCCGCTCGGCGTCCTCCAGCATCGCGACCCCGATGCGGTCCTTCACCGAGGCCCCCGGGTTGAAGTACTCCAGCTTGGCGAGCACCGTGCACGGGGCCCCCTCCGCGACGCGGTTGAGGCGGACGAGCGGGGTGTCACCGATGGTGCCGAGGATGGAGTCGTGCCACATGATGCGCGGGGCGGGCGGGGAAGAGGGGGCAAGCTACGGAGGGGGTCGGCGGGCCGGTACCCCGATTGGTGCCCCGTCCGGTCCGCCCGCGTTATCCTACCGCCCCCCCGCACGCTGCCCATGCCCGTTGTGACGGACCCCGCCGTACTTCCGGCGATGCCCGCAGACCCCCACGTCGCCGCCGACCTCCTCGTCGCCACCTGCGGCTCCGACGGCGCCCGGCTCCACGCCAACGCCGCGTGGACGTCCACCTTCGGCGACGGCGCGCTCTGGGAGCGGCTCGACGCCGAGGACGTGCGCGCGGCCGAGACGTACGTCACCGACGCCTCGCGCGGCCAGCTCGTCACGCACCAGGTGTTCCTCGTCGCCGACCCCGACGACGACCTCCCGAGGCCGGTGTTGCTGCACTTCGTGCCCGTGCGGCTCCCCGACGTGCGGCAGGGCCGACTCCCCGTCATCGTCACGGGCGAGGTGCTGCAGGAGCCGGTCTCGTGGGCGGCCGACCAGACGCGCCGCCGCCGGATCGAGATGCTCGGGCAGATGACGATGGGCATCGCGCACGACTTCAACAACCTCCTCACGACCATCCTCGGCCACGCCGAGTTGCTCCGCACCTCGCTCGCCGAGGCCCCCGCCGAGACGCGCGCCCAGCTCGCTGCCGTCGAGCGGGCCGCGGGCGACGGTGCGGCACTCGTACGGAAGATCCAGCAGTACATCCGCCACGAGAAGCGGGAGCGGTTCGAGTTGCTCGACCTCGGCGGCCTCATCGAGGAGGTCCTCACGCTCACCCGCCCCTACTGGCACAACGAGCCGCGGCGGCAGGGCCTCGCCATCTGGGTGGACACCCAGCTCGACCCCGTCCCGCCCATCCTCGGCTTCCCGACGGAGCTTCGCGAGGTGCTCGTCAACCTCGTCCTCAACCGTCCAGGCCATGCCCGCGGGCGGCACGCTCCGCGTGCGCACGGCGCTCCACCCCGAGGGCCGCGCCGTCGTGGCCGAGGTGTCCGACACGGGCGTGGGCATGACCGAGCGCGTCCGCACCCGGATCTTCGAGCCGCTGTTCACGACGAAGGGCGAGCGCGGCACGGGGATGGGGCTCACGGTGGCCTACGGCATCGTGCAGGAGCACAACGGCACCATCGAGGTGACCAGTGAGCCCGGACAGGGCACGGTGTTCACGCTCACGTTCCCGCTCCCCGAGGAGGAGGCCCCCGTCGCCTCCAGCGCCGCCCCGACGACCACCTCGGGCCTCTCGGCCGCGCCCGCCGTGCCCACGCCGGCCCCGAAGCCGCCGACGCGCACCGCCCGCCTCCTCGTCGTGGACGACGAGCCGATGGTGCGCACGGTCACGACGAAGCTCCTCCGCCTGAAGGGCCACGACGTGGTCGAGGCCGTGAGCGGCATGGCCGCGCTGTCCCTCGTCGACGACCCCACCACGCCGGGCTTCGACCTCGTCATCACCGACCTCTCGATGCCGGAGATGAGCGGGCGCGAACTCGCGCAGCAGATCCGCCAGCGCTACCCCGCCCTCCCCGTGCTTTTGCTCACCGGCGACACCGACGCCGAGGCCGACGAGGGAACGGTAGACGCCGTCGTGAAGAAGCCCTTCAAGCTCGACGTGCTGGAGGACACGATCCAGGCGCTGCTTCCAAGCGTGTAGGCACGTAGGCGTGTAGGCGCGTAAGCAGGGAGGCTGGTTCGACGGCATCCCGTCCGATCCGCCGTAGGGGCGCTGTGCTTACACGCCCTGCATTCGCCCCGGCCCACCATTCACGCTCCGGGACGACGCACGTGTTCCCCTGTAGGGGCGACGCGCTGCGTCGCCCTCCGTGGCCGTGGCGGGGTTGCCGGACCGAGCGGAGGGCGACGCACCGCGTCGCCCCTACGGAAAGGCATGAGGCGACAGGTACCGGGCGTCTGCGCCAGACACAAGGAATGCGGGCGTGTGCCACACGCCCCTACGGCAAATCGGTCGGGTTTCTTCCTCCTTCCCTCCTCCTGCCTTTCCCCTCATCGCTCATCCCTCATCGCTCATCGCGCCTTTCAGTGATCCGTGAAACTCACGCCCGGGGCCCGGCGTCGACAGTCGGCGGGTTTACTTTGTCCTGAAAAGCCCCGCGCCGCTCTTCTCCGCCCCCTTGCGCATGTCCGAGTCCGTGGTCCGGCCCGCGACCGATGGCGGCCCCGCCTTCCCGCCCGGCCCCCTCCTCGCCCGCATCGAGAGCCCCGCCGACCTCCGCGCCCTCCCCGAGGAGAAGCTGCCGCAGGTCGCCGACGAACTCCGCCAGTTCATCATCGACGTGGTGTCGGTGCACGGCGGCCACTTCGGCGCGTCGCTCGGCGTCGTCGAGCTGACCACGGCGCTGCACTACGCCTACGACACCCCGCGCGACCAACTCGTGTGGGACGTGGGGCACCAGGCGTACGGCCACAAGATCCTCACCGGCCGCCGCGACAACTTCCACACGCAGCGGCAGTACGGCGGCCTCTCCGGCTTCCCCAAGCGGAGCGAGAGCCCCTACGACAGCTTCGGCGTCGCCCACGCCTCCACCTCCATCTCGGCCGCGCTCGGGATGGCGCTCGCCCGCGACGTGAAGGGCGAGGACAGCCGCGTCGTCGCGGTCATCGGCGACGGCGCGCTCACGGGCGGGCTCGCCTTCGAGGGGATGAACAATGCGGGCGTGGCGGGCACCGACCTGCTGGTCGTGCTCAACGACAACCGGATCTCCATCGACCCCAACGTCGGCGCGCTCCACGAGTACCTCGCGCGCATCTCGTCGTCGGAGTCGTGGAACGCCCTCAAGGACGACGTCTGGCAGTTCTTCGAGAAGCTCCGCGGCATGGGCGGCGGGACGCTCCAGCGCATCGCCTCGCGCGTTGAGGACGGCGTCAAGGCCACGCTCACGCCGGGCGCGCTCTTCGAGGCGCTGGGCTTCCGCTACATCGGCCCCATCGACGGGCACGACGTGGTCGGGCTCGCGCGGCGGCTCAAGGAGGTCCGCAAGCTCCGCGGCCCCATCCTGCTGCACACCCTCACCGTCAAGGGCAAGGGGTTCGCCCCCGCCGAGGCAGACCAGGTGACGTGGCACGCCTCGTCGTCGCCCTTCGACAAGCTCACCGGCGCCAGCCTCGCCAAGCCGAAGCCCAACGGCACCAAGCGGCCAAAGTGGCAGGATGTGTTCGGCGACACCATCGTCGAACTCGCCGGGCTGGACCCCCGCGTCGTCGGCATCACGGCGGCCATGCCCTCGGGCACGGGCCTTAAAAAGATGCTCGACGAGATGCCCACGCGCGCCTTCGACGTGGGGATCGCGGAGATGCACGCGGTCGTGCTCGCGGCCGGGATGGCGACGCAGGGCCTCCGCCCCGTCGTCGCGATCTACTCGACGTTCCTCCAGCGCGCCTACGACGGCATCGTCCACGACGTGGCCCTGCAAGACCTCCCGGTCCTGTTCTGCATGGACCGCGCGGGCTTTGCCGGCTCCGACGGCCCGACGCACCACGGCGGGCTCGACGTGGCCTACCTCCGCTGCATCCCGGGCATGGTGCTCGCCGCCCCGCTCGACGAGCAGGATCTTCGTGATTTGATGTACACGTCGCTGCAGCACGACGGCCCCTTCGCCATCCGCTACCCCCGCGGCGACGCCTCGGGCATGGCGGTGCGCGAGGGCTTCGAGGCGATCCCCATCGGGCGCGGGCGCAAGATCGCGGACGGCGACGACGTGGCGATCCTCTCCTACGGCGCCATCGGCGAGTACGTCCCGGAAGCCCGCGCGAAGCTGGCTGAGCAAGGCGTCTCGGCGGCGCACTACGACCTCCGCTTCTGCAAGCCGCTCGACGGCGACCTCCTCGACGAGGTGTTCGGCCGCTTCACGCGCATCCTCACCGTCGAGGACGGCATCGTGGAGGGCGGCGCGGGCAGCGCCGTGCTGGAGTGGGCGGCCGACCACGGCCGCATGGACGGCGTCACGCTCCAGCGCCTCGGCTTCCCCGACCACTTCGTGGACCACGGGACGCAGCGCGAACTCCACGACGAGGTCGGCATCGGCCCCGACGGCCTCGTCGCCTCTGTGCTTTTACTTATGGGCGACCGCACTGACGCCCACGAAGCAGACGCGAGCACGGGCGGCCTCCACGTCGAGGCCGCCTAGCGAGGCCCCCGTGCCCCGACTCCTTTCCATCGCGCTCCTGTTGATCCTCGTGCCTCTGAGCGCGGGGAGGCTGAGGGCGCAGGACTGCCACGTCGCGCCCCCGCCGGTTCTTTCCATAGGGGGGACACAGGCCACGCCAGAGGTGCCGCGCTACGCGGCGGGCGACACCATCCGGCTCAGCGTCGCCGTGCTCTACACCCCCGAGGCCGCCGACTCGGCGGCGGGCCGCGGGAGCACCATCGGGGCCTACATCGACGGCGCCTTCGCGGCGTGGCAGCCCGTGCTGGACTCGGCGGCCACCCCCGGCCCCCGCATCCTGGCCGTCCCGTCCGCCCCCTTCGAGATCGACCTGGACGAGACGGGCGCCTGCTTCCCGGACCTCGACAGCCTCTACGCGCACCCCCGCGCCCGCTTCCTGCGCGACTCGCTCCGGGCCAACGTCGTCGTGCTGTTCACCGCCCGGTGCAGCGCGGCCTACCAGTGCAGCCCCGCGGCCGACTGCGAGGCGGCGGCCTACACCTCCGCCCGCTTCGCCACCGCGGGCCCTACGACCCCGGAGGGCGGCTTCGCGATGGCGCACGAGGTGGGCCACGCGCTGGGGATGCGCCACGACACAGGGGACGACCCGACGCCGGGGTTCAACCACGGCCTCCGCGACGACACGGGCGGCTTTTTTACCCTGCTCGCCTTCCGGGGCGCCCTCCCCCGCACGGCGCAGGTCCCCTACTACGCCGACCCCCGCCGCACCTTCAACGGCCGCCCGCTGGGCGTCGAGGGGGTCGCCGACAACGCGCGACAGCTCCGCGAGATCGCGGCCGTCGCCAGCACCTGGAACGACGACGGCACGCCCGTCGAGCCGCCGCCCGTTTCTTCCTTACTGGGACTAACCGCGGCGCCTAACCCGTCGCGCGCAGGGTGGACCGTGCAGGTGGACGCCCCGGCCGCGGGCACCCTCCACTTCACCCTCATCGACGTGATGGGGCGGCAGGTGTGGGCGGGCGCCCACGCCGTCCCGATCGGCCCCTCCCGCCTCCCCGTCCCGGGCGCCGGGCTCGCCCCCGGCGTCTACGCGCTCGGCGCCACGTGGGACGGCGGCGGGAACGCCTACCGGGCACGCCTCGTGCTCACCCGCACCCGCTGATCTTTTTGGTTTGGAAATGCACCTGCTCCCGACCCTTCCTGACGACGCCCGGCTGTGGCTGTTCGTGGCCGACCGGCCGCTGGGCGACGACGCCCGCGCCACCTTGCTCGACCAGACCCACGCCTTTACGACGGGCTGGCGCTCGCACGGGCGGCCCGTCCGCGCCGAGGCGGCGTGGGTGGCCCCCGGCGTCCTCGCCGTCGGCGGCGCGATCTCGCCCGAGGAACTCAACGCCGGGGTCTCCGGCTGTGGCATCGACGCCATGACGCGGCTGGTGGAGAAAGCGGCCGAGGCGGCCGGATTCGCGTGGGCGGGCGGGCTCACGGTGGCCTACCTCGACGGCGGCACGCCGCAGGTGGTCGAGCGCGCCGCCTTCCGCCGAATGGCCCGCGAGGGCGCCGTCGGCCCCGAGACCCCCGTGATCGACGTGACCGCGGCAACGGTCGGCGAACTCCGCGCCCGCGGCGTCGTGCGCCCGGCCGCCGAGGCGTGGCACGGCCGGACGTTCGGGCTGGCGTCCGCCCCGACCGACGCGGTGGGCGGTTAGCCCCCGGCCGTGCCGACCGCGCCCCCGGAGCCCGCCGGATCGCCCGCCGACCCGTCCCCCGACCGGCGCGGGGACGGACCGGGGCTCTCGCGCAGGTGGCTCACGCCTGAGGGGAGCGCCCGGCGCGAGATGCTCCTCGGCGCCCTCGCCCTCCTCGTGCTCAGCGCCGTCGGCACCGCCGGCTACGTCCTCATCGAAGGCTGGAGCGCGTTCGACGCGTTCTACATGACCTTCATCACGCTGACGACCATCGGCTTCGCCGAGGTCCACCCCGTCAGCACGACCGGCCGCCTCTTCACCGTCGTCCTCGCCGCCGTCGGCATCGGGACCTACGCCACCGTGGCGGCTCGCGCGATCCAGCTCCTCGTCTCCACCCCCACCTTCCGGCAGCGCGCCATGCAGCGGCGGATCGAGCACCTCCAGGGCCACTACGTCGTCTGCGGCTACGGGCGGCTCGGCCAGCGCCTCGTCCGCGACCTCATGCACGGCGGGCGCGACGTGGTCGTCGTGGACCGCCGCGACGACCGCGCCGCGCAGCTCGAAGCCGCCGGGCTCCCCTACGTCATGGGCGACGCCGAGGATGAGGCCGTGCTCCGCGCGGCGGGACTGGAGCGGGCGGCGGGCCTCGTCCTCGTGCTCCCGCTCGACGCCGCCAACGTGTTCGTCGCGCTCACGGCCCGCGAGGTGCGCCCCGAGCATCCGCCCGACGGCCTCCTCGTCGTCGCCCGCACGAACGAGCAGACCTCCGTCCCCAAGCTCCTCCGCTCCGGGGTCGACAAGGTGATCTCGCCCATCGAGATCGGCGCGGACCGGATGGCGCAGACGATCCTGCGCCCGAACGTCGACCGGTTCATCGAGCACGTCCTCGGCGTCGGCACGCTGGACTCCCATATGGAGGAGGCGCACGTGCTGCCGGGCGCGCTCCTCGACGGCCGCTCGCTGGCCGAGGTCGACTTCCGCCGCCGGTTCGACGCCATCGTGGTCGCCGTGCTGTGCGCGGCCG
>Ga0193752_1002677_pt1 | contig 13028 bp, 12 predicted proteins | sample H1c1metaG_FD_144924 | JGI IMG/M metagenome (GOLD analysis project Ga0193752, IMG submission 144924) | Soil microbial communities from a riparian zone of the East river system, Colorado, United States - H1c1 | ecosystem: Environmental > Terrestrial > Soil > Riparian zone | place: USA: East River... | reverse complement strand
GCGGCAGTACCGAACTTTCTTTCTTCAGCAATGGCGTACTTACTTTTAAAGAATCATTCAATATCGGCACCATCCGTTTATTACAGGACCAGGTGAATGAAAAGACATGGGAAGTGATGAAGGAGATCATCAAGACCGTAACCAAAGGACAAAAAGAAGTGGTGGCTATTGGCAGTGGCGGCAATATCAACAAGGTTTTCAGTATGAGTAAACGTAAGGAAGGCAAACCCCTCACCCTTGAACTGCTGAAAGATTACCACAGGGAATTAAGTAGTGTAAGTTTAGAAGACAGGATGAGGCTTTATAACTTACGGGCCGATCGTGCCGATGTGATCCTACCCGCCCTGCTAATTTACTCCAATGCCATGCGCTGGGCCGGTGCTACTGAAATGTATGTGCCAAAAATCGGCTTGGTTGATGGATTGATACAACATATGTGGGAGGAATTGAAATAAGATTTCTTTACCCCCTGTTTCCTATTTTCATATGGCTGATAGCAATTGTTTTGTACCTGTTATTTGAAAAGCCGGTCTATAATTGGTATGAACTTAAAGCTTGCTTTTTAATAATGTGCGTTGTACATTTAAGCCAGGTAGTGTAACATTAACTCAACCCTGTTTTATGAAATTATTTTTGATCTTTACTTTATCAGTATTTCCTGTTTTGGTAAATGCACAAAAAAAAGACAAACTCTATATAGGCTTGCAGGTTCAGCCTGAGTTATCATTTCATAAGTCCCATTACCCCACTGTATATCCTCCAGATTATTCAAAATCTTCTTTCAATATTGGATTTAATCTGTATGGCCAATATCAACTAACAAACCACTTATATACAACATTGGGGGTGGGTTTCATTTCAAGGAAACTGAACACAAGTATAGGTATTGATGAATCTATGTTACCTGCTCCTTATACTGATCCTTATGCCACAGGCGCCTATCAAACAACAAAAGTGGTTTCGTACCGTTTATTACAAATTCCGGTTGGCTTTGGGTATAGTTTTCTAAAAACAAAAAAGACAAATATCTTCGCAAGCATTGCATTTATTCCCAATTTTCTTTTTAATACAAAATACGGAGGTCGTATTCAATATCCATCGCCTGGTGCAGGTGACCCATATCCGGCATTCAAGAAAAATTACTGGCAGGGGTTTTCTTTAAATCCGACAGTAGGACTTGATTATGCTTTGTCCGGGAAAATAAAACTGACCAGTACACTTGCCTATTCGATTGTAAATACCGTTAGAGAAGAAGAATGTGCTAGTAAGCAACCTAAGTTAAAACATACCTATTTGCAACTGGGCTTAGGTGCAAAATATAAATTAAAGTAAGGCTTTACTTTGGATATCGCCTGCTAAAATCATTTCCAATTCATTTTCTTTCTACATTTACACTTTCATTGCTCCCCGGATTTGTTTTATTCTAATGCAGAGCCAACTCCATCAGCATCTCAGTTAATTAAAACAAATAAACATGTCGGTACAAAAAGAAATAAAGAAAGTAACCACGCACACTTTGCAAATGATGAAAGGCAAAGGAGAAAAGATCTCCATGATAACAGCCTACGATTTTTCTTTTGCAAAGATCTTTGATACAGCAGGCATTGATATCATACTCGTGGGCGACAGCGCCAGCAATGTAATGGCCGGCCACGAAACCACACTACCCATTACATTGGACCAGATGATCTACCATGCACAAAGCGTGGTACGTGGTATCAACCGTTGCCTGGTGGTGGTTGATATGCCATTCGGTTCCTACCAATCCAATTCAGAGATAGCTCTGGCATCGGCCATTAAAATAATGAAAGAGACCGGTGGCCATTCTGTAAAACTGGAAGGTGGCGAAGAAGCAGTGGACTCGGTTAAAAAAATAGTAAGCGCCGGTATACCGGTAATGGGGCATTTGGGTTTAACGCCTCAAAGCATTTATAAATTTGGTACCTACACGGTAAGGGCAAAAGAAACAGATGAAGCAACCAAATTAAAAAGAGATGCCCTGCTTTTGCAGGAAGCCGGTGCATTTGCCATTGTGCTGGAAAAAATTCCGGCAGCATTGGCAAAAGAAGTTAGTGAAAGCCTGAGCATACCAACCATAGGTATTGGCGCCGGTGGCGATTGTGATGGCCAGGTGCTGGTAATGCATGATATGCTGGGTATCAATGTTGAATTCAAGCCCAGGTTCTTAAGAAAATACCTGGACTTATATGAGCAGATAGATGGGGCTGTAAAGCAGTACATCAGCGATGTAAAAAGCAAAGATTTCCCCAACGAGAATGAGCAGTATTAAGCCGTTAATCGTTATCTGTTAATTGTTAACAGGAATTTCAATTACTGGAGGCACAACGATTAACTATTAACCATTAACTATTCATAACTTTGCACCCCTTAAACTACTTTCAATCTCAGCTATATGAAATTTTTAAAAGCCCTGAAATTACAAGCCAGTAACAATGGCGTTTCCACCGGCGTAAACTGGATAAAATCCAACGGAGAAAAACTAAACTCCTATTCTCCTGTTGACGGTAAATTAATTGGTACTGTAACCGGTGCCGATGCAAAAGCTTACGAAGCTGTTATCAAAAAAGCAGAAGCCGCTTTTATTGAATGGCGCAGCTGGCCTGCACCCAAGCGTGGTGAAATTGTACGCCAGGTTGGTGAAGAACTCAGAAAATATAAACATGACCTGGGACAATTAGTAAGTTATGAAATGGGTAAGAGCCTGCAGGAAGGCCTGGGCGAAGTACAGGAGATGATCGATATCTGCGATTTTGCTGTTGGCCTCAGCCGACAGTTGCATGGCCTGACCATGCACAGTGAAAGACCCGGCCATCGCATGTATGAACAATATCATCCACTCGGTATTGTGGGTGTAATATCAGCCTTTAATTTTCCCGTTGCTGTATGGAGCTGGAATGCTGCCCTGGCCTGGGTTTGTGGCGATGTGTGTGTTTGGAAACCCAGTGAAAAAACACCGCTCTGTGCTGTTGCCTGCCAGAACATCATTCAATCGGTCTTCAAAAAAAATAATGTGCCCGAAGGTGTTTCCTGCATTATTGCCGGTGGCAGAAATGTAGGCGAATGGATGAGTAATGATACAAGGATGCCCTTGTTGTCTGCAACCGGCAGTACAAGAATGGGTAAAGCTGTGGCAGCGGCTGTGGGCCAACGTTTAGGAAGAAGTTTATTGGAACTGGGTGGCAACAATGCCATCATCATCACCGAAAATGCAGACCTGGATATGGCATTGATCGGCGCTGCTTTTGGCGCTGTAGGTACTGCCGGACAACGTTGCACTTCCACACGCAGGTTAATAATCCACGAAAAAATATACAACAAATTCAAAGATAAACTGGCGCATGCTTACGGCCAGTTAAAAATTGGTGACCCATTGAATGAAAAAAATCATGTGGGACCATTGATCGATAAAGATGCAGTAAAAATGTATCTCGATTCTATTGAAAAATGTAAAGAAGAGGGCGGTAAATTCATTGTGGAAGGCGGTGTACTTAAAGGCAAGGGTTACGAAAGCGGCTGCTATGTGAAGCCATGCATTGCCGAAGCAAAGAACAGTTTTGCCATTGTACAACACGAAACCTTTGCACCCATTTTATACCTCATGAAATACAAAACGCTGGATGAAGCCATTGCCCTGCAAAATGGTGTTCCGCAGGGTTTATCTTCAGCCATCATGACCAATAATATGCGCCAGGCGGAGCAGTTCTTATCGCAGGCCGGCAGCGATTGCGGTATTGCCAATGTTAACATCGGCACGTCGGGAGCAGAAATAGGCGGTGCTTTTGGCGGCGAAAAGGAGACTGGTGGTGGCCGTGAAAGCGGCAGCGATGCCTGGAAAGTGTACATGCGCCGCCAGACCAATACCATCAATTACACCGATAAACTGCCGCTGGCACAGGGTATTAAGTTTAACTTATAAAATTTTGTAAATAAATATGAACGGTATGGCTTTTGATCGCATACCATTTAATTTTACTTCAAACAAATAATGTACATATGATCAAGTTCTCCAAAATTTTTCTTGCCCTCGCAATTGCAGGCATTTCGGCTTCGGCACAAACCAGCACTATACCAAACAGCTGGCACATGATGGATAAAGAAGCTGATGGATACAGCGGTGTAAGTGCAGATAAAGCTTATGCTTTCTTAAAAAGTAAGAATCTAAAAAGCAATACCGTAATTGTTGCGGTAATTGATACCGGTATTGATACATTGCATGAAGACCTGAAATCAATTCTCTGGAACAATCCCAAAGAAATACCAGGCAATGGCAAGGACGATGATGGCAACGGCTACATCGATGATGTACATGGCTGGAATTTTTTAGGAGGCAAAGATGGCAGGAACGTGAAGACTGACAGCGATGAACGTGGCCGTGTGTATTATGGCTTGAAAGATAAATGGGATAATAAAGAAGTAGATAGATCGAAACTTAGCAAGGCTGAGTTGTACGAATATGAAATGTTCTTAAAAGCCAAAGCCGAGATCAAAGGCCCCGACAGCAAAGAAGATGATTTTAAGGATATAGATGTTCCAGCTTTAAAAGCCCTGTATGCTTCTTTACTGGTTAGCGACAGCATCCTTAAAAAGGCAATGGGCCGTGATACTTTTACCGGCAAGGAACTTGACCAGTATGTAACAAAATCTTTTGCAGAACGCAGGGCAAAAACAGAGATACTTACGTTGATGAAGAACAACAATATGATGGACCAGTCAGACAAAGAATTCATTGGCGGTCTGCTGGAGTATATTGAATATGTAGAAGGCGAGCAAAGAAAATCAGAAGCAAAAGTTGTTGCGCCAAAACCATACCGCAAGGAAATTGTAGGCGACAATGAAAATGACTTTAGTGATTACAAATATGGCAACAGCGATATCATGGCCAATTTCTCCATGCATGGTACACATTGCGCCGGCATCATTGGCGCTGCACGTGGCAATGGTAAGGGCATGGATGGCATTGCCGATAATGTACGCATCATGGCGTTGCGTGTGGTACCCGATGGCGATGAACATGATAAAGATATTGCCCTTGCAATTCGTTATGCGGTTGACAATGGTGCACAGATCATCAGCATGAGTTTTGGTAAAAGCTTTTCACCACAAAAGCAATGGGTGGATGAAGCCTTTGCTTATGCCGAAAGCAAAAATGTTTTATTGGTGCATGCAGCAGGCAACGACGCAAAGAATGTGGACGTAGCAGATAACTTCCCCAACCCCAATTATGTAAATGGCGGCAGGGCCGGTACTGTAATTACGGTAGGCGCCAGTGCCGAGCCTTTATCAGGCAGCCAGGTTGCTTCTTTCAGTAACTATGGCAAAAAAGAAGTGGATGTATTTTCTCCCGGTGCAAAAATTTATTCTACACTGCCCGGTGGCAACAATTATGGCAATTTAAGCGGTACCAGTATGGCTTGTCCATTAGTAGCCGGTATTGCAGCGTTAACGCTGGAGTACTTCCCTACCCTTACTGCCAAGCAATTGAAATATGTGATCGAAAAATCAGCATTAAAACCTGCTGAAGATGTGAACAAACCCGGTACCGATGAAAAAGTGCCGATGAGTGAACTTTCTAAAACCGGCGGTATTGTAAATGCATATGAAGCAGTTAAACTGGCATCAACCTTAACCGGCGAGAACAAAAAAGAGAATTTGCCTAAACCAACCATGACCAAACCGAAAAAAGGTTAAGCAGTTAAAAAATAATTGAAAAGTCCGGGGCGTAATGGCTCCGGATTTTTTTATGGTACCAGCTTTTGTATTTCATGGTGGCATCGTGGAGCTTGTGCTGAGCGAAGTCGAAGCATCACTCACTATACCAAGGAAAACTTTTATCTAAATGATGTTGTTTTTACCTAATCATCTAAATTGGCAATTCCTCTCTTCAACGCATATATTACAAGGCCCGTCCGTGATTTGATTTTTAATTTATTAAATAATTGATCTCTGTAACCATCAATCGTCCTGTGGCCAATATTCATAACATCTGCTATTTCTTTATAGATCATTTCAGTACAACATAGTTTCAGAAACTGTATTTCTTTTTCATTCAATTCTATGGATAGCGTGTCTTTGGGTTTAGATATAACCTGGTGCAATAATTTGCCTGTTACCAGCTCAGAATGATAAAAATCACTGCTGTATAATGTTTCTATCGCTTGTCTTAAAATAGCAGGCTGAGAGTCTTTAAGAATATAACCACCGGCACCGGCACGCAGCATACCTATAATATTAAATTCAGACTCATAAACAGAAACAGCCAGTATTTTTATATCGGGCCACATTTCTTTTATTTTGGCTGCAGTTTCAAAACCGTTCATCAGGGGCATATTAATATCCAGCAGACATATATCCGGCAATACAGCAGCAGACATCATATGGCTGATAAGCTCTTTTCCGTTTGCAACACTGTAAAGCACTTCCATGTTATCAAAATCATTAATTATTTCTTCCATCCCTTTGCGAAATAAATTGTGATCATCTGCCAGTGCTAATTTTATTTTTTTAATCATTGGTATGTACGTTTAGCGTAATAACAGTGCCTTTATCTTTTTCAGAGTGAATATTTATTCCACCCAGCATTTTAGCACGTACATACATATTGTGCAGGCCCAGGCCTTTATTATTTTCTATACTATTCAAATCAAAGCCTTTACCGTTGTCTTCAATTTCAATATTCAATATACCGGGTTGGTAGTTTAAAGTAATATTTATCTCATTTGCCGATCCATGTTTTATTGCATTATTAACAGCCTCCTGTATTATCCTGAAGATCATCAGTTTTTTTTCAGGATTAAGTTCATAAGTGTTCCCTGTTATACTTAGTTGAGTGCGTATATCTTTGGCATCGCTTATATAATTCAGCTCTTTTTCTATGCTCTCCTTTAATAATAATTTAGCAATAAGGCCACCATTAAGTACATGGCTTAGGTTGCGCAGGTCATTGAGGGCATTACCTACCAGATCCGTGCTTATTTCCAGGTTTTCTTTTAGTTTGCCATCTTCTATCCTTTCGGCCAGTTTATACATTTTTATTTTTGCAAGGCTCAGTGTTTGGGCTATATTATCATGTATCTCTTCCGAAAGATATTTGAATGATTGTTCCTGTACCTCCAGTTCTGTTTGCAGCAATTCATTCTGGTATTGATGTTTTAACTGCAGTTGTTCTGTTATATGCCGCAGCTGCCGTTTTCTGTACTCGATCACTATAAGTACCAGGAAAATAACAAATACCAAAAAGGCAAGTGTTCCGATCGTATAGATAATGGCAGCCTCAGCGCTCTTCATTTTTCAGCATTTGCTTATTAAATAAATAAATGGTTGCAGCAATACCCAGGTAAGATAAAATCTCGATAATAGCCTGAACAGTTATTGCAATTTTTATAAAATCGCCCTGCCCCCTGTATATTATTTTTACAAATGCCCAAAACGATATGGAAGTACTCCAGGTTACCAGCCATATTACAGCCATCCAGAAATGGGGAAAGCGGAAAATATGCTGCACCATATTATTCTTCAGTGTAATGTAAATAAAATAAAGCGAAATAGTAATAAATACAAGGCTTTCCACCATCAGCATATTTGAATTCAGTTCATTCAGCGATTGAAAGAAACAAATATTAATACTGCCAACTGCAACCCAGCATACAGCACTTACCAGGATTAATTTTCGGTTGTAAAACGGTTTAATGGCGTAAATAAAATAGCTGGTAATAAGAAATGCCTGTATAATACTGTAAAAGTGATAGATCGTATATCTTAACACATATCTTTCGTAACAAACAGCTATAAAACATACAAGCTCACTTACAGACGTTAACAGCAACAATAAGGCAATAATACGAAAAGCATTGTTTAATCGCTTATAGTATGTAATTGCCGTTATTGTTGCAATTAATATGGATAAGTAGCATAAAATAAACAGTATTCTGTAATAAGGGCTCATTCATTTAATTATTTATCTTTCGTCAATGGTATGGGGCCTGTAAATTTGCATGTAGGGCAGGGAACCGATTGGTCAAGCACAGAATTTAAAGGTAATATTTCATTGTAAACCGAGTCATTAACCTTCCTGGCTGGCAGGTACATTAGTTTCAGCGTATCACTGGTAGCGTTCATTCCCAGGTAAAAAATCACATCAGTAATGTGAGCCGAATCGGTAATTGCATGAAACAGGGCATCTGCATTAACAACAAACGAAGTGGTAGGTATACCAACATTTTTTCCGTTAAAAAAATCAGTCAATTTAGATACATATTCCTTTATAGAAGTTGTATCTCTTAGGGTATTTTTCCAGGGGAGAGTGGAGTCTGGTGCAAAAGAACCCGGGATCAGATTTTTTTTAAGATCAACCTCCCCGCCAGATGGAGTTTCTTTGCCGTTATTGCAGCAAACAAATAAAGAACTCAGCGTAAATACAAATAATAACTTTTTCATTGTTTTTAGTTTTATGGTTTAGGTAAAGGTATTTTAATTACCCCCGGATCTTAATGTGTTTACAAGGTAAAAAAAAGGTGTTTTCACAGTACCGGCGCCATTATTTATTTACTATTAGTTTCAACCTAAAGCTTTATAAAGCCAAGAAACCTGTGTTCTTATTATAGAGATAGCTTAAAAACGACAATACATAAAGCAGGCAATTCCATTTTTTGATAGCCCGTGTTTTCACGGCAAAACAATTGTGTTAATACACAGCTTCACTGTTATATCACGCAGCATTTACCACAGCAATTTTTACAGCTTTGTGTTATCAAAGTAATAAACAAATTCCCTGTTCCGGCCGGGCAGAGAATAAAACCAGCAGTTTTTTAACACCCATTCAGATCAGGCATGTACATGGAATACATATTCCAACCAACAACAAACATACATTTAATTGATTTGGTGAGATTGAGAAATGGCAACTGGTAAGATCAAAATTGCAGCGCAAAAATCAAAGCAGGTTTAGCAATACAATTTTAGTGGAGCAGAACCCACTTAAATAAACGGCCTGCCCATACAGGAATTTAAAATGGGGGCGGTTTCCGAAAAGCCTTATGAGTAGGAATTTAATAATAAATGTTATGAATACTAAAACACTTTCGCCTTACAACAAGGCAAAAAGAAAAAGCGCAGCTCAATTTCACAGGGTTGCTGCATTAAGCACTGGTCCGTATGATTCTTTAATGGCAAATTTTCAGGCTGCTAACATTTCGGGCGCAAATTCCATTATCCAGGCTATTTCCCCAACAACCTGGCTACCGGTTAGCTCTGATTCCCTTGGGCCAATAAATTTCTATTGGCAAAATGGTTCTTTGTTTAATCAAAAAACATGGGAATATATAAACAACCTTTTTGCCTATGATCAAACCAACAATAATTATTACACTAATGCGGATGATTTAAATACAGCCCTTTACAACGTTTTTTCGTCTATCTCTTATGTTCTTTCTTCAAATGACCAGGATGCAATTAACAAAGCTAACCTTGACAACGCCGGCGATATGCAAACATTGGTTTCAAATTATACTGGCGGTGGTTTCGGAACAGTACCATCTGGCACCACCGCTGCTCAGTATAATGCCGTATTAAGTGCTATATTAGGTTGGGCTACCCCGGCTGTCAGCTATACTAACTTTTTTCTGTCTCCTGATCCGGAAAGCCTGCTAACGAACGCACCAGCAGGATCAGACGAACTCATTCAGGAGTTTATTGAAATTGTTAATAATATGGCACCCGTTAACGCCATTATCGGTGCTCAACAGGCTGTTGAGTCAGAGTTAAGGAATCTGAAAAATAATATCAAGGGGCCTAAGACATCAGCCGCTCCTGGATGGATGCAATTAGTGGATGACCACAATAATCCTGTACCAGGTTTTGTACCTCAATGGAATCTAAATCCGGGTCCCGAAACTATAACAAGTCAATTAGAGGCAACAGCAAACTTTCAGGTTTCCATGTCTGTTACAGAAATTAATAATGACACTTGCAATGTGAGTGTAAACGGTGGTGCCGCTGTTTCAGTTGGGGTTGGTTTTTTAGGTATAGACGGCAGTACTTCGGGAAGTTATGACCTAAGTACTATATGCGACAATATCACAGAAATTAATATTACAATGCAATTTAATGGAGTAACTAATATTTCCATGGTTCCGGATCCCTATGATCTTTCAACAAGTGCCGGATGGTGGTTACCTGACATTTTGAGCCAGGCTGTAAATAATAATCCGGCTGTTTCCGGCCCTTATATGCCGCCAAGTGCATACAATTTCATGGAAAATGGAACCTTTGGTGTATTGAACAATTTGTTTATCTCTCAATTCCCGTTAATGACCATTAATTTTTCAACAGCTAAGGCCAGTGATATAGACCAAATCTTTAAAGCTCAATCATCCTGGGGTGTTGATTTTTTAGGAATTGATTTTGGCGGCGGAAGTTCTTCAAGCACTTACACTTCTGATATATCTAATTTTACCAGCAGTTCAATTACAATTACCATGGCGCCTCCGCTGTTTCCAAGTAAATTAAATCAGAACGATCAAACCGCTTACGTGATTGGGGGTTCACTTACCTGGCCTGGTGCTGCATAACAGTTAAAGTGTGTTTTTAAGTTTCTTTCCGCAGAGTCTGCTAACCAGTAGTGGCTCTGCGGATTTTTTCGGAGATGCATGACTCACAATTGTTGCTCGCCTGACCAATAACACATGGCTAATGTCATCAGCCTGGCAGTAACCAGTCCCTGGCTCACCAATGAACTGGATCAATTTTCTGATCTTTTGCCGTCCAGGTAGATTGATTGCCGACGCCTGGTTTCGACCAACGCCGTATCAGGTTGCCGCAGACAGAATAAACAGCATTACTCCTAAAACTACAACCAATTGCCCGGTCCTGACGACGGCAGCTTAAAAGGCATTAAAATGTGGTCTCTAAGCCCTCTTTATGCTGGGTTATACTCATGGTTAACAGGGCTTAAATTCACTTTAAGTCCACATCAAGTCCACATCAGGTCCACATTATCCCACATTTTTTGTGGTATGATCTGGTTTTAATATGGTATTCATGTGTTTTTATTATATAATATGTATAGGTCCAATGGCTTTTGACCTGGTATATACCCCCAGAGGCCCCGTTTAATTCGAAATAAATTTGCTGATCCGGGTTATTTAAAATCCATTTCCCGCCAAATCCTAATGTTTAAAAACAGCTCCATTATAATTCCCCTACTCGCTTTTTGCATTTAACTTTAGTAAAATGAATGCTGAAGGAAAATACAGCAGGCAACAAATGAAATACTAAACAATGTTAGACCAGGACTTTTGCGAGTTTTTAGAATATGAGATCTGCAAAGCATTTAAGCATGCAGACAATGAAGAGATCAAAGGATTTTGGTGTGATGGTGTTTTATTGTCAGAACCCGATACGGGCTATTCTCAAAAATCCGTAAACAATAACAGGGAAATTAAATTAAAGGCATTCATAGGTAAAGACGGCCAGTCAGAATATGAATTGACTTTAAAATTGGGGAACAAAGCATTAAGCCGGTTTGCAGGAAACCTGGATATTAAAGAATGTGTGCCAGATCCCGGAAAACAAAATTGGTTCGATATTGATACAAGAAGAAATAAAATTGAAATTAAACTTGACTGAAAAAGCAGGTATAGATCCATGATACAGCAACAATTTGCAAACATCGCCAAAACCATCTTAGAACCCGACGACAATGTCATCGGACTGGCGGTAGCCGGCTCATGGCTCACCAATGAACTGGATGAATTTTCTGATCTTGATCTTATTCTTGTAACTAAGCAAAAGGTTTCGGGAGACAAAGCAATGATGCTTGAATATGCAAAACGACTGGGTGATCTTTTATCAGGCTTTACCGGCGAACACGTGGGCGAACCGAGAGTTTTAATTTGCATGTACGATAACCCGCTGTCGCATGTTGATATAAAATTTTTAACCCTTGATGAGTTTGATAAACGTATTGAAACCCCCATCCTGCTTCTTGACAAAGAACAGCAACTTGAAACCATCATTAATAATTCTGCCGCAAAATTTCCTTATCCCGACTTTCAATGGATCGAAGACAGGTTCTGGACCTGGGTTCATTACATGCTTACCAAGACCGGGCGTGGAGAATATTTTGAAGCACATGATGCTTTCGGGCTTTTGCGGATGTATATTTTCGGGCCACTGCTGCATATGAAGAATGGCAGCTTACCACGTGGAGTAAGAAAAGTTGAAACAGAATTATCAGCCGAGGACCTGGAGGATCTTAAAAGTACCATCCCGTCTTATGAAAGACAATCACTACTGGACAGTTTAAGAAATTCAGTATCCTTATACCGCCAACTAAGAACTATACTTTTTGACGATAAGGTTCAATTGCAACAAAGAGCCGAGCAAAGGGTGATGCTGTATTTTGATGAGATTGAAAAGAGGAAATAAACTGCTTATCAATCTTCTCTACATTTCCGTTCTTATTTTCCCGTATTTTTAATCCTCTAAAATTATCAGTCATGCCAAAACCATTACCAGGAACTTACTTCCCCTATTTTAAAAGATATGTTGACCAGGTACCTGAAGAAGACCTTTCAACAGCATTCAACAACCAGTTACCGGTTATAAAAGATCTCTTAAGTTCCATAACAGAAGAGAAGTCAATGTATGCCTATGATACCGGCAAGTGGACCCTGAAAGAACTATTGCAGCACATGATTGATACCGAAAGGATCTTCAATTACCGTGCCCTGGCCATTGCCCGTAAAGAGGCAGCTTCCCTGCCAGGCTTTGATGAGAATACTTATGCAGATAATTCAAATGCCAACAGCAGGCCATGGCAAACCCTGGTTGATGAATTTTTAGTTGTGCGCCAATCAACCCGGTTCTTATACGATAGTTTTACGGAGGAAATGCTTGCATCTTCGGGTGTAGCCAGCAATAATCCCCTGACAGTTCTCGCCCTGGGCTTTACCACGCTGGGCCATTTTTATCATCACAAAAAAGTAATGGAAGAAAGGTATCTTTCTTTA
>Ga0193752_1002676_pt1 | contig 13029 bp, 11 predicted proteins | sample H1c1metaG_FD_144924 | JGI IMG/M metagenome (GOLD analysis project Ga0193752, IMG submission 144924) | Soil microbial communities from a riparian zone of the East river system, Colorado, United States - H1c1 | ecosystem: Environmental > Terrestrial > Soil > Riparian zone | place: USA: East River... | reverse complement strand
TATGGCGATCGTTCAAAAGCTCGCGCAGGAAGACGGGATCTACCTCGCGAACTCGATGAACTCGCTGCGGCTCGAGGGCCAGAAGACGGTCGGAATCGAGATCGTCCAGCAGTTCGATTGGGAAGTGCCGGACTGGATCATCATTCCGGGTGGCAACCTCGGGAACGTGTCGGCGCTCGGCGCGGGTTTCGAGATGATGATGTCGCTCGGGTTGATCAGCAAGCGTCCGCGGATCTGCGTCGCGCAGGCACAAGCCGCGAACCCGTTGTACCTCGCGTACAAGAAGGGCTTTTCGAAGTACGAGCCGATCACGGCGTCGCAAACCGAGGCGAGTGCAATCCGGATCGGTAATCCCGTGTCGATCCGCCGCGCGATTCGCACGCTCGAGAAGTACAACGGCGTCGTCGAGCAGGCGAGCGAGTCGGAGTTGGCCGAGGCAGCAGCGGCGGCAGACCGCACTGGAACGTTCGCGTGCCCGCACACGGGTGTCGCACTCGCTGCGCTCGTGAAGCTCGTGCAACGCGAAGAGATCAAGAAACACGAACGAGTCGTGGTGATCTCGACTGCGAGCGGTCTGAAGTTCACCGACTTCAAGATTCGCTATCACGAAAACCGCATCGAGGGCGTGACGAGCCAATATCCGAACCACCCGGTGATCTTGCCGAACGAGTACGAGGCAGTGAAGAAGAACGTGCTCAGTTCGCTCGACTGAGCGCGCGCAGTCAGGCCGGTTGAACCGAGGCCCACGCTTGCGCGAGTGCTTCGCGTGCTTCTCGTCGCATGTTGATGAGGCGCACGCGGAGCTCGAAGTGCTCGCCGCTGCGCTTACTTCCGATCGAGCGCGCTTGCACCTGTAGACCGGAATCGCGGAGCGTGAACGCGAGCGGTTGTCCGGGCGGGAACGCTTTCGCTGAGCTGAGCGTGGCGAAGAGGCCGGCGAGATTCGTGATAGCGCCAGGCAACGCGCCTTCGATCAGCACGGGCAACTCGCTCACGAGCGCTTGCCGCGGGACATCGCGTCGCGCGCCTCTTTCAAGTCGAGCTCTCGCTTGATCGCTTGGCGATCGTCGTGGGTCTTACGGCCCTTGCCGAGCACGAGCTCCGCCTTGGCGCGGCCATTCTTGAAGTACACGCGCGCGGGCACGAGGGCGTAACCGCGCATCGAGATGCGGCCTGCCAGCCGCTCGATCTCACGCTTGTGTGCGAGCAGCTTACGCTTGCGCTTCTCTTCGTGACCGAAGCGACCCGCCTGCCTGTACGGCCCGATGTGCATGTTCAACAGCCAAAGCTCGCCGTTTTCGATGCTGGCATACGCGCCTTCGAGGTCCGCGTGTTTGTTGCGGAGGCTTTTGACCTCGGAGCCCGTGAGCATAATTCCGGCTTCGAGGCGTTCCTCGACGTCGAAGTTGCGCTCGGCCTTCGGATTGCGGCAAACCTGAAGCTCGCCTTCCGCTTTCGGCTTCTTAGTCATGGGCGGGGCGCTTCTTTACCAGCTCGAGTGCCGCTCGGCGAGGTCGTCGGCGTGGGGACGTTCCAGTCCTCCCGGATCCGGTTGCGCGCTGCGATCGACGTCGCCGCCTCGCCCGGCTTCAGCGCGAGCCCCTGGACGGCCATGTCGACTTCAGCGGCCTGCTGGTCGGGCCGGCCGCCCCACAGCTGCACGAGGGCCGCGAGCTCGATGCCGAGCCGCATGGCCTCGCTCACGTCGTGTCGCTTGCGCGCGGCGGTGAGCAGTTGGTCGCGATCGAGGCGCTCCGACTTCATGAACGCCTTTGCTGCCTCGGAGCGGCCATTCGCTTCGAAGCGATGGTCTTGCGGCCACAGCGCGACGCGCACGCGGGGCGCGAGCGGTTCGAAGCCGCGCAGTGGGACGTCAGCGAGGAGTTCGACCGTGCTGTCGTCGTCGAGATCGACTACGGCGTACGGGCAGAAGTCTTGGCCGAAGTGGTGGGTGTCGAGGTTCACCGGGTCGACGAAGCCGACATCGCGGATGCGGTAGACCTCGATGCAGCTCTTGGCTGCGGTGCGGCGCTCGACGAAGACTTCGTCGAAGCCGTCGTGATCGGGATCGTGGGTGTCTTCGAGCGGTGGTGCGATCAGCGCGAACGTCTTCTCTGATTCGAGGGGGGTCGCCGGCGTCGGATCGAGCGCAACCGCAATCCCGCGCGCCGTCACGATGCGTACTGCAGCGCTGCGGCCGTTCGGCTCCATGAAGCCGAGCGCACTGAAGTACTGGCCGACGATCTTGCGCGAGACGGTGTAGCCGCGCGTGTGTTGAGCTTGGATGACGGCATTCGCCTCTTGGTTCGGATCGACACCAAAGCGAAGAAATCGCTCGTCTCCGAGGAACGGGCTCGGAGGTTGGCTAGCGCAGCTGACAGCGGCGAGGCAGAGCAGGGCGAGGAAACGGTGCATTCGGCGGAGTAAAAAGGGCGGACGCGGCAAAAGTATTCCCCGGGAGCCGACGCCTGCGGGGACGCACGCCGGCGATCGCGAGCGAGATTTCAATCGGGGGCCCAGGCTAACGCGAGCGTGCTGACCTCGTGGCCTTTCGCGGTGAGAGCGGCCGAAGCTTCTGCCAGTGTCGTACCCGTGGTTCGCACGTCGTCGATCAGCAGCACTGTCGTCGGCTCGGCCGTAGCCGCGCGAAATGCGCCTTTCAGATTGGCGAGCCTCGCATCGCGACTTAGCCCGGCCTGGGTGCGCGTCGCTCGGTCGCGCTGGAGCCAGTTGATCTGCAGCGGTACACCTAGCTCGACCGCGACCGGCCTCGCGAGTAGCGCCGCCGGATTGAAGCCGCGCGAGCGCAGCTTCGTGGGATGCAGCGGAATCGGAACCACTGCCTGAATCCCGCCCGCGTACGACCGAGCGGCGGTCGCCAGCATCGCCCCGAGCGGCGTGGCCAGCCAACCGGCGCCTCCATATTTGAAACGCCGAATCGCATCCGCGAACGGGCCTTGGTACTGCCAACAGGCTGCAGCTCGTGCCGGCGGTGAAAGCCCGACTGGTGCAACCTCGAGTAGTGGCTCGCAGGCCGGGCAGAACGCAGCGGCGGCGACATCCGCAACGCCGAGATCGCACCCCGGGCAGCGGTGCGGTGCGAGCAACCAGAGAAAGCCTTGGACGATGGAGCCCTGCATGAGGCTTTCATCGTCACGAGCGCCACCTAGTTGCGGACCTGCCGCACTTCGCCGCGTATCGAATCAGCATCGATACTCACGCGGGCATAAAAAAACGGCGGTCGAGGATTCCAGGGGGGACAGGAATCACAATCGACCGCCGTTCAGCGGCTCGAAGGCGGGGGGACACCTTCCAGGGAGCCACCGTTCTGAGCTCTTCCTTATGCTAGTGGCGTGCCAAGCCGAAAGCCGCGAGTTTCGCCTGCTTTTTCACCGACAATGCGGTGAATCATTGCAGGCTCGCAATCGGAAGGTTGCAGCTTCGCAAACGCTACCCCTTCTGTGACCTAGTTCTCTGGGTGTTCTGTTGGAGGGCGAACAGCTCCATAACCGCACATGTGGCAGTACGCGCGGCCTCACGACGTCATGCGGCAAGACTGCGCAGTGCTAGACGCGGCTAACTCGCTCACGCTCTGCGAAAGAACGGCGAATTTCGCGGGAAGTCCACGGATCCGTCATTCGTGACTTTCGGATCTGAAACTGTCCGATTTCAGATTTGAAAGTTTTTCGGCGGCCTCGTTGCAGCAGCCGATTCGATTCGGTGAGGTGGCTAACGCTCGATCCCGATCGAGCCGCGCATCGAAGTGATCGGTAGGGTGCTCAATGCGAATACGGCTCGCCGCGTAGGATCGTGAACGCGCGATAGATCTGCTCAGCCAGCACGACTCGGGCGAGTCGGTGGGGCAGCGTCATCGCCGATAGAGAGAGTTGCATGTCAGCGGCCTTCGAAACGGTCTTCGGAAGACCGTACGCACCGCCGATCAAAAATGACAGCGGCGTCGCGTCGAGCTCGGCGCGCTGCACCACGTCGGCTAGGCCGCGGCTCGTGAGGGCGCGGCCTTCGACCTCGAGCGCGATCGTTCGACCGCGCTTCGGGAGCGCGCGTTCGAACCGAGGTTGCAGCTCGGCATCGGAGCCGTCCTTCAGCTCGACTTCGTCGAACGTCGCGTAGCGGCGAATCCGGCCGAGATAGTCGTCCAGCTCGGCGCGCAAGCCCGCCTGTTTGATCTTCCCCACCGCAATGATCGACACCCGAAGCACGACGGCACGTCAGTTTTCGACGGCCACGCGTGCTGCGTCCATCCACAGCGTTTCGAGATCGTAGTAGCCGCGCGTGTCCTCATGGAAGATGTGGACGATCACGTCGCCGTAGTCCATCAGCAACCACGTGCCGTTCGGCATGCCTTCGATCCCGAGACAGCGCGCATCGTGCAAGCGCTTGAGATCTTCTTCGATGTGGCGACCGAGCGCGTTGACCTGACGATCACTGCGACCGCTCATCACCACGACGTAGTCGGAGTAGTCGACTTTGCCGCGCACATCGATGATCTCGACGTGCAGCGCTTTGTGCTCGAGCGCGACTTCCGCGATGGCTGCGGCGAGCCCGCGACCGCGATCGGGAGGCTCGGCTTGGCTGCGTCCTTTACGCAATGGCTTCTTTGCTGTCGTCGTACGCGCGCGTTTCGCGGGGCCAGCCGTCACCTTGCGTTTGGTCGCCAATGATCCTCTCCCGTTACGTTCCAGCGTTCTGCCCCAGGGGCGAGCGCCTGGCGGATCTATAGCACCACCAAGTCGTCGCGATGGACGATTTCATCCCCGTTCGAGAAGCCTAGGCGGGCCTCGATGTGCTCGGACCGAGCGCCCCTCAGCTTTTCGACGTCGCGCGCATCATAACGGGTCAGGCCACGGGCCAGCTCCTGGCCATCGGCCGCCGCGATGCTGACCGCTTCTCCGGCGCGAAATGTTCCACGCACTTCGGTGATTCCAGCGGGCAATAAGCTGCGATTTTGCTCGAGGAGTGCGCGGCGCGCGCCGGCATCGACGACGAGCGTGCCGCGCATCTTGAGCGTGTACGCGATCCAATACTTGCGGCTCGCGAGCGATGCGCCCGCAGGTAGGAACAGCGTTCCGACATCTTCGCCCGTCGCGACTTTGCGAAGAACGTCCGGATCTTTCGCAGGCGCGATCACGACCGGCACCCCGACCTGACAGGCTCGTTGCGCGGCCGACACCTTCGAGCCCATCCCGCCGAGGCTCACTGCGTTGTCCTTCGGCCAGATCAAACTTTGGATCGCTTCGAAGTCAGTCACGACCGAGATGCGTTGTTTGTTCGCGTCGAGCAAGCCTTCGACATCCGTGAGCAACACGAGGACATCAGCGCCCGTGAGCGGGGCGACCATCGCGGCGAGTTGATCGTTGTCACCGAACTGAAGCTCTTCGGTCGAGACCGTGTCGTTCTCGTTGATGATCGGGACCGCGCCGAGATCGATCATCGCGTCCAGCGCATGACGCACGTTCAAGTAGCGTTTGCGGTCGGCGACTTCGGCGTGCGTGATCAGGATCTGCGCGATTTGTCGGCCGTGGGTTGCAAACGCATCCGCGTACGCTTGCATGAGCATCGGTTGCCCGAGCGCGGCCATCGCTTGGAGCTCCGGAATCTGCTTCGGGCGACCGGTGCGGGCGAGCTTTTGGCAGCCCATCGCAACCGCTCCGGACGAAACCAGAATCACGGTGCGACCGCTCGCGTAGAGCGCCGAGATCTGTGAGGCGATGCTCTTGAAGCGGCCTTCGCCCGGCGCGTCGCCTTGAACGATCGCGCGCGAGCCGATCTTCACCACGATCCGCTTGGCGTTCTCTAAGGCTTTGCGAGGGGTCTCGGCGGTCATGATCGGGCGGCGCAGTGTGGTGCTGCACGGGTTGGGGCGCAAGGTGCGCCAGGACCGTGCTGTGGCGTCAGGCCCGCAGAACTTGCGGGCCGTGGATCGCGGGTCGCTATACTCGCGCCGTGGATCTGCTCGTCTCGGAAGTGCCCGGCTGGTTCGTACTCGGCGCGGCGTTCGTGTTCGGCTCGATCTGGGGCAGCTTCTTCAACGTCGCGATCTATCGCTGGCCGCGTGAGCTGTCGGTCGTTCGCCCTCCAAGCCAGTGCCCCGGCTGCGGTGCTCCGGTCGCCGCTCGCTACAACGTGCCGATCCTCGGGTACCTGTTTCTGCGCGGTAAGGCGGCGTGCTGCGGGACGAAGCTGTCGGCGCGATATCCGATGGTCGAAGCATTGAGTGGCGTCTTGTGCGCTGCGATCGCGCACCGATTCATTCTCGGTGTCGACCCGGAGACAGTGCTGTGGCGAGCGACTGCGATCGCACTTTGTTACTTCGCGTTCGTCGGCGGGCTCATCATTGCGACGTTCGTGGACCTCGAGCACATGCAGATTCCGGATGAGGTGTCGTTGCCGGGTGCGGCGCTCGGGCTCGCGAGTGCGGCGCTTCGGGATCCGACGCGCGTCGCGGACTTTGCGTTTGGGGCGGGGGTTGGGTTTCTGCTCGTGCAGCTCGTGTTCGTGTGGTCGTACGAACATTTGTTCGGCCGGCGCGGGATGGGCGAAGGCGACTCGAAGCTGTTGATGATGATCGGCGCGTTTCTCGGGTATCAAGGCGTGCTGTTCGCGATGTTTGCCGGCGCGGCGCAGGGGTTGATCGCGTTCGTGATCGCGCGGTTGAGTGGGGCTGGGAAGGACGTGGCGCCCGAGCAGCAGAAGGCTTCGGAGTCTGCGGCGGTCGCTGTGCAGCCGGACGGTGTCGAACACAGTGTCGAACCCGAACGCGTGAGCAAACCCGGGCGAGACGACAAACACGCTCACGAAGACGACATCGACCTCGAAGGCGAACCCGGGCCCGAGTACTGGGGCCACATGAAGCTGCCATTCGGCCCGTTTCTCGCGCTCGGTGCGCTCGAGTTTTTGTTCTTCGGCGACGCTGCGATCGAGGCGTGGGTCCGCTTCATGAGCTGAGGCGCGCGAGGCGCTCGCGCTCAGAGTTGCGCTCGGCGAAGCGGGCGGAACCAGCGCGAAAACGACCAACCGTTCAAGCCGACGACCCCGAGACAGAACGCGCCGAACAGCAATGCCCAGACGTGCGTTGCGGGCGGGTCGTCCGCGATGATGATGAACGTTTCGGCCGTGACCGGCAGACCCATGCGCTTCTCGAGATATTCGCGGACGACGCGAAACCGACCGCCCAACTCGCCGAAGGTGAGCAGGCGGCCAGCAAACTCGGTGCGGGCTGCCGTCCGCGGATCATCCAGGCTCGATGCCGACACCTGCACGAACACGTTGCGTTGGCCCGCCAGCGGGAACACCACCTGCCGGCTACCCCACAGCCCGGTCTGGAAGCGCACCATGCCTGAAAGCATCGGCGTCCCACGCACCCGTACATAGGCGTTCGACGGCAACTGCGCCGGCTCGAGCTGGGTCACGTCGCCGAGCGACAACGCCTGGCCGGGTTTCAGTGCGTACGAGAGGTCCGCCCGAACACTGGAAAGCAGGCCGAGGGCGAGGCCTACGACGGCCGCCATCAGCACCATTGCCGTCATGCGCTGGCCGCGAGGCGGCGCTGGCAACGCCAACAGCTCGTCATCAATGGAGTCTCGCGCGTCTCGCGCGTCGAGCGCACCGGGGGACACCTGGGACAGCGGTGGGGCGGTTGGGTCCAAGCGAGTCACGGCAAGATGACAGACAACCTGTTCGCACCAAAGTTCGGGCGCAAGCCCAGTTTTTTGAGTTGTGCTTGGCAGCCTAGGCCGAGCGTGCTACCAAGCCGCTCCCTTGCGCCCTGGGCCGTCCTCGCCAGTCCGCGTTTAAAGGGCGCACTCTGATGGTAACAGAGTGCGCGGGCGTCCCTGCTTGGGGACAAATTTTCGGGCTGCACAAACGCAGTCGTTCTGTCGGAGCCACGTCATGTCGAAATCGCCTCTCGCAATCGTATCTGAACGCTTCAAGAACAAGGCAGCCTTGATTGACGCGGTGAAGGCGCTCGCGACCGATGACCTCTGGATCGATCGCGTCAACGACGACAAAGGTCTGCCGCGGATCTCGAATCGCAAGCTAGTTCACCTTCACGACGTGCTCTCGCAGGTCAAGAAGGACCACGGCTCGCGGAGCAAGCTGATCGGCGCGATTTTGGAGACCGAGAAGCGCGCCAAAGATGAAGGCTATCGCGCGCGTCTCGAGAAGCAGAGCACGCCGACGTTGCTCGCCCAACTGAACGTGGCGACGAAGAAGTACGCGCCGAAGAAGGCGCCGCGCGCGCGGCTGGCCGAGGCACCGAAGAAGAAGGTGGCGAAGAAGGCCATCAAGGCGCCAAAGGCTGTCGTGAAGGATCCCGCGAAGGCCAAGAAGGCTGCTGCGAGAGCGCGCAAGAAGTAGCGCGAGTCGGAAATCGCGGCCGGTCGTGGGTCGTGAGCGCGGCGTCCGGAGATGCGACGGCGCCGTATGACGAGCGGTCAAACAACTCGCGTATTTCGCGCGTGTCGTTGACGCTCGCGCTGTTAGCGATGTGAGCGAACTTGCTGAACGCGCGTTCGCGCATGCGAGTGGAGCGGCGGAAGGCGAGCGCAAGGGTGATGGTGGCGTAGACCACACTCGTGTCACGCGTCGCGTCCTGCGCGCGATCGAGATCGCCTCGAGACCTGCTCCTACATCTGCGCACGCGGCGGTTCTCGTGATTTTGAGCGGGTCTCGCGCTCGCTCGTCGCCGAAATCCACAGCGCAGGTGGAGGGGCCGCGCTCGCTCTGGTACCACAACGTTTTCCGGACGCGCGACGCGCCCGGCTCGAGGCGAAGCGAGCGCATGTCTGAATTCGTTCATCTGCACGTTCACTCGCAGTTCTCGATGCTCGACAGCGCGCTGCGCCTCAAAGCGCTCGTAAAGAGCGCGAAGCAGTTCAACATGCCCGCGGTCGCGCTCACCGATCACGGCAACATGTTCGGCGCGGTGCAACTCGTGAGCGAGTGCAACAAGCAGGGCGTCAAACCGATCCTCGGTTGCGAAGTGAACCTCTGCGCCGATCGCCGCAGCGGCCGCGACGCGCAACACTTGGTGCTGCTCTGCAACTCGCAAGAGGGCTACAAAAACCTCATCCGGCTCACGAGCCTCGGTTGGGTCGAAGGCTACGCCGTCGGCAAACCGCGCATCGATCTCGAGCAGGTCTACGCGCATCGCAAAGGCCTCGTCGGGTTGTCGGCCTGCATGGGCGGCTATCTCGCGCAGGAAGTTCTGCAAAAAGGCGAAGACGCAGGTCGCGCTGCGCTCGCCAAACTGCGCGACGCCTTCGAGCCCGGGCAATTTTTCGTCGAACTTCAAGATCACGGATTCGTCGAGCAGAAGCCGCTCTCCGAGATCCTTGTTTCGCTCGCGAACGAATTCTCGCTGCCGCTCGTAGCGTCAAACGATTGCCACTACTCCGAGCGAAAGAACGCGCACGCTCAGATGGTGCTGCAGTGCATCGCCGGCGGGACGATGGTCGCCGACATGGAGCGCGTCCATCATCGCTCCGAGGAGCTCTACTTCAAGAGCGGCGAAGAAATGGCCGAGCTCTTTCGGCATTTGCCCGAAGCGATCTCGAACACGCTGCGCGTCGCAGAGATGTGCGGCGGCCAAGCCAGTCCGTTCGCGAAGCCGATGCTTCCGAGCTTCCAAGTGCCGGAAGGCTCGGACGAAGTCACGCACTTTCACGCGCTCGCACGGAAGGGCCTCGAGGAACGGTTCGGGGAATTTCGCGCGATTGAAAAGCACGTCGATGAAGCTGGCTATCGCGGCCGCTTGGCGATGGAGTGCGACGTCATCGCGCAGATGGGTTTCTCCGGTTACTTCCTGATCGTTCAGGACTTCATCAACTGGGCGAAGCAGCGCGGCATTCCGGTCGGTCCCGGTCGTGGCTCGGGTGCGGGTTCGATCGTCGCGTACGCGATGCGCATCACCGACCTCGATCCAATTCCCTACGGCTTGTTGTTCGAGCGCTTCTTGAATCCCGAGCGCGTGTCGATGCCCGACTTCGACATCGACTTTTGTATGGACCGCCGCGACGAAGTCATCGACTACGTCCGCGGGAAGTACGGCAAAACCAGCGTCGGCCAAATTGCGACGTTTCACTTGCTGAAGAGTCGCAGCGTCGTGCGCGACGTCGGTCGCGTCATGGGCATGAGCCCGAGCGATGCAGGTCGCATCGCGACCTTGGTTCCCGAGCCCGTGCAGGGCAAGAGCGTTCCGGTCGCGGAGGCGCTCAAGCAGGAAAAACGTCTCAAGGACGCCTACGATCAAGACGCGAACGTCAAGCAGTTGCTCGACACCGCGATGGATCTCGAGGAGCTCAATCGCCACGCCGGTATGCATGCCGCGGGTGTCGTGATCAGCGAGGGGCCGCTTTGGGACCACGTCCCGGTGTTCTGCCCAGAGCCCGACGTCTACGTCACGCAGTACGACAAGAACGACGTCGAATACGCGGGCTTGGTCAAGTTCGACTTTCTCGGCTTGAAGACGCTCACGACGATCGACATCGCAACGCGGTTGATCAATCGGCGCCCGGATCGAGACAATAATCCGTTTCTGCTCGAGCGCATCCCGATGGACGACGCGACCACCTACGCGCTCTTGTCCTCGGGTGAAACGACCAACGTATTTCAGCTCGAATCGACTGGCATGCAGACGCTCATCAAGCAGCTGCGGCCTGACAACTTCGACGACATCGTTGCGCTAGTCGCGTTGTATCGGCCGGGTCCGCTCGGTTCGGGCATGGTCGATGACTACGTCGCGGGCAAACACGGCAAGAAGAAGGTCGAGTATCCGCACGCGTGTTTGGAAGCGTCGTTGAAAGAGACGCACGGCGTGATGGTTTATCAGGAGCAGGTCATGCAGGCCGCGCGCGTGATGGCCGGCTACTCGCTCGGTGGTGCTGACTTGCTGCGGCGTGCGATGGGCAAGAAGAAGCCCGAGGAGATGGCGAAGCAGAAGGTCACGTTCGTCGACGGTGCGAAGGCGAACGGGCACTCGGCGGAAGATGCCGAGCGCGTCTTCGAGTTGATGAACTTCTTCTCGGGGTACGGCTTCAACAAGTCGCACTCGGCTGCGTATGCGCTCATCAGTTATCAGTGCGCGTACATGAAGGCGCATTTTCCAGTCGAGTTTTTGTGCGCGACGATGACGGCCGATCGCGACAAGATCGAAAAAGTCGTTCGCACGGTTGCCGAAGCCCGTGCGATGGGCATCACGGTCCTCGCGCCCGACGTCAACGAAAGCCAGATCGACTTTTCGTGTGTGTACGATCTGAACTTCGAGGCGCCGAAGCGAAGGCCGAATCAGCCGATCTGCGTCGGCGGCAAGCTGCGCGATCCGCTCAATCCGAAGATTCGGTTCGGGCTCGGCGCGGTGAAGGGTGTCGGAGCGGCGGCGCTCGAGTCGATTCTCGAACGGCGCAGTGCGATCGGCGATGCGGGCAAGCCCGAACCGTTCCTCGATGTGTTCGATTTCACGTCGCGCGTCGATTTGCGGCGCGTGAACAAAGGTGTGGTCGAATCGCTCGTGCAGTGCGGGGCGATGGACACGTTGCACGACCCGCGTCAGATCGCACGTGACCGCGCGTTGGCAGCGATCGAGAGTGCGATCGAGATCGGGAAGAAGGCCAGCGCCGATCGCGAGAGTGGGCAGACTGACTTGTTCGGCATGTTCATGGGCGACGGCGATGCAGCTGGGGACGGCAACGGGAACGGCAAGTCGTCGCTCAATATCGGGCGCCGGTTTACGTTTCCCGAAGTTCCCGAGCCTTGGAGTCGCAACGAGAAGCTCAAGCGCGAAAAGGCGACGCTCGGGTTCTATGTCTCGGGCCATCCGCTCGACACCTATCGCGAAGAGCTCAAGCGCTTTTGCAACGGCAATACAGCATCGATCAGCAACGTCTCGGAAGGGACGACGGTCATGCTCGGCGGCATGGTCGAGGACTATCGCGAGCGCAACACGAAGAGCGGCGGCAAGATGGCGTTCTTCTTCCTCGATGATCCGTATGGACGCATCGAGGTGATCGTCAGGCAGCGTGCGGTCGAACAGTTTCGCGAGTTGTTGAGTGGCGACCAGCCGCTCTTGATCACCGGCAACGTCCGCGCGGACCGTGAGGGTGGTGGTGGCGGCGGAGGTGGCGGAGACGATTCCGGCGATCAGCCGGCTGAAGTGAAGCTGCTGCTCGATGACGCGACGTTGCTCGTCCAGGCGCTGCGTGCGCGGACGCGAGCTGTCCGCGTGAAGGTGCACGTCGATCAGTGCGACAAGCGCAAGCTCGTGGAGCTGAAGCGTGCGCTCGAGGCGCATCCGGGCCGATGCCCGGTCGTCGTCCAGTTGGTCTCGACCGAGTGGAGGGTTTCGCTTGGCAACGGGAAGTTGATGGTCGAGCCATCTGAGGCGATGCTCGGCAGCTTGGAACGCTTGTTTGGCGAAAAGGTAGCCGAGTTGCGTTGAATGGATTTGGTCGAGGCCACAGCGAGTGACGCGCGCGAGTTGTTGATTCGGGCGCAGGCCCTCGCCGGCCGCACGCTCGGGGAGCTCGCGCACGGCTTGATGGTGCCGCTACCAGCTGCACCTACCCGTGCGAAGGGCTTCGTCGGTGGCTTGATCGAGCGTGCGCTCGGTGCGCCGGTGAGTGCCGGTGCGGTGACCGACTTTCCCAGTTGCGAGCTCAAGACCTTGCCGGTCGATGGGCAGGGTCGCCCGCGTGAATCGACCTTCGTGTGTTGCGTGACCTTGATGCAGTTGCGTGAGACGCCTTGGGAGCTCTCGCGTGTTCGGGCGAAGCTCGCGCGTGTCTTGTTCGTGCCGGTGGAGACAAGGTCTGAGTTAACGCAGCCCGAGCGTCGTGTCGGTCGCGCGTTCTTGTGGCAGATGCGTCCTGACGAAGAAGCCCTGTTGCGTGAGGACTACGCGTTTCTCGCCGAGCGAACCGCGAACAACGAGCTCGAGAAGACCGATGCGCGCTGGGGTAAAGCGTTGCAGATTCGCCCGAAAGCCGCGAATGCGCGAGTGCGTGTACGCGG
>Ga0193752_1002675_pt1 | contig 13030 bp, 14 predicted proteins | sample H1c1metaG_FD_144924 | JGI IMG/M metagenome (GOLD analysis project Ga0193752, IMG submission 144924) | Soil microbial communities from a riparian zone of the East river system, Colorado, United States - H1c1 | ecosystem: Environmental > Terrestrial > Soil > Riparian zone | place: USA: East River... | reverse complement strand
TTTCCGCTCATACAAAACACAGCCCTGAATCGGCGGGCAGTTCGTGCTATTCGTGTCATATGCCGGAGGTGGTTTCGGGGGTGATGGCGTTTCATAAAACGCATAAGATCACGGTGCCGGAGCCGGTCCTGACCGCGGAGAAGGGCGTGCCGAATGCCTGCAATCAGTGTCATGTCGATAAGTCGGTGAAATGGTCCGTCGAACAGGCGAAGGCGCTCTGGCCCGAAAGGTACAAGGATGCTATAGTTCCGGCGGACAAGCAATTTGAGGTCGAGGAAGGGGTGCGGGGGCTGTTCGCCGGCGATGCGCTGACGAGAGCGATGATGGCGGACGCCCTGGCGAAGCGTTCGGCGCCGCAATGGTATATGCCGCTTTTGTCCGAGGCGTTTGCCCAGGATAATTACCCGGTAGTAAGGTTCTTTTCGGCTAACGGGCTCGCCGCGAATTCAACAGGGCTGGCGAAGCCTGATTATCTTGCCGATGGAGCAGCGAGGGAAAGGCAGATCGCCCCGTGGTTAAACATTACCGGTGAGGCGCGCCACGTGGAACTGAAAAAGTTGGTAGAATTCCTGCGCGGGCAGCGGAAGGACGTCGATCTGGAGGTTGGGGAATAAGATTGTATGGGTGATGACAAGAAAGAAGAGCAGGTAATGGCGGCGGTAAAACCGGCAGGTGTTGCTTCGCAGGCGTGGTTCGGCCTGCTTTTCTGGATGTCGATGGGCCTGCTTTTCGAAGGGCTGATAGGCTATCGCTCGCCTGCTTACCTGCAGGACGCGCTGCGCCGTGAATTGTTTCGTCTCGCGCATGCGCACGGGGCGCTTTTGAGTATTTTGCTGCTGGTGATGAATCTTTATCTTTTGAAGCAGCTTATCTCGCCTCCGAAGATAGCGGTCCGGGCGCTACAGGCAGGAGTCGTCCTGATGCCGTTCGGCTTTTTGCTTGGCGGCGTGTGGCATTACGAGAGCGATCCGAATTTTCTGATCTTTCTTTCTCCTCTAGGGGGGCTGCTTATTATTTTCGGCATCGCGGCGATAGCGCTTTCGAATTTAAAAAAACGACCCCCACGCCGGAGCGGTCATGGCGAACAGTAATTATCAATACGAATTCCGTAAATGCCGATTTAATGGTGTAGACGATGCATATTATCTCGGCTCTTTCCCTTTCCCCGTAGCTACCAGCCGCGGGAACGGCCCCTTGTCCGTGAACTCATCGGCCCTCTCTAGCTTCTCGCCTTTTATAGGTGGCTCTCCCGCCGGGCGGAAACCGACTTTCGGGAAATATCTCAAGTCGAAGATGTAAGTGTCGGTATTCCCTCCACCTCCCCACGGAACCCCGATAAATCCGTCCCGGCTCTGCTGAACATAAAAATAATCATTGGAACCAATCCCGCCACCGCTATTCCGAAATACGGCTATATCCGTGATACCATCCCCGTCATAATCGCCCGGCACCGGTTGGTCTCCCGGCACAATGCCAAACCTTATCCCTCCCCCAAGCTGCTTATCGGAGCTTCTTATCCACCCTGCCATATGGCCGGGTCCGCCTTCCCGTCGCCGTCATAATCGCCCGCTACCACTCCTGTAAACCGCGCGTCTCCCAACGAATACTGTGCCCAGTTTCCGCTCCCGCTTAGCCTGATAAAAAGCTGCACCATCGGCCCCGCCGTGATACTGACAGTAGCCAGATCGTCCTTGCCGTCGCCGTCGTAGTCTCCACCCATAAACGGGCTGTCACCGCTCGCCCCGAATCTCTCCGCCTGAAACTGCCCGTCGCTGCTGCGGAGAATATACCACCAGCCTGCACCGCGATAAACGGCAAAATCCGTCTTCCCGTCACCGTCATAATCCTGCGGAACCTGCAGATCGCCAAGCATTCCCCAATGAAATGCAGTCATCGAATTATCACTGCTGTTCAATGCGTACCAATTGATCTCCTGATTTACTGCAGGAATTCTCCGCGCCACTGTCACATCCCATTTACCGTCGCCATCATAGTCTCCCATCCCGCTTGGTCTCCTCCTTCGAAATTAGGAAACTCATACCCCCACGTCCTTACTGCTAATCCTTCTTTGCTGCCCAAAACAAACCAACTCAAAGATGTTCCCGGACCGCTAAATCTCTGTACAATAAAATCGGTTCGCCCATCACCGTCAAAGTCGTAGATCGTTCTTGCTTGCGCATGTGCGTAAAGGGCCATAAGAACAAAAAACAGAAATACTGATCTGATCGCCGTCGAAAATCTGTAATGCATAATTACTTCTCCTGTCTTAATTAGGACGGCAAGCCGGTCAGGCTCCTTACGGGGGTTAAGGAAAATCGAGAGACACACGACAACATAAGAGCATGCGCGGCCCACGGTTTTCCGGCGAAAAATATTGAGTTTCTGCCGTACGTACGCTAAAATGCTCTTGTGTCTATAAGGAGCATCTGTTGTCTTAACACACGGCAGAAACGCTTTTACACAAAAGGCTCCGGGGCCAGTACCAATGGTTCCGGGGCTGTTTTATTGTGTATCCGAACGATAAACGCGCGCTCGCTGGACCCAAACACCCCGCCGCGGCAGACGGGTATTACATTCTCCGGGGGGGGTATGATTGGTCTTCGAGTTGTGGGACAATCGGTGAACTCATAAGGCGCGAGATTTTGAGACGCGTGCGCACATCTTACACGCGCTCTGCGAAAGGTGTCAAGATATTCTGTTAGGATTTAAAGAAATGTTTACAGGATGAGGGCAAAGTTTCAAGTCAGCCAAAAGGCACAGTCAAAACACTTCTTTCCCGATTGCCTAACCGCCCGCATCGTTCTACGATAATCATAGAAATTTATTACAAATATGTATCCGGGAGCATTCGTATAAAATGAGCTTAATAGAACAAGTATGGGCGCGCGAGATACTCGATTCGAGGGGCAACCCGACGGTCGAGGCCGAGGTAACTCTTGAGGATGGAACAACCGGCCGGGCCGCGGTGCCAAGCGGCGCCTCGACAGGCGAAAACGAGGCGGTCGAGCTGCGAGACGGCGACAAGTCACGTTATCTGGGCAAGGGCGTTCTCAAGGCGGTCGAGAACATCAACGAGAAGATCACGTACGAGCTCGAGGGGCTCGATGCGCTCGACCAGACGCTGATCGACCAGACGCTGATCGATCTCGACGGCACGGAGAATAAATCGAACCTGGGGGCAAACGCGCTCCTGGCGGTTTCGATGGCCAATGCGCGCGCGGCGGCTGCGATCCTGGAAATGCCGCTTTACCGCTATCTCGGCGGGGCGAATGCCAAGACACTCCCTGTTCCGATGATGAATATCATCAACGGTGGCGCGCATGCGGACAATAATGTCGATTTCCAGGAGTTTATGATCATGCCCGTCGGGGCGGAGAGTTTTTCCGAGGGCCTACGGGCGGGTGCGGAGATCTTTCACAGCCTGAAATCGGTGCTGAAATCACGCGGCTATTCGACCGCGGTCGGCGACGAGGGCGGTTTTGCGCCGAACCTTAAATCGAACGAGGAAGCGATCGAGACGATCCTCGAAGCGATCGACAAGGCCGGATACAAGGCGGGAGATAACATCATGTTGGCGCTCGACCCGGCTTCGAGCGAGTTTTTCAAGGATGGCTCATATGTCTTCAAAAAGAGCGACAACCGCGTCCTTTCCTCTGAAGAGATGGCCGCGTACTGGACCGACTGGTGCAATAAATACCCGATCATCTCGATCGAGGACGGCATGGCCGAAAACGACTGGGACGGCTGGAAGAACTTGAACCGGAGCGTCGGTAAACGCGTGCAGCTCGTGGGCGACGATCTTTTCGTTACTAATACCAAATTCCTGCAGCGCGGTATCGACGAGGACGCGGCGAATTCGATCCTGATCAAGGTTAACCAGATCGGCACGCTTACCGAAACGCTTGACGCGATCGAGCTTGCGAAGACGAACAACATGACGGCCGTGATTTCGCACCGCTCGGGCGAGACGGAGGATTCGTTCATCGCAGACCTCGCGGTGGCGACAAACGCGGGCCAGATCAAGACTGGAAGCCTTTCGCGTTCGGACAGGATCGCGAAATATAATCAATTGCTGAGGATCGAGGAAGACCTCGGCGATTCGGCGAAATACCCGGGCCGCAAGGCCTTTTACCAATTGAAATAATGGAAGCAACATTCTTTGCCGCGCCGAAAAACCTTCGGAAATGGCTCGAGAAAAACCATGAAAAAGAGACCGAGCTTTGGGTCGGCCTCTACAAAAAAGGGTCAGGTAAACCTAGCGTTACCTGGCCCGAAGTTGTCGACCAGTGCCTGTGTTTTGGCTGGATAGACGGCATTCGGCAGTCGATAGACGAGGAAAGCTATCGAAATCGGATCACGCCCCGAAAGGCGAAAAGCAACTGGAGTGCGATCAACATCAATCGCATCGAGGAACTGATAGGGCAGGGCCTTGTGAAACAGGCCGGGCTGGACGCTTACGCAAAACGGGAAGAAGCGCGGTCGAGGATCTACTCTTTTGAGCAGGGAGAATTGCAGCTCGATAAAAGCCAGTTGGCGAGGTTCAAGAAGAATAAAAAAGCCTGGAAGAATTTCGAGGCGATGCCCGCTCACTATAAAAAGACCGCCCTCTGGTGGGTGATAAGCGCGAAGCAGGAAGCGACGCGCGAGCGCCGGCTCGAGACGCTTATAAAAGACTCGGAAAACGGCGAGCGTATTGCCCAGCTTCGCCCTGCTCCCAGAAAGAAGTGAATTTACACGTTGGGATCTTCCTCGTGTCACGGCGACATTCCGATCGCTGGCGATGAGAGTTTTATGTATCTGATCATTGGAGGGACAAAGTTTTTGGGCCGGCACCTGGTCGATTCGCTGCTCGCGCGCGGGCACGAGGTCATGCTTTTTAACCGCGGTAAGCATCCTGCCGGCGATATGCCCGATATTGAGATGATCCACGGCGACCGCAATCTCGACCTCGGTAAACTCAGAGAGCGCAGGTGGAAGGCCGTAATAGATACGTGCGGGTATTTGCCGGATATGGTGACGAGATCGGCGGGGTTTTTCGCCGGATCGGCGGACATGTACGTTTTTATTTCCAGCATGTCCTGCTACGCCGACACTAGCCGGCCAGATTTTGACGAGTCAACGCCGGTTGCCGAGCTGACGGAGGAGTTGAGGGTCGAGACGGATAAGATCGACGGGGCGTCGGATATCACCGCACCTACCCTCGGCGCGGCGTACGGCCCGATGAAGGCCCTGTGCGAGCAGGCCGCCGAAGCCGCGATGCCGGGCCGCGTTTTGCAGGTTCGTTCGGGATTGATAGTCGGACCGCATGACCCGACCGACCGGTTTACTTACTGGGTAATGCGCACGGCTCGCGGCGGTAAAGTCCTGGCGCCGGGAACGCCGGGGCGTTATGTGCAATTGATCGATGCCCGCGATCTTTCCGACTGGATAGTTTCGATGACGGAACAAAAAACGCCGGGTATATTTAACGTCACCGGCCGTCCGTTTGAGATGACAATGGAATCGATGCTTGAAGAAACGAGGGCCGCGACCGGCAGCGACGCCGAGTTTGCCTGGGCCGACGAGGACTTTCTCGAACGCGAGAATATTGCGCCGTGGAGCGAAATGCCGCTCTATCTGCCCGAATCAGACGAGTCGAACAAAGGCTTTCTCTCCGCAAATATCGACAAGGCGCTCGCTACGGACTTAAAGTTTCGACCATTCAGGGAAACCGTACTCGATACGTTTACCTGGCGTAAAACCATGGATAGCCCTTTGAAGGCGGGCCTCGCCCCCGAGCGGGAAGCCGAGCTACTTGCTAAATTGAAAGGGCAATGAAGCGCATCCTGATCATCGGCTCGGGCGGCGCGGGTAAATCCACACTTGCGCGCCGACTTGGTGAAAAGACGGGCATTGAAGTCGTTCACCTCGACCGGCTCTACTGGAAACCGGGCTGGGTCGAGACGGACAAAGGAGAATGGGCAGCCATCGTCCGCCGGGCGACTGAAAGGGACTCGTGGATAATGGACGGCAACTTCGGCGGCACCTTCGATATCAGGGCGTCGGCGTGCGATACGATAATTTACCTGCAGATCCCGCGTCTCCGATGTCTATACAGGGTATTGAAAAGGCGGTTTACTTATCGCGGCACGCACCGGCCCGATATGGCGCCGGGTTGCCATGAGAAGGTCGACCCGGAATTTCTCCTTTGGATATGGAATTACCCGAAAAAAGCGAAATACCGGAAAGATCCGATCTTGAAAAAACTCGAAGGTGAAAAGACGATCATTCGTTTAAGATCGAACGCAGAGGTTGAGAAGTTTCTCTCTGACAGAAATCTATGGAATGGATAAAAGAAGAATTTTTGATCAGCACCGACAAGGCGCGCTTGGATGCCAAAGAGATCCAGAGATTCCTGGCGGAAGAATCTTACTGGGCACAAAGCCGAACGTTCGAGCAAACTCGTCGCGCGATCGAGAATTCGATGTGTTTTGGCCTTTACACTGACGATCGGCAGATAGGCTTCGCGCGTGTCGTTACCGATCAAGCGACATTCGCCTATATCGGTGACGTTTATGTGCTGGAAGAGTTCCGTGGCCGCGGCCTGAGCAAATGGTTGATGGAAACCATTGTCTCGCACCCCGATCTGCAGGGGTTACGGCGATGGGTGCTCGCCACGCTAGACGCCCATGGCCTGTATGCGCAATATGATTTTACCGGCCTCAAATTTCCCGAACGATGGATGGAACGCACCGCTCCCGACGCCTATTAGCCCAATATTTTTAATATATACTAACGGCGTTTTTCCGGTTATAATATTTAATACGGTTGGCCCCCCGGAATACGCCAACTCATAGATAACGTCGGGGTTTTGCCCTCATTTACCTTCGTGAATTTAAGAGAATCAGATAAAAATCAAATGCAGATCGGAAATTGGAGTTTAGGTTTTGGCACAGAGATGGACGAGACGGCCAAGCGGCCGCTGGCGCTAATTATTCTTGATGGCTGGGGACATTCCCCGCAAAGAGAAGGTAACGCTATCGCGCTTGCTCATACCCCGAATTATGACGAGATTTGCCGAAATTATCCGAAAACGTATCTTTCGGCCGCTGGTATGCGTGTCGGCATGAAGCCGGATACCGCGGGCAGCGCTGAGATCGGTCATCTGAATATCGGAGCCGGACGGATCGTTCAGGCGGATGCAACCAGAATAAGCAATGCGATACGGTCGGGCGAATTTTTTGAGAATGCAGTCCTAAAGGCGGCGTTTGGCAAAGCGAAGGAGAGTAATTCGCCGGTGCATATGATCGCCTTGCTCAGCGACAGCGATATTCATTCGTCGCCCGAGCATCTTTTTGCGATGCTCAGGATGGCCAAGCAACAGGGTGTGCGGGAAGTTTTCATTCACGGGATACTGGATGGGCGCGATGTTCCGCAGAGATCGGCCGATGTATATGTCGAGGCTATCGAGATCAAGCTGCAGGATGTTGGCGTCGGGCAAATAGCCACCTTGTGCGGACGATATTTTGCGATGGATGAGACGCGCCAATGGGAGCGCACTGCGCGGGCCTACACCATGCTTGTTCATGCTGAAGGCGAACGCGGAAACGATTCCGTTACGGCGATCCGCAGTTCTTTCTTAAGAGGGATATCGGATGAATTTATCTCTCCGATCGTCCTCGAAGACGTAAATGGCGAGCCGGTTGGCACGATCAAGAATGGCGACACCGTGATATTTGTAAATCATCGCGGCGATTCGATGTGGCAGTTGGCAAAATCGCTGGCCATCGTCGATGCGGACGATCTGGCAGCGCTGGCAAAACCGCGGGTAAATGCTGTTTGTATAACTGAATACGACCGCAACTTCAATCTGCCGGTAGCCTTTCGGCCTGAGGCGGAGGCAAACGTCCTGACCCAGGTGCTGGCCGAAAAAGGAGTTACAAACTGCCGCGTTACCGAACCGGAGAGGTTCGCGCATCTAACCTACTTTTTGAATGGCGGCGTCGAATCCGAGTTGCCGTTTGAGCTGAGAACGCAGGTTTCGGTGCCGAGGGCCGTGAATTTCGAGGCCCCGCCGGAAATGGGAAGTTTCAAGATAGCGGACAAATTGATCCGCGGGCTCGAGGCCGGTCAGGCAAACGTGTTCATCGCGAATTTGCCGGCCGCGGATATCGTAGCGCGCGATGGGGACATTGAAAAAACCATCGAAGCGGTCCAATTTATCGATACGTGTCTCGGCGAGATGGTGGAGAAGGTCCGCGAGATGAACGGTATCGCGATAATTACCTCGTCACACGGAAACTGTGAGGAAATGGCCCACGTCCTGTCCGGCGCGCCGAACCCGCTGCCCACCAGCAACCCGGTCCCGTTCCATTATGTCGATGAAAACGTTCGCGGCTTGAGCCTATACGAAGGCGGTGCGCTCGAGGATATCGCCCCGACGGTGCTCGGCATCCTCGGCATCGGAAAACCCGCGGAAATGACCGGTATCGATCTTAGAAAGGGCTAGAAGCGGCGCATTGGCAACCTCCGACTATAATTTTCAGAATATCCTTGTGATCGACTTCGGGCAGCTTGGCGATGTCGTTTTGAGTCTTCCTGCGCTTAAAGCCCTGCGCGAAAAGTTTCCCGCGGCCAAAATTAGCGTTATGTCGGGTAAATCGCCCGCACAGTTTGTAGAGATTTCGGGTCTCGCGGACGAAGTGATAATGGTCGATAGGGTCGAACTGCGCGACGGCCCGCGTCTGGCGTCGATCAAGGGTGTATTTCGGATAGTCGGTGACACGCGCCGGCGCGGTTTCGACCTCGTTATCGATCTTCACAGTCTCTCGGAAACGAACCTGCTCGGGTTTCTATCGGGCGCCAAACACCGCATCTACGCAAATCGTGAGAACCGCTCGCTCGATTTTCTCGGACGCTTCCCGGAAAAACCGCCGATGGAAGATAAATCGCGGCATTTGACCGACAGGTACTTGGATGTGCTTGGGCCATTGGGGATCGCGGGTGCGCCGAGGTTTGTTGAGATCGTTCCGCCGGAAGAGGAATTGGCCGAGATCCGCGAAATGTATCGGGAGCTCGATTTAGAAGGGAAGCAGTTGGTCGGGTTGTTTCTAGGTGCAGGGCACCCGAGCCGGCGTTGGAGTGTGGGCAAATTCGCTGGGCTGACGAGGCGCCTTGTTAGAGAAGAGAACCGGCGCGTGCTAGTGTTTCTCGGTCCAGAGGAGTTTCACCTACTCGATGAGATCAGGGAGAAATTCCCGCCCGAGGCAATCATCCTCGATAAACTCAAACTCATCCCGCTATTTGCGGCGCTTTCGATGGTCGATGTTCTAGTTAGCAACGACACCGGTCCTATGCACCTTGCGGCTATTGCAGGCACGAAAATAGTGCTGATCTGGGACAACCGCGGCAACCCGATATTCATGCCGCTGACGGAAAAATTGGTGGTTGTAAGCAGCGGCACGATCGATGAGATCGGGGTCGATGAGGTTTATGACGCTGTGATAAATTCGACCGGCGACGCGGGCTAGTTCACGATTCCTCTCAATGACTTTTTCGGCTAATCATGGTAATCTTTTGACCTTCATACAGGTTTAAAAAAGAGGAAATATTAGCTGATCTATGGTTGAAGAATTTGCGTTCGACAATACGGAAGAGCGCCGTAAAACCCGCGCCAACGGCACGGGATGGGTAGAGGTAATTGTAGGCTCGATGTTTTCGGGCAAGAGCGAAGAGCTGATCCGCCGGCTGAACCGGGCGAGGATCGCGCGGCAGAAAGTCCAGGTGTTTAAGCCGAAGATCGACGCGCGTTATTCGGTCGAAGAGATCGCTTCGCATTCGGGCCAGACGCACCTTTCGCGACCCGTAACGACTTCGGAAGAGCTTAGAAGCCAGATCGAGCCGGAAACGCAGGTCGTGGGAATCGACGAGGGCCAGTTTTTCGATGCGGGATTGGTGGCGGTAGTTAACGAACTGGCCGATTCGGGTAAGCGCGTGATCGTCGCAGGGCTCGACCAGGATTACACTGGAAAGCCTTTTGAGCCGATGCCGCAGCTCCTCTCGATCGCGGAATTTATTACAAAGACGCACGCGATTTGCGTAAAATGCGGATCGACCGCCAACTATTCGCAGCGCACGGTCGAATCGGAAGCGCGAGTCGAGGTTGGGGCGAGCGACAAGTACGAGGCGAGGTGCCGGAAGTGTTTCGTACCTCATTCGGATGCGCCGACGATCCATCCGGACTAGCAAGCTAAGATACCACCGTGTTTCTAGCGTAAATTATCGATACGAAAATGCGGGATTTGATCCAATTTATACTGGATCAAATCCCGCAAAGTTTTCGGTTTCAATGACCTCAGGCTAAAGCTGGGGGCAATTTATAAAAGCCGAATATACATACTACCGGATCACTTCGCCATCGGCGTTTAGTTTATCACCTCACCGTAACCTAAGTCACGGATCCCTTTTTCCACCTTGGCCATGTCGCCGACTATGAACCGACATGATACCAAGAGTTTACGGCAACAATGGGCACGCTCGTATCGGTATGGACAAGTAGCGTCAATCCGTTGTCGAGGACGAATTTCTTAGATTTGATCTCGTATTGGGCGCGGTCGAACGCGGTAGGCGGTTGAGTTCGGCGCGTCTGGGCAACCGGCGAAAACACCGTGAAAAGGGTCAGGGATAGAATGATAGCGACCTTCGATAAACGTTTATTCATGGAGATATCCTCGAGAAAAACTATTTTGCGCGCGCGGGGAGCATTCGCGCCCAGATATTTTAGATTTGGTATTACGAAAAAGATTACGCTCGCGGCAGCGCGCTGGTTTCAGGCAATACGCTGCCGCGCAGATCGGTATGGGGACGGCTATTTGCCGATCTTCATCGAGTAAAGGATCGCGGGGAAATCATCCCTATGTTTTTCAAAATTGCTTCCCTTCGTCGAAAGCATCACGTTCAGCATTTGCACCTGGCCCTGATAGGTTCGGTAGCCGAGCCATTGATGGCGTCGCGGACCGTCCTTGTCCTCAGGCATTGTCTCGGTAAATTCGACACCCTTCACCCCATCGATCTCAAGCATACGGGCCTTTTCATATTTCCCGTTCTTTATCTGCTCAATGCTGCTGTCGTAATAAGCCTTAATACTTACATCCACGGGAAAACTGCCCTGCATCGGGGAGATATTGACTAGCAAAAATGCCTGATCGGGGGAGGAATAGTTGAACGTTTCTTTCCCGGAGTTCATTTTCTTCCACCCTTTCGGCAGCGTCCAGTTAATTCCCTGGTCGTCCCAAGTCACCTTGTCGCCGCCGTCAACGATTGTCTGCTGGCTGGAGGTAAGGGTTGGTTTTTCGACACTGTCACCGCCGCCAGGTTTTGTTGTCGATGAATTTGACGAGGAATTCGACGAATTTGAAGAGGGGCTATCGCCTCTCAGTTTTGCGATCCTGTCGCCAAGGCCGCAGAACGACATAGCGAACAATAAAATACCGAAAGAAAGTAGTTTCACTAGGGACCCTCCGGAAATGAATTTGAAATGCGCCTTTATTTTCGCTGTAAACCCCGCGGAAAGCAAACCTTCCCGAAATGCGACTATTGTTCGGGAATACGTTTAACTGATATTCTGTTAACAGGCAAAATGAAAAGACCTGTTCTAAAAATGCGGGATTCCCTACGGGGGGTTATAGTTCTCGTTGTATTTGCGGGACTGATCTTCTCGTGTGCCGAGGGTATTCGTCTCTTGCCGTTCCCGCCCCCGGCGGCGAGTGACGCAGAAAATGCCAGTTCGCATACCGATGAATTCGAGCACCTTTCATATGTGCGTTGTCTGGACGGTAACCAGACCAGTTTTGCATTCGAATCCCGTCATGCCCCGGTCAAACTCCTGTCCGGATACTTGGCCCAAGCAGCGTTAGATCTTCTCCACCCCAGGCGGGAGACAAGAGACGCCGTTCTCAATATAAACAGGATCCGTTTTCATACGGCCCCTGCCCGGATCCTTCCTGAAACCCGCGGGCCACCTGCTTTCTTCGCTATTTGAATCTTACAAACGGGACCCTGCCTGATGAACTGGTCCTCGGACGTATTTTTTTAGCAGGACACCTTGTCGGTGTCAGAGGAAACAGATAATGCACACTCCGCCCTTATTCGATGATCTGGCGATCATCCTTCTAGTCTCCGTTCCGGTGGCCTTTCTTTGCCTTCGGTTAAAACTCCCGCTGCTTGTCGGCTTGATGCTGACGGGTATAGCGATCGGCCCCTACGGTTTCGGACTAGTAAAAGAACTTGAAGCCATTGAGCTCCTCGCCGAGATCGGCGTCATGCTCCTTCTTTTTACGATCGGGCTCGAATTCTCGCTCGGACGCATCCGCGAAATGAAGCGGCTCGTAGTGATCGGCGGCGGTCTGCAGGTCGGGTTGACGATCGCCGCGGTTGCACTAGTCGCGTGGTTCTTCGGCCGCGGAATATCTCAATCACTTTTCTTCGGGTTCCTAGTCGCCCTTTCGAGCACCGCGATCGTTTTAAAATCTTATGTAGAACGTAATGAAATCGATTCTCCGCATGGGCGGACGGCGGTAGGTATTTTGCTCTTTCAGGATATAAGCATCGTATTCATGCTGCTGATGGTGCCGTTTCTCGGCGGCGAGGATATCGTTTCATTCACCTCGATCGCGCTGAACCTCGGCGGATCGATCCTTGCCCTGGCGTTGATCGTTCTCGGGGCGTGGCTTGTTATCCCGAGACTTCTAAAGCAGATAATCAGGGCGAAAAGCCCCGAAGTGTTTCTGCTGACCGTGGTGCTTTTGTGCATCGGAATTTCCGCGGTGACGTCGCATTTCGGGCTTTCGCTTGCGCTCGGAGCCTTTATTGCGGGGATGGTGCTGGCCGATACGGACTACAGCCACCAGGTGTTGGCGGACGTCCTGCCGTTTCGCGATGTATTCAACAGCGTGTTTTTCGTTTCGATAGGTATGCTGCTGTCACTCGCGGCATTGTGGGCGAACCTGCTCACGGTAATCGGGTTGGTTATTTTGCTCATCGCGGGAAAGGC
>Ga0193752_1002674_pt1 | contig 13032 bp, 12 predicted proteins | sample H1c1metaG_FD_144924 | JGI IMG/M metagenome (GOLD analysis project Ga0193752, IMG submission 144924) | Soil microbial communities from a riparian zone of the East river system, Colorado, United States - H1c1 | ecosystem: Environmental > Terrestrial > Soil > Riparian zone | place: USA: East River... | reverse complement strand
GACCTGCGCGGTGACGAGATCGCCGATGAAACCAGTGTCTCGATCAATCTCGGCGTCGATGTTTCGATTCCGAAAGATTATATCTTTGACGCCAGCCAACGGCTGCGGACCTACAAACGCATTGCGTCCGCAGAATCCGAAGCGGCCCTCGCGCAGATCCACGCCGAGGTCGAAGACCGTTATGGCTCGATCCCTTATTCGGTCGAAAACTTGTTTGCATACGGACGACTGCGAAAATTAGCCGAGAATATGGGTATCATTTCGATCGACAAAGCCGCCGACAGCCTGGCGATCAAACTCGGCGAGAATGCCAAGGTCGATCCGGAAAAGCTGATGGCGCTGGTCTCCGAAAACGAATCCGCAAGCTTTTCGCCGAGCGGAATATTGAGAGTGGAAATAGGTGACGTAAACCCGATCGAACAGGCAAGATCGGTGTTGCTTGAGATTCGAAAATGAGTTACTCAAGTATATTGCTTCCGTGTAGTTCCGTGCCTTCCGTGTTTTCCGTGGTTTAATGCCTGCTTCTTCGCCGATGGAGTGCCAGGAATAAGATAACCACGGAAGACACGGAAAACACAGAATAAGAAAGAGATAATCTTGGAGGTTAGCGTTTACTGGGTGCAATCGCCGTAATCGTTGAATTCGCAAATAAATAAATTCGGCACGTATTCTCTGGTCTGTTTTCGGACATTTTGCCAGACTTCGGACTTACCATATGTGTCGCTCGTCCAACCCAATTTGGCCCGATTGCTCCAAACAAACTCATAAGCAGCCTTTTCTTCCTTTCCTTGCAGATGTTTCGCCTCGTGCAGCAATATGGCCGCCCGCTCGATGTCATCCATCGGATACGTAAAAAACTCTGAATATAGCGTTACTATCTCAAATGGAAAATTTGTCGCGGCGTAAGCGTTCTCCTTTGGCACGGATGCATTTAGCCAGTTATCCTCACTTTTATAGGCGGCAAGATTGCGGAGCAGAAACACTTCATCGCGAAAACCCTTTTGTTTCAATAGTGCAATTGCGTCCGAAACTGTCCTGGCCTGATCAGAAGAGATGGATTTGGTCGGAAAGACGAGTGAGACGTAGAAACCAACAATAGCTGCGAGACATACGACGAAAAAGATCGCGGCCCGCTTTAATATGATTCGAAGTAAATTGTTTTTCGAGTCCTCGGGTGACTTCGCAAATTTCAACTCTGAGCCGCACCGGACACATATTTCGGCGTACTCGTAGTTCACGAGATCACATTTTTTGCACTTTATGTTCACGTTCGAGTACGGGCAGATCGCTAAAAAACCTGCTATTATCTACAAAGTATCAATTACGCTGCTTTTCTGATTTACCAATTTTGTTTAGCTGAACGAACTCAGGTCGAGCTTTTCGCATCAAAATTTCGTAAACTCAGAGTCTTAGCGCATAGAAGAATATTTTTTGGAGTAATTAATGAGAGTTTTAGCTTGTTCTGCGATCTTATTCGCGTCCGTTTTGTTTACGGTCACCGATATTCGTGCCCAAGAGTCAGAGGAGCGGGTGATTGACGAAGTGGTCGCCCAGGTGAATGACGGCGTCATCACGCTTTCGCGTATCAAACGCGAGATGAAGTCTATCGTCGATGCCGAAGTTCAGCAGGGCAAGAAAAAGGAAGACGTCGAGAAAACCGTTAATGAGAAGCAAGGCGAATTGATCGCGAATCTCATCAATGAAGAACTTCTGATCCAAAAAGCGAAGGAAGCAGGCCTCGACTCGGAGATCGAGGCAAGCTTAAACCAACGCTTTATCGAAATAATGAAGCAGAACAATGTAAAGACGCTCGAAGCCCTGTATGAACAGATGCGTCAGCAGAATGTTGACCCTGCGGAAATTCGAGAAATGTGGAAGAAGCAGGCCACGCGCGATCGCGTTCTCCAACGCGAGGTGCAAAGTAAAGTTTATTGGGATGCTACTCCTGGACAAGTGAAGGAATATTTTGAAAAGAATAAGGTCCGTTTTACTAAGCCTGAAAACGTATCGATCAGCGAATTGTTCCTCGCTTTTGCGGGCCGCGATGAAGCGGCAGTCCGTGAGAAAGCAAAATCACTGGTAACGCAGATCCGCGGCGGCGGCGATTTTGACAAACTTGCCAAGGAAAATGGTGACCCGGGCGTTGTTACTCAGGGTGCGGGCAAGGTTGAAAAACTGAAAGTTGCCGATCTTGTCGATACGATCAAAGTTCCCCTCAAAGACGTCAAGGTTGGCGGCATCACCGACCCGATCGAGGCCAAGGATCTCGGCATCATAATTCTAAGAGTCGATGCACGTGAGCAGGCGAGCAGCGAATCATTTTTTGACGACGGAGCTGTTCGGTCGGCAATCCTACAGGAAAAATATCCTGAGGCCCAAAAGAAATTCTTTGCGACGCTTCGTCAGGATGCCTACATAAAGATCAACGATACTTACCGGCCGATCGTTGCTCCGCTCCTGTTTGCGGACGAGCGAAAAGAGAAGGTCGTTTCTTCAAAACAAGACTAGTTTTACGGTTAGTAATACTAAAAGAATGTGGCCCGAAAGGGTCATTTTCTTTTTAGGCGAATATGCGACTTGATATGTTCCTTAAATTAAGCCGATTGGTACACAGGCGAACTCTCGCTCAGGAATTTTGCGATGCGGGATTGATCTCAATAAATGGAGCGGTCGCAAAATCGTCTAAGGAAGTGAAGGTTGGGGACAACATTAAGATCCGTCGCCGGGACCGTGAAATGAGCGTGAAAGTCGAATTGGTGCCGGACAAAAAACAGCTATCCAAAGATCTTGCCGGATCTCTTTACACTATCGTTTCGGATACGAAGTTTTCCGATGAGCTATCCTAGTATCTCTTTTATCGCCTTTTCGTAGATCTCCAACCTGCGCTTTGCCCGTTTCACGTCAGGATGTCCGTCGGCATAGCTTTGTTGCAGTTTCCAGAGGTCGGTTTCGATATCCGCCTTTCGAACAAGAAGTTTACCTAAAGCCAATGTCAATTTCGACGATTCGGCAGGCTTTATAAGAAGCAGGGTCGCGGCGTATTTATTCAATACTTCAAGCTCATACCTGCTCTCCTTTACCTTCGGGAAATCCTCGGTGTACTCAAGGATAAGCGATTCCAGATCTGCTTCGAGTTCCGTACGCCGAAGAAGGATCTCCGCCCATGCCGGTGATGAACGAACGTGAACCACAAAGTCGGGCCTGATCCCGGCTTCTGTCTTCACTTTCTGGGCCGATACGGCCATATGGGAACCTAAAATCAGTGTCGCAAGTAAGATCGCTCGTAACATTATTTTTCTTCAAAATTGAAAAAATCGGCCGCAAGATTCTGATCGAATAGATACTGCGTTACTTTTACACCCCAGACCCATTCGTAGGTACCGCTATTGCTTTCCGTCCGGTATTCTGCCCGGTAATCATAAGGAAAGGTAAAGCCATCGACGGTTTTAAAGTCGCCAAATATCTCAGTCAGCCCGATCTTAACGCCAGCCTGTCGCCCGAGTTGTCCAAACTTGTCCTGCCCGGCACTGATAGTGTGGCGATATTCCGTACGAACGTGGTTAAAGGTTTCGCTGTCAAAAAACAACCTGATCGTAAACTCTGACGAGTTGCTGCCTTTGGGAAAATAGTCGATCGCATAGGCCTTTCTACCATCAAGCTTTTTTGATCCGCCCGATTTCAGTAAAGGCTTTTTACTGTCCAGGGTGAGTATCGCCCATGTCGACGAAATAGTTCCCCCGAACAAACCGTCGCTAAGAACCTTTTCGTGGTCCGCCAAAAAAGCTCCTAAAGGTGATCGAGTACCTGAGGTGACCCAGGGCAGACTTACTTTGTCTGTAAAATAGCCGATCTTTTCTTTCGGATATTCCTTTGACGCAAAGCTGGCGAGGAACATTAGATTATTCTTGTCCGAAGCAATAACGGCTTTTCCTCCAGTTTTCCTGCTTGGCAATTTAGACTCAAATTCGCTCGCTCCTGCGACAAACCTGTTCTTAATGGTATCCAGTTTTGTTCGTCCCCCAATTGCCGTAATATGTTTTTCGACGATCTCTTCAGGCTTGAGGTCTTGGGCCAAAGCAGTTTGGGCAATGATCAGAACGATGCCTAGAGCAATAAAAGAGGCGAAATATTGGTGGTTAATTTTATTCATCGCAAATATCGCTTGAAACTAAACAGCCGTCGAGTGGCTGGCTCCCGTATTGGAAAATGCGTCGCACGAAATGATCGTATCCGCATCTGATTCGATAGCTCCGTCTCCAAAACTCTGACCTGCGGTCAGGGTCGCAAAATAGATGGTGATGTTATCTAAGATCTCAGTCGCCGAATGCGAGTGATAAAGAGTTTGTCTGAATTGAGCTCCGCCGACTAGGCCTTTGGTGAATTGTCCGGCGAGCTGCTTCATTTTGCCTAGTGCGACAAGTTCGGGCATTTCTTCGAGGCACATTTCAAAAAATTCGAGCAGCACGGCCTTCTTTTCATCCAGATTGGGCTGAAACGGTTCGCGGCCTTCCAGAACGTCCTGAAACTGACGGAATATCCAGGGATTCTGCATCGCACCACGACCGATCAAAATGCCGTCCGTGCCGGAATCTCTCCAACGCTGCATACCATTTTCGATATTGGTAACGTCGCCGTTGCCTGAAACAGGAACGCTCACAGCGTCTTTCACTTGTTTGATCAGGTCCCAGTTAGCCAAGCCTTTATAGCCTTGCTCGCGTGTTCGGCCATGTACCTGAATGTGTTCCACGCCGCACTGTTCGGCCATCTTGGCAACTTCAACGACATTTATCGAAGCATCGGAAAAGCCGGTCCTTAGCTTTAACGTCAGCGGAATAGAGATCGACTTTTTGATCTCTTTCAGGATGATCTCCAAACGCGGCATATCGCGTAGAAGTCCCGAACCGCCGCCGTTTCTAACTACCTTCGGAGCCGGGCAGCCACAGTTAACGTCCAGAATGTCCGCACCGATCTGTTCGGCCATTTCGGCGCCCATCGCCATTCGCTCAGGCTGGCCGCCGAATATCTGCACTGCGTACGGCCTTTCTTCCTCGTCAAAACGCATTTGCCGTTTCGATTTGGGGTTATTCCGGGTTAAGCCTTCGACCGAGATAAACTCCGAAACGACCAAACCCACACCGCCGCGTCTTTTAATAAGGCGGCGAAAGGTATAGTCCGTCACGCCCGCCATCGGCGACAGGATAAGCGGCGGATTTATCTCTATATTTCGGATCTTGAAAGGTTTCACAATTTAGGAGCTTTAATCCGCAATCCCTTGATAAAGCGAAAGTCCTTAACATTAAAAGTCACCAGTTTGAGATCGTTTTCAAGGCAGGTTGCCGCTATCACGGCGTCACCGAACATCAAGCCGTGACTCTTGGAATAACTTCTGATCAGATCGATGGTTCTGCGGGAAATACTCTCGTCGAAATGAAATAGCTGGAACTGCCCTAGAGCACGCTCGATACTTGCAACATCGGCTTTGTTCTTTGCTCCCTGAATTAGCTCGACGTATATGGTCGTATCGATGGCACAGTCCAAACTCTCAACAAATGACGCAAGCTCGCGGTCACCTCGAAGCACACCGATCAAAATGTTGGTATCAATAATGAACTCAGGCATTCTTTACCCGGGAGTTCGACTTCCGACGCAAATCGCGGGCGATGTCTTCTACAGACTCAGGCCGGTCTGCCCATAGACCTACAATTGCGCTCAAATCTACGTGATTCGCCCTCTTCACGATCTTATCCAACTCGTTTATCACATCCCTCGCCGAATCTTCGGAGACGATCCGATAAACCTTTTTCATTTTCTGTGGCACTTCTATAGTTATTACGCCCATAACGGTCTAATTATAACATCTCTATGCGCTCTTTAATCGCTAGATTGGCTCGTCTCTCCGAATCAGCGAGATCACTCATAAAATCACGCACCGAACTGATTTATATTGACGTGAGATGTGTTCGGTGCAGATTTCTTCTTACGATTTTTGATCACGAATATCAATCCCAGCAAAAACATAAGAAATGCGACGATCAAAACCAGTACGCCCGGAATTATTCCGATCGCGGCCTCTTCCCAACTGGTTCGGCCATTCGTCATTATCAGCAACGCCACCGATACGCCTGTGACGGCAAGTCCAAGCAGCACGCCCAAAATTCCCAATACTAGAACGATCTTCCAAAGCATATTTTGTCCGCCTCAAATCCGATTCCGCTGGAGTTTTTCGCACAACGGCCGTTAATGGTCCAACCTCTCGGCTCGAATCCGAACTGATCGAGTCCCGAAAGATTAAATTTAACATCATCCTGGTTGTTTTTCGAGAGTCAGACGGATTATAATCCCTCAAATTTGGAATTATGTAACAGTGCAGTAACCCTTTCGAAACACGACATATTTTCTGTTACCGGAAAGTCGCACAACTTGTTCCACCTATGAAGAGGAAATATCAACATGAAAAACTCAATGCGGTTGGTTGGTTTTGCTTTAGCCGTAACCTTGTTCGGCCTTAACGCGTTCGCACAGTCACAATCGACGACAGGCCTGATCCAGGGAACGGTCGTCGATCCAAATGGGGCTATTGTTGCAGGAGCGTCGATCAACGTGAAAAACGTCAACACCGGCGTCGAACGTACCGTTTCGAGTAATTCGGACGGCTTTTTCACGGCCCCGCTGCTTCCGCTTGGAACATATCGCGTGACTACAAGCGCGAGCGGTTTTACAAATTCTATCCTCGAAAATGTCGAGGTCACGATCGGCAATACCCTTGCTCTAACCATCGCACTCAAGGTCGGCGGAACGGCCGTGACCGTCGATGTTACATCCGAGGCCGATGCTGTGGACACGGCGCGGACCGAGCTTTCGACGCAGATAAATCAGCGTTCGGTCGAAAATCTGCCGATCAATCGACGAGATTTTTCGCGATTTGCCTTGCTTACGCCGGGTGTTTCGATCGTACAGGGGCCGGACGGCGATGAGATCTCGATCAACGGACAGAAAGGTATTCAAAACAACGTGTCGATCGACGGCGCCGATGCAAACAACCCGTTCTTTGGAGAGCAGCGTGGCGGCCAGCGGCCCGCATTCACGATCAGTCTTGAGTCGGTGAAGGAGTTTCAGGTCATTCCGGTCGGAGCGTCTGCGGAATTCGGCCGCTCGTCCGGCGGCTTTATTAACGCCGTGACCAAATCGGGCACGAATCGTTTCTCCGGCTCCGCGTTCCTCTTTTTCCGCAATCAGTCGCTTTCCAGTCAGAATCCTGATGCGGTTGATGCCGGCCTGCCGACCGAAGATTTTTCGAACTATCAGTTCGGCGGCAATATCGGCGGGCCGATCAAAAAGGATAGGGCATTTTTCTTCGTCGCATACGAACGGAACGACGGTGATAGCAGCAAGCCGAATTTTATCGATCCGCGATTGTCGTCGATATTCGCAACGCGTTTTGGCTCACCGGACGAAGAAACGATCATCAACCGCACGAATGTGGCCGATGTATTGCTTGCAAAGGTCGATGTCACGCTCAATCAAAATAATCTGTTGACCCTTCGTCATAACTTCAGCCGGGCCGAGCAGGTGAACGGCACGTTCGATGTTCCAACGTGGGGATCAAGCGCGAATGGCCGTGAGACTGACAAGTCGAATTCGTTCATCGGCCAGTTAGTTACGAATTTCTCTGCTAGTCTGCTGAACGAATTTCGTTTCCAATATGCAAAAGAAGAACGTCCGCGTTTCTACGACGGCCCGGACCTTCCCGACGTTGCGATCGGCACGTTTGCCGGTGATATCTCATATCGTTTTGGCCGTCCATTTTTCCTACCAGTGCCATCGGATGACGTAAGACTACAATTCACTGATAATTTCACGGTGATCAAAGGAAACCACACGTTGAAACTCGGCGTCGATATTAACCGCACACGTGTTTCCCAAACCTTTATTGGCTTTGCACGCGGCCGTTACATCTTTGCGGCAGGCGATATTGATACTGCGATCAGTAATTTTATCGACTATATCAACGGTGTAAGTCCCGCAGGGCTTTCACTTTACCTTCAATTCGCTCCTATCGGAGACCGAACTGTTGAAGAAGCCGGAACGCAAGCTTATTCGACCATCGAACCGGGTCTTTATGTTCAGGACAGTTGGCTGTTCCGCCGCAATTTGACGCTCAATCTCGGATTCCGTTGGGAAGGCCAGTATTCGCCGGGCATTATCAACGATGTCGCCGACACGGCCTACGGTCAGTTCATAAACGATCCGCGATTTCCTTCCGACGGAACTATTCCGGATTTTACTGACGGCTGGTCGCCGCGACTCGCCCTTTCATGGTCGCCGGGCAGTGACGGCAAGACGGCTATCCGTCTGGGTGCAGGCATTTATTACGCCCGAGTTCCGGGACTGGTCGTCGCCGGTGCGAGAAATACGGACGGAGCGATCGCCGGAAACATATACAGGGACGGAACTTTCTGTTCGTTCAACCCGCTGTCGCCGGTACGATGTCCGCCATTTCCTGATCCGCTTCCCACGGACAATTTCACGGCGTTCAATCCCGGCATCGCGACTTTCGCTCGCGATTTCAAGAATCCGCGAACGATCCAATATTCGGCCAGCGTCGAGCGTGAGATCGCGAAGAATATGTCGTTTCTCTTTGCTTATAACTACGCAAAATCAACTCGGCTGACCCGCTTTGTAAATCGCGGCGATGCCCGGCTTTATGGTGGAACGGCGATCTTTGAACGGCCTGACGGTTCAGGCGTAGGCGAGATCCGTTCGACGGAAAGTTCGGCCCGGTCGTTGTATCAGGGGCTTACTTTTACGCTGAACAAGCGGTTCGCCAATCGTTATCAATTTCAGGCGAACTATCTGCTTTCGTGGGATAAATCGGACGACGATAACGAGCGCGATCCGTTTACATTTCGTTATATCGATCCGCGTGATCTGACGCCGGAGTACGGCTATTCAGACCGCGATCAGCGTCATCGTTTTAACGCCTTTGCGACGTTCCTGCTGCCGTACAATATAAACATCTCTCCGATCGTTCAATATCGTTCGGCACAGCCGACATCAGTCTCAATCGAAGATCGCGGAATATTCCCGAACATCGTACAGCGAAACACGGAGCGTCTGGAGAACAAATTCTTCACCATTGATTTCCGTGCGTCTAAGGGATTCAAGTTCGGTGAGCGTATGGAACTCGAAGGCATCTTTGAGGCCTTTAACCTTTTCAATAATCGCAACCTGCGAAGCCTGCCGCGTCCATTGACCTTCAACTTCGACGGCACCGTCTCTGCTGGTTTCGGCGAACCTCGCCAGGCCCAACTCGGTGTTAGGTTCAAGTTCTAGTAAACGTATTAGGTCAGTCAGAAAGCCGGGTCATATGATCCGGCTTTTCATTTGGACCAAAACCGACCGCGTAAAATTATTGATCTCGGGAAGAACTGACACGGCCCGTCAAACTGTGCAAAGATTAGACATTCTTGTTGGTGGGAACGATCATGGGGATTCAGGATCTGGTCGGGCAGGTGCTTGACGGGAAATACAGCATACAGAGAGAGATAGGCCGGGGCGGGATGGGAGCGGTCTATTATGCGGTGCACATGGGGACGAAGCGTCCGGTGGCAGTGAAGGTGATCGTTCCGCAATTCATGGCGCACGAAGAGTTCGTCGAGCGTTTCAAGCGTGAAGCAGAGGCGAGCGGCAGGCTGCATCATCCAAATGTGGTTGATGTAACGGACTTTGGCTTTGCAGAGACGGGCGAAGGCCGTGTCGCCTATTTGGTGATGGAGTTTCTCGAAGGCTGTACGCTGGGCGAAATACTAAAAGAAGAAAAAACGCTTTCGCTGTCGTGGACGGTAGATATTTTAGAGCAGGTTTGCCTGGCCGTGGCAGAGGCCCATAAGCAGGGCGTGATCCACCGCGACCTAAAGCCCGACAACATCTGGCTGGAGCCAAATCAACGCGGCGGTTATACCGTAAAGGTACTTGATTTTGGGATCGCCAAGCTTGAGAACCCCACGGTCGAATACACGGCGGAGATACCCGCTTCCGCCATTCCCCGGCTGGAAGAAAAGATACCCACGACATACATCGTGCCGCTCGCAACGGACCCGACCGAGGTTGCCCCGACAGACCCGAACGCAACCGGCTTTGAGACGTTTATCGAAAGCCGAAATACCGGCATCCCAAAACCGCAAAGCTCGCTGACGATGGCGATGGCTCCGGCAGCCACTGACCGTCGATCGCCCGTAACGGATGAGGCATCATTCTATGAAAGATCGACGGCTGAGATAACGCGCGTGGGAGCGATAATGGGCACGCCGCTGTATATGTCGCCGGAGCAATGCCGCGGCGAACGGCCCGGCTTCACCTCGGATGTTTACAGCCTGGGGGTTATCGCTTATCAGATGCTGTCCGGCAAAACGCCATTCGCGGGCGAACATTTTTCTGTTATCGCAAACCATCTGCAGACAAAGCCTCCGCGGCTTCGCGGGCGCAGGATACCGCGAAAGGTGAAACGCGTGATCCATGCCGCTCTCGAAAAAGAGCCGCTGAAACGGCCCGACACCGCCGAAATATTTTCGAGCCAGCTGCGTGCTCATTCGGAAGGCATTTTCGGCATCATCAGACGTTCGTTGTCGATCTATACGGAAAGCTTTTCGAAGATAATCTGGTTCAGCCTGCTGCTCTATTTTCCGACAATACTGCTTGCCGGTTTAACATTCGTGTTGAGCGTTCTGCAGTTCAACGGATCATTCTCAAACAGCGTTCTTGCAATGGCTTACACTGTAACGCAGAGCCTGATAAAGCACACGAACATAGCAGCCTCGACCATTGCCGAGACGCTCGTGGGAGCGGCGGTGGCATGGACTGTCGTGCAGTATATCGACGCGCCTTTGCGCTCTTATAAGGTAAGCCGGGCCATTCGCGCCGTCGCCGGAAAGTGGAAACACTTCCTTTGGATATTACCGCTTCGGGTCTTGATCGGCCTGTTTATTCAAGGCGACCTGCCCGGACTTCCCATCGGACTTATGTTTCTTTTTTCATTCTTCGATTCGCTTCTGTTCTGGATGGTGCCGTGCGTGGTGATGATGGAAAGCTTTGGCGGGCTAAGAATATTCAGGCGAAGCTGGCAATTGACAGGCCGCGTGATATGGACAGTGCTGGCCGCAACGCTATTGAATCAATTCATATTTATGATCCTTGGCGGTTCGATAGTGATCATCTTGTATAACCTGACCGCCTTCTTTTCGCAGCAGTTCCTGCCGTCTGTCGCCGAACTGCCCATCGATGACTTTAACCGGTTGATCGAAGGGCTTGGGCTTTTCGCCTTGAAATTCGTGGGGGCGATCGTGCTGCCGTTCTTCGGCGTAATAACCGCTCTTGCCTATCTAAAAGCCAGACACGCCGGAGGCGAATCGATGGAACGCCTTTTCGATACGTTCAGAAACGCCGAGGTGCTGCAAAGCAACTGGCAAAGACGCATGCGGAATGTTCGTGAGATCTAAGGCGCAGAGGCCACGCGCAAAAAAGAGCGGGGCAAGCCCGCCTTCCTTACTGCAATTTGTTAGCTTGACCCGATAAATTCGCTGGAGAGTCAATTAAAAGGCGGAAGGCGGGCTTTGCCCCCGCTCTTCAACTCCCAGATTATTTGCCCTTAACGAGTTCGACGCCTGTCGCATCAAACGAAACTTCAGTTACCGTGCCGTCGGGATTTATTTTGTCGAATTTGGCTCCGTCGTCTTTGATTAGGTGATCGACGTGTTCTTTCGGTAGGACATTCGTCTTGAATGTGCCTTGCGCCCGGACGTTGAGGCCGGCGGCGTTGAGCGGGATAAAGAAAGCGTGATCGCCGAATGTGACGCGAACCGATTTGCCGCCTTCCTTATCGGCTATCTCAGCCCAGCAGCCTTCTTTTTTGCACGAGCGGACGATAACGCCCTTAAGTTCGACGGTCTTGCCCGCGACCTTGTCCGGTTCGGCAAATGCCTTTTCGACCGATGTCTTTTTGACATTAGTGGCCAATGCGACGCCGCGTAAGATCTTGTCACCCTCTTTCAACTCGACCGGTGCATTGTCCTTGCTCTTAACGACCGGCTCACCCTTGCTATTCATCTCGCCCTGGGCAAACGCAAGCGCTGACAACGTCAAAACGATAACTGATAATAAAATTGTCTTTTTCATAATTCTTTTTCTGAGTTTCATTTTCTTATTTCGTGTATTTCGTGGATAGATTCAGCTTTCAAGATCCTTAGAACATTCGTCCACGAAGTACACGAAAGAGATCAACAAAGCTCACACGAAAACATTATTTATTATTGTCGTAAACTACGCGGCCATTGACAACTGTGAGGATAATAGTCACCGCACGGAACTTGCTCTTTTCAGCAAAAATGTCCTCGGAAAGGATGACCAGATCAGCCAGCTTTCCTACCTCAATACTTCCTTTTTCCTTTTCCTGAAATTCGGCATATGCCGCACCGAGTGTGTAGGCTTGGACGGCTTCTTCGATGGTGATGCCGCGTTTGCCGCCTGCGTTGACGGCGGCGTAGATGCCCTCGATCGGGTCAAAGCCGCGCATCGGGGCGTCGGCACCAAAGGCAAGCGGAGCACCCGTGTCGATCAGTTTGCGGTAATCGTCGGTCGTGCCGGTGCCATCGCTAAAGAACAGGATCGGCTGCATCGACGGGATTATCTTTGACCGGCCAAATCGCAACAAGTCAGCCGGGCGAATGTCGTGAGCGTGTTCGACGCGAAAACGACGATCGCGTACACCGTTGGCGGCGGTCGCTTTTTCGAATGCGTCTAGCACAATTGTATTGGCCTTTTGCCCAATGGAATGGACCAGCACCTGAAGGCCGGACGCATCGGCGGCGGCAATGTTTGACGCAAGCGATGCGGTCTCTTCGTCCTCGGGGTCATAAAAACCTTTGACGCAGCCGTTGCGGATCATCGCATCACCATTCGCCGCTTTGATGCCGACTGCCGCCAACTTTGCCCAGTTGGACAACGCGACGCAATCGTAAACGCGCGTCTTGAGGCGGC
>Ga0193752_1002673_pt1 | contig 13034 bp, 8 predicted proteins | sample H1c1metaG_FD_144924 | JGI IMG/M metagenome (GOLD analysis project Ga0193752, IMG submission 144924) | Soil microbial communities from a riparian zone of the East river system, Colorado, United States - H1c1 | ecosystem: Environmental > Terrestrial > Soil > Riparian zone | place: USA: East River... | reverse complement strand
CCAGTGGGTAAAGCTGGAAGTGCCAGCGTCACTAGTAGGATTGGAAGGCCGGGTGCTCAACGGTATGGCCTTCACCTTGTTCAATGGACGAGCCACCTGGGACTATGCGGGGAAAGCGCCGGCAACGGTGGGGCCAAGCTATACAATAAGCGGCAGTGTGACGGTGAGCGGCACGCCATTAAACGGGGTAGGATTTTCGGGCGGTGCGGGCACAACCTGTGTGCCATCAAGTACGTCGGGCGAGTACAGCTGCGCTGTGCCGCAGGGCTACACCGGGAACATCACGCCGGCGTTAAGCGGCTACACCTTCTCCCCAGCCTCGCGCAGCTACAGCAACGTCACTGCTAACCAAAATGCGCAGAACTATACAGCAGTGATATTCGTGCCGCAGACTTATGTGCTCAACGGCACAGTGACGGCAAGCGGCACGCCGCTAAACGGGGTGGGATTCTCGGGCGGTGCAGGCGCTACGTGTATGCCATCGGACGCGTCAGGTCAATACAGTTGCACCGTGCCACAAGGTTACACGGGCAGCATCACGCCGGCGTTGAGCGGCCACACCTTCACCCCGGCCTCGCGCAGCTACAGTAATGTAAATGCCAATCAGAGCACGCAGAATTATGCCGCAGCAGTGAATACGGACACCGTGTGGTTTGATGATGCAACGCCTGCGGGAGCCACGTCAGTCGGAGACAGCGATGGGTGGAACTGGCTAAGCAGTAACCCGACACCATTCTCAGGTAGCCTGGCGCACCAATCGAGCCTTGCTGCTGGACTGCATCAGCACTACTTCCAAAATGCCACGACTACGTTGAGCATTGGGGTGGGAGAGAAGCTGTTCGCCTATGTGTATCTGGACCCGGCCAATCCGCCCAGCGAAGTGATGCTGCAATGGAACGACGGTAGTTGGGAGCACCGCGCGTATTGGGGATCAAACTCAATTGTCTGGGGTGTCGAGGGAACGGTGAGCCGACGTTTCATGGGGCCGTTACCGCCGCTGGGCCAGTGGGTAAAGCTGGAAGTGCCAGCGTCACTAGTAGGATTGGAAGGCCGGGTGCTCAACGGTATGGCCTTCACCTTGTTCAATGGACGAGCCACCTGGGACTATGCGGGGAAACAGTAGAATTGTGTTACCAATAAGGTAGTTGATGGAAAGCCTGTGTCCCAGCCACAGGCTCTATCCGATCAATATTTCACAACAGGATTCTTTTGGAACCACAACTCCAGCATCATCAGAACCCATGCCATAGTTCCGAAATACGCTGCGTGGGTACGAAGGTGCTCCCCCAGTAATCTATCAAGGAATGCGGAAGAGATAATTCCCCGCCCCTTTAGACTGGAAAGGCTATCACCGACGAGTTCCATTAACCCCCGATGCGTTGTGAGCCACGCACCGACCGGAAGTCCAAAACCGTGTTTTTGCTTCTGCAATATTTCCCGGGGAAGGAAGTCCCGCAGAGCCTCCTTAAAAAAGTAGCGCAACTGAGTACCGCGCAGTTTCAATCGCGCAGGTAAAATTCCAGAAAACTCCACGAGAGGCTCATCCAGCAAAGGGAAAGCCACCTCAATGCCAGCAAGCTCACACATCTTAGTGACCTTTGGCAGATCACTATCTCCAAGTGTAAATTTAAGGTCAATACCAAGCATTTGGTTGATCAAACTCGCATTGTTGAAATTACTGTGTGTGTCACGCATTAATTTCAAGGGCGCGCCGCGGTCCACTTGCGATAAAAACTCCGGCGTAAACAGGTTTTGTGGTCCGAGACGATCAATCAAGTTGTAGGAATCGTAACGCGCCGGCATCGGACGGGACGCTTGCTCAATGTAGCTACGAACCTTCCGAAGCAAGGGGATACTCTGTACGGCATCCACCGACGTAAACAATAGCTCCAGATTCCGCCGAATGCTCGCAGGAAGTTTCTCGTAGTGGGCAAGTTGATATTGCTTGGCATAGCGTGAGTTACCGCCAAATATCTCATCGCCTCCATCTCCGGCCAACAATCGTGTAATTCCATCGGATTCCGCCAAACGAGCACAATAATAAGCCGCGACGGCAGACGCATTGCCAAAGGGTTGATCATAGGCAGCTGCGATCTTGGGCAATGCGCTTACGACGTCTTCTGGCGTAACGTAATACTCATGTTGCTGAGTCCCAAAATGGCGTGAAGCGATTCGTGCATAGGCCATCTCGTCGTAACCGTCGACTGCAAACCCTATAGAATAAGTTTTCGCAGGTACGCCGGTTATTTCACCGAGTATTCCAGCAACAGTGCTGCTGTCGGTACCCCCACTCAAAAAAGCACCACAGTTTGCGCTATCTGCAGCAGTTGCCACAGCTTCACGCAACACACTGCGAAACCGCGGTTTAAAGTCGGTGACAGAACCAGACTGTTCAGAGAATTTCATAGTCCAGTACGGACGAACTGAGGATTTCCCATTGGCCCAAGTAATGCAATGTCCCGGCAACAACCGAGCCTGTTTTCGATAGATGGTTTGCGGCGCAGGTACCGTGTGGAAATACGTGTAATTGTAGATGGCTTGCGGATCAATCTCGCTCTGCCCACTCGGGTGGCGTCGTATCACATCGCACGTTGATGCAAAAATGAGGCCTTGCTCATCTGCCTGATAAACCATACTTCGAATCCCAAAGCGGTCGGTCGCCAACATAGCCTCGTTGGTCTCGGCATCGATCACAACCAACGCAAAATCACCGTGTAAACAGTCCAAAGCGGCTGATTGGCGAAGCCGGTATGCCTCATGGAATCGCCGACCGACAATCTCAAGTGAACTCACCACCTCCCCGCCGCCCACCCAGCGCGGGTGTCCAAAAAAAGCGACGGTTTGAGTTCCTGATGTATAAAGTGCGGCCGCTTGACTCGAACCACTCACCACAAGCCCAGCCTGTCCGCATTGCCACTTGCGCAGCGACATGGCGCGGTCGCCTGATAACTCCTGTCCGAACACAGCAAGCAAACGGTCCGCCGACTGAATGCTCGGTCCTGCCAACCATCCACCGATTCCGCTCATAATCACTTTCTAAAGTAGGTCAGTCACGCGTCTGCCATCTTGTTGCCGCAATGCTGCTTGGTTTGAACGTTTGCCCGCCGCTTGCGTTAACGATCCGCTGATAGTTCGTTAAACACCTGGGCAAGCTCACAAGTCAAAATTCGGCGGTCAAATTTTTGCAATGCACTAGGTTCTGCACACACGTCACCAAGCTTGCTTTTTAACCAAAGATCATAAATGTCCCGAACCGTATCTTCCAACGTACCAGCATCTTCCGGTGCGACAGCCCAGCCGCCACGAACCATTAATAGAACGTCAGCCGTTGCACCCGGGCAAACCAGCGCAAGTACCGGCCGGAAGGTACGCAAGTACTCATACAACTTCGCCGGAACAAGACTTGCAGTATCAGGAGATGCCTGTAACAACAGCAACAAATCCGCACTTGCAAGTTGGAGAAGCGATTCCTCATATGACACTCGCGGTAGAAATTCTACCGCGCCCTCTAGTCTTAAATCCCTTACATTTCGCTTTATCTCTTCCGATTCAGCATACTGACCCGGGCCGATGAACCTCACACAAATCTTGCTGAGGTCAATCGCCCCACAATCCGCATTCTTTCTTAGCGCCGCAAACAGTGGGCGAGGATCACGAAAATCCGCATTAATACTGCCCGCGTGAAGAATTACGAGGCGATCTTGACTATTCTTTTCTCCGATGGATAGTGATGCAAAGTCAGCCTCATCGTATCCATTGAGAATCGACAGAAACTTTTTCTTATGCTCGGAGGGATACCGTTCCCGAAGTAGATCGCAAAGTTGCGTCGTACTCGCGACAACCCGACTGCTAGCGCGAATCACGTTGCGTTCGAGCGTTTTGTTTACCCAACGGTACAATTTCCCACTGGGTGCGCCAGGCTCCGGAGGATCTTCATACCACGGATCTCTAAAATCGGTAACCCAAGGCACTCTTGAAATTGCCGCCAACCTTTGAGCAATCACGTGCGCCGTGGCATGGGGGCTAGTCGAGTAAACAAGTTGAAACGGATCGCTTTGGAATAGCTTTTTACCCGCCGCCACAGCCCACGGAAACCAACCTATCCAGGTATCCGGCACTGCACAGATCGCCGGGTACACACCGAAGATCGACAGATGCCACTTTGTATTCAGAAATTGAGTGCGAATCACGCGCACCGTTTGGGGGATTTGCTCACTCAGTTTATTGTCGGTAACCGCGTAAGCACTTTCGCGTGGGGCAATCACAGTAACACGCCAGCCATATTCTACGAGGTAACGCGTATATTTGAGCGTTCGCAACACGCCACTGCTGCTTGCCTCAGGGGGATAGTGAAATGCAATAAAAAGGGCATGCTTCAAGTTATCAGACCAGAAAAGTTATTTCTACGTTACCTGCAAAATAATCCGGGATGTTATCATAAGGTATTGTTTATTAATGGCCTTATTTACGACGCCAATTTGTCAGTAATTTCTATGGCGCCACTTTTTTGCCCATCTAAATCCCTCCAAGGATTGCACCGTGAGCTGTTTATGAGAATTCGATATCACCCCTGCTTCTGTGGGATGCCTTGATCCTCATGAGCATCCCATCAAAAGTACTTTTAACCATAACGACCATAGACACTGAAGAAGCGTTTCAGGGACTTGCAGATGGATGGAACGATCTCGCTATACGCTCTACCGGTTCGGTGTTCCTGCGTTTTGAGTGGTTTGACGCGGCATGGGCATGGCGCAAGGAAAATTCAAGATTATGCGTTTTACTCGCGTTAGCGGGAAACCAACTCGTCGGCATACTGCCTTTAGTATGGGTTTGTACGAACGATCGATTTCCGAAGCTTCGCGGACTCGAATTTCTAACCGTCCCGGATACGCAAACTTGTGACCTGATTGTGGAGCCAGAACATCGCTGTGCTGTAGTAGATGCGTTCTGCGAAGAATTACACAGGCGGCACAAAGAGTGGGATCAGCTTACGTTACCATATCTGAATGAAGCGTCAGTAGTCTTGCACGAGTTCAAAGCAGGGATGGGAAAGCGATACACAGCGTGTAGTGTCAAGAGCCAAGGCCCAAATCTGTTCGTCAAACTAGGTTCGACTTGGGAAGCCTACTACAGCACTCGTAGTCGCAGCCTAAAGAAGGCAAACAATCTGGCGGCAAATCGTCTGAAAAAAACGGGCCGCATCGAAATACAGTGGTTATCACGCGAGACCTCCAACGAATCCTCCATGCAAAATGCGCTCGCGCAAGCAATTGACATTTCCGCCCGCAGTTGGAAACAATCTACCGGTAACTCGCTGGATAATCCCGGACCCATGCGCTTTATCAAAACCCTGACCAAACACGCGACGCAAAATGGGTGGCTCTCGCTATGGCTGCTCACCGTTGACGGGAGGGCACTCGCCATGGAATATCAACTGCTTGAAGCCGGAAACGTGTACGCGTTGCGCGCCGATTTTGATGCCGAGTGCGAGGAAACATCACCCGGTTCTCATTTAATGCGTACATTGCTCGAAACACTATTTGACCGTGGTCTGCACAAATACTACATGGGACCGGGTGAAAACGCTTACAAGACTCGCTGGACCGAAGACAACGACACACTATTTCAACTGATTATTTATGGCAAAACGTGGCGCGGCCAGATCGCACGAATCATGGATGAAATCCTAAAGCCCGTCGCGCGGTCGCTTCGAGATAAGCTCGTTTTCAGAAACAGGCCAACGCTGAACAAGGGTTAGCGCAGAAATACAGAATTAGTGAGAACACGGACTATGCAAATTTCGTTTATTGGACATGCATCCATACTGATTGAGTCGCAAGGCATCCGAATACTTTCAGATCCGTGGTGGCGCGGCCCCTGCTTCGGCGCTCAATGGTGGATCTATCCGAAACCGGATCTCTCGCCCATAGAGCAAAAAGTGGACTATATTTATGTGTCACATGGACATCACGATCATTTCCATCCCGGCACACTTAAGACTTTAAACAAGGACGCGAAGGTTCTTGTTTCAAAAAAAATCGATATATCGGAGCCAATTCGTAACTTAGGATTTGAAGTCATCGCGATCGGGGATGATGAAGAGTATGTGCTTTCACCAAACATGAAATGTCGAATTTTGGAAACCCACGGCGAAGACACGTTAATGGCGGTTTCGGATGGCAGTAATGTTTGCCTAAACTTAAACGATGCGATTCATTCGGCACCTGACAGTGTGCAGGAGCATTTTATCAAGTTGCTAAAGTCTTTTTATCCGAAAATCGATTATCTTTTTTGCGGCTATGGTGTCGCTTCGCATTTTCCCAACTGTTATGTCATACCGGGAAAAGACGCCGTTCGCACCGCTGCGCAGCGCCAAGCCTACTTTAACCGTCGCTGGGTTCATATTGCATCCAGCCTTAATCCACGATACGCATTTCCATTTGCTGCGGACGTCGCGTTCCTCGAGCACGACCTGATATGGGCAAATGAACCCACGCAGAATAGCGAGCGCCCTACTGACGTTTTCAAGAAAGAGCATTCGGATTCTTCGACGGTGGTTATGGACATTGCGCCTGGTTTCCAGATTGCGGATGGTACTGTTACCCGCCCCATGTACCGTCAGCCTGTGTTGTTGTCGAAGCTTCGCATGGAACTGAGCGAAAACGAAGTCCGCGCAAACGAGTACGGCACTGGAAGCGACGCGGTATTTAGCGAAGTATTGAGTCTGATTCGGAACAACGCAACAAACTGTGCTGCCTATCTCAAAGAGTACCAAGGAGACTACCGCTTCCTACTGCGGTTTCGGAATTATCCGAAGGGAATTTGCATCGTCAAAAAAGGCAAAGACTTTTCCGTTGAACCGGAGCAAAACCCAACGCTGCACCTCTATGACGTAACCTACACCACGAGGCTTCAGTACGTTAAATGGAGCTTAACCAGTAAGTATGGCCACGAAATTCTCTTTGTTGGTTCTGGCGGCATCTTCGAATACTTTGCTACTGAAAAAGCCAAAGAGAATGTTCACCGTGAATTTATGACTATTCTCGTGCCACACGAAACGCCACCCAAATCAAGATTTGGCGGAAGGCCCATGTGGGTGCATAGACTTAAACAACAGATTAGAGCCTTAGTGGGAAAACCCAAATCTGATCTTTACGATCTTGGCGCTTGGACCGTATGGCGACAATCGGTAGAACGGCGGTAGTAAGTGTTTCTGGAAGCGCCAATCAGTCGCTTACGCTAGCCTTGACTCTGCACAGCAACCTCACTATCCAACCCTAACATGCAAAAATCTCTGCCGCGAAATATGTCCGGACTCACGTGAGCGACGACATACGTCGAAAGAGTTTCGAGAAACGCTGGCAAGGCCGTTTCGCCGAATTCGCTACGCTGAGGGACGACGATGCAGGAATTGCGGGCTGGTCGGACTCCGGGCTGCAAACCCGATTCCGGTACTTCACATCCCTCTGGCAAGGGGCCGATGCAGGGGCTCTGTACATCGACGCAGGCTGCGGCGCTGGAACGTATTCACGCTGGCTCAGCAACGCGGGACTACGGGTGATTGGCGTGGACTACTCCCTGCCGGCGCTAGTCAAAGCTAAACAGCGTGAGCCAAATCGAATCGCCTACTGCGCCGCTGACGCTTCGCACCTGCCATTTCCGGACAACTGTGCCGACGGTCTACTATGCTTTGGGGTACTTCAGGCGGTTTGGGATTCGGCACCGTTCATGAAAGAAGCGGCAAGGGTTCTCAAACCGGGCGGTACACTCTGGGTGGACGCGCTTAACGCGAGCGGCTTACGCGCGATGTGGGATAACACAATGCGTCGTATTCGTGGCAAACCTATGCACTTGCGTTATGAGTCGCCTCGCAAGCTTATAGCGACGCTACGCAACGCTGGTTTTGGCGATTTGTCACGCCATTGGCTGCCGATAATGCCGGCCCGTCTGCAACGGCTGCAGGCCGTGTGCGAATACAGCGTAACGCAAGAAGTTTTGAAGGCAATTCCTCCAGTCGGCGCACTCATAAGTCATTCTTTTGTGGTTCGTGCAGTACTCGAAAAAAAGCAGAACGCCGTCACCACGTAGCGCGTGTGTCAACGAGCGTAGCCCATACATCTTGAATGCTCTTCGCAGTACGCTCGGCCGCAAGCAAACCACATAGAGCGGTTAGAATACTCGTTGTGCTTACTCAGGCGCCTTTTCAGGTGAGGCGCGCGTCGATGGTTCAATGGCAGGTTTGACTTCGGTCGTGGGCAAGGTTACGTTAGGATTCCACTTGCCAGCCTTTTCAAGCCTGGCACGCAAACCCGGCTGGGTTACTCCCAAAGAATAACTTTTCTGAGCATGCAGATTTGCAAGCTCATATTGCTTGAGATCAGCATAGGCAAGACCAAGATTATAATGCGCGTTTACTGAATCCGGCGCCAATTCGATCGCACGTTTGTACGACTTGACAGCATCATCGAGTTTTTTGTTACGATGCAGGTGCATGGCGTGTACTACATAGCTTGTCGACGCCTCCGGGTTGCGTTCGATTGCCCTTTGGAACCACCGGGTTGCCGCACCCTCGCAAGCAGGTGAATTCCATTTTTGACAGAGTTCGGAAAGTGCAACTAATGTCTGAGGATGATTCGGGTAGTATCGAAGAATAAATTCAAAATGCGCGAGTGCGGCCCCGTAGCGTCCGTTGCCCATTTCCTCGCGCCCTGGTCCAAGGTGATAACTTTGCACATTCCGAAATAGTTCAATATCACCCTGACTCGTACGTGGGGCGTAAAAATCCTGATCCGCTTGTTGTGCAAAAGCACTCACGTCAAGCATTTGGAATATAAGTATTGCAACAGTAACGATCCTCAAGCGAACGCCATATCTTCGCTTATCAAAGCGCATGATTGCCCTCATTTCGCGTTCATTACTCCCACGTGCAAAATAATTAATAGCGCTTTTTCTCCGATCAAAACGGATCGCATAGTATGAGAATGACTTCATAACGTAGATTTACGGCTTAAAAAATATGTTTAAAATCATATGGTTACGATAATTCGCTATCAGTAAAATCGTTATTACAGTACGTCCTAGCCTGCTACACACGCACTTATATGCTTCCCAGTCTATGCAGCGTAGACTAACTCCTTCTACCGCGCAGCACATTCCCGGAAGAAATTTGCACTGCTCCGTCAGGCCCTGGTGATGGGGGTTGCGCGGATATCGCTGGCGCTTTATCACGAGCGGACGTTCCAAACCTAGTGCGCATATTATAGGGATGGGGTGTTATTGACTTGACTTCACGGGCAAGAATTGTCGCCAGCGCGAAAAACAGCCAGGCAAGGTCAAAATACGCCGAACTCAAAAAAGCGCCACTTGTCATATAACCCACTAGTCCAATCTGGATTCCGTTGGTATAGCCGGTAACCCACGCTGTATCTTTGTTCATGAGCGCTTTGCGCTTCGTTCGACTAAGACTAATCAATGTACCAAAAAGAAGTGCCAGATAAAGTATCAGTGCAAGAAAGCCATGGTGGCCTAACACCTGAAAATAGATGCTGTGCGCCGCACTGGAATGCTGGAGGGCCCATGTATATTTTTCACTTCCATACCGTAACCACCGCTCTTCGTTAGGCGAGTACTCAAACTCGAAGCCAGCACCCGTAACCGGATAATCTTGAGCCATCTTCCAAGCCACCGTCCAGGATTGAAGCCGTTGATTGGCAGAGCCATCCTGTTCATAGTTTTCGATCTTATCCGCTCGCTGAAAAACTGAATCCGGCAACACTACCGGAGCGAGCAGTGCAGCTGGAATCAATATACAAGCCGCAACCAACTTTTTCTGAGCCGTTAGAAATATCAACGGCAGAATAACAACTAGTCCTAGATATGCGCCTCGCGAGTAGGTGAATACCGTAGAAACAATTGTTAGCATGGCCATGCCATATAAGAACCTTTTAAGCCACGGCTTTTGCTCAGAGCGCGCCATGAAAATCATCAAGGGCACCGTCATGATGAAAGCGAGTCCAACAAACGTATTTCCATCCAGAAAACTGCCTTCGGGTCCCTGTACCCGCTCCGCTCCGCCACTACGTAACACGAAAAAAAATCCTTTTACTCCGTAAAACCCGATACTTATGACAATGGTCCACATAAGCGCACGAATTCGGTCATATCCGTAAATGAACATGGTCGCCACTATGGTCATCAGAACGACTTTAAATACTTTTTCCCATTGCGCCCAGGCCTCAGTCGGCGCCCATGCAAATAATGTTGTAAAGGTGAAATACACCATCAAGATAACCACCAAGACCAGTTCACGATTCCACGGAATGGGACGCCGGTCTCGCGCAAACAGTAAGCCAATCAGTGTGGCGCCGCCGATGATCGCCGCAAAAGGCATGGTGTAAGCAAAATCCCAAGTGTTCCGATGTGGGTTCATAATTCCAACCCAATACCACGCAATGACACCAAGCCAAGGCCTGAACAAGCAAATAGGAATGATCGCAAAAATGAAAGCGGTCAGTACGTAATCACGCATGAAAAATTTACTCGGTGTGTTACACGGTCTGCGAACGAAAACATATTTGGTCGCTGCTCCGGAATGACTTTCCGACGACCAATGTCGACGAATATAAAGGATTATACATTCCGGGAACGCTGAATCAAATAACTACCGCCCCTTCACTCCAACTGGAGAGAGAGTAGGGGCAAACTGTTTGCATTCTCTCGATTCCGTGCTGCTATGTGCAATGCAGGGCCCGCGGTAAGCTTTACCTTGGAGGACCTCTGTCTGTTGCTGGTCCGGCATCATTCCGTATCCTTGCCTGAAAGTCCGCAGAATGCGCTTTTGCGCTTATTTCCGATTCTGTACAAAACCGAGTCTTCAGTCAGACTGCTATAGCCCCGGCAACGCCTATTTTTCGACTGCTGAGCGAACAAAATATTGATATCCAATAGCACCTTCGTGACCTTGCGCTTGGAGGATAGCTGTTCTGCAGCAGCATCCCTTCAACTGTAGTTGCGGCATGATACCAGTTGTACCGGTTGTCAACTGAGCACACTTTCGCGCTTTTGCCTTGACTGTTTGGCAGACCGGAGATAGCCTAAGGAATGACAAAAAAATGTTGGTTAAAATTCCTACGCCCGAATGGCAGAGTACATGCGGCGATAGAGTTTTCGTACACTTCTTTAGTGTACGAAAACCTGAGCGTGCAATAGGCACAGTGTCGTTTGGCGACGTGAGTTCAAATTCGCTTCCAACTTCGTCCGATCGCATTGTCGAACTTGACAGCTTACGGGGAATCGCTGCCATCGCAGTGGTAGTCTATCATCATGGCTCACATTTTGACGCGTCTCCCCTGCTGGTTCTGTTGGGGCCGCTGTACCGAGACGGGTGGCGCGCGGTCGATTTCTTTTTTGTCCTGTCAGGGTTCGTACTGGCCCGTGCGTACTGGAAGGAAGAACGCAAAGATAGCTTCATTCGCAACTTATGCGATCGCATTCGCAGGCTCTATCCACTGCATTTCGTAACATTGCTTCTCGTCGCGCTCGGCCAATGGTATCTGATTTCAGGACTTAATCGAAACGCATTTGTATACCAGAGTAATGACAGTGTTCAATTCGCGCTAAACCTAGTTCTCATTCACGGATTCGACACATCGTTCAATGGCCCTTCGTGGTCGATCTCCACAGAGTTCATGGTGAATGTCCTGTTCTTCGTGATCATCCTTTTGCCGAGACGGTTGGCGCTAGTGACTTTTGCGGCTGCCATCGCACTTACGTTTATCCCTCGCGGGGACGAACTCGTGGCAATAACGCCACTTACGCGAACATTACGCGGTTTCTGCGTCGGCGTGCTCCTTTATAGTCTGTTCGTTGCCATCGCGAGTCGACCGCGCACTTGGGTCAGACACGCCGCTGATGTGGTGTTCATCGTGGCGCTTGTGTGCAGCATAGGGTACGCCTATCTAGTTGAAACGTACCCGCAACTGAGTGGCGGCATAACGCTTATGTTGCATTGCCTGCTAATCATTTCTGCTCCGATGAGTTCGCTTGCTAAGTGGAGTTTGCGCCGCAAGCCTTTAGCGTATCTTGGCGAGATTTCGTACTCGGTCTACCTGGTGCATTTTCCTCTACAATTAATTTTATGGTTGGCGTTTGTGACGCTCGGCCTCACATGGCCGTTCGGCGAACTTTTCGGGTTGCTTTCATTCATTGCGTTGACCATCGGCTGCGCTGCTTTGAGCTATCACTATATCGAATTACCCGGAAAACGGCTCTTGCGGTTATCACGTAAGGATCCCGTCCAGGCGCCTGCTTAGATCCATCGATGGCGAATAAGGTTGTTACCTTCTTCTACTCGCTTTATGGTGTCTGCGATCTATAAAAAACCAGGTGCCCACGAACAGGAATTGCTCGAAGAAACCATCACCGTCGTGCAGGACGGTCGTGAGAATTCCTTAGGGTATATTGGATTTGTAGTGGTGAAATGCGCCGCCGTTCTTGAAATTTCCATCATTACTGCCGCCAGTAAGGACAATGGTTTTAGTCGGGGGATGGTATACCCCGGTATTATGGTTAGTACAGCCGGGTGCGAACAGATTTAAATGTTGCACGGACCCTGTTGAAAGATTGACCAATCTCCAAGGGCGCGCTCCGCCCACCAGTTGATCATAAACAATTAAACAATAGCCGCCATCCGTAATGTATACGACCGCATAACTGGACGCATTGTCCGCCTTGATTCCCATATCTGCCACCAGACGCAGAAGTCTCTTGCCGATGTGATAAGCGTAAATTTTACCCACTGCAAGTTGCACGAAGTAGAACTCATCTGTACGATCATCATACCAAGTGTCTGCAGTCTCGGCACGATGCGAAGACACACCGAGACCCTCGCTCGCAATGATGTTTGTTAATGGATTCAACGAGTGAAAAGCTTGATTCTCCACCCACACCAGCCTGTCGCGCTTGATATCCCACGATCCGGCGAATCCCTCGGCAAACGCTCGCCCTGTTTTTGGCCCCCGATCGGTGAATTTCGT
>Ga0193752_1002672_pt1 | contig 13036 bp, 7 predicted proteins | sample H1c1metaG_FD_144924 | JGI IMG/M metagenome (GOLD analysis project Ga0193752, IMG submission 144924) | Soil microbial communities from a riparian zone of the East river system, Colorado, United States - H1c1 | ecosystem: Environmental > Terrestrial > Soil > Riparian zone | place: USA: East River... | reverse complement strand
ATGTTTTTTGCAAACACAGGAAACAGCCTTCCATACTAAACTTTTTAAATTTTTAAACTTTTTAAACTTTTTAAACTTTTTAAACTTTTTAAACTTAACTCATCACAGTGGATCAATATACATTCTTGTATCGACCCGATCCGGTCCCTGGTCTGCAACTACAGCATCATAATTTGTTTTGTTAAGGTTATTTTCATCGGGTGTATAAGCCTGACGGCGTGGGATCTGACCACTTACACTCATTGGTGCCGGACCAGGACTTAAAACAGGATATCCTGTTCTTCTCCATTCCATCCATGCTTCATAACCATTCAGATATAAGGCCACCCATCTTTGCTCTGAAATTTTCTTTATCGCTTCACCCGGCGTATAGGATACAAGTGGTTGCGCTATATAATTCGCATATGCTGAGGTAGTGTAAACACCAAATTGTTCCATTGAGATTTTAATAGCTTCATTGTAATAAGAGGCAGCCTGAGCATCATTGGGAACACCAGCTGTGTTCCAACCAAGTTTTTCTCCTTCAGCCAGTGTAAAGAGAATATGGGAAGCCCTGATAATAATTTCGGGAGTGTTTTGTCTTCTTAAGCTGAGTGCAACAGGAGACACCGTGGTAGCAGGAATTCCGGATGTAACAGCTAATCCAAATGGCATACCGTTATAATCTGAGCCATTTGCGGGCTTGTCAATCATCGCGGGAATCCTTGGATCATTAACATTTTTAAGATAGGCCAGAAATGAGGTGCTGATCGCATAGTCATACCGGGTTATATACCGCGCATACCACTCATTCTGGTTATTTGCATCAGCAAGATGCGCATAAGGAAATGATTCGGCATTTGTCATGGCGACACCAGCAGCTTTAGCTTGCAGAAATTCTGCCTTTCCTAAAACAGGGTTTGCCTTAGATAATCTAAGTGCCATGATAAGTCTTAAAGAATTAGCAAACATCTTCCAGCGCGCAACACTGCCACTAAGGAAAATGTCACCGGTAACCAAAGCACCATTGTCAAACTGTGCTGACGCTTCCTTAAGTTCTTTAAACAAATCGACATAAACGTCTTCCTGTCTGTCAAATTTTGGGACATACGAAGAATCTGGTTTCAAAGCCTGGAAGTAAGGAATGTCTCCCCAGCGATTGGTGATATGAAAAAAGTAATATGCCTTTAAAATCCTTGCTACCGCTATCTGATTTGCTGTAGAACCATTTCCTTGTGCCGCTGCTGCAAGTTCTGGATTCGTATTGGCTTCTATAATGCGCTGCAGGTTTATCAATGGACCTGCCTGAGGGTTAGTGCCTGTTGTACCTACGTACAAGCTTGCATAACTGAATTGAAAAGCTACAAACCTTGATCCATCAGTGTACTGAACATTGGACAGGTATTGCGCATACATAACACCGTCGGTATTGTTTGTGGTAGCCGGCAACGCTTTCAACGCACCTGTCAGAAGCAGTCTGGTATTAGGCGTTGTCGTGTTATAAGGATCAATATTCACGTCACCAAAATCTTTCTTCGTGCAACCGGACGTCAGCAGTGCAAGTGCGATAGTAACGATTGATAACAGATTGGTCATGCTATTTTTTTTCATTGTCTTCAATTTAAAAGTTAAAAGCCTACAGATACGTTAATGCCAAAACTTCTGACTGCCGGTGATTGGCCATTCTCATAAAAACTTTTGTCATTCTCAAGTTCCGATGGATCGATACCCCAATCTTTTCCCGGCGCATAAATCAGCCATGGATTACGGGCAAAAACGGCAACGCTTGCACTCTTAAATGTTTTGGACCATTTTTTTACGGGAAGATTGTAACTAAGTCTTGCTTCAGTCATTTTGAAATAGGTGGCATCTCTCATAAACCTATCCTGCAGATTCGTCAGGCTGTTAAAATACTCGTGCGCATCGCGATATATGGTTACTGGTGTTCCGTTTGCCAGAACGCCGTCAACTCGTACGCCGCCACCATCAGCAACAGGATCACGTATGGGATTTCCTTTATCATTATTACCAACTGTTTCAGCGCCAAGCCCTGAAGAAAGTTGCCACATGCGTGTCAGTGACCAAAACTCGCCACCTTGTTGAAATGCAAATGTTGCACTCAGAGAAAAATCCTTGTACGACCAGGTTGTTAAAAAACCACCCGTGAGATCGGGCAGCAATGAACCAATTTTTTGATTGCTGGTATAAGTGAATTCACCGGCTGCGTTTAAGACCGGCAAACCGGTTTTGGCGTCGATGTTCGTTTTGTTTCCTTCAAAATTTCCATATTCCTGCCCTACCCTGGCATTTACAGAAGGACCAAAAGTTGCCGTTCCAAGCGGAACATTTCTTAAACCTTTCAGAGTATCAAGATCAATTACTTTGGATCTGTTTCTGGACAAATTGAAAGTCAGATCCCATTTAAAATCAGTCGATTTGACCGGAGTGGCATTAATAATCAGATCCCAGCCCTGGCTCTGAATCAGACCGGCGTTAATATATACCTGGCTGGCTCCTGATGATGGAGTAACCTTTAAAGGTAAAATTTGGTCTACACCATCTTTTCTGTACCAGGTGAAGTCCACGCCAATTCTGTTATTAAGGAACTGCAATTCAGTTCCAACTTCATATTCTTTTGACAGTGACGGCTTGATATCAACGTCATACACATTTAATGGAACCCTCATAATCGGATTGGAACCATACGGCGTTAGTAGATTATAAGTCGGGTTTAATACATACGAAGAAAGATCAGATCCTACCCGGCCAAATGCCGCCCTGAGTTTGCCGAAATTCAAGACATTTGCAAGTCCAGGTGCATTTATTAAATCTGTAAATACAAAACTGGCCGAGACGGAAGGATAAATGTATCCGTTTTCTTCTTGTGGAAGCGACGACGAAACATCGTTTCTGATAGAATAGTCAAGAAATAAAAAATTCTTATAGTCAAATGTTCCCCTGGCATAAATGGAATTCAGACGATAGTTGTTCCAGGTGTTTTCAACTGCAGGACGATCTTTGCTTGCAGTAACGCTATAAAGGCCCGGAACGGAAAGTCCTCCCACAGTTACTATTCGGTTATACTTCCTGAAATCCTGGCGCATATTACCACCGACATATTGCTCTAATCCAAAATTGCCCCAACGGTGTTTATATTCCAGGAGGAATTCCTCATTGTATTCTCCGCTCTGACCATTATTAACTGAATATTCGTCAATTGGGTTATATCCGCCTGAGGCGGCCCTGGTATCTCCGCCATAGTTTAGTACGTTAGCACGGAAAATGACAGAAGCTTTCAGGTCACCAATAATTTTGTATGAAAGATTGATGTCCCCGTAGATGCGGTTTGACCAGTCCCTCGGATAACTCTGGTATGCTTCAAAAAAGGGATTGTTCCAATAAAGTCCACGAAGATCTGTCGGGCTCCTGATATTCCAGGTTTTATAGACGCCATCGGCAGTAACATAATCACGGAGTTTATCAATGTCCAGCTGCCTTTGCCACCACTGATTAAAGTTGGAAGCATTATCAGCAGCATACCCTTCATTTTGGGTCCCTTTCTGACTGACCGACTGAAAATTTACATTGGCATTAACCGAAAGTCTGGAGGTAGGGTTCACCACGCCTCTGAAGCTGACCAGGTGATCCATCTTTTTTGTGTTAGGCATGGGCAGGGTGAACAACCTGTTATTATAACTGAGACGGAAAGCCGCGTTTTCACCGCCTCCTTCAAAAACAATATTATTATTCAGCCTGATGCTATTTTCATAAAAATCCTTTACTGCATCCGGATGTGGGGAAAAAGGCGTCTCTTTTCCATAGTCAGCACCCGGATACCAGCTAAACCATTCTCTCACCAGGGTGCCATCCATTCTTGGCCCCCAGCTCTCATCCGCATCATATCCAACAACTTTCTGGCCGTTATATACATCAAATTCCTGACTATAACCGCCCCCATATTCATTCTGGTATTTTGGCAACAACCACACCTTTCCGACTTCGGTCAAAGAATTGACTGTAACTGAGGGTGCTTTTTTAGAACCCTTTTTTGTTGTGATCATTACCACGCCCCCGGCACCCCGAACGCCATACAAAGCAGTAGCAGATGGTCCTTTCAATACGGTTAAATTATCAACGTCATCCATATTTACCGCGCTCAGACTTACCACGGTGCCATCTACTACAAATATTGGATTTAAACCGTCAAGAGAGGCAACCCCCCTGATACGCAGGTTTCCTTCTCCAAAGTTCGAACTCGGGGTTCCGAGCGATTGAACACCGGCAACCTTTCCTGCCAGTGCTCCCGCTATATCAGTTGGCCGGATTTTATTCAATTCTCCTGTGGCAACCTGTTGGGAAGAATATCCAAGAGATCTTTTGCTTTTCTGAATACCAAGTGCTGTTACTACAACCTCGCTGAGATTACTGCTGCTTTTTAAAGTTGCACTCACAATTGCAGAGCGTGCGCTTACCTCAGTTTCATTATAACCTGCTGATGTAAATACCAGTGTAGTAGCTGGTTCCGCCATGATCTCGAATCTTCCTTCCGCATTGGCTGAAACACCTGTGCTGCTTCCTTTAATTCTGACCGAAGAAAAAGGGATAGGGTTTCCCTGTTCATCTTTCACCGTTCCGGTGACTTTTCTGGTTTGCCCGAATGCCAATACAGTAGTAAGTGCCAGCACTGTGAGCAGTGTTAGAATTTTTCTCATGTAGCTGTTAGTTTTAGTTTAAAACGTGACTATAGAAAATAGAAAAGAAAAAAGTTAAAATTGGAGAACGGTAACAATCACGTGGCAAGATTCGTCGGGCGTGGCAAGATCTCGTAGAATTACTAATGCAAATATGAACAGAATTTCATTACAATTAATATATTATTTATTTCAATGTTTATAAAACATATAAAACCGTTTGTGTTTTTGGAAGATTGTGCTGAATTTTCTTGGTTTACTGACATATTTATCGATAATTCGGGAATAGTTTCAGAAATTATTTAAATTTTGCCTTCGGGGATATTTTACTTACCAGGAGTACATTAACTGGAATTTAAAATCAGATTTTGATGGGCGGTTAATTTTATCAAGCCCTGAACCTGAAAAATCTTTATTCAGATTTAAAACCTCTCCATAACGTAACCAGATCACCAGATCCCGAAGTTGAGGAAATTTGACAGCAGGCTTCAATTGTACATTCACATAATACCGCCATCCCTGATCATAAAAAGCAGGAATACTCATGTCGTAAAGAGGTCCGTTTTCATACGCGTAAATGCGGGTGTTATAATCATCTGTATTAAAATATTGCAGTCTGGCGCTTCCGGAAATTACCCCGGGAGATGGTTTCCAAACGAGGTCGGTAAATCCCAGAAACCCTTTCTGAGGCAACGGCGCAGCTACAACACCGTACCAACTAACACCTATGCGCGACCGAAACAGTAAGGCCTTTGTAAACTGTGTTGAAAACTGAACACGAAGTTCTTTTTTAGAGATATATTGAATTTCCGGCAATGCCAGTGATGAGCCGGATACATTAACGTTTTTCTGTTCATTCGAAAATCGCCAATAGATTTCGCTATTGCGATTCGGCGTATGAATAAGTTGCAGCAGATAACCACGGCCGCGTGCAGGTGCATCGGTCTTAAACCTTAACCATGGTGTCTCAAAAAAATCCCCATAAACATTTAAAAGCCATCGCGCGGAAGCCCGGAATGCTATACCGGCATACAGCCCGGTTTCATTGGTAGGACTACTATTTTCTGTAAATGAATTTCCAGCCACCGATTGGTATTTCATTGAAAGTTTACGATATACCAGCGAGAAATCTAAAGCCCTGTCAAGGCTTAATAACATTCCCTGAATGAATGCCGGATTGCCATTACGATCAACCGCCAATTCGCCATAAGTATGGATATTGCTGAAATTGTAACTGTAATCAATGCTGTAATTACTCCAGTAATCCCCTTTGATTCCAAACAGATCATAAGGTTTATCCTGTGGTTTTAATGGCAGTCCGAATTTATATTGCACGGTATTTAATGCAACACTACCCTGACCGAATTTGTATTTTAAGACACTACCCCCTATAATGGCTGAAAGATTTTTTCGCTTCTCCAATTCGAGTTCTGTCCTGTGATAACCGGATGTGAGAATAGAACTTACATATCTGCCGTCATTGTCAATATCAAGGCTTGCAGAGAATTTACGAAACGATGCAAAGGCCGTCAGTTCAATTCTTTTACGTTGCACGGTAACAGCTACTCCCCGGTGAAAATTATATTCACCTGCCGACCTGTAAGGTTTCAACACCGGACCCTGTCTTTTAATCATCATCGCATCGGCGTTTTTTCTTAATCCGCTGCTTTGCCAGTGAATAAGCCCCTGACCCATACTTACCGTATAGTCGCCAAGAGCAAGCGCCTGAACCAAACCCATCTTTCTTATAAAAATATGATAGGAATAAAAATCAAACCCGGCTTTTTGTTTTCCCTTCAAAAATTGTTCGCCCGCATCTTTATCACCCAGAAAACCAAACTGCAGCAGGTTCTTATAATTATATTGATATCTTAAAAAGATTCTGGACCTGCTGCCCAGATAACGCGATGAACTGGAATCATCCTTCATAAACCCTTCGGCCTCCTGTGGAACAAAAGATGTCCTGAACATAACATCGGATTCACCACCCGACATCCTCGACCTGACATTTTTTATGACATTTTCAGCTTCATGAATGGTTATAAAAGGCCGCAGTTTCCGTATAGTTTCAAGATCCCAGCCGGGAACGGCCTGCAACTCATAAATACTCAGGAGCTTGCCAAACAGTAAACGGTAATTGATCAGGCGGTGTATCTGAATTTCTGTGAGTATGCGCAATTCACGCAAATCATTTTCATCTGCAGTGTTTACTGACAATGGATGCCGTCTGAAATCACTTAATTGTAAAAGATAACTGTCGTCATCCACTACATCGTCTGTTTCATTTGCCAACGTTTCAATCATCGTTTCCTGCTGCAAAGTAAGAATCGTACCTTCTTCCTGCGACCTTCCATCTGCACATAACAACATTAATATGAAATGCATTAATGACCGCATAACCTGGTGTTTCATCTCATTTTCGTTTTGTATTTTTGAAAATGAGCATCATACCGGGAGTAAAACCCAGACCAGGGTGATAACTACCTGTTACGTCTAACCGAAAATCAGCGAGCGTCCATCCAACGCCTGCAAATGGCTTTCCAATGTCTGTGTTAACGCCGGCTTTCAAATACATTTTCCCTGAGAACTCGTACTGCACAGCAAGGATCACATTCACTGTCTTTTCGGTTTCTTTATTTATTTCACCGGCAAGGAAACATTTCCCGGAAAATTCAAAGCCCATTCCAAGCTTATACATAGACGAGTACTGTTCCGATTTACCCGGGCCAAAGAAAACCGGAACCGGGTTGATGACCTGGATACCGGCCCTGAGTTTGTCTGTTAATTGCCAGATCACCGCGATGTCTGCAGAGTAAGTTCCGTCGGATCCATAGCCGCTGATACTGATCTTATGATAATTAAATTGAAGGCCCAGGCTGATTTTTCCAAGATTCCGGCCATAAGATAAGCCGGCCATGGACTCATTATATGCTCCAGAACCGGCATAATGCATCTGAATGCCGATGCCTGAATTTACAAGCCCGTAATGTGCCGCTGCCACATACTGATTAAGCCCCGCCAGCATAAAACGCCTTTCGGCATACAAGCCGGCAGAAATACCCTGCAATTCATTTAAGCCTGCAGGATTTTCTGCAAAAGAAAACACATCCCGAAAACTTTTACTCAGGGCTCCCAAACCAGAATAAATGGCAGTTTGCGGAGAACGAAAAGATTGTGAGTAACAAACCATTGACAGTCCTGTACACACAATAAATAATATCAGATTGTTCACAGGCAATAGGACCGACATCATCTTTCTCACTATAATCTGTTTAGGGGATTTTAGATTATCTTCTTCAAATCACTGACTGCAATTAGCTAAAAAAAATTATGGAGGAAATGTTGATTTTCTTTTTTATAGCAGCATTATAACTCCAATATTAATAGCGGGGAAGCTATAAGTTATTCGGTTCCGGTATAGGATTTATCCGGTTTATTCCACGATTTTTTCGAAAGAAAGTAACCTCCCATCGGCGGAAAATCCTTCAATCACGATTCTGATCTTTTTTGATGCAGCGGAATTAAAAAAATCAAACTTCCTTGAGTTATTAAAACCGTCAATGTATATGTCAGGATTCCAGTACAACGTGAGTTTCTCTTTTATCCGGTCAAAATCCATTTGTGTTTGATAGTCGGAAAAATTTTGTGTAACAGAATAACCCGGATACTGAAATTTGTCCTGAAACCCGTTTGCGCTGGTATTTGCAAGATCTGCTGGTTTTTTAATCCAGATTGAAAGCACACCAACATTCCCAATGCCCAGCATGCCACTATTACCGGGCGCGTAGTACTTTACCAATGCAATTGAATTAAGTGAAATTGTCGTAACAAAATCGGGAGTTGTCATTTGCTCATCCAGATATAAAACAACGTGAGGCTCAAGATTAGCTACTGAGGCAACCCTTGTGCTGGTAATCCTATAACCAGAATTTGCTCTAACGATCAGAAGACCTGGAATTTTGCCCTGCAGGTAATCCAAAATATTTGTCCCGGCAATAGGAGGGTTATTGATCAGATCCAGAACACGCGCCATATTCGAATGCCTGAAAAACCCATTCGTATATTTTGCATTCACTATCTCTGTTGGATTCCTGTATTTACCTTTTACCGTAACTGTGTCAAGCAACGTCATGTGAGCGCCGTTCAAAACATAATTGTAAATTTTTCCCGACAAATTTAAATATTGGCTATCCAGTAAAATATTTGGATCGTAAGGCGGCAATTCCTGAGGTGCTAAATTTTTCTCATTGAAAAGATCGCCAGCTTTTTCAAAGCTGATCGTTTGGTTCTTTTTCTTATGTTTCCATTGATAACTTACTGTTGCCGTATCATCAAACAATAATTTGTTCATTAGAAGATTCCCATTTTCATCAATTTCCGGGACCGATATAAAATTTGTCTGATCTTTATTTTGGAAGAAAAAAGTAATGTCACCTTCCGCTATCTTATTTTTCTGAGCTCCTCCCTCAATATGCCCTTTGATACTAATAAAGTTTGTATCTGGCAGCCATGTTACCTTACTAACATATTCGCCGGAGCCGTTTATTTCAAAATCTGATAATTCAGTGTTCTCCAAAAAAGTTTGGGTCATGTTTCGTCGCTGCGGATGAACATCTTTATTCCAGTCGGTAATAGCAATAGAAAAAGTTCCTGAAACACTATCCGGAAAATTTATGGTAAAAGAATTTTTTCCGCCCGGAGTTAAATTAAGCGTATCAAAATTGAGCGTTACAGGTAAAAAGGATGATTTATTTTCGACTAAAATATTGTGATGCGACAATAACTTGTTGTCTTTATCAATCAGTATCAAAGTCAGAGGTCCGGCAGGTAAGTCAGTAACAGGCACATGGATTTTTTGGGCACTTCCTCTCAGAAGAAATTTATACCGGAATACAGTATTGTGTTCCATAACACCGATAATGGTATATGTTTCCGACAGTGCGTTTATTCCAAAGTCATAGTTAATAATTTTTCCGGTGGACGTGTCTCTGAAGCTAAAAGTCGGCTCATGAAGTATAGAGCCGGTATTTTTGGATGATGAATTTACAGTGTAAACATTTTCCCGGGTGTCTTTTATCAGGGGATTAAAGACGTAAATAACCTGGCTGTAAATTTGGTGCGCTGAGAATGCTGAATTTTTTTTTGTGACAGCATGAAGAAAGTAAACTCCATGGTGCAGTTTCTCAGATATATGTATACTACCGGATGACACACCGCCTATTACAGGTAATACAACTTTTGAGGCAACATCGCCAGACAAATCAGAAAGTTCAATTATAAGAGAAGAACTTAAGTCACTTGGAGCGAATTGCAGGTATAAATAAGCTTTAAAAAAAACCGTTTCGCCGGCAATATATCCGTTTTTGTCAGTTTGAATATAAATATGCTCTTTGGCATTTATCTGACCGTTCGCATCGGATGTAATACAACAGAATGATGCCATCAGTACAATACAGATTCCCGACATTGTGCTTTTGTAACTGATTTTCATGAATCTGGCTTAAAGTAATCATTCAATTTGAGAGCTAAATGTATCAGAAATAATGATAATCATATTATTAGTTTAAATAAGTCATTCAAGATCAGTGACATGGGTCGCTTTGCCATTTTAGGTTTGGCGATCATCAACCTTTTATATTGATAAACGGCCGTACTGGGTGAACATTTAGCGGAATCCAACTTCAATTTCAAAATTGAAATATACCTTTGCGCAATGAAAATTTTAGACGGCGTACTGACGTCCCAGACTATAAAGGATGAACTCAGGTTAAAAGTGGCACAGCTTTCCAATGAAGGAAAAAAGCTTCCCCATCTTGCAGCCATCCTGGTGGGAAACTCCGGCGCCAGTGAAACTTATGTAGCTTCCAAAGTCCGGACCTGCGAAGAAATCGGTTTCAAAAGTACCATGATCAGACTTGAAGAAGACATTAGCGAGAATAAGCTGCTGAGCGTAATTGAAGATCTGAACCTCGACTTCGATGTAGATGGAATACTGGTTCAGTTACCTTTGCCAAAACATATATCAGACGAAAAAATCATAAATTCAATCGACCCTGCAAAAGATGTCGATGGTTTTCATCCTGTTAATGTAGGCAAGCTTGTCCAGGGTGTTCCGGGCTTTGTTTCCGCCACACCACATGGAATTATGCTGATGCTTGAACACTATAAGATTGATACGGCAGGTATGCATGCCGTAGTAGTTGGCAGAAGTAATATTGTTGGCCGGCCAATGAGTATTTTGCTGAGCGCTAATAAAACACCGGGAAACTGCACGGTTACGCTGTGCCATTCACATACAAAAAACCTGAAAGAGATTTGCCTGAGCGCCGATATTATTGTTGCTGCACTTGGTAAACCCGAATTTGTGAAAGCGGACATGGTTAAAAATGGCGCCATTATTATTGATGTAGGTATTACCCGGGTTCCGGACGCTTCAAAGAAAAAAGGTTATGCGCTTAAAGGGGATGTGGACTTTGCCGGCGTTTCACCAAAATGCAGCTATATCACACCGGTGCCCGGCGGTGTCGGACCGATGACTATCGCAGCGCTTATGATGAATACCTTTATGGCCTGCCAGGAAAAACACGGTTTAGAAAAGGGAGAATTGCAGAAATATTAGTATTATCGAAAATGAGAGAATAGATTCAGATGAGCACAATTGATAATATATCAGATCAGGTGATGGAAGAAATTGCAGGAATATCAACATCCGTCGCCTTACCGGTGATGGAATCTTTCTATACTATACAGGGAGAAGGATTTCACCAGGGGCGGGCAGCGTATTTTATTCGTCTTGGAGGGTGTGATGTAGGCTGTGTCTGGTGCGATGTAAAGGATAGCTGGGATGCATTAAAACATCCCGTATATGATGTAGAGCAGATCGTTTCTGAAGCTGCTGCACATCCCGGCAGACTGGCCGTAGTTACAGGCGGCGAACCGTTAATGCATGATTGCTCGGCATTAACCCGGTCGCTTCATTCTGCTGGCTTTCAGACAAATATCGAAACTTCAGGAGCGTATCCACTGAGTGGTGAATGGGATTGGATTTGCGTGTCTCCCAAAAAATTCAAATCTCCTCTGCCGGAGATTATGCCGCTGGCAAACGAGCTTAAAGTTGTGATTTACAATAAATCGGATTTTGAATGGGCTCTAAAGCATGCGCAGACCGTGTCCATGGACTGCAGGCTATATCTGCAACCCGAATGGTCAAAATCTGCACTAATGACCCCTCAGATCATTGAATTTATCAAAAACAACCCGAGATGGGAATTTTCGCTTCAGCTACATAAATACATTAATGTACCATAGTAAGGGCCAGCTTTTACATTAGTGTACCGCCAGAGGGCTGACATCGCCAAAAGGTTAAATTCGCTAAATTTTAATCATTCCCAATGAGCGCCAATCCTATAAAAATCTTCCTTTTGCTATCCTTAGCGTTGTATTCCAACATACTCCGTTCCCAATACTTTCCCGAAAAGGTTAGCAAAAAACCGATGGCACTTTATCGCCAGGGCCTCGAAAAAGGCAATGATGGTAATTTCAAAGAAGGTATTCAGCTCCTTCAGAATGCGGTAAAACTGGATCCCAAATTTATGGATGCTTACCTGTCAATCGCGGGCATGTACGGCGAGCTAAAAAACTATCAGGCAAGTATTGATAATTATATCAAGGCAAAAGAGATCGACCCCGCATATTTTAGGGACTATAACCTGCCTTTTGCCATTAATCTTGCAGGAAAAGGTGAATTTGAAAAAGCAATCGCTGCCATCGACGAGTTCATCAATATCCCGTCATTGAATGAAAAAAGCAGGTTGGCAGCGGAGTATCGCAAAAAAAGTTTTCAGTTTGCTGTGGATTACTCAAAGCAAAAACCTCTTGGTGATTACAAATTCGAACCCAAAAACCTCGGAGAAAGCGTCAACAGTACAGTTTCTGAATATTTCCCGACGCTTACCATTGATGGAAAGGAATTGGTGTTCACCAGAAGGGTTGGTAATACAAATGAGGATTTTTACAGTGCATCCAGGAGCGATACCAGCTGGATAGCAGCCCATGCACTTGCCGGGAATATCAATTCTCCATCTAATGAAGGAGCGCAGAATATTTCACAGGATGGCCAATGGTTAATTTTCACCGGTTGCAATTTTCCTGAAGGATTAGGCAGCTGCGACCTATATATATCTTATCTCACAAATGACGGCTGGAGTACCCCTGAAAATCTGGGCAACAAGGTAAATACCGAATCCTGGGAAACCGCGCCTTCCCTATCTCCCGACAAAAGAGATCTTTATTTTACCAGCAATCGTCCCGGCGGGCTCGGCGGTAGCGATATCTACATCAGCAGAAGATTGCCAAATGGAACCTGG
>Ga0193752_1002671_pt1 | contig 13040 bp, 9 predicted proteins | sample H1c1metaG_FD_144924 | JGI IMG/M metagenome (GOLD analysis project Ga0193752, IMG submission 144924) | Soil microbial communities from a riparian zone of the East river system, Colorado, United States - H1c1 | ecosystem: Environmental > Terrestrial > Soil > Riparian zone | place: USA: East River... | reverse complement strand
GGGCGAAGGTGGCGTTGCGGACCCGCACCACCGAGATGCCGGAGATGGAAGCGATCTCGGGCTCCTGGCTGACGGCACGGATCGCCTTGCCGAAGAGGCCGCGCTTCAGAAAGAGCAGCACGCCGAGGCTGGTGCCGAGGGCGACGGCGAAGGCCAGCACGCGCGCTTCGGAGAGGCGCGCGCCGAACACTTCGATCGAGCCGCCGAGCAGGCCCGGGATGCCCTTGAAGCCGCCGCCGTAGACGTAGAGGCCGGCGTTGACCAGCACCGTCGAGACCGCATAGGTCAGCAGCACCGACATGATCATCGGCGCGTTGACGACGCGGGCGATCAGGGTCACCTGCATCGCATAGCCGAACGCGGCCATCACGAGCGGTATCAGGATCAGCGCGCTCCAGTACGGCAGCTTCAGCGTGACGCACAGGGTGAAGGTGGCGAGCGCGCCGAACGCGAGGAACTCGCCATGCGCGAAGTTGATGACCCGCATCACGCCGAACACGAGGTTCAGGCCGCAGGCCATGAGGGCGTACACCCCGCCCAGCAGGATGCCGTTGAGCAGCAGCTCGACGGTCATGAGGTCACGGCGGCAGGTCGATCCCGGCGGCGCGCACCTGTTCGGCGTCGAGGCCGAGCCGGTCGACGAGGATCTCGCGGTTGTGCTCGCCGACCCGTGGCCCGGCCCAGCGCACCGAGCCCGGCGTGTCGGAGAACTTGCCGGCGACGTTCTGCATGCGCAGCGCGCCGCCGAGCTCCGGGTCGTCGACCGCGGTGATGTTCTCGCGCGCCTGGAAGTGCGCGTCGGCGAAGATCTGGCCGACGTCGTTGACCGGTGCGACGGCGGCGCCACGCTCGTCGAAACGCTGCAGCAGCACCGCCAGGTCGTAGCGCTCGACCGCCTTCTGCAGCTCGACGTCGAGCTCCCTGGCATGGGTCAGGCGCGAGCGGTTGTCGGCGAAGCGCGGGTCCTCGACCAGGTGCGGGATCTCGAGCGCATCGAGGATGCAGAGAAAGATCGAGTGCGCGCTGCCGGCCATCGAGACCCAGCAGCCGTCCTTGGTGCGGTAGGTGTTGCGCGGCGCCGTGAACGGCAGCCGGCTGCCGTTGCGCTGCTGGACGATGCCGAGCTGGTCGTAGTCGACCACCTGCGGGCCGAGCAGGGTGAAGAGCGTTTCGTAGATCGCGAGGTCGATGACCTGGCCGCGCCCGCCGTTGCCGGCGCGACCCTGCAGCGCCACCAGCGACAGGTAGGCGCCCATCAGTCCGGTGGTCGAGTCGGCCAGGCCGAAGCCGGGCAGGAGCGGCGGGCCGGCGGCTTCGCCGTTGATGTGGGCGAAGCCGGCGTAGGCTTCGGCCAGCGTGCCGAAGCCGGGGCGGTGCGCGTTCGGCCCGCTCTGGCCGAAGCCCGAGATGCGCAACAGCACCAGGGCGGGGTTGGCGGCCGAGAGGACGTCGTAGCCGAGCCCCCACTTCTCGATCGTCCCGGGGCGGTAGTTCTCGATGACGACGTCGGATTCGGCGGCCAGGCGCAGCACCGTGTCGCGGCCGAAGTCGGTGCGCAGGTCGAGCGTGACCGACTTCTTGTTGCGGTTGATGACCTTGTAGTAGAGGCCGACGCCGCCCTTGTTGTTGCCCCACATCCGCATCTCGTCGCCGCCGCCGGGGCGCTCGACCTTGACGACCTCGGCGCCGAAGTCGGCGAGGAACATCGCCGCCATCGGCGCGGCGAGGAAGTTGGAGATGTCGAGCACGCGGATGCCCGCGAGCGGAAGCGGAGCGGGCGCGTTCACCGGAAAAAGTATAGGGAGAGCGCTCCGGCTACGAGGCGGTGACAACCCTCATCACGGTCGCGCCCGAATCCGCCGGGTCACGAGCGGCGCAGCACGTTGACCCGCATCTCGCGGACGAAGCGCGCGCCGTCCGCCGTCTGGAAGCGGTCGAAGCGGCGCCGCACCTCGGCCAGGGTCTCGCCCTCGAGACGCAGGTCGGAGTGCGTTGCCTGGACGATGCGCCGGTCGAAGTCGCCGAAGTCGCGAAACTGCAGCGGCATGTCGAACACCGTCTCGCCGCCGTCCTCGAACACGCCGGCGGCGATCGCGCGCTGCAGGGCCGCGTAGGCGGCGGCCCGGACCCCGCCTTCGTCATGGAACAGGCGGACGATGTCGTTGAACGGGCCGGCATAGACCGGCTCCGACACGTAGAGCCGGCCGCCCGGAACCAGCACGCGACGAACCTCGGCGAAGGCGCGATCGAGCAGCGGCAGCGGCACGTGGTGCAGCGACTTCAGCATCAGCACCACCTCGCACGAGGCGTCGGGCATCGGGATCGCCTCGGCGCCGCCCGCCGCGAAACCGAGGCCCGGCAGCCGCGGCCCGGCGACGTTCTTCGCATGCTGGATGGCGTCGACCTCGAAGCCCTGCACGCTCTCGACCAGACCGCGTTCCAGCAGGCGCCGCGCCAGCTCGGCCTTGCCGCAGCCGAGCTCGACCACCCTGGCGCCGGCCAGCGGCACCAGACGTTGCAGGACCTCGATCTCGTCGGCGATCAAGGCCTTGCCCGCAGGTATCGTCGTCTGGTTCATGGGTGTTCCGAAGGACAAGGGGCGAGGTGGGACCAGCAAGTATGGCGCCGCGTGCCGGGTGTAGGATGGTCCGCGAAGGGTGGCATCCATCGACTCGCCCGCCAGGAGACAGCCATGAACAGCCCCGCCGAGAAGATCGCCCTCGTCGAGGACCCGGCCGCCTGGCTGAGCACCGACTTCAGCGGGCGCACGAGCTGGGAGCGGCGCTGGAGCGACGCGATGCTGGCCGAGCTCCGCGCCGCCACCGACGGGGTGCGACACCTCGCCCCCGAGGCGATCACCCGCGCCGACTTTCCGCTCGTTGCCTGCGCGCCGCTCCTCGCCGAGGTCTCGGCCGACCTCGACCGCGGCCGCGGCTTCGCCGTGATCGCCGGCTTTCCGGTCGACGCCTACAACCGGGACGATGCGCTGCGCGCCTTCTGCGGCGTCTCCAGCCACCTCGGCGACGTCGTCGACCAGACCTCCAAGCGCGATCGCATCATCGACGTCACCGACAAGGGCAAGCCCTACAGCGGCAACTCGCGCGGCTATCACTCGAACAGCATGCTGCCGTTCCACTCCGATGGCGCCTACCTCGCCGGGCTGCTCTGCGTCGAGACCGCGAGCCGCGGCGGGGAGAGCCTGCTGGCCAGCTCGCTCAGCACCTACAACGAGATCGTGCGGCGCTGGCCGGAGCGCATCGCCGCCCTGACGCGCGGCTTCATCCACGACCGGCGCGGCGACCATGCGCCCGGCGAGCATCCAGTCTCGCCCGAGCGGATCCCCGTGTTCGGCTTCCACAACGGCCTCCTGCACTGCTGCTACAACCGCAACGGCATCGTCTGGGCGCAGGACAAGACCGGCGAGAAGCTGAGCGACGACGAGATCGCCGCCCTCGACGCGGTCGACGAGGTCGTTCGCGACCCGCGCTTTCACGTCAGCATGGACATGAAGAAGGGCGACATGCAGTTCGTCAACAACTTCGTGATCCTGCACTCGCGTACCGAGTACGAAGACCATTCCGACGGCCGCCGGCGCCACTTGGTGCGGCTCTGGCTCGACTGTCCCGACGGCCGGCGGCGCGGCCCGACCCTGCTCGATCTCTACACCTCGAGCGAGCGCCGCTTCAAGAAGTACGAAGCGCGCGACGCCGCTCGCGGCTAGCCCCGCCCCGCCCGGGTACGCGGCGGCAGTCGCACGGGTAAACTGGGCTTTCGGCCCCCGCTCGCCAGGGCGTACGGTGCCTCACCCGCGAAAGCTCGTCATGAAACTGGTCGAATCCATCCTCGCCGACGCGGCGTCGATCGCCACGCTGCGCCGCGACATCCACGCCCATCCCGAGCTCTGCTTCCAGGAAAAGCGCACCTCGGACCTGGTCGCCAAGCAGCTCACCGACTGGGGCATCCCGATCCACCGCGGCATGGGCACGACCGGCATCGTCGCGATTCTGAAGAACGGCACCAGCGAGCGCGCCGTCGGCCTGCGCGCCGACATGGACGCGCTGCCGATCACCGAGCACAACCAGTTCCCGCACAAAAGCACCGAGCCCGGCAAGATGCACGCGTGCGGCCACGACGGCCACACCGCGATGCTGCTGGCCGCCGCCAAGCACCTCTCGAAGCACCGCAACTACGACGGCACCGTCTACCTGATCTTCCAGCCGGCCGAAGAAGGCGGCGGCGGCGCGCGCGAGATGATCAGGGACGGCATCTTCGAGAAGTTTCCGATGGAAGCGGTGTTCGGCGCGCACAACTGGCCGGGCATGAAGGCCGGCCAGTTCGCGCTCAAGAGCGGCCCGGCGTTCGCCTCGAGCAACGAGTTCCGGATCCTGATCCGCGGCAAGGGCTCGCATGCCGCGATGCCGCACAACGGCATCGACCCGGTGCCGGTGGCCTGCGCCATGGTGCAGGCGTTCCAGACCATCATCAGCCGCAACAAGCGGCCGATCGACCCGGGCGTCATCTCGGTCACCATGATCCACGCCGGCGAGGCGACCAACGTCGTGCCCGACAGCTGCGAGCTCCAGGGCACGGTGCGCACCTTCACCCTCGAGCTGCTCGACCTGATCGAGCGACGCATGAAGGCGGTCGCCGAAAACATCTGCACCGCCTTCGAAGCCGAGTGCGAGTTCGAGTTCAAGCGCAACTACCCGCCGACGATCAACCATCCCGCCGAGACCGAGTTCGCGCGCAAGGTGATGACCGAGATGGTCGGCGCCGAGAACGTGCACGAGTTCGAGCCGACCATGGGCGCCGAGGACTTCAGCTACTTCCTGCTCGAGAAGCCCGGCTGCTACTTCCTGATCGGCAACGGCGACGGCACCCACCGCCAGGGCGGCCACGGCATGGGGCCGTGCATGCTGCACAACCCGAGCTACGACTTCAACGACGACCTGATCCCGCTCGGCGGCTCGCTCTGGGTCCAGCTCGCCGAAGCCTGGCTTGCCCCAAAGCGTTGATGAGCGCTGCTCCGTACTTCTCGCAGAGCTACGCCGAAGCGCGGGACAAGTTCTTCGCGGCGACGCGCGTCCGCGGCCTCGGCGTCGAGACCCACGTCCACCCGCTGACCGGCCGCGACGGCGAGATGCTGGCGATGGACGTCGCCCGCGACGGGCCGCGCCACGCCAAGTCGCTGCTCGTCATCAGCAGCGCCTGCCATGGCGTCGAAGGCTTCTGCGGCTCGGGCGTGCAGATCGCCTTGCTCGAAGATTCTGACTGGCACCAAGCGGTGCAGGACGCCGGCGTCGCCGTGCTCTACGTCCACGGCCTCAACCCCTGGGGCTTCTCGTGGTGGCGCCGGACGACCCACGAGAACGTCGACCTGAACCGCAACTTCCGCGACTTCTCGGTCGAGGTGCCGCGCAATGCCGCCTACGACGAGCTCGCCGCGCTGATCGTCCCCGACACCTGGCCGCCCGACGCGGCCACCGCCGACGCCACCGCCCGCTTCGTCGCCGAGCGCGGCGCCAAGGCCTGGCAGGCGGCGATCTCGGGCGGCCAGTACCACCATCCGGGCGGCCTGTTCTACGGCGGCGACGCGCCGACCTGGAGCCAGGCGACGATCCGCCACGTGCTGCGCGACCACGGCACGCGCTGCCAGAAGCTCGCCTGGATCGACCTGCACACGGGCCTCGGCCCCAACGGTCACGGCGAGCGCATCTTCGCCTGCCGCGACGACGCCGACGCGTACGCGCGCGCCAAGGCCTGGTGGGGCGACGTGACCTCGATCTACGACGGCTCGTCGACCTCGGCGCTGCTCACCGGCATGATGTGGCTCGCGGCCTACGAGGAATGCGCGCAGGCCGAGTACACCGGCATGGCGCTCGAGTACGGCACCCAGCCGCAGCTGCAGGTGATGGACGCGCTGCGTGCCGACCAATGGCTCGAGCTCCATCCCGAAGCCGACGACGCGACCCGCCGCGCGCTCAAGCAGCAGATGCGCGACGCCTTCTACACCGACACCGACGAGTGGAAGGACAAGATCGTCTCCCAGGCCGTCGACGCGTCGTACGGCGCGGTCCGAGGCCTGGCCGCCGACCCCGCCTGAGGCAGCGATGAGCACGGCCACCGCCGGGCCGTGCGACCGCGGCGTTGCCCAGGCCGTCGCCGCGCGCCCGTCCGCGAAGCCGACGGCGCACCCGACCGGCACGCTCGCCGCGACCATCCTCGGCTCGAGCCTCGCCTTCATCGACGGCTCGGTCACCAACGTCGGCCTGCCTGCGATCGGCCGCGACCTCGGCGTCGCCGGCGCCGACGTGTCGTGGCTGATCAACGCCTACTTGTTGCCGCTCGGCGCGCTGGTCCTGCTCGGCGGGGTCGCCGGCGACCGCTGGGGCCGAAGGCGCGTGTTCCTCGCCGGCATGGCGCTTTTCACCCTCGCCTCGCTCGCCTGCGCCGCGGCGCCGGGCTACGGCGAGCTGCTCGCGGCGCGCGCGGTCCAGGGCCTCGGCGCGGCCTTCATGATGCCGGCGAGCCTGGCGCTGATCGGCGCCGCGTTCAGCGGCGAAGCCCGCGGCCGTGCCGTCGGCACCTGGGCGGCCGCCGGCGCGGCCGCCGGCGCGTTCGGGCCGCTCGCCGGCGGCTGGCTGATCGACGCGGTCGGCTGGCGCTCGATCTTCCTGATCAACCTGCCGATCGCGCTCATCGCCGCCTGGCTCGCCTGGCGCTACGTCGACGAAAGCGAGGGCGAGGACCCCGCGCCGCTCGACTGGGGCGGCGCGCTGCTCGCGACCGCCGGGCTGGCGGCACTGACGCTCGGCCTCACTGTGCTCGCCGGCCAGCACGGCGTGGGCGAAGGCGGGCCCGCTGCGGCGCCCTCGGCGGCGGGCACGGCGACAACGACGTCGCTGGCGGTCGCGGCGCTCGCGGGCGGAGCCGTCCTCCTGGCCGCGTTCGTCTTGCTCGAAAGGCGGCTCGGCATGCGGGCGATGATGCCGCTCGCCCTGTTCGGCACGCGCAGCTTCGTCGGCGTCACCCTGCTCACGCTTTTTCTCTATGCAGCACTGGGCGGGCTGTTCGTGCTCCTGCCGTACCTGCTGATCGAGGTCGGCGGCTACTCCGCCGCCGCCGCGGGCGCGGCGCTCCTGCCGTTGCCGATCGCGATGGGGCTCGGCTCGCGCGCCGCCGGCCGGCTGGCCGAGCGCGTCGGCTCGCGCCTGCTGCTGACGATCGGGCCCTGCATCGTCGCCGCAGGCTTCGCCCTGTTCCTGCGCACCGGCGTCGGCCGGCTCGACTACGCCGGCGTTCTCCTGCCGGCGCTCGCCGTGGTCGCCCTCGGGCTCACGCTCAGCGTCGCGCCGCTCACCGCGGCGGTGATGGGCGCGGTCGACCCCGCGCACGTCGGCTCGGCGTCGGGCGTCAACAACGCGGTCGCGCGGGTCGCCGGCCTGCTCGCCACGGCCCTGCTCGGTTTCGTGCTCACGGCCGGGACGAAGGGCGGGGCCTTCATCGCCGGCTTCCACGCGGCGGCGATCGCCGCCTGCGTCCTGGCGCTGCTTGCCGGGCTCTCGGCATTCCTGCTGGTCAGGGACGAAGGCGGCGCAGCAGACCGGCCGTCGAAGCGTCGAGGCCGCTGAGGTCGGCGTCCGCGCCGGCGGCGGTGTCGAGCAGGGGCAGGAGGTGGCTGCCGAGTCCCTTGCCGAGCTCGACGCCCCACTGGTCGAAGCTGTCGATGCTCCAGAGGATGCCGGCGGTGAAGACGCGATGCTCGTAGAGCGCGATCAGCGCGCCGAGCGAGCGCGGCGTCAGCCGCTCGAGCAGCAGGGTCGTGCTCGGGCGGTTGCCGGGAAAGGTGCGATGCGCGGCCAGCGTCGCCGCGTCGATCGCCGCGCCTGCGGGCGGCGTCGGCTGCTCGGCGAGCGCCTCGGCGGTCGTGCGGCCGAGCATCAGCGCCTGCGCCTGCGCCAGGCCGTTGGCGAGCAGCATGCGATGCTGGCGCGCCAGCGCCTCGCGCACCGCGCTGCCGCCGGCGTTCGCGTCGCTCTCCTTGACCAGGATGAACTCGACCGGGATCGGCTCGGTGCCCTGGTGCAGCATCTGGAAATACGCATGCTGGCCATTGGTGCCCGGCTCGCCCCAGACGACCGGGCTGGTCGCATACGGCAGCGCGCGCCCTTCGCGGTCGACGCGCTTGCCGTTGCTTTCCATCTCGAGCTGCTGCAGGTACGCGGGCAGGCGCTTCAGGCCGTGGTGATACGGCGCGACGCTGCGGCTGGTGAAGCCGTGGAAGTTTCGATCTTCGCGCAGACGCAGGCCGAGAAGCATCGGCAGGTTGCTCTCGACCGGCGTCTGCGCGAAGTGCTGGTCCATCGCGTACGCGCCGGCGAGCAGCTCGCGAAAGCCCGGGGCGCCGATCGCGATCGCGATTGGCAGGCCGATCGCCGACCAGAGCGAGTAGCGGCCGCCGACCCAGTCGCGAAAGCCGAAGGTGCGGGTGATGCCGAAGCGCGCGGCCGCCTCGACGTTCGTGGTCGCGGCGACGAAATGCTGGGCGACGGCGCCGCCGCCGCCTTCGAGGAACCAGGCCTTCGCGGTCGCCGCGTTGGCCATCGTCTCCTGGGTCGTGAAGGTCTTGCTGGCGACGATGAACAGGGTCTCGGCGGGTGCGACGCGGCGCAGCACCGAGGCGATGTCGTGGCCGTCGACGTTCGAGACGAAGTGCAGCTCGAGCTGCGGGTGCGCGAACGGCGCGAGGGCTGCGACCGCCATCTGCGGCCCGAGGTCGCTGCCGCCGATGCCGATGTTGACCACGTGGCGGAGCGGCCGCGCGCCCTCCTCGGCCCGCGCCCGGACCGCTTCGGCGAAGGCGAGCATTTCCTCGCGGGTGGCCTGAACTTCCTCGGAGAAAGGTGCCGCGCCCGGCGGGGCGCGCAAGGCCGTGTGCAGCACCGCGCGCCCTTCGGTGAGGTTGATCGGCTCGCCAGCGAGCATCGCGTCGCGCCAGGCTTCGACGCCGCATTCGCGCGCCAGGTCGACCAGGAAGTGCAGCGTCGCCGCGTCGAGGCGATTCTTCGACAGGTCGCAGAACAGCTCGGGCGCCGCGAAGCCGAAGCGCTCGAAGCGCCGAGGGTCCTGCGCGAAGGCGTCGCGCAGGTCGAAGTCGCGGCCGTGCGCTTCGAAGTGGCCGCCGAGGGCCGCCCAGGCGGCGGTCGCGTCGCAGCGCGGAAACGGAGTCATGGGCGTCGTTTCGGATTCGTCAACGGGAAGGGGCCGATGCATTGTCGGCCGGCACGATCGCCACGCCGTGACCGGCAAGCCGAAGACCCGCCAGCTCGCCGGGTTGCAGGGTTCGCGCCTCCGCGGCGACGACGAAGATCGGCCCGAGCGCCGTCTCGAACGTGTACTCGCGGGTGCTGCCGAGGTAGGCCGCCTTCAGCACGATCGCCGCGAGCTCGCCTTCGCCGGCAGCGACGATCCGCCACGCCTCCGGCCGCACCGCGACCTTGAGCGCCTGCCCAGCCGCGCTCGCCGAGGCCGGCGCGACGCTCGCGACCAGGAGCGGCCCGAGCTGCACGCCGCCGTCGGCGCGCAGGGTCGCGTCGAACAGCATCGCCTCGCCCATGAAGCCGGCGACGAATTCGCTCGCCGGCCGCTCGTAAAGCTCGTCCGGCGTGCCGGTTTGCGCAATCTCGCCGTGGTCCATGACGATGATGCGGTCGCTCACCGCGAGCGCCTCGCCCTGGTCGTGGGTGACGTAGGCGACGGTCAGGCCGAGGCGTTGCTGCAGGGCGCGGATCTCCTCGCGCATCGAGCGGCGAAGGCGCGCGTCGAGATTCGAGAGCGGCTCGTCGAACAGCAGCACCGCCGGCTCGAGCACGAGCGCGCGAGCGAGCGCCACGCGCTGCTGCTGGCCGCCCGAGAGCTCGCTCGGCAGGCGGGCGTCGAAGCCTTCGAGGCCGACGTTGGCCATCGCCGCCCGCGCGCGCTCGCGCACCTCGCGCTTCGCCACGCCCGAGACTTCGAGGCCATAGGCGACGTTGGCGAGCACGTCCATGTGCGGGAACAGGGCGTAGCTCTGGAACACCATGCTGACGTTGCGCTCGGCCGGCCCGAGCAGGGTGACGTCGCGCCCATCCATCCAGATGCTGCCCGCGCTCGGCGATTCGAGGCCGGCGATCATGCGAAGTGTCGTCGTCTTGCCGCAGCCGCTCGGCCCGAGCAGCGTGGTCAGCGTTCCGGGGGCGATCTCGAAGCTGACGTCGCGCACCGCCAGCGGCGCCGCCGGCGAGTCGCCGTAGCGCTTGCTGACGCCGAGCAGCGCGATGCCGGCTGCCGTCGGGCCCGGGGCCACGCTCACGGCCTCGAGGCAGCGCCGGCGTGGCGCCGGCCGAGCCGCCGCTCGCCGACCAGCCACTGGATTGCCGCCACGGCCAGCGACATGAGCAGGATCAGGACCGTGCAGTACGCCAGCGCGACGCCGTAGTCGCCGTTGCCGACGCGGCCGATGATGTAGGTCGTCGCCAGTTCGTTCTCCGCAGTCACGAGGAAGATCACGGCCGAGACGGTGGTCATCGAGCGCACGAAACTGTAGACCAGCGCCGCGACCAGCGCCGGCTTGAGCAGCGGCACGACGATCCGCCGCAGGGTCGTCGCGGTGCGCGCGTGCAGCATGGTCGAAGCCTCGTCGAGCGAGCGGTCGATCTGCTTGAACGCCGCCGCGCCGGCGCGCACGCCCACCGGAAGGCTGCGGAACACGAAGCAGAGGACGATGATCAGCGCCGTGCCGGTGAGCTCGAACGGCGGCACGTTGAAGACCAGCACGTAGCTGACGCCGAGCACCGTGCCCGGAATCGCGAAGGCGAGCAGCGCGCCGAACTCGAAGGTCGCCTGGCCGCGAAAGCGCGTGCGCGCCAGCAGCCACGAGATCAGGAGGCCGAGCACGGCGCAGAGCGGCGCGGCGATGGCGGCGAGCTTCAGGGTGGTGAAAAGCGAGCTCCAGGCCGTGCCGGCCCAGACCAGGGCGCCGCCGACGCCGGCGTCGGCCCACTGGACGTCGAAGGCGGTGACGAAGTGGCGCAGGGTCGGGGTGTAGTCGCGGCCCCAGGTGGCGACGAAGCCGCCGGCGAACGCAAACAGGTAGACGACGATCGTGAACGCGAGCCAGGGCAGCACGATCGCCAGCATCCCTCGCGACAGGCCCGCGGGCAGGCGCATCGGCACGCCGCCGTCGCCCTTGCCCGAGACGGTGGTATAGCTCGCCCGGCCGATCACCTTCTGCTGCAGCAGGAACACCGCGAGCGCGAACGCCGAGAGGATGAGCGCGAGCGAAGCGGCCCGGCCCTGGTCGAACTGGGCGCCGACGATCGCGAAGAACACCTCGGTCGAGAGCACGCTGTACTGGCCGCCGACGACGATCGGGTTGCCGAAGTCGGCGATGCTCTCGATGAAGCCGACGAGGAAGGCGTTGGCCAGGCCGGGCTTGAGCAGCGGCAGGGTCACCGTGCGAAACGTCGTCCAGCGATCGGCACGCAGGGTCTGCGCCGCTTCCTCGAGCGCCGGGCTGACGCCGGCGACGACGCCGCGCATGATCAGGCAGGCGATCGGCGTGAACGCGAACAGCTGCGCCAGCCAGAGCCCGAACAGGCCGTAGAACCAGCGCGTCGGCGTCACGCCGAAGACCGACTCGAGCATCTGGTTGACGATGCCGGCGCGGCCGAACAGCAGGATCAGGCCGAGGCCGACGACGAACGGCGGCGTGATGATCGGCAGCAGCGACAGCAGGTTGACCGGCGTCTTCAGCCGCCGCGGGCCGCGCTCGGCGACGAGCGCGAGCATCGTGCCGAGCACGGTCGTGCCCACCGCCGTCAGCAGCGCGAGGAAGAGCGTGTTCCAGGCGACGCCGCAGCGCACGCCGCCGGCCAGGCAGCCGAGGCCCCAGGTGCGCTCGTGGCCGAGCCGCTCGGCGACGGCGGCGAGCGAGAGGCGGCCGGTGTCGTCGAGGAACGCGCCGGCGAGCGCGACCGCGACCGGCAGGGCGACGAACAGCAGCAGCAGCGCCGCGCAAAGGACGACGGCACCGGCGACGAACGCGTCGCCGCGAAACTTCCCCGTGCCGGCGAGGCCGCAGCCGAGGAGCATCAGCAGGGCCAGGAGCGTCAGCGCCCCGCCGAGACCGATCCCCGATTGACCCGCCGCCAGCGCGCCGAACGCGACGTTCATCCAGGCGAACGACCAGCCGCCGACGCCGATCGAAAAGCCGCTGGCGAGCAGGCCCGCGAGACCGAGCGCCGCGCCGAAGCCGGCGAGCTGGCCGCGGCGCCGGCCGCGAGCCAGGCCGGCCAGGGCGCAAAGCGCGAGCGCGGCAAGCGCGGTCCAGAGCCAGGGCTTGTGCAGCGCCGCCGCCTCGCGCAGGCCGCTCGCCGAATCGTCGGCGCTGAACACGGCGCGGATCGAGTCGAGCAGGCTCTTGTCGCCGGCCAGGTACCACGGCAGCAGCGTGAACGCCGCCAGGCCGAGGCCGGCCCAGGCGAACAGCGCCGTCCGCATCCGGTCGCGGCCGGCGCCCAAGCTCACAAGCGGTCGATGAAGCCGAAGCTGCCGGTGGTGCGCACCTCGTTCGCCGCTTCGCGCGCCGCCTTCATCGCCGCGCGATAGAGCGAGGTCGCGAGGCTGATGCGCTTGACGCCGACGCCCGCGAGCGCGGCGACGCTGAACGACTTGCCGGGAATGCCGGCCATGAAGTTGAGCGGCTTCTTCAGCGCCGCGCAGACCGCGCGGATCGATTCGAGATCGGGCAGCGCCGGCGCGAACAGCACGTCGGCGCCCGCGGCCTCGTACGCCTGGAGGCGGGCGATCGTCGCGCCGAGGTCGGCGTTGCCGCGCAGGAAGTGCTCGCAGCGGGCCGTGAGCGTGAAGGCGAACGGCAGCGCGCGAGCCGCCTCGACCGCCGCGACGATGCGCTCGACCGCCAGGTCGAGCTCGTAGAACGGACGCGCCTTGTCGCCGGTGAAGTCCTCGATCGAGGACTTCACCGGCGACAAGGCGCG
>Ga0193752_1002670_pt1 | contig 13042 bp, 6 predicted proteins | sample H1c1metaG_FD_144924 | JGI IMG/M metagenome (GOLD analysis project Ga0193752, IMG submission 144924) | Soil microbial communities from a riparian zone of the East river system, Colorado, United States - H1c1 | ecosystem: Environmental > Terrestrial > Soil > Riparian zone | place: USA: East River... | reverse complement strand
CGCCACAGCTCGACCCCGCTCGTGCCGTCCGTCGCCTGGAAGTAGAGCGCGCCGCCGAAGGAGGTGAAGCCGAGGGGGTTGCTGCTACTCGTACCCGTGTAGATGTCCCGGAGGAGGGCCGGCTGCGCCTGCGGCGAGGCCGCCCAGAGGACAGGGAGCAGCAGGGCGAGCAGACCCAGACGGTGCAGGCGGGTCCTGTGAGACAGGAGCACGGGGGTGAGGCGGAGGCCGGATAGCATGGGGTGCAGGGTGGGTCCACTCCCCTGACCGAGAAAACGGCCCGGACCGGCTCACGCCCGCTCGCTTCCGACCCCCGCGCGGCGACGACGGCCCACCCCCACAGGCCGCCGAGACTGAAACGAGCGAGGCCCCGAACCCGCTCTCAGGAGCAGATTCTGGGCCTCGCAGGGTGCCCGCGACTGGAATCGAACCCGCACCGCCCTCCACCGCTAGAGCCGGCAACGCGCGCTACGTAAGCCTAGCGCACCACCGTCAGGCGCTGGACCGCGACCTCCCCGCCGCGTGCTACCGCCCGCACGACGTACACCCCGCTCGGGATGCCCGACGCGTCGAACGCCAGCGCGTGTCGGCCCGCGGCCACCTCGCCGCTGATCAGCACGGCCACCCGCCGCCCCAGCGCGTCGAAGACCTCGACCGTCAGGGCGTCGGGCGTCGGCAGGTCGAGGGCGAGCGTCGCCGCGGTGCGGACCGGGTTCGGCCTCGCCGCCGAGAGCGCGAAGGCCACGGGCACCGTCGGCGTCCCCGGCTCGCTCGCCACGGGGAAGGCCCCCGGCGCGCCCCCGATCCCGAACTCCCCCAGCACCGTCACGCCCTCGGCGCAGAGGTACGCCCCGGCGCCGTGCGCGACGAGGGTCGTCGGGCTGGGCACCCACGCCCCCCCCGTCCCCTCCGAGCGCCGCACCACGACGACGTTCGGGAGCGCCGCCGGGGCGACGACGCGCGCCGGGTCGAGGCACACCCCGAACGTGGCCGCCGCCCCCTCGGGCGCGCCCCCGTCGGGCGTCAGCCCACGGTCCACGAGGCGCCAGTGCCGCGCCGCGACGGCCTCGGGGTGGATGGACGTGCCGCCGGGGCCGGTGGCCGTGCCGTCGGCGAAGACGCTGGTGTCCGGGGCCGCCTCGTAGCGCGTGAGGTAGAGCGTGCCGCCGTCGTGGCCGCGCGCGGCCTCCGTACCTGCACCTCGGGTTCGGGCGACGGAGGAGGAGGCGGTGACGGCGGCGCCCTGCGCGTCGAGGACCGTCCCGGTCTGCCCCGGCTCCACGTCGGCCTGCGCGACCTGCTCGGGGCTCACCAGCGGGAGGCACCGGCTGAACTCGCTCGTCGCGCCGAGGTCGAGCCGCGTGGCCGTGAGGGCCACGTAGCCGTGCCCCTCCGGCACGCCGCCGAGCGCGAGCGTGAAGTCGGCGTAACCGTTGTCGGACGTGCCGCCGCCGACGCCGAGGTAGTGCTCGCCCCCCCCGTAGGGCATCCCGCCGAGGTACGCCTTGCCGTACCCGCAGTGGGTGCTCGTGAACGCCTCGACGAGGTAGTCGGCCTCGCCGAGGAAGGGCGCCTCGACGAACCCGCGCACGGTGAGCGTCGTGCCGTCGTAGGCCGAGGAGAGAACGTCGGGGAGGTTGAGGAGACCGTTCGGCCCATCGTCGCCGTCGTTGAAGTCGTTCAACGTCACGCCGTCGCCGGGGTGGGCTTGGCCCCAGGGCGGGACGGCCACGACGGCGCCCTCGCTCCCGAGGTCGATGCCGATCTCGTTGTTGTAGAGGCGGTTGCGCGCGAGCACGGCGGACGGGGCCTCTTCGATAAAACTCGCCACGTTGATGCCGAAGAGCCCGTTGTCGTGGACGTGATTCTCGGCGATCACGTGACCCGTCCCCTCCATGAGGAGGATGCCCCCGAGGGGGTTGTCGGCGACCTCGTTCCGCGCGATGGTGTGACCGCTCCCACGCACGGCAATGCCGCGTCGGGAATGGGACCGGATGGTGTTGTCGGTGACCTCCACTCCTGATCCACGGACGGTGACCAGCGCGCCGTCTAGCCCTGACTGGTACGCAAAGCCCTCCGCGCGCCCGTGCACGACGTTCCCGACGACCTCCCCCGCCTCTCCCACGGTGATGCCCCCTTCAGCGTAGACGAGGTTGTGCGACACCACACTGCCGACCCCCGCCCACTCACGTTCGAAGACACCGGCGCCTTCCCTGAATAACGGAAGGTCCGAGTCGAAGAAGACCGGTGTGCCCTGGGCATCCACCCCGATCCAGTTGCCCGACACCGTGGTGCCGACGATCGAGGTATCGGGCGACGTGCCGGCGGGCCCGATGAAAACCTCGGCATAGTGCCCCGCAATCACGTTGCACGGGCTCACGCACGCGCCCGGGACGGCCGTCCCTCCCCCGATGACGTTGTGATTGCTTTCATAACTGATGGAGATGCCAGTGAAAACCCAGGTATCGGGATCCAGCGGCGGAAGGGGTACGACGAGGCCGTCGGCGCCGACGCCGATCCGGTTGCCCACGATCGTGTTGTGATCGCCCCTGCTGATCAGGATCTCGTAGCCACCAATCGAGAGGCCGTCCGCGTTGACGTAGATGTTGCCCGCGATGACATTGTCCTCGATCCGGTTGTTCGATGATGCGATGGTCAGGCCTCCTCGGGGATAGGGCTGGCCGTTCCCTCGCCACTGGGTTCCCGTCACGTCCGTCCCGATCCGGTTCCCCGCGATCAGGCAGCCCCCCGCCTCCAGGTAGATCCCGCCTCCATCGAACCCGTGCACAACGAGCCCGCGCACCTCGGAGCCTCCCCCGCCGGGCCCGACGTGGATGCCTGAGACTTGCGGAACATCACCCTCATGCCCCGGCCCGACGAGTTCGACCCACCCGCCCGGCTGCGTCCTCGCGTCGAGGACGATGAGCGAGGTGAATGCCGGCAGCCTGTCCTCCTCCTCCTCGGCGGGGACGTCGATCCGGGGGACACCGCCGCCGGGGATGTCGAAGGTGATCTCGTCCCGCTCCGGCGTGTGGTTCGCCTCCTGGATGGCGGCGCGGAGCGTGCACTCCGGCACCATCTCGCCGTCGATCTCCACCTCGTCACCCGTGTCGCAGTCGTCGTCGCCCACGTCGTCGTCCGCGTCGTCCTCGTCCGAGTTCACGACGAGCAGGCCGTCGGGCTCCCCGACGACGGTCACGTTAGGGCAGGCGCCGTCCTCTTCGCAGGCGTCGACCACGCGCGCCGCCACCCCGCCCGCCGTCGCCCCCCGCACGGCCGAGAGCCGCGAGCGCAGTTCCGTCCGCGTGGGCACGTACTCGCTCGTCCCCGACGCCCGGTACTGCCCGAGCGACGTGACGCGGTAGCGCTGGCTGACCTCGAAGTGCGCCCCGGGCGCCAGCGACCCCCGCGTCACCTCCCCCCCGTCCAGCACCGTCAGGCCGGGGGCCAGGAAGTGGTCGCCCGGCGCGTTCGCCGCGTCGGGGTACGTCGGGGCGTTGACGAAGACGCGCGCGGCCACGATGTCGACGATCTCCTGCACGCCCGTGTTCGTCACCGTCGCCACGAGCGTGATCGTGTCGCCGACCGCGACGGGCGTCTCCTCGGTCTCCACCCGGACGGAGAGCACACCGCCCAGGACGCGCACCGAGTCGCGGCGCAGGGCGGTCTGCCCGTCGTCGTCCGTGACGGTGAGCCGGACGGCGTAGGTGCCGGGCGCGGCGTAGGCGTGCACCGGGCGCGCGCCCGAGCCGGTCTGGCCGTCGCCGAAGGTCCACGCGTAGCTCGCGACGGGTCGCTTGCCGCCCGGCGCCGTCGCGTCCACCTCCCGCGACTGCTCGCTCTCGAAGCTGCCGTCGAACGCGATCTCAAGCCCCTCCTCCTGCTCCCATTCGAAGAGCGCGATCGGCGTCCCGCTGGACACGGTGAAAGTGGCGTACCAGTCGGTGAGCTGGAACGGGCCACCGTTGAGGATGCCCATCGGGCCGTTGCCGACGAGCGTCTGGGCGTAGGCCACGGCCTGGCCGCAATAGCCCCCGGTGTCGCCGGGCGGCAGGGGCCCCGTCGCGGCGCCACCGAGGTTGGGATCGTGGCCGCGGTAGCCGGGGGGGACGACGATGCCGTACGCAGGATCGGTCGTCGCCTCGCCGCCGGAGGGCACGTAGTGCGCGCTCGTGCCACCCACGGCCACGCGGCCGTAGCGGCTGTAGCCGCCGGGCAGGCCGAGGTCCGCGAGCACGTCGGGCCACGTGGCGTAGATGTAGGCGCCGCAGTTGTAGCTGCCGGGCTCGGTGTGGTACCAGGAGTAGACCTGCCGCGTCATGCGCACGCTGTCGCGGACGGCCTGCCCGGCGGCCGGGCGGACGCTGAGCGCGAGCGCGGCGAGGACGAGGAGAGGGGCGAGGGCGCGCGTCATGGTCTCAGCGGAGAGAGGGCTCACCTCCTCAACCGCGATCCCGCACCACCGGGGCTCACCCGCCCGCGACAAACCTGCGCCACCCGCCGTCGTGGCCCCCGATAAACGCGAGAACGGGGCCTCAGGAGGATTCCTGAAGCCCCGTTCCGGGTGCCCGAGACTGGACCGGGAGGGACGGCCCTCCGAGCGGCTGCGCGGGGCGGGCGGGCTACGCAGCCTGGAGATCTACCGGGTGGGCGCTGGAGGAGAGGCTAGCGCGACACGTCCCTCACGCGCCGGGGATGCGCTCGTCGATCCAGCCCTGGATGTCCGCCATGACGACCTCCTTGTCGAGGTCGTTGAGGAGGTCGTGGAAGTGGCCCTCGTAGAGCTTCAGCGTCTTGTCGGTCGAGCCCGTAGTGTCGTAGAACCGCTGGCTCCCGCTCGGCTTCGTAGCCTTGTCTTCCGTGCCGTGCAGGATGAGCACGGGGAGCGTGATGAGGGGGAACTCCTGCCGGAGGCGCTCGCCGGCCCGTACCATCTCCGCGACGGTCAGCGCCGCCTGAGACTCGTCCGCAATGAGGGGGTCGGCGTTCATGGCCGCCACGACCTCGGGGTCGCGGGAGAAGTCCTCGTTGTTGAGCTTGAGGACGTGGAGGTGGGGGGTCACGTGGCTCAGCCCCTTGAGGGCGGCGAGCGCGGCGTCGGGGGCAGGCACCTCAAAGGCGAAGCTCTCGCAGATCAGCCCGGCGAGTTCGGCCTGGTGCTCGAGGGCGTAGATGCAGGAGACGACGCCGCCCGCGCTGTGCCCGAGGAGAAAGACCGGCAGGCCGGGCTCCCGTGCCTTCACGCTCGCCACGAACGTCGCCACGTCGTCGGCGTAGTCGCTGAACCGCTCGACGTAGAACCGCTCGCCCTCCGACTGGCCGCGGCCCCGGAGGTCGAGCGCGTACGCGGCGAGACCGTGGGCGGCGAACTGCTCGCCGACCCAGAGGTACTGGCCGCTGTGGGAGTTGAACCCGTGGACGATGACAACGGCGCCACGGGCCGTCCCCCCGGCGGGGTGCCACGAGCGGGTGAAGATCTTGAGGCCGCCGACGCCTTCGAAAGAGGATTCTTCCATTGGGGTTGGTCCCTTTGATTTTGGTGGGGCGAGAGGGAGCGCCGCCTCTCGTGGGAGCGCCCGGGAAACGCTACGAACCGAAGCACTTACCTCGGCTGTGCCCGGCCGAATTCACGAGCACGGGCGAGACGTTAACCCTTTGTTGCTTCGACGGTTGGCCAGAGGCCCCGGACCCACGATAGAGTGGACCAGCGTCAGGGTGCGGGTAGGCGGACGGTGAACGTGCTCCCGACGCCCTTCTCGCTCGCCGCGGAGATCTCTCCCCCCATCATCGTCACCAGCCCCTGCGTGATGGCGAGCCCGAGCCCGCTCCCCTCGTGGCTCCGGTTCGCCCCCGAGCTCTCCTGCGTGAATTGGCCGAAGACGTGCGTGAGGAACTCCGGGTCGATCCCGGCACCGGTGTCCGTCACGCGGAACCACGCGTGCTCGTCCTCAGCCCATACGACGACGTCGACGGTGCCTCGGTCCGTGAACTTGATGGCGTTGCCGACGAGGTTCGTCAGCACGCGGGCGAGCGCGGCCCGGTCGGCCCGGGCGGCGGTGGAGGGGCCCGCGGAGGTCAGCGCGAGCCCCCGGGCCTGGGCGAGCGGTTGGAGGGCCGCGAGGGCCGCCTCCACTTCGACCCGGAGGTCAACGGCCACGGTCGCGAGGGGGAGCGCGCCGGCCTCGATCTGGGCGAGGTCGAGGACCGAGTTCAACGTGCTGAGGAGCCGACGCCCGCCCTTCTCAATGGCGGCGACGTACTCCCGCTGGGCCGCCTGCTCGGGCCCGAACTCGTCCGCGAGGAGCTCGGCGTACCCGATGACGGCCGTCAGCGGCGTCCGGATCTCGTGGCTCATGTTCATGAGGAGCGAGCTCTTGGTGCGGGCGACCGCCTCGGCGGCATCCCGGGCCTCGACGAGCGCCCGCTCCATCTCCTTCCGGGGCGAGAGGTCCAGCATCGAGCCGACGGTCCGGATGGGCACGCCGTTCTCGCGGACGATGTAGCCCCGCTCGAGCACGTCGGCCCACGTCCCGTCGGCCCGCTCGAACCGGTGCTCGTCGCTCCACGACGTGCCGGTGCCGGCCACGATGGCCCGGAACGTGTCGAAGACGTAGGCTCGGTCGTCCGGGTGCATCCGTTGCACCATCCAGGCGTTGTCGAAGCCGGCGGCCGCCTCGTCGCGCCAGCCGAAGAGCTCTCCGAACGCGGGGTTCGTGACGAACCGGTCGGTCCTCATGTCCCAGTCCCAGACGGCGTCGTTCGTCGCCAGGCCGACGAGCCGGAGCCGCTCGTCGCTCTCCCGGAGCGCCTCCTCGGCGTCGCGGATGTCGTGGATGTCGGTGCAGGTCCCGAACCACCGGACGATCTGGCCCGCCTCGTCGCGGAGCGGCTCGGCGCGCGTGATGAACCACCGGTAGGCGTCATCCGAGGCTCGTCGGAGGCGTACCTCGTGTTCGAATGGCTCCCCGCTCGCCAACGAGGCCCGCCACAGGGACAGGGTATGGGGCGCATCGTCGGGGTGCGCGACGGCTCCCAAACTCCACGACGGTCCGCCGGGCGTCAGGCCGGTGTACGCGTACCAGCGCCCGTTGTAAAACTCCACCGAGCCGTCCGGGCGGGTCGTCCAGACGAGTTGGGGGAGCGCTTCGGCCAGCCGTCGGAACTGGGCCTCGCTCTCGCGCAAGGCCCGCTCGGCCTGGTGCCGCTCCGTCACGTCGCGGTTCACGACGAGCACGACCTGACGGTCGCCGAACTGGACGAGCGAGGCGCCGGTGGAGACCTCGAACGACGTCCCGTCGCCGCGGCGCTGCACCGACTCGAACCGGGCCTTCCCCCCTCCGGCGACCAGCCGCTCGACGACCTCCTTTCCGCTGAGCCCGCCCCACGTCTCGGTGCTCAAAGCCGCCCAGTCCAGTTCCTCACGCGCTCGGTCGTAGAGCGCGCAGGCGGCATCGTTGGCCTGCAGGATGGTCTCCGTCTCCGGGTCAAGCACGAGGACCCCGTCGGGCGACGTCTCGAAGAACGCGCGGTACTGCGCCTCGGTCCGCAGATGGGCCATGACCTCGGCGCGGAGCCTGATCTCGCTCTCGGCGATGGAGGCCAGGCTGAGCAGAGCGTCGCGGTCGTCGTCCGCCCACGCGCGCGGCACGGTGTCGATGGCGCAGACCGCCCCCAGCGGCTGCCCGTCCGGGCCGTGGACTGGGACGCCGAGATAAGCGACCACGCCGAGGTCGCGGATGGCCAGGTTGTCCCGGACGAGCCGGTGGGCCCGGGCGTCCTCAACGACGAGCGGGGCGTCCTCGGTAACGACGTGCTGGCAGAACGAGTGCGAGAGCGGGGTCTCCCGGCGCGACGCCCACGGCTCCGCGAGGCCCCGCTGGCTCTTGAAGAACTGGCGGTCGCGGTCGACGAGCGTGAGGAGGGCGATGGGGACGCCCAGGAGCCGCTGCGCAAGCGCGGTCAGCCGGTCGAAGGCGGGCTCGGCGGGCGTGTCGAGAAGCCGCGTGTCTCGCAGGGAGGACAGCCTGTCGCCTGCGATCAGGCGGGCGCCGTGGGCGAGCGAGTCGGACGCGGCCTCTTCGAGAGACGGTGCGCGATCTCGGCCTCCCGCGAGGAGGGTTGCCATGAAGGTGGTGGGGTTCTGGGAGATCCACTGTACGCGATTCGACGGCACAACTCGTCGCCCCGGGACCTCCCACCGTACTGTGAGTGACCGGTGGCGTTCCAGCGCCGCCGTTGCCCGGGCCCTCCGGGCGTGAAATGGCGGAGGCCGACCTCGTTCGCGCGGGGTCGGCCTCCGCGAGGAACGAGTGAGGCCCCCGCCCGCTCTTTCGAGCGATGCGGGGGCCTCACGAGTGCCCGAGACTGGAATCGAACCAGCACGGCCTTGCGGCCACACGGCCCTGAATCGTGCGCGTTAAGGCCAGACGAGGGCTCTAGCAGGGCCGGACGGGCTGCCCTGCGCGTCCGTGCATCCCCATGCAAGGACGATGCTAGGACAGCGGGCGTTCGCCAGATGCTCTGTTGAGAGGAAGAACGAGGAGGTACGCTACAGGATCACAGTGCCAGGGGGGCGGCTTAGGTTCGCTTTACCGCGGGGGATACGTGCGCTCCGCCGCCCTCCCCGTCTCCGTCTCGCCCGGCCTGCCCGTCTGCTCCCCGGGCGGGTAGCGCTCCACCCGACCGCTCATGCCGCTCTCTATCGAGACGACCGCGCTCACGAAGCGGTTCGGCGACGTGCTGGCCGTCGATGGCGTGGACCTCAGCGTGGAACGGGGCGAGGTGTACGCGTTCCTCGGACTCAACGGGGCGGGCAAGACGACGACGATCCGGATGCTCCTCGGGATGATCCGCCCGACGGCCGGCCGCGTCGCCGTCCTCGGCGAGCCCGTGGGGCCGGCGGGGCGCGGCCCGTGGGGGCGGGTCGGCCACCTCGTCGAAACGCCGGCGGCCTACCCCGAGCTCACGGTGCGGGAAAACCTGGAGGTCGCCCGTCGCCTCCTCGGCCTCTCGGACCGCGGCGCGGTCACGCGCGCAATCGAGCGGCTGGGGCTGGCAGGCTATGCCGACCGCCGCGCCCGCACGCTCTCCCTCGGGAACTTCCAGCGGCTCAGCCTCGCCCGCGCGCTCCTCCACGAGCCCGAACTCGTCGTGCTCGACGAGCCGGCGAACGGGCTCGACCCCGCCGGTGTCGTCGAGGTCCGGGAGCTCCTGCTCTCGCTCGCCCGCGAGCGCGGCACGACCGTGTTCATGTCGAGCCACGTCCTCGCCGAGGTCGACCGGCTGGCGACGCGGATCGGCATTATCCACGCGGGCCGCCTCATCGAGGAGGTCGACGCCGAGGAGTTGGAGCGCCGCCGGGCCCGGAGCCTCGTCGTCGACGCCCGCGACCGGCCGGCCGCGCGGGCCGCGCTGGAGGGGGCCGGGTTCGGGGTGGCGCTCGCCGCCGACGGGGCGCTCGTGCTCGGGGAGCCCCGCGCGATCGAGGCCCCCGACGAGGTCGCGCGCCTCCTCGTGGCCGCGGGCGTGCCGCCGACGCGGCTCGCCGTCGAGCAGGAGGACCTCGAAGCCCACTTCCTCCGCCTCACGGGCGGGCTCACCACAGGCCCCGCATGAGCCCCTTCCTCGCCGCCCTCTGGGCCGAGGGCCTGAAGGCCCGCCGCTCGCGCGTCCCGCCGCTCACCGCCGCCGCCATCGGCATCGCCCCCCTCATGGGCGGGCTGTTCATGGTAATCCTCAAGGACCCCGAGCGCGCGCGCTCGATGGGCCTCCTCAGCCAGAAGGCGCAGCTCATCGGCGAGGCCGACTGGCCGTCGTTCTTCGGCCTGATCGGGCAGGCGATGGCCGTCGGCGGCGGGATCGTCTTCGCCTTCGCGGCGGCGTGGCTCTTCGCGCGGGAGTTCGCCGACCGCACGGCAAAGGAACTCCTCGCGCTCCCGACGCCGCGCGGAAGCATCGTCGCCGCCAAGTTCGCCGTCCTCGCCATATGGACGGCCGGGCTCACGGCGCTCGTCCTCGCGCTGGGGTTCGCCGTCGGGGGGGCCGTCGGGCTTCCGGGGTGGTCGCCCGCGGTGGCCTGGCGCGGGGCCGCCGCCATCGCCGCGGCGGGCGGGCTCACCCTCGCCGTGACGACGCCGGTGGCGCTGCTGGCGAGCGTGGGCCGGAGCTACCTCGCGGGGCTGGGCTGGGCGATCCTCATGATCGTCTTCGCGCAGGTGCTCTCGGCGATGGGCTGGGGCGGGTACTTCCCGTGGGCGGTCCCCGCCCTCCTCGCGGGGGTCGCGGGCGACCCGGCCGAGCAGGTCGGCCCGCACAGCTACGTCGTCATCGCCTTCGTGTCCGCCGTCGGCGTCGCCGGCACGCTGGCGTGGTGGCGCCGGGCCGACCACACGCGGTGAGCGCGGGGTCCGGCTCCGCACCCGGGCGTACGCAGCGAGAGCGGAAGGTGCAGGGTATGGATACACGGTGAAAGGGGGGCGGATCGAGCCGCGGGAGAGGGGGCGGGCGGGTAAGCGGCCTGCTGTGGCGCTACGTTCCTCCACCGCCGCACGCACGCCCCGGCCCCGCCCACCCCGGGGCGCCGGCCCGAGGGCCGCGGGCGGCCGACGCCATGGAGCAGGAGCGAGGACCGTCGGGCGGGGGGCCGCCCTCGGAGATCGAGGAGTACCTCCACGTCCGCGAGGAGCGGCGGAAGGTGTTCCCCCGCGCCATCATCGTCGGGCTCGCGGCCGGTGGCGTCGCCGTCGCCTTCCGCATCGCACTCACGGCCGCCCACGCCGGGCGGAACGCGCTCGTCGCGTGGGCCCACGGCTACCCCGCCGCCGGCTGGCTCTTCCCCGTCGCCTTCAGCGCCACGGCCGCCGCCCTCTCCGTGTGGCTCGTCCGACGCTTCGCCCCCGAGGCCACCGGGAGCGGGATCCCGCACCTCCAGGGCGTGCTCCACCGCGTGCGCGAGATGCGCCCGGCGCGCCTGCTCCCGGTGAAGTTCTTCGGCGGCCTCCTCGCCCTCGGCAGCGGGATGGCGCTGGGGCGCGAGGGGCCAAGCGTCCAACTCGGCGGGGCCGTCGGCGCCGCCGTCGCCGACCGCATCGGGCGGGGCACCCGGGACCGCCAGACGTTCATCGCCGCCGGGGCCGGGGCCGGGCTCGCCGCCGCGTTCAACGCCCCGCTGGCCGGCCTCGTCTTCGTGCTGGAGGAGGTGCAGCGCGACTTCCGCCCCCTCGTCTTCGGCGCCACGTTCATCGCCGCCGCGATGGCCACCGTCGTCTCGCAGTTCTTCTCCGGCCCGTTCCCCGTCTTCGAGGTCGCCCCCTTCCCCATCCCGCCCCTCAAGATCCTCGCCGTGTTTGCCCTCGTCGGCGTGCTCTGCGGCGGCTTCGGCGCGCTGTTCAACCGCGCCATCGTGCGCGGCCTCGACCTCTTCGAGCGGCTCGCCCGGGGCCGGCACGTCGCCCTCGCCGCCGTGGTGGGGGCCGCCGCCGGGCTCTCGGCGTGGTTCGCGCCGGGCATGGTGGGGGGCGGGCACGACTTCTCCGAGATGATCCTCGGCGGGGGCATCACGCTCGCCGTGATCCCGCTGTGGTTCGCCTTCCGCTTCGCCCTCACCGTGGCGAGCTACTCCACCGGCGCGCCCGGCGGCGTGTTCGCCCCGATGCTCGTGCTCGGCGCGCTCGTCGGGCTCGGCGTCGGGGAAGGGGCGGCGGCGCTCTACCCCAACCTCGTGCAGAGCCCCGTCGCCTTCGCCGTCGTGGGAATGGCCGCGTTCTTCGCCGCCGTCGTGCGGGCGCCGCTCACGGGCCTCGTGCTCATCGTGGAGATGACGGGGAGCTACGCGCTCATGCTCCCGCTGCTCCTCGCGTGCTTCTGCGCGTTCGTCGTCGCGGAGTCCTTCCGCGTCGCCCCGCTCTACGAGGCGCTCCTGGAGCGAGATCTCGCGCGGCGCGGGATCGCCATGCACACCGCCCCGCTCGTGGTGGAGTACGAGGTCCGTCCCGGCGCCCCCTTCGCCGGACGCGCCGTGCGGACGCTAGGGCTCCCGCCCGGCTGCGTCATCGTCCGCGTGCGCGACGGCGCACGGGAGGCCGTCGCCCACGCCGACACGGTGCTCCTGCCGCACCAGCGCGTCACCGTCGTGATCTCGCCGGAGGCCACGGGGGCGCACGCGCAGCTCCGCGCCGGCCTCGGCCTCCCGGTGCCCGGCATCGACGCGCCCTCCCCGCCCTGAACGAAGCGGAGGGCTCGAAACGAGCGAGGCCCCGAACCCGCTCGCTGAGCAGATTCGGGGCCTCGCAGGGTGCCCGAGACTGGAATCGAACCAGCACGGCCTTGCGGCCACACGGCCCTGAACCGTGCGCGGCACGACTCAGAACCGCCTCAGACATCGCAGAGAGGCTTGTTCTCCTAGGGTGGAGGCACCGATGCGGGCAATATGCGGGCAGTCGGTGTCTCGGCTCCCGTACCTCCTCAGTTGAAAGGAACGCGAGGTCTCAGTCTACAGCTATAGGGGTGACAGGTTCAGTCACCACCCAATGATCTATCAAGAGGAGATTCTGGCGCCACCTACAAGTTCAGAGCACTTAAAGGCCGCGACCCCAGAGATCGTTCACGACCGGAAGCTGAAGAAGGATGAAATGCGGCTTTGGCCTGGGGCGATGATAGCAGGACGTTGGCCTGGTTCCTCTCTGGCGTCACGGTACGCCAGAGCGGGACCGCCATCGCTTTCGCTGCGTTCAGGGTGATCGGAGCGAGGCGATGTGCCCTCCTCACCACCAGACGAGGTACACGTAATGAGCGAGGGCCAGGCTGACCAGCCGAACCGTGCCGTACATCGAGCAGTCGGAGTGACCGATGCAGAACGTTCCCTTCAGCAGCTGTGCGAGGGGACGTTCCTCTCGCTGTGGAGCTACGCAGGCGTGCACCGGCACCTCGGCATCGGCAAGAAGCAGGGTAAGGAGGTGGCGGACCTCTTGGTGGTATTCGGCGATGATGTCTTGGTGTTCTCTGACAAGTCGTGTGCGTTCCCGGAAACGACTTGTCAGAGAAC
>Ga0193752_1002669_pt1 | contig 13044 bp, 7 predicted proteins | sample H1c1metaG_FD_144924 | JGI IMG/M metagenome (GOLD analysis project Ga0193752, IMG submission 144924) | Soil microbial communities from a riparian zone of the East river system, Colorado, United States - H1c1 | ecosystem: Environmental > Terrestrial > Soil > Riparian zone | place: USA: East River... | reverse complement strand
CCATCTACAACCCCGGCGCCCACGGTTTCTCGGAGGTGCTCTACGCCTTCTCGTCGCTGGGCAACAACAACGGGAGCGCGTTCGCCGGGCTCGGCGCCAACACCCCGTTCTACAACGCAGCGGGCGCCGTCGCCATGCTGATGGCGCGCTACTGGCTCATCGTGCCCGTGCTCGCCATCGCCGGGGCGCTCGCCCGGAAGCGGTACGTCCCGCCCTCGCCGGGCACGCTGCCCACGTCGGGGCCGCTCTTCGTGCTCCTCGTCGTCGCCGTGGTCGTGCTCGTCGGCGCCCTCACGTTCCTCCCGGCCCTCGCCCTCGGGCCCCTCGTGGAGCACCTCCAGATGATCGGCGCGGGCGCCTAGCGCCCCCCGTCGCCCTCCGCGCCACGTCCCTGAACTGCGCCCACCACCATGACCCCCCCAAACCAAAAAAGGCCGCTGTTCGACCCCGCCCTCACGAAGCGGGCCGCCCTCGCGGCGTTCCGCAAGCTGGACCCCCGGCATCAGGTTCGCAACCCCGTCATGTTCGTCGTGCTCGTGGGCGCCGTGTTCACGACGGCGCTCTTCGCGCTCACGCTCGCCGGGCGCGGCGAGGCGGGCGAGCCGGCCCCTTTCATCCTCGCCGTGTCGCTGTGGCTGTGGTTCACCGTGCTCTTCGCCAACTTCGCCGAGGCGATGGCCGAGGGGCGCGGGAAGGCGCAGGCCGACGCCCTCCGCGCCACGCGCAAGACGACGGCGGCCCGCCGCATCAACGACCCGGACAACCGCTACGACTTCGACCAGATCCTCTCCACGAGCCTCCGCGTGGGCGACCTCGTGCTCGTCGTGGCCGGCGACCTCATCCCCGCCGACGGCGAGGCCGTCCAGGGCGTGGCGAGCGTGAACGAGGCCGCCGTCACGGGCGAGAGCGCCCCGGTCATCCGCGAGGCCGGCGGCGACCGCTCCGCCGTCACCGGCGGCACGACGGTCCTCTCGGACTGGCTCGTCGTCCGCGTCACGAAGAACCCCGGCGAGAGCTTCATCGACCGGATGATCGGGCTCGTCGAGGGCGCGAAGCGCCGGAAGACGCCCAACGAGATCGCCCTCGACATCCTGCTGGCCGCGCTGACGATCGTCTTCCTGCTCGCCTGTGTGACGCTGGTGCCCTTCTCCCACTTCTCCGTCGCGACGGCGGGCGCGGGCACGCCGGTCACCGTGACGGTGGTCGTCGCGCTGCTCGTGTGCCTCATCCCGACGACCATCGGGGGGCTCCTCTCGGCCATCGGCATCGCGGGGATGGACCGGATGATCCAGGCCAACGTCGTCGCCACCTCGGGCCGCGCCGTCGAGGCCGCGGGCGACGTGGACGTGCTGCTCCTCGACAAGACCGGCACGATCACGCTGGGCAACCGGCAGGCCTCGGCGTTCCTCCCGGCCCCCGGCGTGGACGAGCGGACGCTCGCCGACGCCGCCCAGCTCGCCAGCCTCGCCGACGAGACCCCAGAGGGCCGCAGCATCGTCGTGCTGGCGAAGGAGCGGTTCGACCTCCGCGAGCGGAACGTCGCGGCGCTCGGCGCCACCTTCGTCCCGTTCACGGCGCAGACGCGGATGAGCGGCGTCGACCTCTCGACGGGCGACGGCGCCCCGCGCCTCATCCGCAAGGGCGCCGTCGACGCCGTGCGGCGCTACCTCGGCGAGCACGGGGCGACGCTGCCGGCCGAGGTCGAGCGCACGGTCGAGGAGATCGCCCGCGAGGGTGCCACCCCCCTCGTCGTGGCCGACGGGGCCCGCGCGCTCGGCGTCGTCCGGCTCAAGGACGTCGTCAAGGGCGGCATCCGCGAGCGGTTCGCCGACCTCCGCCAGATGGGCATCAAGACGGTCATGATCACGGGCGACAACCCGCTCACGGCCGCCGCCATCGCCGCCGAGGCCGGCGTGGACGACTTCCTCGCCGAGGCCACGCCCGAGAACAAGCTGGCCCTCATCCGGGAGTACCAGACCGGCGGGCGGCTCGTGGCGATGACGGGCGACGGCACGAACGACGCCCCCGCGCTCGCGCAGGCCGACGTGGCCGTGGCGATGAACTCGGGCACGCAGGCGGCGAAGGAGGCGGCCAACCTCGTCGACCTCGACTCCAATCCGACCAAGCTCATCGAGATCGTCGAGATCGGGAAGGGCCTTCTCATGACGCGCGGGGCGCTGACGACGTTCTCCATCGCCAACGACGTGGCGAAGTACTTCGCCATCATCCCGGCCGCCTTCGCGACGACGTACCCCGCGCTCGGCGCGCTCAACGTGATGGGGCTGGCGACGCCCGACAGCGCCATCCTCTCGGCGGTCATCTTCAACGCGCTGGTCATCGTCTTCCTCATCCCGCTCGCCCTCCGCGGCGTGCGCTACCGGAAGACCTCGGCCGCCAACCTCCTCCGCACGAACCTTCTGGTTTACGGGCTCGGCGGGCTGGTCGTCCCCTTCGTCGGCATCAAGCTGATCGACCTCCTGCTGGTTGCTTTTGGTTTTGCCTGAGCGGAGGAAAGGAGCAGGAGAGGAAGAAGGCTTAGCGCCTTCCCCTGCGCCCTCTCCAATTCCCGGATCCCCCGATTCCCAGATTCCCCGATCCATGAAAACCCTCCGCCCCGCCCTCGTGCTGCTCGGGCTGTTCACCCTCCTCACGGGGCTCGTCTACCCCGCCGTCGTGACCGGTGCCGCCCAACTCGTCTTCCCGCGCCAGGCAAACGGCAGCCTTATCGAGGAGGACGGCCACGCGGTCGGCTCCGCCCTCATCGGGCAAGGGTTCACGAGCCCCGCCTACGTCTGGGGCCGCCCCTCCGCGACGGGCCCGTTCCCCTACAACGCCTTCGACGGCGAGGCCCTCACGGGCTCCTCCGGCTCCAACCTCGGCCCCACCAACCCCGCCCTCCTCGACGCCGTCCGGGCACGCGTCGCCGCCCTCCGCGCCGCCGACCCCGGCAACACGGCGCCGGTGCCCGTGGACCTCGTGACGGCGTCGGGCTCCGGCCTCGACCCCCACGTCTCCCCCGCTGCGGCGCGCTACCAGGCCGCGCGCGTGGCCCGCGCCCGTGGGATCACGGAGGCACAGGTCAACGACCTCATCCGGCGTCACACGGAGGGCCGCACGCTGGGCGTGCTGGGCGAGCCGCGCGTGAACGTGCTGGCGCTGAACCTCGACCTCGACCGGCTGGCGCCGCACCCCCTCACGCCGACCCCGGCGGCCCGCTAAGCCCGTGGAGATCGGCCGCCCAGACCCCGACGCGCTGCTGCGCCGCCTCCAGACGGAGGGCGCGGGCGCCCGCGCGCCCGGCGCGCGGCGCGGGCGGCTCAAGGTCTTTCTGGGGATGGCGCCCGGCGTCGGCAAGACGTTCGAGATGCTCCGCGAGGCGCTCGACCTGCGGGCGCAGGGCGTGGACGTGGTGGCGGGCTACGTCGAGCCGCACGGCCGCGCGGAGACGGAGGGGATGCTCGCCGGATTGGAGGCGCTCCCCTTCCGCGCCGTGGCCTACGGCGGCATCGCGCTCCGCGAGTTCGACCTCGATGCGGCGCTCGCCCGCCGCCCCGCCGTGCTGCTCGTGGACGAACTCGCCCACACGAACGCCGAGGGGAGCCGCCACCCCCGGCGCTGGCAGGACGTGGAGGAGGTGCTCGACGCCGGGATCGACGTGTTCACGACCGTCAACGTCCAGCACGTCGAGAGCCTGAACGACGTGGTGGCCCGCATCACCGGCGTCGTCGTGCGCGAGACGGTCCCCGACGCCGTGCTCGAAGGGGCCGACACGGTGGAGATGGTGGACCTCCCGCCGGAGGAGTTGCTGAAGCGGCTGGACGAGGGCCGCGTCTACCCGCCCGAGCGGGCACAGCAGGCGAAGGACCGGTTTTTCAAACCAGAGAAACTCACCGTGCTCCGTCAGCTCGCCCTCCGCTTCGTGGCCGACCGCGTCGACGCACGGATGGAGGCGTTCCGCCGCGCGACGCCGCAACTCCCGACGTGGGCCGCCCGCGAGCGCGTGCTCGTGTGCGTCTCGCCCAGCCCCCTCGCCGCCGGCCTCGTGCGGGCCGCCAAGCGGCTGGCCGCCGGGCTCGGGGCCCCGCTCTACGCCGTGTTCGTGGAGCCACCCGCCGGGCTGAGCGACGCCGCGCGGGCGCGGGCCGCCGAGACGCTCCGGCTGGCCGAGCGGCTCGGCGCCGAGGCCGTCGTGCTGGGGGGCCCGCAGCCCGTCGACGCCATCCTCGCCTTCGCGCGGCGCGAGAACGTCACACGCCTCGTCGTCGGCAAGCCCACGCACCCCCGCTGGCGCGACCGCGTGCGGGGCTCGTTCCTCGACGCCATCGTGCGCGAGAGCGGGCCCATCGAGGTGCTCGCCACGTCGGGCGAGGGGGCCGAGGGGGCGTCGCAGGCCCCGCCGCCGCGGCTCCCCCGCCGTCGCTCACTGCCCTCGGCCTACCTCGCCGCCGTCGCCACCGTCGCCGTCGTCACGGGCGCGGCGCTGCTGGCCTACCCGCTGCTGTCGCTGGAGCCGGTCAACGTCGCCATGCTGTTGCTCCTCGGCGTTGTGGGCGCGGCCGTATGGCTGGGGCGCGGACCGAGCGCGCTCGCGAGCGCGCTGGCGGTGGTGGCCTTCAACTTCTTCTTCGTGCCGCCGCGCTTCACGTTCTACGTCGAAGCGCAGTACGCCGTGACGTTCGTCGTGATGCCGGCCGTCGCCCTCGTCATCGCCGGGCTCACGGCGCGCGTGCGCGACGCCGCCGAGGCGGCCCGCGCGCGGGAGCAACGCACCGACGCGCTCCTCCGGCTCAGCCGCGACCTCGTCGCCGTGCAGCGCACGAGCGAGGTGCTCCGCCGCACGGTCGTCCGCGTCGGCGAGGCGCTGGGCCTCCACGTCGTCGCGCTGCTCCCCGACGAGGGGGGCAGGCTCCAGGCCGTGATCGCGCACGGGGGGCCCGTCCGCATCGACCCGAAGGAGCAGGCGGTGGCCGAGTGGGCGTTCGGGCACGCGCGCCCGGCCGGACGGCAGACCGATACGCTCCCCGCGGCCACAGGGCTTCACCTCCCCCTCGTCTCGGGCGGCCCTGCGCTCGGCGTGCTCGCCCTCTTCGCCCCGGCCGCGCGCCCCCTCTCGCCCGACGAGCGCTCGCTGGCCGAGGCCTTCGTGAACCAGGCCGCCGTCGCCCTCAAGCGCTCCGACCTCGCCGCCTGGATCTGGCCCGCCGCCCCCGCCGAGCGCCCGCCCCTCCCGTCCACGGCGCGGTATACGACGGGGTAGTACAGAGGGGAAGACAGGAAGAATGGAGGAGAGGAAGAAGGAGAATGCGGGTGGAACGATGGGGCCACTCGGGGAAGTGGCGCTACTAAAATTGTCCCCGCTTCAAGGGGGACAGGCTTCCGCCCGTGAGCGGCGTAGCCGCGATGGGCGGAAGGCGGGGGGTCTTTCCGTGCGCCCGTCTACTCCCCCCACACCGGCAGCACAAACCAGAAAACGCTGCCCGAACCGGGAGCCGACTCGACACCGATCCGGCCGCCGTGGGCTTCGACCAGTTCGCGGGCGAGCGTGAGCCCGAGGCCGCTGCCCCCGGCGGCGCGCGAGCCGGGCACCTGCACGAACCGCTCGAAGATGCGGGCCTGGTCCCCAGCGGCGATCCCCTCCCCCGTGTCCTCCACCTCGAACCGTACGGCCCCCGTGCCATCCGGCCGGGCCCGCACGTAAACAGAACCGCCCCCAGGGGTGTGACGGAGAGCGTTCGCCAGCAGGTTGGCGAGCACGCGGCCCACGCGGGCGCGGTCGGCCCGCACGTCCGGCAGCGTGTCCGGGGCGTCGGCCGTCATCGTGAGGCCCGCCGCCTCGGCCTGCATGCTGAAGGCAGCGACGGCGTCTTCCACCAGCGCAGCCGGTGCCTCGGGGGTAGGTAAAAGATCCAGCCGTCCCTCGTCGATCCGCGAGAGGTCCAGCAGGTCGTCGGCCAGCGCCCGCAGCCGCTCCACGTCCTCGGCCGCCGCCGCGAGCAGCGTCCGCCCCCGGTCGTCGAGGTGGGGCCCGGCCTGTTCTTCCAGCAGCCCCACGCTCATCCCCAGCGACGTGATGGGGGTGCGGAGTTCGTGCGAGGCCGTGGCGACGAACGCGCGGCGGAGCCGGTCGAGCGCCCGCAGCGCCGTCACGTCGCGCAGGAGGAGCACGGCCCCCAGCGGCGCGCCCGAGGGGCCCGCCATCGGCGTCACGACGGCCTCGTACTCGCTCGCCGTCGTGGCGACGTAGCCCGCCGTCGCCCCCGGCGCCGCGTGCCCCGCCGCCGCTGCGCGGACGGCCGTAAGAAAAGGAGCGCCCGGGGCGACGGCGTCCAGCGGGCGCCCGCGCGCCTCCTCCGGCCGCGTGCCCAGCGCCGCCGCCGCGACGGGGTTGAGGTCGAGCACGCCCAGCCGCGCGTCCACCACCACCACGCCGTCCTCGATGGCCTGCACGACGGCCGCGCTGCGCCGCTGCTCCTGCACGGCCCGCTCGCCCTCCAGCGCCCGGTAGGCGCGGAGCGCGGCGGCCATCTCGTTGAACGCCGTGGCGAGCCGCCCCAGTTCGTCCGCCGGGCCCTCCGGCACCTCGGCGTCGTAGTCCCCCGTGGCGACGCGCCGCGCGGCCCCCTCCAGCCGCCGCACCGGCGCCGCCAGCCGCGTCGAGAGCAATACGCTAAACACCAGACCAAAAAGAAGCGCCCCGCCGCCCAGCAGCGCGAGCGCCAGCACGCCCGTGCGCGAGGCGTCGCGGTCGCGGTCGGCCGCCTCAGCCATCGTGCGCTGGTTGAGGTCGCGCAGCGCGACGGCCGCCCGGCGCACCCCCAGGAATGCGGGGTGGAGGCGGCGCTCATACAGGGCCCGCGCCTCGTCCGGCGGCGGGGGCGGCACCGCGAGCGCCGCCGCGAGCGCGGCGCCGTAGGCGCGGTCGGCCTGCCCGATGCGCGCGACGTAGCCCGCCTCGCCGGGGATGGTGAGGGTGCGCCCGGCCTGCGCGAGCCAGCGGTCGAACGCCGCCGCGTGCGTGGCGACCTGGGCCCGCGCCTCGTCGCTGCCGCCGAGGAGGTAGAGCAGCGCCCCGCTGTCCTGCCGTTCGAGGGCGTCCACCATCCCGTCGGCGGCCCGGATGGAGCCGTAGTTCTCGCGCACGATGGTCTCGCTGGACCGCCCCAGCCGCGCGAACGCCACGAGCGCCGACGCGAAGACGACGGCCAGCAGGGCGAGCACGAGGCCGTACCCGGCGAGGATGCGGCGGCGGAGCGTGAGCGGCATCGGGCAAACAGCGGAGCGCGCCAAGCCTACGCGCGCCGGAGGCGTCCGTGCCGCGGGGTCTGCCCGCCGCGGGGGCGACCCCGCCGCGTGTTTGCGCCCCTCTTTCCCTGAGCAAGCGCAAGCCTGACCAAATGAGCATAATATGTTCAGTCAAAATTAATATGGCCTGTCTCACACTCATAAGGTGCGTTGTCTAGACTCTCAACCTTACCCTCCTTATACCTGCTTGCGCATGCGCATACCCTTACGCCTCTTCGCCCTGCTGGCGCTCACGGCTGCCCCCCTCGCCACGCAGGCGCAGACGCAGCCGCCCGTTGATGTCATCTTCGACCACTTCACCTACGCGAACCGCGACGCCCTCCTGTCTCCCGTGCAGTGGACGCTCCTTAACGGCAGCCCTGCGGTGAGCCCGGCCAACCCCACCGGGGAGCCGGAGCGCGCGTGGTACGCCGGCAACTGGCTCGACCAGGGAGCCGATACCGGCAGCCGTATCCACCACATCACCGTGGACGGCATCACGCACCTCCGGCTCCGGAGTTTTGAAGGCGAGACCTACGACTGGCTCGGCAACACCGCGGCGGGCATCCCGCCCGAGGTCGGCTCGGCTTTCATGGCGCAGACCGGGACATGGGTCGCCCGCGTTCGGCTCCAGGATCTCCAATTCGGGACGGACACGACGTTCACCGCCCAGTCGTTCTGGACGATATCCCCGTACTACGCCAACGACACGGCGGCCTGGAAGCATCGGTACTGGTCGGAGATCGACCACGAGTGGAACAACTTCTTCTGCCCCCCGCAGTTCGGGCCCAACTGCAATCAGGACACGGGCGAGCCCGCCGCGCAGAGCATCATGATGTCCAACGGGCACACGGTGGACGGGGTCAACGGCGCCCTGCAGGGCGGGATCTGGATGCGCGACACGGCCTTGTCGGGCTCGACGGACCACACCTGCTACCGGCAGCAGGGCTCGACGGTCACGCACCTCGGGGATGTGGCCTGCGCGGAGGCCTTCATCAGCGACTTTCACAGCGGGGGGTGGAACCGGTTCGTCAACCTCATGATCCGGTACGACGGCTCCGTGATGACCTACGCCGCCAACATGTGGGACTACGCCTACCCCGGCGGCGCCGCGCTCTATTACATGGAGCGTCAGGTGCCCGTCGGCCGCCGGTTCCAGCCGATGACGACGCGGTTCAGCCAGATCGTTCCGGAGCTGGGCTGGTGCGCCGACCCGGAGAACCCCCATCCTGCGACCGCGTGCACGGTGACTCAGGACATGGATCTGTACGTGGACTGGTTCCTGTACACGCCCGCCACGAACATCTCCATCTGGGATGCGGAGTCCTATGCGTGGTGGATGGACGTGAACGGCCTGAACAACGTGAACACGACGGGGCTCCAGTTGGCGGCGCCGACGACCGTCGACACGCAGGAGGTCGTGCTGCAGTCGCCGGCGACGGCGCCCACGGGCGGCGTCCGGGAGTGGATCGTCTTCCCCCCGACCCACAGCATCGAGCTGAACGCCGGGGTTATGTACCACGTGGAGTGGAGCACGCGGCGGAAGCTGACTTCGAACGGAGCGTTTAGCAATTGGTCCCCCTGGGAGGACGGTGGCTTCACCTACGAACCCAGCCCCTGGGACGTGTACCTGCGCGAGGTGCGCGTGCGCGTTTCTTACTGGTACACGTTCCAGGGAACCGAGGTGATGGAGGACTGCATGGGCCTCGTCAACGGCATCACCGAAACGTCGTGTGAAGGCGAGTCCGGCATCGAGCGCGGCACCGGCGCCGACACCGACGTGCCCCTCGTCTTCGGGCTCGCCCAGAACGAGCCGAACCCGGCCGGGGGCCCCACCCACATCGCGTTCACGCTCCCGGACGCGACGACGGCCCGCCTGACCGTCTACGACGTGACCGGCCGCGAGGTCGCCGTGCTCGTGGACGGCGAGATGGCGAGCGGGCACCACGAGGTGGTGCTCGACACGGACGCCCTCCCGGCGGGCGTCTACGCCTACGTCCTGAGGACCCCGACGGACCACGCGGTGCGGCGTCTCACCATACGGTAAGCCGATCTCACCGCGCTGAGGGGGCGGCGTCCTGCGAGGGACGCCGCCCCCTCTTTCGTATTCAGGCACGCATGGATCGAGCCGTATGCCGGGGGGGCGGCACCGGGCGGTTTTAGCTTGGCGCCTGCGGCGCCGACCGCGGACGGCCGCCGGAACGCACAGCGACGGGCCGCCTGCATTTCCCGAAGATCAAAGTCCCAAGACCCAAGCTCTGTGTCCGTCCTCGACACCGACATCGAAGCGTTCCCCGGCGTGGGCGAGCGGCGGGCCGACCCGCTCAGGAAGGCGGGCGTGGCGACGTTCGGCGATCTCTTTCACTATTACCCCCGCCGCTACCTCGACCGCTCCACCGTCACCCCGCTGAACGCGCTCGCGCAGGCCGAGGGGCCCGTCACCATCGTCGGCACTGTCGTCGCCAAAGGGATGGTGCCCGGGGGCACCGGGCGGGGGCGACTGGAATTGAGAGTACAGGACGAGAGCGGGGGGCAGATCAAGGCCGTCTGGTTCCGGGGTGGGCAGTGGATCGGGCGGCAGTTCGCCGTCGGCGCCCGTGTGGCGCTCCACGGCAAACCCGAACTCTTCGGCCGGAGCTACTCGCTCGCCCACCCCGACTTCGACCTGCTGGACGAGGCCACGGCCAACCTCGACACCGGCCGCATCATCCCGCTCTACCCGGGCGGGCAGGCGCTGGAGAAGGTGGGGCTCAACAGCCGCACGTTCCGGCGTCTCATCTACGCCCTGTTCAAGGAACACGGGCTGGAACTCCCCGAAGTGCTGCCGGAGCGCATCCGGGCGCAGCACGACCTCATCGCGGGGAACGTGGCGCTGCGGGCGCTCCACTTCCCGAAGGACCGCGCCGAGCTGGGCCGAGCCCTCCGGCGCTTGAAGTTTGAGGAGTTCTTTTTCCTTCAGCTTCTGCTGGCGCTCACCAAAGGCAGGCAGAAAAAGGAACAGGGCGTGACGCTGGCCGGGCCGGGCGCGCTCACCGAGGCGTTTCTCCGGGACGTGCTCCCCTTCGAACTCACCGACGCGCAGAAGAAGGCGCTCCACGCGGTCGCGACGGACACCATCACGGGGTCCCAGATGAACCGGCTCGTGCAGGGCGACGTGGGCTCGGGGAAAACCGTCGTCGGCGTCGCCGCCATGCTCATGGCCGTGGACGCGGGCTACCAGGCCGCCTTCCTCGCGCCGACGGAGATCCTCGCCGAGCAGCACTTCTCCAACCTCAAGAAGTACCTGGAGCCGCTGGGCGTCGCCGTCCACCTCCTCATCGGCGGGCAGCGGAAGGCGCTCCGCACCGAGATCCTCGCCGACCTCGCCGAGGGCCGCGTGCCCGTGGCCGTGGGCACGCATGCGCTGCTGGAGGAGACCGTCGTCTTCCAGAACCTCGGGCTCACCGTCGTGGACGAGCAGCACCGCTTCGGGGTGATGCAACGGGCGCAGATGTTCAGAAAAGGCCGCCGCCCGCACGTCCTGATGATGAGCGCGACGCCCATCCCGCGCTCGCTCGCCATGACCGTCTACGGCGACCTCGACGTGACGGTGATGAACGAACTGCCGGCGGGCCGCAAGCCCATCGAGACGAAGGTCTACCCCGACACGCGCCGCGAGGAGATGTACGCCTTCCTGAAGGCACAGCTACGGGAGGGACGGCAGGCGTACGTGGTCTACCCGCTCGTGGAGGAGAGCGAGAAGCTGGACCTGAAGGACGCCGAGACCGGCTTCCGCACGCTCCAGGACCAGTTCCGCCCCTACACCGTCGACCTCGTCCACGGGCGGATGTTCTCCTACGAGAAGGAGGAGGCGATGGACCGGTTCAAGGGCGGCGAGACGGACATCCTCGTCGCCACGACGGTGATCGAGGTGGGCGTGGACGTGCCCAACGCGACCGTCATGGTGATCGAGCACGCCGAGCGGTTCGGGCTCGCCCAGCTCCACCAGCTCCGCGGGCGCGTCGGCCGCGGCGGCAACCAGAGCTTCTGCTTCCTCATGGCCGACTTCAAGCGGAGCGCCGAGGCCGAGGAGCGGCTGACCGCGATGGCGGCCACGGCCGACGGCTTCGAGATCGCGGAGCTGGACCTGCGGATGCGCGGGCCCTCGCCGAAGCCGACCCCGCGCTGGCCGACCCCACCAACGCCGACATGCGCGCCCACTTCGCCCGCACCGCCCCCAGGAGCCTCGGCTTCGCCCGCGTGGGCTAGAGGGGTTCTGTCCCCCGCTCCAGGATCTCCACGTAGGGCTCGTAGAGGTACTTCATCCCGTACCGCCCCCCCGTGATCTCGCGTGTGATCCCGAGCCCGGCCATCCGTTCCAGGGCTTTCTGGGCGGTCGGATGGGAGAGCCCACTTAAACGAGCCGCATCCCGGATCGTCAGCAGGGGGTGGCGCTGCATCACCTCGTGGACCTGCAGGATGGAGCCTGCCTTCTTCCCCATGGCATCCCGGATCTGCGCGCGGTCCTGCTCGAACAGATGCAGAATGTCCCGGGCCGTCTCGATAGCCTGCTTCGACGTGTCTTCCACTCCGCGCAGGAAGAACCGAAGCCACTCCTCCCACTCCCCGTGCGTGCGGACGCGCTGGAGCCGCTCGTAATACTCCTCGCGGTGCGTCTTGAAGTAGAGGCTCAGGTAGAGGATCGGGTCAGCGAGCACCCCCTCGGCACAGAGCAGGAACGTGATGAGGAGGCGCCCGACGCGGCCGTTCCCGTCGAGGAACGGGTGGATCGTCTCAAACTGCACGTGGGCCAGCGCAGCCCGCAGTAGGATCGGCGTGTCGGGCGCGTGGAGGAAATGCTCCAAGCTGTCCAGGCACGCCATGAGCTCGTTCGGCGGCGGCGGGACGAACCGCGCCGTCCCGGGCCGGCTCCCACCCAGCCACACCTGCGAGCGCCGGAACTCTCCCGGCATCTTCTCGGCACCGCGCCCGCCCTGGAGCAAGACCCCGTGGATCTCACGGATGAGCCGGAGCGAGAGGGGAAAGCCACCGCGCAGGCGCTCCAGCCCGTGGTTCAACGCGGCGACGTAGCTCGACACCTCCGCCACGTCGTCCAGCGGGACACCCGGCGCGTGGTCGTCCTCGTAGAGGAGGAGGTCGGAGAGCGACGACTGGGTACCCTCGATCTGCGACGACAGGACGGCCTCCTTACGGACGTAGAGGTAGAGGAACAGCGCGCGGTCCGGCAACAGCGTAGAGACGCCGTCCAGCCGCCCCAGGGCCCGGTTTGCCCGGTCGATGAGGTCGTAATCCTCCGCGCCGAGGTTCAGGACCGGCGGGAGGGGGGCAGGAACGAACGCGTGGACGGCCTCACCGCCGACCGCCGTGACGAGGTAGGTCCCCGTAGGGGAGTGAGGAGCAGGGTCAGCCACAATGCAAAAAGTTTGAACAGGCTCGATCTAATTTAAAAAAACCCGGGCTTTTTTGCATTTGCCCCTGGCGCCCAGTTGCAGCGGGCACGGAGGGCGATGGCTGCCGAGGCGAGCACGGCCGCCCGAGCGTAGCGGCGTCCCGGCTCCGGCCGGGCACCGGGCAGGCGCACGACTTCGCACGAAGCGAATATGTTTATGATAGATGCAACGGGCTAGCTTCCGCGTAGAACCTCTACCTGGATCCCGTGCTGCTTCGCCCCCTTGCCGTCAGCGCCCTCGTCGGCGCCGTGTTCGTCCTCTCCCCTTGCGGCCGTGCCCAGTCGGCCGACCGTCCCGCAGAGGCGCGCCCGAC
>Ga0193752_1002668_pt1 | contig 13047 bp, 15 predicted proteins | sample H1c1metaG_FD_144924 | JGI IMG/M metagenome (GOLD analysis project Ga0193752, IMG submission 144924) | Soil microbial communities from a riparian zone of the East river system, Colorado, United States - H1c1 | ecosystem: Environmental > Terrestrial > Soil > Riparian zone | place: USA: East River... | reverse complement strand
GAGGGATTAACTTTTGCAGTGCCGCAACAACCTCTAGAAGAAGCTCTCAAGGGCTTAGCCATGGAACTCAAAGAACCGCTAGACAAGCTAAAGATCAAGGCTGGTGAGTTCGAGGAAACCACTCAGCTCATTGTGCTTCAAAAGCCATAAGATACAAAAAACTCCCGGTATCCGGGAGTTTTTTTAAGAGACCAAAGTTTTAGGCCTGTACTTCGTGGGCAGGCTGTAAGAGACCCTTTTTCTTAAGGGTGCGGATAGCCTGAGTGCTCAGCTTCATCTTGACCTTTTTGCCATCTACAAGAAGGGTCTTAGTTTGAAGGTTTGGCTTCCAGACTTTTTTGGTGTGGCGCTGCGAAAAGCTGACATTACTGCCAAACTGTTTGCCTTTGCCGGTTAATTCACACTTTTGCATGATTACTTTCCTTAGATTCAGAGCGTAATTATATCTGTTTTATCTCTGTAGGTCAATGCTCTATACTAAAGCTCATGCAATTTGCTCCCAGCGACATATTCGCCATCGCCATTGTCATCCTTATCTCTATGAGCTTTCACGAGGCAATGCATGCTTTTGCGTCTCACTGGTTGGGTGACCCTACGGCCAAAGATTTAGGCCGCCTGACCCTGAATCCTCTGAAACACATCGACATTTTTATGACAGTATTACTGCCTGTAGGCCTTATTCTCTTTGGTATGCCACCAATATTTGTTGCCAAGCCGGTTCCATTTCACCCTGACAGACTCAAATACGATGAATTTGGGGCTGCGTTGGTTGGCTTGGCCGGACCTTTCACTAACCTTCTGTTAGCGATAACCGCTGCCGGCCTCTTACGTGCCTTTGATTTTCCGGAAGGGCTCTTTGATGGCTTGCTCCTTTTCATCCGGATCAATCTGGCATTCTTTGTTTTTAACATGATACCGTTCCCGCCACTCGATGGTTCACGTTTGCTCTATGCTATCGCACCCGAACCTTTGCAGAGACTCATGTATAGCATCGAAATGATGGGTTTTTTCCCGCTCATTTTCTTTTTGGTTTTCCTGTCGCCAGTAGTTGGTCCCATAGTTGGCTATTGCGTAGACTCACTCACCTGTTCCTTCCTCGGCCCCTGTTGAATCGCCGCGACACAAAAAGTGATCAAACCGCCCAAGAAAGCTACCACGACACCAAGTTATCGTGATACCACGATAACCAGGGGTGGGGAGTATGGATAGCCTAGGAAAACTACTAGAAAAGAACACTGTAGTAGTCGAGGACCTGGCACTTAAAAGCGGCTTCGCGCAACTGCCAAACTTTATACTGACCGAAAAGAAGTTATCAGCCTATGCCAAGTTGAGCTATGCGCTCTTGCTCTCTTACGCCTGGCAGAAAGATAGCTGTTTTCCGGGTCAGGAGCGAATGTCTAACGATCTAGGAGCCTCTAGGCAGTATTTGAGCAAGGCATAAAAGGAGTTGCAGGACAACAACTACATTACTCAACGAAGCTCTGACGATGGCCAGGGCAGGCGATACGCTCGTTGTGTGGCGCTTAGACCGGCTCGGCCGCACACTCAGCAGCTCATTGAGTTCGTCAACGATCTAAACGCCAGGGGGCATAGGCTTTAAGAGCCTGACAGAAAACATAGACACCACTACCAGTGGCGGCAGGCTGGTATTTCATATTTTTGGCGCTTTAGCCGAGTTTGAAAAAGAGATAATCAGGGAGCGCACCAGAGCGGGCCTGGAAGCAGCTAGGGCGAGGGGCAGGCTCGGCGGACGGCCGAAGGGGAGAAGTAAAGCCAGCGAGCAGTTACGGCCCGCCATACAAAATGCCTCAGAATAATGGCTTCGGTGCATCTATTGCATAACAGCTTTTGCGATTTGGCTCATTATCCCCTGAATCGCTGCCGTTGAAGCGTTATAGTCGTCCATGTTGCATGCGCTGCCGTCTATCCTATAGCCTTATTTTCTTATCAGTTACATCATCTGTTTCAGGGTACGCCTTAGAAAATGCGACATAATCGCTACCAGCATACCGATCCTTATCTGTTTGCTTCCGTAGCGTAGTAACTTCATCCTCGGTAGCCAGCCGCACATCAGGCAAGTCAAATTCGCTGTTTGTGCCCATGACCAATGTCGAGTGCGCGTTGCTTATGCCGCTTGCCTCCGGCGACACGAGCCACCCTTCTACCTGAGATTCACCGGCCACCTCTCCATCCAGTGTTCTAGGTACACGTAGCAATACTAAGCTCCGGTTCCTCTCTAGACTTATATCTTCTGCCCCCTCTGCCAAGGGGTGGCTCTGTGTGTTGAGAGCAAAGTGACGAGAATAATAACCCCCCTCTGCTTTATCCTTTAGGATCCCTAACTGACGGATGGGCCTATTCGACTGATATAACCTTCCAGCAGAATCCCTCATAACATAGTATCCCAAATAACGTTCCTTATCATGTATCCTTTCCCCATAAGTGCGTCTATCTTCGGGTAACCAAGTGAGCACCAAGTATCCATCAACTACTTCAGGGGCTGACAGATCCTTGCTCTGAGCAAGATCGAATACCTCACTTTGCAGTTTGTCTGTCTTCCGAGCGATTTTCTGGTCTTCCGAGCTTTCTTCGGTTGACTCTTTGTATATCTGAAGCGTACCGACAGGATCAAGAGGCCTCCATACCCAGAGGTCTCTGGCATGAGTCGTGTCATCAAGCCCAGTAAAGGTAAATTCCATACCCGTTAAATCCACCACAGTGCCATCAGGCAGGGTAGCGTTTAAATACTCTCCGCTTCCAGGTAGCTCACCCGGAACTCCATTAAACCGTACTTCTTCGTCCCAACGGAAAGGGCGAGGGCTGCCTGGTAAATCGCCCACTTCGGGCGACCCTTGTAGGGTGGACTGGATCATGTACATATCATAGCATAACTGGAATGAATTGTAAATACCAACAGACTAACATTGACTTATGCACAAGATTATACTAATGTTTATATATCATGTCTGCACTCGGTCCTGGCATTGCTCCCACAGAAGTTCTTCATAATACCGTGGGTAAGCAAGTTCTCGATGGGGCACAGCTGGAGTCATGGGACTCGTCTCCCGCTTTGACGACATCGTTGATGCGGAGCGCAACACCCCTTTACCACCGAGGCACTAGACGTATTGTATGAGTTATCGAAAGGCAGGCCTCGCGAGGTTAATAAGCTCGCTAACGAGAGCCTGATACGCGTCTTTGTGAACGAACAGAAAGAAGCAAGCCCTGACATGGTGCGCGGCGCGTGAGCTACGCATGGAAGAACCAGAACCCCCTGTCTCACTCAAAGCTAAAGCCAAAAAAGCAGCAGCAAGGTTTCTGCTTCTATAACGAAATCGAGTATACTTATAACTAGGCTGGGTACAGCCGACCAAATGATAATCTGAATACTTATCATTCGGGAGTTCAATATTCGTGTGCGGCCGTGGTTGCACCGTGCGGACACCCACCTGGGGTTCTATTCCAGGTTGTCATGTCGGCCAAAACCCAGCAAAAGAAAAATACCCGACTGGGTATTTTTCTTTTAAGGTGTTGTGCGGTAAGTTGAGGCGGGGTCGAGACAGATTTGCAAGTTTTTGACTTGCAAGTATGATCGTGACCGTGAAGGCCTCACTGGTGTAGTATCATAGAGTGTGTTTATGTCGGGGTGTAGCGCAGTTGGTAGCGCGTACGGCTGGGGGCCGTGAGGTCGCAGGTTCAAGTCCTGTCACCCCGACCATACAAAAAGCCCGGCTTCGGCCGGGCTTTTTGTATGGTTCCTTGGGCGTGCAGACTTGAACCGATGGGTCGAAGACAGCCTGTGGCTGTCTGAGTTTTCCTTGCTTGGCTGAACGAAAAGGTTTACCTTTGAGAGAGCATTAAGAGTAGAAGTCCTGTCACCCCGACCATTTTATTAGACATGAAAATAAAAACACTTCAGTGGAGTATCGGTGGCGGATATATCAGGGATCCTGAGGCAGATCCTGCGTCCCCTAGCTCATATACAAGGCCCGGGCTGCCCAGTATACTTGCGTTGCTTCAAGAGCAACAAGCAGAATTATCACCTTACAGGAAACCCATAAAAGCACTGGTGTCATACAGGCTAAAGTTATAACGGAAGTCTTGGGTTACGACTACGGGGTAAGTAATACGTGTGCAGATTCCCACGTGGCTCCCGGCCACAAATTAGGGCAGGCTATTATCTCGAAATATCCTATTGTTGCCCAATATTTTGACCTATTCTCAAACCCCAGGCTCGAAGTAGTTCACGATGGTGCTGTCCTAGAAAGTCACGATAAGGGGCTCACGACATGTGTCATTCACTTGCTGCAAGGAATAGATCTAACAGTACAAACTCTTCAGATGTTTCCTCTACGAAAGATGGGCGTAGAATTAGGATCGGCCCAAGCTCGCCAAATTCTAAGACCCATCCAGCAGACAATGCTGAAGCGAACCGGCATGCCACTTCTACTGCAAGGAGACTTTAATATTAATAGGGGTTTGCTGGCTGCCGACCTACCTGATTTGTTTGAAGTGCCTGGTATGGCCGAAATACCACAAGAAGCTGCCACGAATACACGCGGAAGAGCCTACGATCACATAATCTTTGCCGGGCTTAGACCGTTGGCCCCGTGTGTTGTTGTAGAGGAAGTCCTCACCGATCACTTTCCGCTTATTACCGAGTTCGAGCTAGACAACTAGCATAGAGTCGCCATAGCTCAAAAATGCGTACTGTTTTTCGATGGCTTCTGCATAGGCTGCTTGCAAGTGAGTCCAGCTCGCAAAACCCGCTACGAGCATTAAGACGGTACTCTTAGGAGCATGGAAATTAGTGAGTAGAGTAGATACAAGTTTAAATTTGTATCCAGGGTAAATAAATATGTTAGCTTCGCCAGAAATATTGTATGCTGGCGCATGCAAAATATCGTTTGCAGCAAACTCCAAAGTGCGCGCAACTGTTGTGCCAACAGCTACAATTTTACTACCGTTAGTTTGAGATTTTTTAAGTACTTGTACAGTGTTTTCGGGTATCTCGAAATACTCACTGTGCATGACATGCTCTTCTATATTATCAGTGCGAATAGGCAGGAATGTTCCAAGCCCAACATGTAGTGTAAGGTATGCTATTTTGACGCCTTTTTTAATAAGTTTCTGCTCAAGCTCATGTGTAAAATTAAGCGAAGCAGTCGGCGCGGCGACTGAACCGGCTTCTTTAGCAAAGACCGTTTGATATCGCTTAGTATCTTCTGGTGTAGCTTCTCGGTGCATATAAGGGGGCAAGGGAACAGTACCTTCCTGGCTTGCTAGTTCTACAAGATTCTCGGTACTTTTGATCTCGGCAAATCCGCCCTCATGCACGCGCACTATCTCTATTTTAATATCTTTAACGGTGAGCACTTCGCCTGCGCGGATCTTGCCACGATACAGTACCTTACGCTTGGTAAGGTCAGTAGTGTGATGATCTTCTAACAAAAGTAGCTCTCTAGGCTGCCCAGCAGCGTTTTTTGCCTCCAAACGTGCCTTGATCACCCTGGTATTGTTGAGCACAACCACATCTCCTGGATTCAAATAGTCAACCACATCGCTGTAATGACGATGTTCGACTTCACCGGACTTGCGGCCAAGCACCAATAAGCGACTTGCGCCTCTTTGCTCAGGCGGGAATTGTGCGATTCGTTTTTCAGGAAGTTGATAGGTGTAATCTGAAACCTGCATGCGGGCTATTATCTGTTACCATAGCAGTATGTGGCAAGAAAAAAATAATGAACTATTCCAGGAGTTCACCTTTAAGGACTTCAACCAAGCCTTTGCATTCATGCAGAATGTAGCCGCTGAGGCAGAAGCTCGACAACATCACCCCCGGTGGCATAACGAATGGAATAAGGTTCAAATTTGGCTGAGTACTCACGATGCCGGCGGTAAAGTTACAGATAAAGACCGTTCATTTGCCACGTTCATTGACGAGCTATATGCAGGCCATATTGAACCTGCCGATGTCCCCAAAGCTATAGGTTCCTACAAAAAAATAAAACTGTATGCTGACGGTGGTTCACGCGGCAATCCTGGGCCTTCAGCGTCTGGTTACGCACTTCTCGATATGGACGATACAGTGATCTTGAAGAGTGGGGTATACCTAGGTCTTACTACAAATAATCAGGCCGAATATCAGGCACTCAAGTTTGGGCTAGAAGCTGCTCAAAAACTAGGGGCTCGTGAAGTTAATGTCTACATGGACAGTCTGCTTGTAGTCAATCAGATGAAGGGTATATTCAAGGTCAAAAACCGTGACTTATGGCCTATCCATGAAGCTATAAAAGAACAAACCGTGCTTTTCAAAAAAGTTACCTACAGTCACGTGCCACGCGAACTCAACAAGCTGGCAGATGCAGAAGTTAATGAAACTCTGGATGCAGAAGCCAAAAAATAAGACGTTTATGGTATAATAAGCACCAGCCAGATTATCGGCTAATCGCTTGGACATCTTTTGGCCAAGCGAAGGAGGTGGTTACGGGCTTCTAGAGTTGCAGAAGCCCTCATCCACCAACTATCGCTTATCAAAAGATGTCCAAGAGGAAAGTCCGGGCAGCGTAGGGAGAGGCAGTTGCTAACCGCAACCGGGGGCAACCCTAGGGAAAGTGCCACAGAAACGAGACTTCCGCTTACGGGCGGTAAAGGTGAAACGAGTGGGGTAAGAGCCCACAGTTCCCAGTGGTGACACTGGGAAGAGGTAAACCCTGTCTGCTGCAAGGAAATGGATTCTCATCGGCTTAAACCGATTGGCGTCCCGTCAGAGTTCATTGCTATACCCGCTTGAGCTCCTGGGCAACCAGGGGACTAGATAGATGATTAGCTAGAACAGAACCCGGCTTACGGATAATCTGGCCAAAAAAACACCCTCCTTGGAGGGTGTTTTCTATATTTAAGCTTGTTTCTACTTCTGAGCGGTCTTTACAACTGCCTCAAAGGCTTTTGGCTCGCTTACAGCGAGTTCAGCTAGAACCTTGCGGTCTAACTGTATTTGAGCCTTCTTGAGGCCTGCAATGAGCTTGCTGTAGGTTGTACCATTCAGGCGTGCTGCAGCATTGATACGGGTGTTCCAAAGCTCGCGGAATGTACGCTTGCGGTTACGGCGGTCACGGTATGCATATTGCAGAGACTTAGTGACTGCTTGCTTGCCACGCTTAATAGAAGATCGATTACCCCGGGTCATGCCCTTAGTGGCTTTGCGGATCTTAGTATGACGCTGGTGTGAGGTTACGCCTCTCTTGACTCGCATTATTGGACTCCTAGCTTTCGCTTAATATTTTTGGCACTTTTACCACTCACAAGAGTTGGGATAGCAAATCGGCGTTTACGGCCAGCACTCTTCTTTTGTAAGAAGTGATTGCTCATTGCGTGTCCATGTAGCACTTTACCGTTTTTGGTAATTCGTACTCGGTCTTTAGTGCCGCTATGCGTCTTTAGCTTTGGCATTACTGTTGCTCCTTATAACAAAATTTAGCTGTTTTCCGGCTAGTTGGGGCTTCTGCTCGACAACGATTGTTTCCCCAAAGCCTTCGATAACCTTTTCGGCAAGCTTAAAGCCCAGTTCTTTGTGGGCTAGTTCTCGGCCACGGTAGAATACCGTAATTTTTACTTTGTGACCAACCTCTAAGAAGTCGGTTACTTTGCGAAGTTTGACGCCCAGGTCATGATCGCTGATTTTGAGGCCAAATCGCATTTGTTTTATCTCGAAGGTCTTAGTGTTGCGCTTGTTCTTTTGCGCTTGCTTAGTCTTCTGATAATTGTATTTACCCCAATCAACGATTTTAGCTACAGGGGGGTTAGCTCCTGGTGAGATTTCTACGAGGTCAAGGCCACTTTCTTCGGCGGCCTTGAGGGCTTCACTTCGTGACAAAACTCCCAACTGGTTGCCATCTTCATCGATAACACGCAGCTGTGGTGCCCGAATGCTTCCATTCAGGCGGGTAAATTTGTCGATAGAAGTCTCTCCTTTGCCATCAATTCGCTGATTTGGTGTAATTTTAACAGATACAAAAACAGAGGTCAACATGCTTTTTGAATTTAGCTAGTCGTACATCTCAACTGGGCGGCGATACTGGAGAGCTTCGCTTATGTGCGAAGTAGCTACTCGTGGGGCTTCTGCTAGGTCTGCTATAGTCTGCGCGACTTTGAGCGTGCGCATATAACCGCGGGCAGAAATGCCAAGCCGTTCAGATGCTTCATTTAGCAAAGCCTCGGCGTCAGCATCGATATGTATATGACGGAGAATGTCTTTGTTACTAAGGTTTGCATTGTATTTGAGAGGATCGCCGTAACGATTTCTTTGCCTACTACGGGCAGACAGTATGCGTTGCTGGATAACTTTGCTCGGTTCTTCTTTTTGGTTATGGAGCAGAGAAGCATGCTTTACCTCATCGACATCAACATACAGGTCAATACGGTCAATGACCGGGCCCGATACACGGCGTTTATATTTCTCAATTTGATACGGCTGGCACGAACAAGGCTTGGACGTACCGTAATAACCACAAGGGCAGGGATTGCTCGTAGCAATAAGTAAGAAGTTTGCAGGTAGGGTAATATTTTCGCGGGCTCGTGTAATTAAAATTTCTCGATCTTCTAATGGCTGACGTAAGGCTTCAACTACACTGCGCTTGAACTCCGGGAACTCGTCAAAAAACAAAATGCCATGATGAGCCATGCTGATCTCTCCGGGGCGGGGATGTTGACCGCCCCCAATAATTGAAGCGGTGCTCGCGGTGTGATGAGGTGCCCTGAAGGGCCGTGCAGTTACGATTTGATCATAGTCTTTACTAGCGAGACTATGTATATGAGTTACCTCCAAAACTTCCTCTACTTGCATTGGTGGGAGTATAGATGGCATTGCTTTTGCTAGCATGCTCTTGCCCGTGCCCGGCGCACCATTCAAAAATATATTGTGGGCTCCAGCAGCAGCAATCTCCATTGCACGCTTGGCTCGGGCTTGACCCACAACCTCGGCAAAGTCCACAGAAGAAGTCTGAGTACTATTAGGAGCTACTGCATCGGACGTTATTTGCTTTAGCCCGACTGTATCAGTTAGGTCGAGGTAGGCATCGCGAATACTTGGTACCGCAATAAGATTTAATCCTGGCACAAGTCGCGCCTGCTCTAAATTACCCGTAGGAATGTAAAAAGTATTAAATCCTTTTGCCCGAGCTGCTAGTAGCTTTCCAATGACGCCCCTCACTGGACGAACAGAACCATCTAGACCAAGCTCCCCGATAAAGGCAACATGTTTGGGGATCGACTTCTTCACGAGCCCACTCGCTTGAAGTATTGAAATGGCAATAGGCAAATCAAAGCTTGTCCCATCCTTTGGGACATCTGCTGGAGCCAGGTTAATCGTTATGCGTTTGCGAGGTAGTTCTAACTTTGCATTTGCGAAAGCGCCACGAATTCGTTCGCGCGATTCATCGATTGCTTTATTGGCAAAGCCCACAATGAGCAACGCCGGAAGGCCATTGGAAACGTGGCACTCCACGTCAACTATTACTGCACGATTTCCAGCATCTAGAATGCTCTTTATAGTTGCTCCCATGATGGCTTATTGTGTCAAAATACTTATGAAATTAAAACAATCCTCAGTTTTTTTGAGGATTGTTTTAATAATTTTAGGTCTTTTATTTTGAAGGTTTTTGTAACTGTGAATGGTGTTGTTCTATGGAACAACGGCTTGCGAGAAGCCGTTGTTTCAGTTGCGTTTTTGTTTTTGAGCACTTTTTTTATTCAAGTACTACGCATATATTAGCCGGCCTGTAAGACACTGTCAATAGCCCTAATGCTAAAATTTACATTATTTTTCGGGCTGTGTATAAGTCAAGTGGCTGTTTGCCTAAGATAATCCATTTTGTGTAAGTAGTTTTGTTTGCACAAAGATCTATTTTGACTGGATGATAGGCATTTGGTATGTCACAAAGTTGCCAGGGAGACGGCCTTGGCACATACAGGGGATCGTTATGGTGGTAGGTACTTGGTTGGTGGTCTAGGTCGTACAGCCTTAACTGTTTAGTATGTGCTCTGAGTAATGGCTTGGAGTATATGAGGCACATAATCACGGCCTCTTCTTGAAAAAGATCAATATATAAAAGGTATGAAGCAATATAGACGTTTAAATCCCGTGTTAGGTGCTTTTTATACGAGCAGTAGGTCCAGCGAGCTTCAAGATTGTGCGACTACCAAAAAGTTACTTACTACTGCCTTTGCAGTACCGAAGCAGCAATGGGTCGTAAACTGTTTACTTATTGTAGATAACATTACACAGTAGGCGCGGCCAATACTTACTAAGCGTAACTAATGGATCTAAAAGAGTATATTTGTTATAATACTTACATCAATAAGTGTATACATATATGTCTATTAGATCGTGTTCTCAAAGTGTTTAATTGTTAAAAAAACAACTTTAAGGAGTTGACATTTTTAACCTTAAGTAGTATATTGGTGAGTGTAAGATGAAAACAAAAACTTACAACTACGGTTCAATTCCGATATCGCTCTCACCATGAGAGCGGTCAGTCAAGCCACGGACGGTAACTGCTATATATTTACAAATTTAAGAGTGGATTTACCGTCCAGGCTCAATTCAAAACACTGCCTTCCAAAGCAGTGTTTTTGCGCTTTTGCGTGGATACCGCTAAAGTTGAATATATATGATGCACCAGGCCAAAAAAACCGGAACACTTTTACTACCACCCTTGTTTTTGCTGCTATTTCTCCTAGCTACAGATCCATACAAATTACCCCTAGTCTTAATTGTCATACCATTCCTCTTAGTTGGCTTGACGGTATTTTTGATAGTCAAGTCCATACTCGGAATCTCGCCTTTGCCCGAAACTAAAGTACGTCTTGGTGTTCCAGTCGCTTCATCAATTGTCGATCCGAGATTTCTTGATAGTAGTAGCATTGCTTGTTGGCTTGACCCTATATTTGCGCCGTATAGATGTCTAGTTATCCCTGTTTATGAGGGGTTTTATTTGGTATACTACGCAGCATAATGAATCCTCAATTTCCTGAGAAGCAACCAGAAGCTATATCTATGCCGCCCGCAGAGCAGGGTGCAAATGTTTCGTTTGAGCAAGCTCAGACTTCTCAGGAAGCAGCTTCTTCGGTAGCGCTAGAGCAGGCGATTTCTGCCCCGGCAGCACCTCCGCCCGCAGCAGGAGCTGGGCTTCCTCAAATGCCGCAGCCGGATCCTGCCCAGCAGACTTCGGCCGATCCTGCCTCAGCAGACCCGGGGGTCGCTGGAATGCCCCTCATAGCTGACGATACGGATTTAATAGAAAAAGAATGGGTCGATAAAGCCAAACAAATTGTGGCCCAGACAAGTCATGATCCTTATCTGCAGAATAAAGAGATAAACAAAGTAAAAGCTGATTATCTCAAGAAGCGGTACAACAAGGACGTAAAGTTAATCGATGAGTAGTTAAAATGGCAGTACTTCTAACAATTCTCTTTATCTTCCTTGTAATCGCCGCTATAGCCGCCCCGATTATTTTTCTGCAGGTTCGCAAAATATTTCGTGAGCAGAAAAACTATGAACGTGGGCTCAAGATGGTTCCGCTGTTCATTCACTTACCTCCGCAGAGTGATGACACTGAAGTCGGGAGCCGTGATACCCGTGACGTAACAGACGAGAATATATCAAAAGCGCAAGTGCTTTATAACATCATAGCCAGTACTCTTAAAAAAGACCTAAAAAGTAGATTCTACGGTCAGCGACACTTCTCATTCGAGATTGTTGCCACCAAAGGCTTCGTCTACTTTTACGCCGCAGTACCGGTGGCCTTAGCCGAGGTAGTTAAGCAGGCAATCGTAAGTGCGTATCCTGCTGCTCGTCTAGAGGAGGTTGCCGAACACAATATATTTAGCCCGGTTGGCAAGCTGAGTGGAACAACGGGAGGTGAGTTTTCCCTTAAAGAAAACTTTGCATATCCAATAGCCACATACCAAGACTTGAAACGCGATGCCATGCAATCGCTTTTGAATGCTCTTTCAACGTTAGATAAAGAAGACGGTGTAGGCATTCAGTTTTTACTACGTCCGGCAGATCCTGCCTGGCGCAAGGCCGCATCTGAAGTGTCTGGTAAGAAGCGTAAAGGCGAAAAGAGTAAAAAGGGCATGGACGCTGTCATGTGGTGGATTAAGCAGATCCTCGTTGCCTTTGTGAAACCGCCCGAAGAGAAAAGTGGAGGCTCTGACAAGCCCGAGCTCTCCAGCCTTGAACAAGCCGTACTGGACTCCATTGACGATAAAACACGATATCCGGGCTACGAAGTGCTTATAAGGTTGGTCGTTTCATCGAACATTGCCCAACGAGCTCAAGCTATTCGTAGTAATGTAGTTGCGGCCTTTGCTCTCTACGACTCACCAGGCAAAAACGGCTTCAAGTTCACGCCAGCTAACGACATGGAGCAGTTTGTAACCTCATATATAATGCGGTTTTTCCCCCAGGAACTTAACAAGAGCGTCCTAAACTCGGTTGAGCTTGCCACGCTTTTCCATTTCCCAGACCAAAAAGATACGCCGACTTCTCAACTTGAACGCCAGGCATCAAAACAGGTGGACGGTCCGAGGAATATAGGCGATGAAGGTTTCTTGCTGGGATATAACCTCTTTAGAGGAGTCAAGAAGTCAATCAGGTTAGCTTTGGCAGACCGCCAGCGACACATGTATGTTGTAGGGCAGACGGGTACAGGTAAGTCCACCTTCCTTGAGAATCTAGCCTTGCAAGATATGCTTAGCGGTGAGGGATTTGCGTTTGTTGATCCCCACGGCGATACTGCCGAAAAGCTGCTTTCTATGGTGCCTCGTGAACGGACAGAGGACGTCATTTACTTCTCGCCTGCGGATATGGATTATCCAATGGGATTGAATCTCTTTGAGTTTCATACACCAGAGCAAAAAGACTTCTTGATTCAGGAAGCAATCAACATGCTTTATAAACTCTATGATCCTCAGCACCAGGGTATCATTGGCCCCCGTTACGAACACTGGTTCCGTATGGCCGCACTAACTGTTATGGCCAAC
>Ga0193752_1002667_pt1 | contig 13049 bp, 8 predicted proteins | sample H1c1metaG_FD_144924 | JGI IMG/M metagenome (GOLD analysis project Ga0193752, IMG submission 144924) | Soil microbial communities from a riparian zone of the East river system, Colorado, United States - H1c1 | ecosystem: Environmental > Terrestrial > Soil > Riparian zone | place: USA: East River... | reverse complement strand
AGTGACGACGGCGGACAGAGCTGGACGATGGCCGCACAGCTCGAGCTGCATCCGGTGACCGGGCTCGTGCTCGATGAAGCGAATCCGCAAACGCTCTACGTGAGCCAAAAGATCGCGAACGGCAGCGCGTCGGTCGCGGTGTCGAGCGATGGCGGCGCGAGCTTCACGACGTTCGAGCCAGGTCGCGAGCTCACGCTGGTGCACGCGCAGGCGGCCCCGCGCCGGCTCTGGGCGATGGCGCGCGTGCCCAACACGCCAGCCGGTGTCGCCATCCTGCGCGCGCAGCAAGCAGAAGGTCCGTGGGACGAGGTCTTGATCGTCAATTTTTTCGGTGGCCTCGCGATCGATCCGAACGACGCCGACGTGATCTGGGTCGGCGATGAAGCGCGCGGCGTGTTCCGCTCCGACGACGGCGGCGACAGCTTCGAAGAGACGCAGCCGAGCATCGCCAGCGCGTGTTTGGCGTACGGCGCGGGCGCGCTGTGGAGCTGCACGCCAGGCCTTCCCGAGCACACCGCGCTCGTACGCTCGCCCGATGCGCTCGAAGCGTTCGAGCCGATCGTGGCGTTTCGGGACGTGACGCAGCTGGTGGACTGCGCGCCGAGCATCGACGTCGCGCAAGTCTGCGCGCCGGCGTGGATCGAATGGCAACGCGACGTGGTCGGCGTGACGCCGTCGTTGCCGGACGCAGGCCCCGCTGATCAGCCCGACGCCGCGATCGAAGCGCCCGACGCCGGGCCGCGTCCGCGCGATGCCGATTCAGGCTGCAGCGTGAGCGCACCACGACGCAACGCTCCGCTTGCTTGGCTGCTGCTGGCCGGCGTTCTTATTGCGCTGCGTGGCCTTCGGCGCCGACCACACGGTTACGGCCCGCACGCTTGCCCTCGTACAGCCGCTCATCCGCACGCGCCACGAGCTCCGACGGCGACCCAGCCTCGCTCGCGACCGCGAGGCCGATCGTAACCGTCACACCGCTGGTGGTGGCCTTGTCCGGCTGCCACGTGCACAGCTTCGGAATCGATGCCTGGATGCGGCGTGCCAGCGCGTAGCCCTGCGTTAGGTCGGTCTCCGGCAGGAGCGCCGCCAGCTCTTCACCACCGTAGCGACACACCACGTCGCTGGCGCGCGCTTCGGCCATCAACGCCACGCCGATGCACTGCAAGATGCGATCGCCTTCGAGATGACCCACGGTGTCGTTGATCTTCTTGAAGCCGTCGACATCGATCATGAGCAGCGCGAGCGCTTTGCCTTCCACCTTCGCCGCCGCCATCAAGCGCGGCAGCGCCTCGTTGAAGTAGCCCCGGTTGTACAGGCCGGTCAGCGCGTCCTTGGTGGCCTGTGAGCGCAACGCTTCGTACTTCTGGCGGTACGTCAGCAGATGGAAAACGTCGCCGATCGCCGTCGAAGCGCCCTGCTGCAGCGGCTCGCGCTCGATCAAGCTCAAGTACAGCGTGAGCGCGGTCGAGTAGATCAGCGCAGCGCCTGCCTTGCCGATCAGGCCGGAGACCAAGATCGAGCGGTACGCCGGCAACTCGACGAACGAGCCGGTCGCGAACCAAACCTGATCGAGCGCCAGCACCAGCGTCATCGACAGCCAGATCGGGATGAAGCGCGAGGCCGGCGTGAGCTGCTTGAACCACTCGTACACGAGCACGATCAAGATCGTGTCGACGAACAGCACCAACGTGCCGACGAGCGCGATCCGCGGGTGTTGCAAGAACAGCGCGGGTGCCAGCTGATACGGGTTGATGACCAGCGGGCTCGCCAGGTGGTACGAGATCAAGATGCCCATCAGGATCACGACCACGTTGGCCGCGAACAGCCCATAGATCAGCCGGCGCGCTTCGTACGCATCCTCTTGGATGTACACGAACAGCACGACGAAGATGTTGGCCGGGAAGAGCACCATCGAGCCCGGGCTCATCGCGATGTCGGGCGTGAAGCCGACGTACAGCGTGCCGGCGAGGAAGCCGGCCAGGTGATAGAGCACGCCGAGCGTCGTGTAGACCGGCGTGAGCCCGAAGATCGGCCGGAGCCTGAGCAGCACGAGCAAGAGCGACGCGACGCAGAGAGCCTCAACCACCATCAGGGCTGCCTGGCCGAGCGCGCCTTCGAAAATCATCGGGCCAGATTGTCGCGTACCTCGGCTCGCCCCGTCGAGGTTTTACCTATGCTTCGGCGCCGAGATCGAGCAGCTGCGCGCAGTACAGCCCGACGCACTCGCCGCGCTGCGAGTCGGCGATCAGGCTCTGCATGGCCCGTACGTATTGCAGCTGTAGGCCGCGCAGGCGCTGCAGATCCGGGCGTGAAATCGCGAACACGCTGTACCCGAAGCTCCCGGGCGCGCCGGCGGCGAGGCGCTCTGCCGCAACCTTCGTCCAAGCTGCCTTAAGGGCGCGGCTGCGCACAACGTCTGCGCTCGTGTCCACGGCGATCACACGGTCGGCGCGCCACTTGCCGCGCTGCCTACGGATTTGCCCGCTGCGCTGGAGCGCCTCGAGGCTCTCGCCGACTTCTTTGACCGAGACGCCGAGACACCGCGCGAGCCATCCGTTGCTCCGCGCCGCGCTCACTTCGCGATAGCCTTCGAGCTCGAGCGCGTGCAGCACCGCGTGCGACCACGGCGAGTCGTACGCGACCGACCGCGCCGCGCACAGCTTGCTCCACTCGTCTTGGCAGCTGGGCAGCAGCGCTGGGTCGGCGATGCACGCCACGAAATCGAGCACACGCCGGCTGGTCGCTTCGATCAGGCACAGCAACTCCGGCAAGCGCGGCTGCGCCGTGCCCTTGAGCCAGCGGCTCACGCTGTAGCGATTGAAGCCGGTGCGCTCCGCGATCACGCCGATCGGCGTCTCGCCGCGCTGCTCGCTCAGGAAGCGCGCGACGCTCGCGGCTGAAAATGGATCGCTCGGATCGAGCCATGCCGGCGCGCGCCGATCGAAGCTCTCATATAGGCCGGCGACGCTCGGCTTCACGCGCCAGCACGCCGTCAGAAAGTCCGCCGCCGTCGGCCAGCATTCGCCTGCGGCCCAGCGCCGGGTGATGTTGCTGCGGTACCCGATTCGCTTGCTAAAGGCCGCATGAGAGCGCCGCCCGCGCACGGCGCACACGAGCTCGGCTGCGACGATTTCCCCCTGTTTCAGGCGCATAAGTGCATGATTAGCACGTCGATGCGCCATATGGACGCTTTCATGTGCTGAATGCGGCTTGCCCGCGAGCGCGCCGCACGCGATATCACTGCCATGCGCACGATGAGACCAACCCTCTTGGCCACGCTGTTCCTTGTGCTTACGGGTTGCAGCCCGCAGGCGACGTCCATGGGAACGCCCGATGAGCCCGACCCGGGCGAAACGGGCGGCGAGCTCCCGGGGTCGGTGTGTCCGTCATGCCGGCCGATGGCGGGCGGGCAGACCAGCGACTTCAGCGGCCTAACCCAGCTGTGCGAGTGGGTCGAGAGCGCGCCGGATAGCGCCGCCGCCGAGCGCTTCGAGCTCGATCAGATCGCCGATCAGCTGAGCGCGAGCCTCGAGCTGCCACTCTTGTGGGGCGCCCCCGCGTTCGACGGCATGCGCCCGCACGCGAGCGCAGCGACCGGCGAAACGGTGGTCACGCTCGCCTTCGAGCTCGAGCCGTTTCGGCATTTCACGAGCGCGCAATGCGACGAACGGGTGATCGCACCGGTGCGGGTCACCTTCGCAACCGCCGATGGCCAGATGCGCGGTGTCATGCAGGGCAAGCTCGAACGCGAGCTCGTCCATCGCCGCTGGGACATCTTCGCCGAAGTCGATCTCAGCGAGGTCGATGGCACGCTCGAGCCGGAAGTCGACACGACGCGCATTCACGAAGGCCTCGCGAACGCGGTGATCCGCGGCAGCGAGCTGGGCATTCGCGGCGTCCTGCGAGCGGGCTTGCTCTACTACCCGGACGAAGAAGCGTACGCGCACCGCAACGACGAGACCGACACGCCTTCGCCGCGCGAGCGCGTCGAGCTCGCGTATGGGTGGTTTCCAGAGGACGGGTGCGGCGATGAAGAGTTCGCCGTGCCGTCCGACGAGCCGAGCAGTTGGCTCGCGCAGCGATCTCCGGCCGAGATCGTCGAGCAAGCCAGCGCGCTGATCGCGGCGCAAGGTGCGTTCGACGCGAAGTGGCGCGATGGCTCGGAGACATCGGTCACGATCGAGCTGACCGCGCCGGGCGAGCGCACCTGCATCAGCAGCGGCGAAGGCGCCGTGTCGCTCGGTCTCCAAAGCTCCGCGCGCATTCAAACCGCGGATGGGCATGTCGATGTCGCGGCGCCGAGCGTCAAGATCCGTACGCTGGTCGGCAGCGAGGTCAGCGTGCATCGCGTCATCTCGTTTGCACGGCTCGAGTCCGGCACGCCGAGCGAGCTGGCCGCGTTCGGCATGCGCGACTTGGACTTGGGCGGCCGCTCGAGCGCGGGCGCGATGGTCGAGGCGTGGCACTACTTCGATGACAGCGGCGATACGTCGGGCGGGCGCATCGATATCTTCGACGCGACGACCTTCGATCATCTGACCTGGCCGGTCGGTGCGGCGCCTTGAGCGCAGCTCAGCCCTTGCCGCTGCGCGCGCGCTGCGGTTTGGGCTTCGGTGCAACGGTGGCCGACGCCAGCTGAGTCATCGCCGTAAGCACGCGCTTGGTGATGCCGGCGACGTCGGCCGCCGCCCCGCCGGGCAGGATGCGCTGCACGTGGAGCATCGCGAGGCCGTGCACGAGCGCCCAAGAACCGAGCGCGGTCAGATCGCGGTCGCGCTGCGTGGCGGTGCTCGCGCGCGCCGGGCTCACCGGAGCGATCGTCTCGAGCAACTGTTGAAAGCAGGCGGCCGCCGCTGCAGCGAGCGCGGGGTTGTTGAGCAGGCCACGCTGGAACATCACCTCGAAGTGCGCCGGGTTGTCGCGCGCGAACTCGACGTACGCGACGCCGATCGCGTTGAGCGCTTCCATCGGCGTCGCATGCTCTCGGTCGCGCGCAGCGCGCTGATACTCGGTCAGCCGCTCGAAGCCCTGCACGCCGAGCGCGACGAGCAGGTCGTTGCGATCCTTGAAATGGTTGGCAGGCGCGCCGTGCGACACGCCCAGCCGGCGGGTGAGATCGCGCATCTTGAGCTCGGCGACCCCGTGCTGCTCGATCACCTCGACCGCGGCTTGCAACAACGCATTGCCCAGGTCGCCATGATGGTATGGCTTGGCACTTTTCGAGATACGAGCGCGCTTACGCGGAGACGACGTGGCCACGAATCCGGCGACTATAGCCGGATCCATAGCCACGTCTATCCGTCGAGCCGTCACGTTAGGGCAGGACGCAGTTGATCTCGGGCCCGATGCTGACGCCGAAGACGTTGCACATCTCGCCGTTCTGGACGTTGTTCGAGTAGGTGAGGCCGACCGAGCCGTCGTTGATGACGTGGCACTCCCACTCGAGCACGTCGCCCGCGAACACGTCGAGCGGGCCGCTGCGCGCGCCGTCCACGCCCGCCATCATCGGCGGGTTCGCGCTGATGCTGTCGAACGCGAACATCGCCGCGTTGTCGTAGTTGTACATCTCGAACAGCTGCTCGCGCATGCCGTTGGCGCGGCGGATCGAGACGGTCTGGCGCTTGCCGTGCGCGTGGTAGTGGCCGGCCAGACCGGTGATGCGGCCGTCGCTACCGATCGGGCACTCGTATTTGTAAACCTCGTCGGTGCCTGGGGCGATCGGCAGGATCGACCAGCTCAAGCCGCCCATGCCGCGTACCTCGAGGCCCTCTTCGGTGACCTGCTCCTTCGGGATGAAGTACAGGTTCAGCCAGAACTCGCGGATCACTTGGCCTTCGGTGATGTTGAAGTAGTGCAGGTCCGCTTCGGCCGAGGTGTGCGCCGCTAGCGCGCGGCCGACGCCTACGTTTTCCGGCGCGACGCGGGTCCGCGGCATGTACGGCTTACCCGCGGCCGGCAAGCTGCCGATGCGATTGGGGCTCGTGCCGGTGCCAGGGTCGATGCAGATCTTGAAGCCGCCGCCGTCCTCGACCTCGACGTTCAGCATGCTGTTGAAGATGTGGTGCGTGCCGGGTCGACCGCTGAGCGTCCAGCCTTGATAGTAGACGTCCTCGGTGTTCGGCGTGTGATAGGTCCAGCACTCGGAGACCTCTTCGCCCGCTTCCAAGCTGAACATCGCGATCTGCGCGGGGTCGTCGTAGTCGTTCGGGCCGATGTGGATCTGAATGCCCTCGCCGGGCGCCGGCGGCGCGATGCACGCCTCGTCGCCGAGAAAGCCGCTGTCGAGTCCCGGGCAACCGCCGCGCACGTCGGGCCACTCGGCCGGCTCATCGTCCGGCGGCATCATCATGTCGTCGGGCGGATCCATCGGATCGTCGATCGGCGCACCACCCGTCCCACCCACCGGCGGATCACCAGGCTCCATCATCCCCGCGACCGGCGCGTCCGTCGCGCCCGCGCCTGCACCCGTCATCGGCGGATCACCGGCGGTACCGCCCGTGCCTGCCGGGTTCTCATTCATCGGCAGCGTGCCGCCGCCTTCGCCTGACTCACTGCCGCAACCCCAGGCAACCAGCACGAGCGCTGCACCCAACAACGCTCGTTTGGCTTCGATTCGCTTGGCCATCTCACCCTCCTCGTCTTTCCATCGCGCACCCACGCCATGTAGACAACGTATATTTACTTTGTCTACATGGCGCTCTGAGCGCGGTCAAGCGCACGACTTGGCTGGTTCAGAGGCAATTCGCGCCAAGCGCGCGGCCTGCCATTTGCTTGACCCTGCGCGGCTCAGCCCGTACACGCGGAGGGATACCGTATGAGCACGACTACGATGTCCGCCTCGGTCGACAGCACGCAGGCAGCCGCCCCGCCCGCACCCCAAAGCAGCCTGCGCCGCACGGTGATGACCGTGCTCAAGCTGGTGGTGTCGTTTGGAGCGCTCGCATACGTGTACAGCACGGTGTTGGGCGCAGACGGCATGGCCGATCTAAAGCGCCAGCTCGGTACGCTGCGCTGGGAGTGGTACGCAGCCGCGCTAGGCATGCAGCTCGCCGCGATCACGTGTGGCCTCGCGCGCTGGAGAGCGCTGCTCGCCGGTCAGGGCATCCGTGCGTCGTGGCAATACCTCGGCTCGGTCTGGATGATCGGGCGTTTCTGGGGCCTCGTGACGCCGGGCGGCTTCGGCCTGGGCGCATGGCGCTTCTACGAGACGGTCAAGAACACCAAGCTGCTCGCGCGCGCGATGGCGGTGGCGGGCGTTGAGAAGGTGCTCGGCCAGCTCGGCTTCGGCGCGGTGGTCGTCGCCGGCTCGGTGTACGGCTTTCAATTCATTGGCGCGAAGGGCGTCGTGCTCGTCAACGCGTTCTTCATCGCGTTGGTTGCCGCGGGGCTCACGCTACTCGCCAAGCCGCAGGCCGTGCGCGCGATCGCCAAGCTTTTGCCTAAGAAAGTCCATGGCGTCGTGGAGACGCTGGTCGACGCCGTATGCGCGTACCACGGCAAGTGGTCGCTGCTCATCGGCTCCGCGCTGCTCTCGATAGGCATCCACGCGTTCAGCAACATGATCTACGTGTTCGCGGCGCGTGCGCTCAACGTAGAGCTCTCGATCGGTACGGTGTTCTTCGGGACGTCGCTTCAGATCCTCGCGACGATGTTCCCCGCCTCGATCAACGGCATCGGCTTGCGCGAGATGGCAGCCGTCGCGCTGTACACCTCGGTCGGCGTCCCGCCACTGCAAGCCGCCTTGATCTCGACGATCGGTTTCACGTGCGATGTCGCGATCTCGATCTTCGGTATGCCGATCTTCCTGCTGCGCAAGACCGACGGTGAGAATCCCTTCACCGTCGATCCTGCGCCGCAAGAGCCGTGCTGATCGCTATTCGATCACGCCGTACAGCGGCGTGACGCTGAAGATCGCCGTCGTACCGCTGACCTCGTTGCCCATGATGAGCAGGGGCTGACCGGTCGGGCTGTCCTCGGCGGAGACGAAGTCGATGCTCTCCGGGCCGAGGTCACCCGCGGTCGAGAGCTCCGCAGGGATGGCACCGTCGAAGTCGACGCTGAAGTCACGGCTGGTCGCAAAGCTCACGAAGCGCGGCGTCTCGGGCAGCGTGATGTCGTAGACCAAGATGCCCGAGGTGCGCTCGAGCGCGATGAACGCGAACGTCGAGCCGCCGATGCTGGCCAGCTCGACTGCTTCAGGCTCGGGGCCTTTGTCGTCGGAGCGCGAGTCACCGCTGCCGTTCGCGGTGTGGGTCGAGTTGAAGTTGGCGCCGAGCCGCTGCGCGAGACGCAGCTCGAATTCGTTGCCGCTGTCGTAGACCAACGCGCCGGTCGACGCGCGCCAGATCGAGAACGAGCGCGCGCCGATCGACTGGATCACGTCGATGTCCTCGTCGCCGTCGGTGTCACCGGTGTACGGGCTGACGTTGAGCCGGCCGAGCGCCGAATTGGCCTGCAGCGCGGCCGCGGTAGCGGCCGGGAACGCCGTCGGGTCGAGCGTGAGCGTCGCGAGCCGCGCGCCATCCACGACGTCGCCCCACTCGCGCACGTCGCCTTCATTGGCGGTGACGAGATAGGTCTCGCCCGCGACTTCGTACGCGGCGATGGCGTCCGGCATGAACATGCCGAACACGGGCCAGCGGTTCAGATTCGCGCCATTGTCGCGATCGCTCGGATCGAATTCGTTGCCGAGCAGGTTGTGGTTCTTGAGGCCGAGCGGCAGCACGTCGACCACGGTGGCGGTCGCGATGTCGACCACGGCCAGCGCGTTGTTCTCTTGCAGCGTGACGTACGCGGTCGAGCTGTCGGCCGAGACGGCGACGTACTCGGGCTCGAGGTCCTCCGAGACGGTCGCGCCGGGGCCGAAGATGCGGACGCCCGCGTCGCGCAGATCCTCGATGTCGGCCTCAAAACCGGCGAAGCCTGCGGACTGCACCGTGATCGCGCCGCCGAACGAGCTCGGCACGGTGATGATCGAGATCGATCCTTCCGGATCGATCAAGTAGTCGTCGTCGGGCTCGCCTTCGTTCGCGACCAGCACGTGATCGCCGTCCGGCGTGAACGTCAGCATGTCGGGCAAAGCGCCGACCACGACGGTGCCGAGCAGGTCGAGCGAGTCGGCATCGTAGAACGCGACCATGCCGGGGTCGGTCTTGGGATCTTCCTCGACCGCGACCGCGAGCACGCCGTCCTTCACCGCGACGCTGTTGGCGGAGCCGAGCGTGAGCAGCGGATCGATGTCCGCGATCTCGATCGTATCGACCAGCACCGGGTCGGTCGGATCGGCGATGTCGATCACATCGACCGATTGATCGAGCGCGTTGACCACGAACACCCGCCCGAGCTCCGGCTCGAACGCGACGATCTCAGCAGCGCCTTCGTCGAACGCGCCGGTCTCGTAGCGACCGAGGAACGACAGCTGCAAACCAGCAGGCCGAAGCGGCGCGTCCTCGCCGTCTTCGCCGTCAACGCCGGCGTCGCCATCGAGGCCATCTTCACCGGGCTCGCCTTGCGGACCGGGCTCACCCATCTCACCCGGCTCGCCTTGCGGACCCGGCTCGCCTTGTGGACCAGGCTCACCCATCTCGCCTTGCTCGCCCATCTCACCGGGCTCGCCTTGCGGACCCGGCTCGCCTTGGTCGCCCTTCTGGCCTTGGTCGCCGGGCTCGCCCGTCTCCCCGGTTTCGCCGTCGCGGCCATCCGCTCCGTCCGAGCAGCCCATAGCTAAAATTGAGCAGATGGTTCCAAGCACGGTCCAACGCCGAATGAATGCAGTACGTCTCACGGTGACCTCCAAGGCTCGAGCTCAACAACTCGCGCACGATCAAGACGTCGCGTGACGGTCGTGTGTACGCGCCGCGAAGCGTACGCAACGTTCGACCGTTAGCGTGGAGGCAAGTTGGCACACGACCCGTGAACGGGCCCACAGCTACGCGCGGCGTCGTGCCACGAAGAGCAGCGCGAGCGCGATCAACGACACGCCGGAGGAGCCCGAGCGACCGGTCGTGCTGCAGCCGCCGTCCGCGCTCGAGCCACTATCGGGCGCCGGACAACTCAACGCTACGGTCACCTCGTCCGACGTCAGCTGCGGATCCTCGCCCGGGATGTGGGCGCTGAGCTCGAAGCGACGCGTGTTGGGTGAGATGCTCGGTCCGAGCTCTTCCTCGGCGTTGCACCTCGCGTACAAAAGCTCGCGCCCACGGCCGGCCATCGCGGTGCCCGGATACGGGTCGACTTGCGCGCCGCCTTGCGGCTCGAACGTCTCGCCGTCCATCACGCTGCGATAGAACAACGCGTCCGCCCACGGATCCGCGCTCGCGCTGAGCTCGAGCACGACGTCGCGCGCGATCACGTCGAGCGTGTGCGTGCACGCGCTGCCGTCGTAGGCCCAGACCTCGGCGTCGCGCTGCGCGGATACGACCTGCTCGCCCAGCTCACTGGGCAGCGGCGCCGCGGCCACCACGTCGAAGCGCGCGACCGACCACTCCACGCCGGTCAGGAATGGATACGTATAGTCCTCGACCGGATCTCCGGACGGCAACTGCGGCGGCTCGCTCGGGCTGAAGTCGCCGTCGCAACCGAGGTCCCACGCGACGTAGCTCGCGCCCTCGACGAACGGCGTCTCGGGGATGACTAAGAAGCCAGCGCGGCCCGCGAGCTCGTCAGAGATCGGCTCGAGCGTGACCTCGATCAGCTCCGGTGTTGCGCCGTCGACGCGCGCTAACCGCAGCTGCCCCGCATCGTCTGCGTCCCAATCGTGCGAAGGCCACCAGTAGATGCCCTGGAGGTTCGCGGGCAGCGAGCCCGAAGCCGGAAAAAAAGTTCCTGGATGGCAAACCCACCCGCCGCAAGCGCGCGCGGTGCTCGGCCCGACGAGCAACCCTGCGAGCAGTGCGAGCACCGCGATTCCAAGTGAGCCGAGCTGAGCCATGAGTCCCCCTATCGAAGCAATGGGGAGGGCTCTGCAACTAGCGTGCGCGGCCGTGCTCGCTGCGCGCAAATCGGTTCGCGGAGTATGGCTATTCGGTATTCCCGCACAACTCAGTCGGGAATTGACACGGAGCCGATAAAGGCCAGGATACCCGCCTGTTCGCCGTATTCGCGGCGCTGGCCGGCCCTGTGGTATGGCCGTCCGCCCACGCCCTCCGAGGAAGAGCTAGAGCCATGTCCGAGCCCACCTGGAAAGATCAACTCAACGGCAAGATTCGCGCTGATTGGGGCGAGGAGATCGATGTCTTCGATCGCCAGATGCAACTGCGTAAGCAGGGCAAGATGGAAGAGAAGCTGTTCGCCGAGACGCGCCTGCGCCGCGGTGCGTACGGCCAGCGCTACGACAACGGTCAGCGGCACGACGGCGTCGACACGCGCAAGCTGCCCTTCCCCAGCGGCGAGCTGACCAAGGGTCACGAGACGATGTGGGACGCGCCGGGCATGCAGCGCATCAAGATCCCGTTCGGAGCGCTCACCGCCGAGCAGATGGAAGTGTTCGCGGCGTGCTCGGAAGAGTACTCGGACGCGATCAGCCACATCACGACGCGCCAGGACATCCAGCTCCACTTCGTGCACATCGAGGACGTGCCGGATCTGATGCGCCGCCTCGCTGCGGTCGGCATCACGACGCGCGAAGCGTGCGGCAACTCGATCCGCAACATCACCGGCTGCCCGCTCTCCGGCGTGTGCAGCGACGAAGGCTTCGACATCAGTCCGTACGCGCAGGCGATGATGATGTTCTTGCTCGGCCACCCGGACGTTCAAGACTTCGGCCGCAAGTTCAAGCCGGCGTTCTCAGGCTGCGAGCAACACTCGTGCGGCCTCACCAACATCCACGACAGCGGCTACATCGCCAAGGTCCAGGATGGTAAGCGCGGCTTCAAGCTCGTGGTCGGCGGCGGCCTCGGCGCGGTGCCGCAAGACGCCAAGGTGCTCTACGATTTCTGCCCGGAGGAAGAGATCCTCCCGGTCACGCAAGCGATCTCGCGCGTGTTCGGCCGGCTCGGCGAGAAGGCCAACCGCGCGCGCGCACGCATCAAGTTCCTGGTCACGAAGCTCGGCGTCGACGAGTTCCGCCGGCTGGTCGAGGAAGAGCGCGCGAAGCTCCGCCCGGATCCGCGTTGGACCGAGTACCTCGAGGCCGCGCGCGCGTTCAAGGAGCAGCCGCTGCGCCCGGGCGCTGCGATCGCCGAGAACGGCGACGCGGCTTACCAAGAGTGGGTCAAGACCAACGTCCGGCCGCAGGCGCAGAAGGGCTACTACGTCGCGACCGTGAAGCTGCGCCTCGGTGACATCACCGCCGATCAAATGCGCGGGCTCGCGGACGTCGTGCGCAAGTTCACGAAGGATACGATCCGCGCGACCGTCGAGCAGAACTTCGTGCTGCGCTGGATCAGCGGCGCGGACCTGCCCGAGGTGCACGCCGCGCTCGTGAAGCTCGGCATCGGCGAAGCCGGCGCCAACACGATCGCTGACATCACGTCGTGCCCCGGCACCGACACCTGCAAGCTCGGCATCTCCGCTTCGCGCGGTCTCGGCGCCGAGATGAGCGAAAGGTTGTTCCAGCTGCGCGACAAGCTCGCGCCGGAAGTGAAGGAGCTGCGGATCAAGGCCAGCGGTTGCTTCAACTCGTGCGGCCAGCACCACATCGCGGACATCGGCTTCCTCGGCGTCGCGCGCAAAGTGGGCCGCCACCGCATGCCGCACTTCCAGCTCGTGATCGGCGGGCAATGGACGAACAACGGTGGCTCTTACGGACTAGCCGTCGGCGCCGTGCCCAGCAAGCGCGTCCCGGACGTAGTCGAGCGCGTGACCAACGCGTACGTGAGGGACCGCCAGCAAGACGAGACCTTCCAGAGCTACATCCAGCGCATCGGCAAGGCCAAGGTCCGCGAGATGTGCAAGGACCTGATGGAGCCGCTGCCGTCGTTCGACGAGCAGCCGGACATGTACAGCGACTGGGGCGACCCGCGCTTGTACACGACGGGCGACATGGGCGTCGGCGAGTGCGCCGGCGAGATCGTGCCGTTCGTGCAGTTCGGCCTCGCAGCGGCCGAGCGCAT
>Ga0193752_1002666_pt1 | contig 13050 bp, 15 predicted proteins | sample H1c1metaG_FD_144924 | JGI IMG/M metagenome (GOLD analysis project Ga0193752, IMG submission 144924) | Soil microbial communities from a riparian zone of the East river system, Colorado, United States - H1c1 | ecosystem: Environmental > Terrestrial > Soil > Riparian zone | place: USA: East River... | reverse complement strand
TTGACTTCGGTCATCTGTGCCGCGGCCAACTTCGGATTTTTCGCGAGTGCGTCATCGATTTTTTTCATGTCGGCTGGACAATGAAACGCCACGGCTGCGCTACTTGCCAGCATGAATACGGCTGCAAAAAGCATTTGCTTGAGCTTCATGGGATTTCCTTTCGGTTTGAGAAGCGATGATTGAACCGCAACAGGCGGCTGCAGGCGCAGTGTAATCCCGCCTCGCCGGCGGCTCAAGCCCCTTGAACGTCCGCTGTCGCCATTGAAGTGTGCAGGTTAAAATCGCGCAAAGTGAGCCATTACGAGATATTTGCCGGTGTTGACTACTGCCCGTCCACAGCGCCCGTTTGATCCTGCCGAGATTACTGCGTTGCTGCGTTTACCGCCGCCACCCGCGGATCCTGCGGATTTGCACGTGGGTGAGATCGCCGAAGGCACCGTATTAAAACATGCGGCAGTGCTGGTGCCGGTGGTCGCGCGTGACGGGCGGCTGAATCTGCTGTTTACCCAGCGCACGCCGCACCTGGCGGCACATGCTGGGCAAATCAGTTTCCCCGGCGGCCGTGTCGAGGCCGCCGACGCCGACCGTGCAGACACTGCGCTGCGCGAAACCGAAGAAGAAATTGGCGTTGCGCGCCGGCACGTGCAGGTATTGGGTGCGCTGCCCGATTACGTGCTGGCCACCGGCTTTCGCATCACGCCCGTCGTGGGCTGGATCGAAGCACCGTTTGAAACGCGGCCCGACCCGTTCGAGGTGGCGGATATCTTCGAGATACCGCTGGAACATTTTCTCGACGCTGCGCGTTATCAACGCCACGAATACCATTTCAACGGACGCCACCGCCATTACGTGGCGATTCCGTACCAAGGCCGCTACATCTGGGGCGCGACCGCGGGCATGCTGCTCAGTCTTGCGCACATGCTTTCGCCGCGCATCGCAAACCCGGCTGCATGAGCAGCGCGCGCGTGCCATCGACGCCGGCAGTGCTCGCGCTGCGTGCCGCGAAAATAGCGTTCACCCCGCATTTTTATACCTACGAGGAAAAGGGCGGCACGGCGGTCTCCTCACGCGAGCTGGGCGTGGACGAACACGCGGTGGTGAAAACGCTGGTGATGGCGGACGACAAAGCCGCGCCGTTAATGGTGCTGCTGCACGGCGACATGAAAGTATCCACCAAGGCGCTGGCGCGCGTGATCGGCGTGAAAACGGTCGTGCCTTGCACACCCGAAGTCGCACAGCGTCACAGCGGTTATCGTGTCGGCGGTACCTCGCCTTTTGGCACGCGCAAAAAAATGCCGGTCTACGTGGAGCGCTCGGTGCTGGAATTGCCCGCGATATACATCAACGGCGGCAGCCGCGGTTTTCTGGTATGCATCGCGCCCGACGCCGTGGTGCGGCTGCTGGGCGCAAAACCGGTGGAGGTGGCGATACCGCTGTAACTGTGCAGCTTGAATTGTGGCACCATGCACGCAGCACGTGGGAGGCAGCAAAGAGACCATGCAAAATAATAATGGCAACGGTGCGGTGACTCGATCCAAGACCGCGCTGATACTCACCGGCGGTGGCGCGCGCGCAGCTTATCAGGTTGGCGTGCTGCGCGCGCTTTCGGAATTATCGCCCAAAGGCGCGCCCACGCCGTTTCCGATTATCTGTGGCACCTCCGCGGGTTCGGTGAATGCCACAGTGCTGGCCGTGGACGCCTCGAATTTCCGCCACGCGGTGCGCCGCCTGATGACCGTGTGGAAAAATTTTCACGTCGGCCATGTTTACCGTTCGGATATCTTTGGCGTTTTCCGTAATAGCGCGAGATGGTTGTTCGCGGGGCTCGCGGGCGGTCGCGGACTCAGCAACAAACCGATTTCCCTGCTGGATAACTCGCCGCTGGCGGGTCTACTGCGCCAATATGTCGATTTCCCGGCGATACAACGCGCGATCGACAGTGGCTATTTGACGGCCTTGAGTATTACCTGTTCCGGCTACACCTCGGGACAGTCGGTGACGTTTTATCAGGGACACCCGGATCTGAAGAACTGGCAGCGTGCCCGCCGCATTGGTATCGCGATGCCCATTGAGATCGATCATCTGCTGGCGTCAAGCGCACTGCCTTTTATTTTTCCGCCGATGCGTATTCGTCGCGAGTACTTTGGTGACGGTTCGATGCGCCAGATTGCGCCGGTGAGCCCGGCGCTGCATCTGGGCGCAGACCGTTTGCTGGTCATTGGCGTGGGTCGCCAACTGCAGCCGAACGCCGAGCGCATCAAGAGCGGCGGGTTTCCCACGCTGGCGAACATTGCCGGCCATGCGCTGAACAGTATTTTTCTGGACGGCCTTGAGGTCGATCTGGAGCGCTTGCAGCGCATCAATCGCACCATTGAACTCATTCCGCAGGAGGTGCGTATCCAGACCAACTATCCGCTGCATCCGGTGGATTTCCGCGTCATTACGCCCAGCGAGGAACTGGAAAAGATCGCGGCCGCGTTCGCACATGAATTGCCGCGCACCATAGGCACGCTGCTGGCGAGCGTGGGCGCCACACGCCGCAGCGGCTCGAATTTGCTGTCCTATTTACTATTCGAAAAATCGTTTTGCCGTGAGTTGATCAAACTCGGTTACAAGGACACCATGGCGCGCAAGGATGATTTGCTGGCGTTCCTGGGTTGGCCGGAGCACGGCACTTGAAGCCGTTTTCCGAAGCCTGCGAACGCAACCGTGACCCGATACTGCAGGTTTTGCGCGAGGATTTTGCACAGGCAAGGCATGCGCTGGAAATCGGCTCCGGCACGGGCCAGCACGCAGTCTATCTCGCCCAACACTTGCCGCACCTCACGTGGCAAACCAGCGATGTCGCGGAACATCATGCCGGCATCGAGGCGTGGATCAAGGAAAGCGGATTGCCCAACGTCAGGTCGCCGTTCGAGCTGGATGTGCCTCAGGCCACCTGGCCGGTTACATCAACCGACGCGATCTTCACTGCCAATACACTGCATATCATGGATTACACCTGCGTCGAGGCGTTTTTCCGGGGCGCAGGCCGGGTGTTAAGTGTCGGTGGCGTGCTGGCGGTGTACGGGCCGTTCAACTACGGCGGTCGTTTTACCTCACCGAGCAATGCGCAGTTTGACGCCGTGTTGCGCGCACGCGATGTCGGCAGTGCGCTGCGTGATTTCGAAGCCGTGGATAAACTGGCGTACGGCATCGGATTGAAACGGGTGCGTGATGTTGCGATGCCCGCGAACAACCGTACGTTGGTATGGCGGCGTGAGTCTGTGCCACCGATGGTGCTATGAGCCGCGCCTTCGTCAAGGAAAGCGACGATGATGCCGATGCCGATGGGTTGCCCGAACGGCCGGTGCCTGCGCATCCGAACTACGTGACGGCGCGCGGACTCGCCCAGTTACAGGCGCGGGTGCGCGATTTGGTGGCTTGCTGCGATGTGCTCAGGCCGCTGGCGGCGGATGATTCGGGCGCCAAGTATAACCTGCGCGCGCTCGAACGCGACCTGCGCTATTTTCGAGCCCGACTCGAACGCGCGGAATTAGTGGCAGCGGCGCCGCAGCACGATACGGTGCACTTCGGCGCACGAGTGATGATTAGCGATGACGACGGGAAGCAGCAACAGGTGCATATCGTAGGTGACGATGAAGCCGACGCCGCCAAGGGCGACATCAGTTGGGCGTCGCCGCTAGCACGCGCTTTGATCGGTGCGCGCGTGGGTGAGGTCGTTACCTGGCGCCGCCCGGCGGGGGCTGCTCAGATTGAAATTCGGGCGGTTCACTATGAGCAAGCGTGAGCGACGCTGGCTGAACTTTCGTTTCGAGCGTGCGTCACACCACGAATCATGAAATTTTTCGTACTCTTTGCGGTACTGTTGATCGAGCAGGTGCGGCCATTGCGCCAAGGCAATGCGGTACACACGGCCTACGGCGAATGGGCGCAATATCTGCAGCAAAAGTTTGACGCCGGTCTGTACCGTCAGGGTGTGGTGGCGTGGGTGCTCGCTGTCGCACCGTTAACGCTGCTGGTGTTTGCGGGTGAATGGCTGCTGTCGCTGGTGAGCGCGCCGCTGGCATGGTTATTCAGTATAGGCGTGCTTTATGTCACGGTGGGCTTTCGCACGTTCAGTAATTTTTTTAATGAAATCAATAGTCTATTAAAATACAATGAAGTGCCCGCCGCACGCGAACAATTGCGCCAGTGGCGCAACGAAGATACCAGCGAGCTGGATTCAAACGCCGTAGCGCGTGTGGCGATTGAGTTGGGCTTTATGGCTTCGCATCGCAACGTGTTTGGCCCCGTCGCATGGTTCGTGGTGTTCGGTGCTGCGGGCGCATTGCTGTATCGGCTGGCGGCGATGCTTGAGGAACAGTGGCTCGCGCGCCGCACGCCGGAATCCGGCGTATCCAGCGAGTTCGCGCGGTTTTCTGCACGCGCATTTGAGATCATCGATTGGGTTCCTGCGCGGTTGACCGCGGCAACCTTTGCCGCCGTGGGTAACTTCCAGGATGCGGTGGATTGCTGGCGCTCGCAGGCCTCGACGTGGGCAGATCAGGCGCAAGGCATTATCCTGGCGAGCGGTGCCGGCGCGCTGGGTGTGAAACTCGGCGGTCCCTTGCAGGAGTACGGCCGCGTGCGTTATCGCCCCGAGCTCGGTGCCGGTGACGCCGCCGATGCCGATTATCTGTCGAGTGCGGTTGGCCTGATCTGGCGCGCGCTGGTAATGTGGATGTTGCTGTTGGCGGTGATCACCGTCGCGCACTCGTTGGGGTGAAACTCAAAAATCTGCACCACGATCTTCACCACAAAGATGCAATGATTTCGCGATGTAGCTAACGGCATATGGGGAGTTTCAGATGAGACGCTATCAGCTCGGCAACCTCGGCAATTTCGACGCACTCAATTTGATTGAAGCGGAGACACCGCGCGCGGGCTCCGGACAAGTGCTGGTACGTATCCACGCTTGTACCCTCAATCATCGCGATCTCAATATCATCTCGGGCGGTTATACCAGCCACGCACTCAAACCGGGCGCGATTCCACTCTCCGACGGGGCGGGTGAGGTCGTTGCAGTGGGGCAAGGCGTCACGCGTTGGAAGGCAGGCGACCGGGTTATGCCGATTTTCGTGCAGCGCTGGCTCGGCGGCGATTTGTTGCCCGAGTACATGTCTTCCGCGCTGGGCGGGCCGAGTGACGGTGTGCTGGCCGAGCAGATCGTGTTGAACGAAGAGGGATTGGTGCGCATTCCATCGCACATGAGCTTTGAGGAGGCAGCCACTTTGCCCTGTGCCGCGGTCACGGCATGGAACGCCGTACTGGTGAAAGGCGCGCTTCAACCCGGTCAGACGTTGGTGACGCTCGGCACCGGCGGCGTATCGCTGTTTGCCGTGCAGTTTGCGTTGATGGCTGGAGCACGCGTTATCGCCACTACCAGCAGCGACGAAAAAACCGCGCGCCTGCATGCGCTGGGGATAGCCGACGTCATTAACTACCGAACGTTAGCGGATTGGGACGCACGGGTGCGCGAACTCACCGGCGGGCGCGGCGCGGACCTGGTGGTGGAGGTCGGCGGTCCGGGATCGCTGGCGAGGTCGATTGCCGCGCTACGCTATTGCGGCCACATCAGCGTGGTCGGCTCGCTTGCAGGAAAAGCGACCATCGATCCCGGACCGCTATTCGCCAAGCGTGCCTCCCTCTGCGGCATTCAGGTCGGCAGCCGCGATATGTTCGAGGCGATGAACCGCGCCATTGAGGTGGCAAAACTCAAGCCTGTGATCGACCGCGTGTTCGACTTCAACGATGCGCGTGCTGCCTACGAGTACCTGGCTACTGGAAAGCACTTCGGTAAGGTGGTGATCCGGGTGTCGTAGTTGTGCGCTGAGTGTATGCATGTTTATCCCGCTTGGTGTAATTGCGGCGATCCCTCAGACATATCTGTGCGTATCGACGGAACGCCATCCTGACTATTCAAAAGAAACGACAAGGTTGAAATTGACCGCATGAAAGTTGGATAAACCATTAAACAGGATGAATACCCATGGCCAAACCCGCCCCACAGAAATCCGCACCTGCTGAACCCTCCAAAGCGGCGGTGTGCTACGAGATCGTCGATCGCATCGCCTACGTCACGATCGATCGCCCCGAGGCACGCAACGCGATCAACCCGGCCGTGCGCAAGGGGCTGATCGAGGCGTTCAGCGATGCATCGGTCAATCCCGATGTGTGGGTCGTAGTGCTCACCGGCAGCGGCGATCGCGCGTTTTGCGCCGGCGGTGATTTGAAAAAGAACAATGAGAATGCGCAACAAGGCAAGCGCCACGTCGTGCCGATGACCGGCACCGACAGGAATGTGTTCGAGACGGTGCTCGAAACCTACAAACCGACCATCGCTGCGCTCAATGGCCACGCATTCGGCGGCGGCCTGGAACTGGCGCTGTCGTGCGATCTGCGCATCGCCGCAGATCACGCCAAACTGTGTTTGCCCGAAGCCAGGCGCGGCATGGGTGCGAACTTCGCGTCGGTATTGCTGCCGCGCATGATTCCGCGCGGCATTGCGATGCAGATGCTGTACACCGCCGAGCCGATTACCGTGCAGGAGGCGCTGCATTGGGGCCTCGTCAATCAAGTGGTTCCGTCGGCGCAACTGGCGCAAACGGTGGAAACGTTCGCGCGCAGCTTGCTGAAGAACGCGCCGCTCACCCTGCAGCGCTACAAGCACATGACCGTCAAAGGCTGGGAACTGCCGGTCGCCTCGGCGCTGCGTCTCGACGCCGGTCCCAACCCTTATCTGAGCGCCGATCGTGCGGAAGGTGTCAAAGCGTTTGTTGAAAAGCGGGAACCCCGATGGCAAGCCAAATAGAGGCTCTGTTCAGCTATCCCGTCTCGCAGTGCCATGTTTTTTTTTGGCGTTTGGCGCGCAGCGGGCGATCGCGAAGTAACCGGCGCGGAAGCCCAAACAATATTCATCCATTCCAACCATGCCATAAGTTGCGGGCATCTTGTCGTTTATGCGTGCCCGTTCTCCCTCGACATCGTTCTACGCGTAGGCTAGTGTCCAACTGTTTTGTTGTGCTAAAAATTTAAGTTTTTCCTGCGACGAGCTGCGAAAATGGTGCGCCGGGTTCATTGTTTGTTCCCCAGCAGAATGACTGCTTAGGCGTGCGCTGACCTGCTGGTGCAGGTCATGGCCGGCAGCCCGGCATTACCTGATAAAACAACTTGTGACTACTATTATTTGAAAGCGCTGGGGAAGGTTGCTTCAAATTGCGTTCCACCTACGAACGTTCGTGGTGTGATCTTCGCGGTTCACTTTCTTGTCTTTAATTTTAATCATACTGCCGCGCTTTGGCACGTAACCCTTCTTCGGCCAGCGTGCGATAAGACGCAAGGCGCGCCGCAGCGATGCGGCCCTCGCTGCAGGCTTGGGCTATGGCGCAGCCCGGTTCAACGCGATGTGTGCAATCGCGAAACCGGCACTGGCCAAGCCGGGTGCGGAACTCGACGAAGGCTTGCGCGGTGTCTTCGAGATTGATGTGATGCAGGCCGAATACCTGCAAACCCGGTGAATCGATGAGATGGCTGCTGGCATTGATATGCAGCAGACGCGCGCCGGTGGTGGTGTGTTTGCCGGAGTCGAGCGCGAGTGAGGTTTCCGCTACACGCAACAGCGCGCCCGGTATCAGCCGGTTGATCAGGGTGGATTTACCCATGCCCGATTGACCGACCAGCACACTGGTTTGATTTTCCAGCAACGGTGTCAGGGGTGTGACATCCTGCTTGGCGCAAATGCGAATTACCCGGTAGCCGAGGGTGCGGTAGATGGCGAGCGCGTCCCATGCCGCGGCGCTTTGCGGCAGATCGTCTTTGTTGAGCACGATCAGCGGTGCGATGCCGCCGTGTTCACAGGCGGCGAGGCAGCGGTTGATGAGGTCGTCATAAAAACTCGGCACGGCAGCGATCACGATTATCACTTGCGTGACGTTGGCGGCGATGAGTTTTTGTTTGTGCGCGTCGGAGCGGTAGAGCAGCGTGCTGCGCGGCAGGATGGATTCGATGACGCCGCTGTTGTCGCCGCTGTGCTGGAAGGTTACCCGGTCACCGCAGGCGATATCGCTGCGCTTGCCGCGCGTGGCGCATTCCACGTGCGTGCCGTCGGCAAGTTCGATGCGGTAACTGCGGCCAAAGGCCGCGACAACCTGGCCGGTGTGCAGCGTGGGTTGTGCGCGTGACTTTGCTTCAGTCACCGCGGCTCGTCATAAATCAAACAGCGCATCCAGTTTTGCAGCACAAATAAAATCGTTCTCCGACAGCCCGTTGATAGCATGTGTGACGTACGACACGCGGCACTGGTTATAACCCACGGCGATGTCGGGATGGTGATCTTCGCGATGCGATATCCACGCCGTCGCGTTGACGAATGCCATGGTCTGGTAGTAATTCTTGAACGCATAGGTTTTGGCGATGACGCCGTTGGCGTGTTCCCAGCCCTGCAATTGCTTGAGCAGCCGGGCAACCTCGTCGGTCTTGAGCGGCGATGTGCCGCCTTCACAGGGTTTGCATTTGCTTTTGGCGAGATCGATAGTGGTCATAGTGATTTATAAAATACTGTTTAAAAACAAATACTTACGAATAATTCATGTTTGTGCCTGCAAACGCCCGATACGTGCCAGCGCCGGCGGGTGCGAATCATAAAACATCGAATGCAACGGGTCGGGTGTGAGCGTCGACGCATTGTCTTTGTAGAGTTTGACCAGGGCCGAAATAAGATCGCCGGCCGATGCATTTTGCGCGGCGTACTGATCGGCCTCGAACTCGTGCTTGCGCGAGTACATCGCCAGCACCGGTTGCAGCAGAAACGTAAAGTTGGGAATTACCAGAAAAAACAGTATCAGCGCCATTGCGGGCGAAGCTGTGGCGACATTGAGACCCTGATAAAACCACGGTTGCTGCATCAGATAGCCGAGCAGCCACAGAAAAAAGAAACTGGCGGCAAAGGTCCACACAATGCGTTTGATGACATGGCGGCGCTTGAAGTGGCCCAACTCATGCGCCAGTACGGCTTCGACTTCGGCAGGATTGAGGCGCTCGATCAGCGTATCGAAAAACACGATGCGCTTGGATTTGCCAAAGCCGGTGAAATAGGCGTTGCCGTGGCTACTGCGCAGCGAGCCGTCCATCACCACCAGACCTTTGACCTTAAAGCCGCAGCGTGTCAGCAACGCCTCGATGCGTTCCTTGAGCGCTGCGTTGTCCATCGGCGTGAATTTATTGAACAGCGGCGCTATCCACGTCGGGTAAATCGCCAGCAGCAGGATGTTAAATCCCATCCACACCAGCCACGCATACAGCCACCAGTAAGCCCCGGATTTTTCCATCAGCCACAACACCACCGCGGCCAGCGGCAGGCCGAGCGCCGCCGCAAGCAGCAAGCCTTTGAAAAAATCCTTCCAAAATAAGGCCGGCGTCATTTTGTTAAAACCGAAGCGCGCTTCCACGCGAAACGTGCTGTAAAGGCTGATCGGCAATTCAACCAACGTCATCACCAGCCCCACCAACACGATTAGCACCAGCCCGCGTGGAATGCCTGCCGGCAACGCTGATGCGGCCACGTCGCGCAACCACTGCAGTCCGCCGCCAAACGTCAGTGCAAGCAGCACTACTACCTCCAGCGCAAGGGATATCAGGCCCAGCCTGGTTTTGGCGCGGGTATAGTCCGCCGCGCGCTGGTGCGACTCCAGACTGATTTGCCCGGTGAATTCCGCCGGCACGGCAGCACGTTTTGCACCGACGTGCGCGAGATGCCGTGCGCCGAGCCACCACTTGATAGCGGCAGTGCAAGCGACGGCTGCAAAAAACAGCATTCCAAATGCGTTCATGGGGTAACTATGACAGAATAGACGCAGAAAAATTTCATTTGAAAACTCATCCGTAGATTATGGCACAAGACCCCAACAACCTCATCTGGATCGACATGGAAATGAGCGGCCTCAACCCGGAAACGGACCGGATACTCGAGGTCGCTATTGTTATTACCACTTCACAGCTGGATGTGGTGGCCGAGGCGCCGGTATTGGTAGTGCATCAACCGGATGCCGTGCTCGACGTGATGGACGACTGGAACAAGGGTACGCACGGCAAAAGCGGGCTGATCGACCGCGTAAAATCTTCGACATTGTCGGAAGGCGAGGTCGAGGCGCAGATGCTGGCGTTCGTGGCGGCGCATGTGCCACAGCGCTTGTCGCCGATCTGCGGCAATTCGGTGCATCAGGACCGGCGATTTCTGGTACGCTACATGCCTAAGTTCGAAGATTATTTTTTATACCGTAATCTGGATGTAAGTACGCTGAAGGAACTGGCGCGGCGCTGGAAGCCTGAAGTCATGGCCGGCTTGACCAAGCACGGCAAACATGAAGCGCTCGCCGATATTCATGAATCCATCGCCGAGCTGCGTTACTACCGCGAGCACATCCTGAAAATCTGATGCGTGCCGGTGCGCGTCCCATGCGCTATCTGCGCGGCAGCGCCCACATGATTGCGGTGGGCTGGCTGCTGCTGCTGGGCGCGATGTTCTGGTTTTTCTCTGACTTGAATGAGCGCGAGACAAATCCGAATCGTAATATCGTGGCGGCAGCATCCGCGGAGATGGTGCTGCAGCGCAGCCGCAACGGCCACTACTATGCGGATGGCGAAATCAACGGACAGCCGGTGAAATTTCTATTGGATACCGGCGCCACGCAAATTGCATTGTCGCCCAAGCTGGCCAGTGCGCTCGGACTGTCGCTGGGACGGCCCGTGACGCTGCAGACTGCGGCGGGACTTGCGACGGGTTATCCCGCGCGGCTCGCACGCGTGCGTCTGGGCTCGATCGAAATGCAGAACCTCGGCGCCGTGGTATCGGAGGGCATGTCCGATGAATCCGTTCTTCTCGGTATGAACTTTCTCAAGCATCTGGAAATCACGCAGCGCGGGGATCAACTGACACTGCGGCCGCCCGGCGACGCGGCCCAGTTGCGATGAGGTAAGGTCGCCACTCAGCGGCGGTGCGCCTTACAGTAGTTGACCAACCCGTTGGTCGAGGCATCGAACGCAGTCACCGTTTGCGCGCCGGCAAGTTCGGGCAATAGGCGGTCGGCCACTTGTTTGCCCAGCGCCACGCCCCATTGGTCGAAGGCATTGATGTTCCAGATCACGCTTTGCACAAACACCTTGTGTTCGTAGAGCGCCAGCAACATGCCGATGCGCCGTGCGTCGAATTCATCCACCAGGATCGACGTGCTGGGCCGATTGCCGGGTATGGCGGCATGCGCCGCCGCAGGTTTGCCGTTCATCAGCGCTTCGCCTTGTGCGAAAAAGTTGGCGAGCAGCAAAGGATGTTGTTCATTGTATATGGCAGAACTGCGGCAGGCGGCGATCAGATCGGCAGGTATCAGTAGTGTGCCCTGATGCAGCAGCTGAAAAAACGAATGCTGGCTGTCGGTGCCCGGTTCGCCCCAGATGATATTGCCGGTGGCGTAATCGGCCATGTCGCCCTCGCGTGTCACCTGCTTGCCGAGACTTTCCATTTCCAGTTGTTGCAGATACGCGGGCAGACGCGCGAGCGCATGTGCGTAGGGTAAAACCGCGCGGGTGGATGTGCCGAAGAAGTTGATGTACCAAATGTCGAGCAAGCCCAGTATCACGGGCAGATTACGCTCCAGCGGCGTCTTGCGAAAATGCATATCCATTTGCCGTGCGCCGTCGCGCAGGGCATTGAATAGGTCCATGCCGGCGTAAAGCGCGACCGGCAACCCTACCGCCGACCACAGCGAGTAGCGGCCGCCCACCCAGTCCCACATTTCAAATACGTTCTCGGGTGAAATGCCGAAGCGCGCCACTTTGTCGACATTCGAGGTCACTGCCGCAAAATGTTTTGCGACGGCGCTCTCGCTTCCCAGTTGAGCGATCAGCCAGCACCGTGCGGATTCCGCATTCGCCATCGTTTCCTGCGTACCGAAGGTCTTGGAAATCACCACAAACAGCGTCGTCGCGGCATCGAGTCCGGCGAGTACTGCAGACAGATTTTCACCGTCGACGTTGGATACGAAATGTGCGCGTATGCCGCCTGTCGCATACGGACGCAGCGCTTGACAAGCAAACTGCGGCCCCAGATAAGAGCCGCCGATGCCGATACTCACCACATCGGTGATGCGCTTTCCGGTGAAGCCGGTGTGGGTGCCGCTGCGCACGGCGGCGGTAAATGTTTCTATCCGGGATAGCACGCGGCTTACATCGTTTGAAACATCGCGTCCCTCGCACATGACCGGGCCGTTCGCGCGCAGCGCGATGTGCAGCGCCGCACGCTGCTCGGTATTGTTGATGGGTTCGCCATTGAACATGCGCTCGATCCAAGCCGGCAAATTACGCGCGCGCGCCAGTGCGATGAGCAGCGGCAAGGTTTCGCGGGTCAGGAAATGCCGAGAGCAATCGACCAGCATGCCGTCCAGTTCGACCGAGAACTGCCTAAACCGGTCAGGGTCCGCGGCAAATAGTTCGTTCAGCCGCACGCCGGCAACAGCGCGCTGGTGCGCTTGCAGGGCTTGCCATTCGGGACTGCTAACGAGGACGGAGGGCATGAGATGTTTGGTATATCGTGCGTGGCCGGGATATTCTACAGGTTCTACTTTTGCGGATTCAGATGGAGTGCGATTTGACTGAAATCTTTGATGCTTTTCGCAAAGCTATACGGGATATTTTCCGCCCGCAGGTGCTGCTAATGGTGGCGGTGCCGATTTTATGTGCGACGGCGCTGTGGCTAGGCATCGGCTGGTTTTTCTGGGAGCAACTGACCCAGTGGGTCAACGGCATATTATTCGCTTCCCGGGTCGGGCAATGGATCGCAGGCTGGGCGGAAGGTGTGCTGCGATTTTTCGCAACGGTGATTGCACTGGCACTGCTCGCGCCGGGCATTCTCATCACCGCGATGGTGATTACCGAGTTCTTTACCATGCCGGGCTTGGTGAACTTCGTCGCGCAGCGCTACTATCCCGAACTCGCGCGCAATCATGGCGGCACCGTTAG
>Ga0193752_1002665_pt1 | contig 13051 bp, 12 predicted proteins | sample H1c1metaG_FD_144924 | JGI IMG/M metagenome (GOLD analysis project Ga0193752, IMG submission 144924) | Soil microbial communities from a riparian zone of the East river system, Colorado, United States - H1c1 | ecosystem: Environmental > Terrestrial > Soil > Riparian zone | place: USA: East River... | reverse complement strand
CGCATCGCGAGGGTCGCGACGTCTGTGTAGCGCCAGATCGGTTCCCGCCCTGTCGTGATCACAGCCGCCGAAATCAATTCGTGCGGCCGGCCGCGCAGAGCCCGCAAGGCTGCGTCGGCCTCGGTTGCGTCCATCGCCTTGGTGAACAGCCTCCCCTCGCACACCAGCACCTGATCGCAGCCAAGGACAAGCGCCTGTGGATGGCGTGCGCTAACCTCGAGCGCCTTGCGCTCAGCCAGGCGCTCGGCCACCGCGCGACCATTGCGGGCCATCACGGGCGGCATCCGCGCTCGCAACTCATCTTCGTCGATGTCCGGCACAATTGTCGTAAAGTCGATTCCGGCCGCGGCGAGCATTGTCCGCCGGCTGCTACTGCCCGAGGCGAGAATAAGTTGGGGACGGGTCATGGCTTGCCTTGACGCTCGGCCAAAAGATTCAGAACGGCCGCTGCGGTCTCCTCGATCGACCGCCGGGTGACATCGATCGACGGCCACTCGTTGTTCTCGAACAACCTGCGCGCCGCCGCGACCTCCGCCCGAACCGACTCCTCATCGACATAGGCAGAGCCCTTGGTCTCACCCATTGTGACCAGACGATTGCGGCGGATCTGGAGCAGCCGTTCCGGAGAAAGCCAAAGCCCGACGACCAACGGCTTGGTCAACGAAAACAATTGCGGCGGCAGGTCGACCCCGGGAACGACCGGAATATTGGCCGCCTTCACGCCGCGGATCGCAAGATAGATGCAAGTCGGCGTCTTGGAGCTGCGGCTTACGCCGACCAGGACCACGTCGGCCTGCGCCATATTCAGCACATTCTGACCGTCATCGTGCTGGATCACGAAGTTGAGGGCTTCAACACGCTCCAGGTAGCGGGAGTCCATGTCGTGCTGGCCGCCTGGCCGATGGCTTTCCGTTGCGCCCAGATGTTTGCCCAGCACTTCGACGGCACGATCCAGAATAGACACGCAGGGAACATTCAGCGACTTGCACTCGACTTCGAGGATGTTGCGCAGACTGGGATTGACCAGCGTGAAGAACACGACGCCCGGATCCGCGGCGATATGTTCAACCGCACGGTAAAGTTGGCGCTCTGTTCGCACCAGCGAATAAATGTGCTCGCGCGCGCTGATGCCATCGAATTGCGCTGCGACGGCTTTCGCAACCGTGTTGAGGGTCTCGCCTGTCGCGTCCGAAATCAGATGCAGATGGTATTCGCCTGTCATGTACAAATCCCGATTCCATGCACAGTGTGTAGCCTGCGAATGTGAGAACGCGAAAAGGTTGCACGAGCAGCAGCCTTATCCCCAGGCTTCCTGACCCCCGGCTCCCTTGCGCAAACCGCGGTACGAAGCGTATTTGAACGGCCTTCCACGAAGTTCTCCACAAAACGACGCCACAACACCATCATCATCATGAGACTCTCTTAGATTGATATGACCATGGATAACGAGCGCAGTGCGTCAAAACTGGTGACCGTTCTGAAGCGAAAGGCCGTCCGCCCTGCGCCGGTTTGGTTGATGCGGCAAGCAGGCCGTTACCTGCCCGAGTATAAAGCGGTTCGTGGCAAGGCAGGATCGTTCTGGACCATGTGCATGTCGCCCGATTTGGCTGTCGAGGTGACCCTCCAGCCGATCAGGCGTTTCGATCTTGATGCGGCGATCCTGTTTTCCGACATCCTTGTCGTGCCTCATGCCTTGGGGCAGGCCGTCAGCTTCGAAGATGGGAAAGGGCCGATCCTGGGAGCGTTCCCGGGACGCCAGACGCTCATCAGGGATGAGGGGGTTTGGGAGCAAAAACTGTCTCCCGTATACCAGGCGATGGCGCGCACGCGAGAAGAGCTTGCCAAAGACAAACCGTTGATCGGATTTGCGGGAGCACCCTGGACGCTTGCAGCCTACATGCTTGAGGGTCAAAGCTCGAGCGATCAGCGCGCGGCCAAACTTGCGGGTTATCGTGAACCCGAGGAGTTCGCCGAGCTGCTCGATCGGCTTGCCGACACTGTGACATGGCATCTGGTGCGGCAGCTTCAATCGGGCGCTGACGTCGTTCAGATCTTCGACAGTTGGGCGGCGGGATTGCCCCACCAGCAATTTCTCGACTGGGTCGTTCGACCGAACAAGCGGGTGGTGGATGGCGTGCGCAAGGTGTTTCCGAATGCGCCGATCATCGGGTTTCCGCGCGCGACGACGCAATTGGGCTATGAAGCCTATGCGGCCGCCACGGGCGTCAACGGGTTGAGCGTTGACACATCCGCATCGATGCGCTGGGCGGCATCGGCTCTCGGCGGCAAAGTTGCCCTTCAAGGGAATCTCGATCCGATTGCGCTTATAGCGGGCGGCAAGGCCTTGGATGCCGCGATCGATCGCGTTCTCGAGGATACGGCGGATGTGCCGCTGATCTTCAATCTCGGCCACGGAGTATTGCCTGAGACCCCACCGGACCACGTGGCGAGGGTAGTGGCGCGCGTCAGGGGCGCCGGGTGAAACTCGCGGTCGTGCTGTTCAATCTGGGCGGCCCGGATTCACTGGATACGGTCGAGCCGTTTCTCCGCAATCTGTTCAGCGATCCTGCGATCATCAGCCTTCCCATCCTGATTCGGTATCCGTTGGCGAGGTTTATCGCGGCGAGACGCGCGCCGGTGGCGCGCGAGATCTATGCCCATATGGGCGGCCGATCGCCAATTCTCCAAGAAACCGAGGAGCAGGCCCGGGCACTGGAGGCCGCGTTGCAGCGCAACGGCCACGATGCGAAATGTGTGATCGCCATGCGCTATTGGCGCCCTTTCGCCGCCGAAGCCATCGCGGCGGTGAAGGCGTTTTCGCCTGACCGAATCGTGCTGTTGCCGCTTTATCCTCAATACTCCACAACCACGACCGGCTCGTCGCTGGCGGAGTGGCGCAAGCTGGCGCGACGGGTTGGCCCCCCACAACACGAAGTCTGCTGCTATCCGTTTGAGGATAGCTTTGTTGCCGGCGTGAGCGATCTGCTCGCGAACGCGTTCAGGGCGGTGAAACCGGAGCTGTGCTATCGTGTGCTGTTCTCGGCCCATGGGCTTCCGAAGCGCGTGATCGAGCGCGGCGATCCCTACCAGTGGCAGGTGGAACGCACGGTCCGGGCCGTGATCGAACGCTGGCAGGGCGCGCCGTTCGAGCACACGATCTGCTATCAGAGCCGCGTCGGACCGCTGGAATGGATCGGCCCCGCGACGGATCACGAGATCCGCCGGGCGGGCGCGGAGCGAAAGGCCTTGATTGTCGTGCCGGTGGCTTTCGTGTCCGAACACTCAGAAACGCTGGTGGAACTCGACATCGAGTACGGCAAATTGGCGCGCGAGTCGGGTGTGCCGGACTATATTCGTGTTCCCACCGTCCGGTCGCATCCGATGTTCATCGAAGGCCTTGCCCGCCTGGTTGGCGTCGCCCTGAATTCGCCCCGGCCCGTCAATTGTACAGGCGGGCGGATTTGCCCGGCCGGCCGGATTTGCGGATACGAAAAGGCGTCATCGCATGCTTGAGGTGCTCAACCCGTTCTACTTGTGGATCAAGGCCTTCCACGTCATTGCCGTTATCGCGTGGATGGCCGGCCTGCTCTATCTGCCGAGGCTCTACGTCTATCATGCCGACGTGGCGGCGCTCTCGCCCGAGTCGGCCAAGTTCAAGGTGATGGAACGGCGCCTCCTCAAAGGAATCATGAATCCGGCGATGATTGCGACATGGGTGCTCGGGCTAACGCTGGCCTTGACGCCCGCAAGCGGCGGTTTCGGCCAGGGCTGGCTCCACGCAAAATTGGGACTGGTTATCGGATTGAGCGCACTGCACGGTTTTTTCAGCCGCTGCCAGTGGGACTTTGCCAATGACGCAAACCGCTATTCGCAATGGTTTTATCGCATTTACAACGAAGTTCCGGCCGTTCTTATGGTCTTCATCGTCATCCTGGTCGTCGTCAAACCTTTCTGAACCCTGTCGTCACAGGGGGATTGCAAGCGCATCGATTCCCGCTACAATTCGGATGTTCTTCACAACCACGCGCTTCAGGGTCCGCGTTTGCGGGTTCCGCCGCTTGAAGGCGGCATAGCGCGGACCTCTCGCCCGAACCCAAGCGGCCAGAACCAGACGCCGGGCCATTGGGTCATCCGTCTTCACCCGCAGTGCCCCCCGAACGTCCAACCCTCCCAAGGTGTGTCCCATGACAGTCCAAGCCGGCCTCCAGGCCATGAAACTCCAAGAGTTGAAGGCCAAGAAGCCGAACGAGCTCCTCGAATTCGCGGAAGATCTCGAGGTCGAAAATGCGTCGTCCATGCGCAAGCAGGACATGATGTTTGCCATCCTCAAAGAGCTCGCCGAGCGCAACGTCGAAATCACCGGCGACGGCGTGCTGGAAATCCTTCAGGACGGCTTCGGCTTCCTGCGCAGCCCGGAATCGAATTATCTTGCCGGTCCTGACGACATCTACGTATCCCCGTCGCAAATCCGGCGTTTCGGTTTGCGGACAGGCGACACGGTCGAAGGTCCGATTCGCAGTCCGAAAGACGGCGAGCGCTATTTCGCGCTGCTGAAAGTGTCGACCATCAATTTCGAGGATCCCGATGCCGGCAAGCACAAGGTTCATTTCGATAACCTGACGCCGCTCTATCCGACCAAACGATTCGTCCTTGAGCTCGACGATCCGACGGTCAAGGACAAGACCGGACGCGTCATCGATATTGTCGCGCCGCTCGGCATGGGCCAGCGCGCGCTGATCACCGCGCAGCCGCGCACCGGCAAGACGGTCATCCTTCAAAACATCGCCAAGGCGCTCGCCGCCAACCACCCGGATTGCTACCTGATCGTGCTTTTGATCGACGAGCGGCCGGAAGAAGTCACCGACATGCAGCGTTCGGTGAAGGGCGAGGTAATCTCCTCCACCTTCGACGAACCAGCGTCGCGGCACGTTCAGGTGGCCGAAATGGTGATCGAGAAGGCGAAACGCCTGGTCGAACACAAGCGCGATGTCGTGATCCTGCTTGACTCGATCACACGTCTGGGCCGCGCCTACAACACGGTCGTACCCTCATCCGGCAAAGTGCTGACCGGCGGTGTCGACGCCAATGCGCTGCAGCGGCCGAAGCGCTTCTTCGGCGCCGCGCGCAACATCGAGGAAGGCGGCTCGCTCACGATCATCGCGACCGCGCTGATCGACACGGGCTCGCGCATGGACGAAGTGATTTTCGAAGAATTCAAAGGTACCGGCAACTCGGAAATCATCCTGGACCGGAAAGTGGCCGACAAGCGCGTGTTCCCCGCAATCGACATCCTGCGCTCGGGCACCCGCAAGGACGAGCTCCTGGTCGACAAGGGGACCCTCGCGAAGATGTACGTGTTGCGCCGCATCCTGGCGCCGATGGGCACGATCGACGCGATTGAGTTCCTGCTCGACAAGCTGCGTCAGACCAAGACCAATGACGACTTCTTCGACAGCATGAACACGTAAGGGAATTACGCGAGCTTAAGCCCGCAGTGCTTGGCAAAGTGCCGGAGATCCTCGTCGCGAGCGATTAGTAGCACGTCGTGATCAATGCAGGATTGGGCGATAAGTGCGTCGGGTAAACGAGCTCGCAGTCCCTTTGCGATCAAGCGAGAACGCGTCTCAGACGCTCGCAACCAATATTCCGGTCTAACAGCCAGAAGCCGCCATTCGGCCACGATGGGGGCCAGTTTCGCACGGCTGGATGGTTCGCTAAGAAGCTCCGTCAGAACCACGGGTGGGAGACATAGTGCGCCCTGGGAGAGAGCGTCTTCGATGAGTTCGACGTCGGAACCCCTCGTTCCCTCAAAATAAGCGACGAGACTGCTCGTATCAGCCGCGATCACAGTTCAGTCTTCGTCTTGACGCAGCTTCATGAGATCCACCCCGAATTTGATCTTTCCACGCCACTTTCGCGCACGATTCTGGACCTCACGCTGACGCAGCAATTCCAATGCTTCCCTAATAGTTTCGGTGACGCCCTCCCCGGTGAATGCCTGGGCAGATGCCAACAAATCTTCCGGCACTTCAACGGTGATCTTTCGCATTTCGCCCATACAGGAACCATACCAGCATTTATGCTGGTAATCAAGCTGGCGAGGATACTGGGTCAGCGCGCCTGTCCGGCGTCGGCACGGCCGGTGAGCGCGATGCGCCAGCCGGCGACGACGAACAAGCCGGCCATTGCGGCGCCGATCACGAGGTCGGGAACGTTCGAGCCGAAGGCGGCCACCATGAACGCCGCAGCGATGACGGCGATGTTGCCGACGGCGTCGGGCCGCGTAAACCGCCACAACGAGAGCGCCGAATTCAACTGGCCGCGCGAGTGCAGCATGATCGCGCAAACGGCGAGATGGGCGAACAGGGCGACCACACCCATGACGATCATCGCTTCGTAATTGGGGAAGCTCCCGAGCAGCATGCGGCGGATGGCGATCACGCAGACGAGGCCCCCCAACAGCATCATGACGATGCCCTGAAGCTGCACGGTCCAGCGCGGCCTTGCGAATCCTGTCGATGTCCTCAGCGCAAAGCCGGCGCTGACCGAGTGCTGGACGAACGTGAGCGCGTCCGCGGCAAGCGCGGTCGAGGCGGCGGGCACTGCCACCATGCTCACGATGAAGCCCATCATCCCCGTGATCAGGGCAATGATGGCCAGCGCGACGCGTTCATGTTCTTGCAAAGCAAGCGGCCCTTTCGGAGCTCACGGCAAAAATGCAGGCAAGGTCGCGTCTGCACAAGCCCGGATCACGGGATGAGAACAGTCGCGCCCGTGGTTGCGCGAGAATGCAACGCTTCGTGACTGGCGCGGGTATCCGCGAGTTTGAAGCGCTGATTGACCGCAACCTTCACGGCCCCAGAAGCGATGACGCCGAACAGATCGTCGGATGTCTCCTTCAACTCTTCGGCATCGCGCATATAGCTCGCCAGTGTCGGGCGTGTCAGGTAGAGCGATCCCTTCCCGCTCAGGATCAGCGGATCGAACGGCGGCGCGGCGCCCGACGAATTGCCGAAATAGACCAGCATTCCCCGGACCTGAAGACAATCGAGTGAGCTCATAAACGTGTCTTTGCCGATCGAATCGTACACCACCGGGACGCCCGCGCCGCCCGTCAGTTCGCGCACGCGCTTGACCCAATCGTCGGTGCGCAGATTGAGCACGACATCGCAGCCATTCGCCTTGGCAAGCTCGACCTTGTCGTCGGAGCCGACGGTTCCGATGACGCGCACGCCCAGATGCTTCGCCCATTGCGCCGCGATGAGACCGACGCCGCCAGCGGCCGAGTGCAGCAGAATTGTCTGGCCGCTTTTCACCGGATAGGTTGCCTTGAGCAGATAGCGCGCCGTCAGTCCCTTGAGCAGCGCCGCCGCGGCGATCTCGTCGGAAACGCCAGACGGCAGCTTGACCGCGTTCCATGCCGGCACATTCGCCGCTTCGGCATAGGCGCCGCGCACCATGCAATAAGCGACGCGATCGCCAACCTTCAGCGTACGGACGTTCGCGCCGACCGCCTCAACGATCCCTGCCGCCTCCGAGCCCAGCGTGGCCGGGAGCGGCATATTGTAGAGACCTGAACGGTGATAGGTGTCGACGAAGTTGACGCCGATCACCGTATGCCGGATGCGGACCTGGTCGGGCCCTGGAGGCGGCAGCTCGATGTCGTCGACCTGCAGGACCTCGGGCCCGCCCGTCTTGTGGATGCGGACGGCCTTCATCGGCTCAGCCGAGATGCTGGCGGAAGAAATTGTCCGTACGCGTGTTGGCCAGATCGGCGTTCGCCTTGTCGTAGTGCTGGCCGCCCTCGCGCGCAAAAGCGTGATCCATCTCCGGATAGAGGTGGATGGTCACGAGCGGATTGCCCTTGAGCCCATCCAGGATCGCTGCCCGCGCTTCCGGGGGCTGATAGGCGTCCTTGCCGGCGATGTGCAGCATGAGGGGCTTCTTGATCTTGCCGGCTTCGCCCAAACGCTTTTCCAGCATGACGCCGTAATATCCGACATTGGCGTCGGCATCGGTCCGCGTCCCCGCGAGGAAGGCAAGCTGTCCACCGAGGCAGTAGCCCACGGTGCCGACCTTGCCCGTGCAGCCTGGAACCTTGCGCAACTGAGCGATCGAGGTTTGGATGTCGATGACGCCGTTATCGGCATCGAAGCGCTGCATATAGCCGAACGCCTTGCCCCAATCTTCCTGGGTCTTGTCGGTGAGCTGCACGCCCGGCTCGAGGCGCCAGAACAGATCGGGAGCGAGCGCAAACCGGCCGCGCGCGGCATGCGCATCGCAGATCGCGCGCACGACGTCATTCACGCCGAAAATCTCCTGGATCACGATGACGCCAGGGCCCTGACCCGAGGCCGGGCTGGCGAGATATGCGCCAAAGGTCCCGTCGCTGCCTTTCAGTGTAATGTCTTTACCGCTCATGGCCGTCCTCTCCCTTGTGTTGCTGCAGTATGTCTCTTGTGTATTTAGCTTAGCGCCTGAATTGGCCCTTCACCATCCTCGCCTCATGCGGTTCCCGACATCCGCGAGAACGGCGAGTTGTCCGGCAATTTGAGAACTTGGGACAGCACCGCTGCGCTGGTCACGGGTGGAGAGCACATGTCGCCGCCGCAGACATAGACGGTGGGTAAGTCGTTCTGCATGATCTTGCCTTCCGCGGGATGGCCGGGCGGTAGCATCTCGCCCGGCGGCACCACCATCAGCAGCCGGTTGGGAAGGCTGCGCCCGAGCGTCGCCTTGATCAGATCCTGCGTGCGGGCGTCGCTGGGGGGGCCCATGACGACGATCTGCGTGCACGTGCTGCAGAATTCGAAATTGTTCAGATAGGTCGCCATCTGCAGATAGTTGGAACCGACATCGCCGGCGAAGGCCTGGATCAGCGTGTTCGCGCGCTCGCCGTAATAGGCATCGCCGGTGGCATAGAAAATCCGGCCAAGGACGCCGATCATGACGCCGTTGGATGATGGCGTCTGCGAGTCGAACGCGGTGCGCGTCCGTACCTGGTCCGGAAGGTCGGCGTTCTTCGAGAACACGTATCCGCCCTGGACGATGTCCCAGAATTGCTCGTCGAGCACCTTCGTCCACGCGATGGCGCGATCGAGGTAGTCCCGCTCGCCGGTGGCTTCCCACAGAGTCAGCGCGGCCCGCGCCATGTTCGCGTAGCCGTCGGCATAGGCGGGATATTGCCGCTGTCCGTCGCGGTAGGAATGGAACAGTCTGTCCCCTTCACCGAGCTTGTCGCAGACAAGGCGGAACGCACGCCGCGCCGCGTCGACCCACTGCGACTGGCTGAAGACGGAGCCCGCGTTGGCGAGAGCGGCGATCATCAGGCCGTTCCAGTCCACCAGAACCTTGTCGTCACGTCCGGGCTTCACGCGCCTCTCGCGCACCGCAAGCAGCATCCGACGCTGCTCGGTGAAGCTCGGCTCTTCGGCCTCGCTCCAGTCGGTCAGATTGGCGATACGATGAAGGATGTTGCGACCGGTCAGCTTGCCTTCGTGCGGGAAATTGCCGTCGCGCGTGACGCCGTAGGCCTGCTTGAAGCGGTCGACATTGGTGCCTGTAAGCGCGGCGTCGATTTCGCTTTCCGTCCAGACATAGAATTTGCCTTCTTCGCCGTCACTGTCGGCGTCGAGGCTTGATGCAAAGCCTGAATTCTCGACCAGCATCTCGCGCAAGACCCAGCCGATCGTTTCTTCGATGCGCTGCTTGAGCACCGGCTGACGGCCGTGCTGCCACACGAGCGTCATGAGATCGAGCATCTGCGCGTTGTCGTAGAGCATCTTCTCGAAGTGCGGGATCTGCCATTCCTCATCGATCGTGTAGCGCGAGAAGCCGCCGCCGATCTGGTCGTAGATGCCGCCGCGGCCCATGTAGTCGAGCGTGCACAGCACGAGCGAGAGGAATTGCTGCATTCCCGTGCGCAAATACGCGCGCCACATCAGCTCGATGATCGGGACGTTGGGAAATTTCGGCGCGCCCGTGACGCCACCGTAAAACATGTCGCAGTTCTGCGCGGTCGCGACCGCGATGCGTTCGAGCTTCATCATGTCGAACGTGCCGGCGCGATTCTGATACCACGCCTCGTCGAGACGCTGGGCGACCTGACGGATATTGGGTTCCATCTGATCGGGATTTTCCTGATAGGCCTGCGAAAGCTGACGCAGCACCGTCTTGAACGAGACGCGGCCGAAACTTTCTTCTTTCGGAAAATACGTTCCGCCCCAGAACGGTTCGCCTTTGGGATTCAGGAACACCGTCAGCGGCCAGCCGCCCGGACGTCCGAGCACAGAAAGAGTCTTCTGCAGCCACGAATCGATATCGGGACGTTCTTCGCGGTCGACCTTGATGCAGACATAAAGGTCGTTCATCACATCCGCGGTTTCCACATCTTCAAAGCTTTCGTGCGCCATCACGTGGCACCAATGACAAGCGGCATAACCGACAGAGACGAGAATCGGCTTGTTGCGCTGTTTTGCTTCCGCGAGCGCTTCAGGCCCCCAGGGACGCCAATGGACGGGATTGTCCTTGTGCTGCAACAAATAAGGGCTGGTCTGAGAAGCAAGCAGATTGGCGGACATGGGTGATCCGAGGCTGCGCGAGAGGGCGCGTTGTAGCTGAAGGGCTCACGTTTTAGTTTTCTTGCGAGGCCGCGACAAGGTTAAGCACGAATGGACGCCGGCGGCGGACCGACAACGCGCGATACGATTTTTGCGCTTGCCAGCGGCCGTGGCCGGGCCGGCGTTGCGATCGTTCGCGTGTCCGGTCCGGACGCGTGCCAGGCCTTGCAGGCGCTGACCCGCGGCAAACCTTCTAATGAACGACAGGTGTTATATCGTACACTATTCGGAAAAACGAACGAGGCGGTAATAGACTCGGGGGTTATCCTGCGATTTGCCGCGCCCCGTTCGTACACGGGCGAGGATGTGGTCGAGTTTCAGATCCATGGTGGGCCGGCTATCGTCTCTTCCCTTTTGACAGAGCTCGGGTGCCTAAAGGGGCTGAGACTTGCCGAGCCGGGAGAGTTCACGCGCCGAGCCGTGGAAAACGGGCGTCTCGATCTCGCCCAGGCGGAAGCGATCGCCGATCTGGTGGAAGCCGAAACCGAAGCCCAGCAGCGCCAAGCCGTTCAACAATATCAAGGCGGTCTGAGCAAAATCTATGAATCGTGGCGAAGCCGGCTGATACGGTGCGCCGCCTGGATCGAAGCCACGATCGACTTTCCCGACGAGGAAATCCCCCCGGAGGCGCTGACTGGCAGCCGAAACGAGATCTCACGTATTGCAAACGAGATGCAGTCGCATCTGGATGACGGCCGGCGCGGGGAGATCTTGCGAGAGGGATTCCATGTGGCCGTTATTGGGCCACCGAACGCGGGAAAAAGCTCGCTCGTCAATGCGCTCGCACAACGCGATGTCGCGATTGTGTCGGACATGCCCGGGACCACGAGGGATGTGCTCGAGGTTCGGCTGAACCTGAAGGGCTATCCCGTCATCCTTTCGGACACGGCCGGGCTACGCGAGGCCCAGGACCCGATCGAGGAAGAGGGTGTTCGCCGCGCAAAGGAGCGGGCAGCGGCGGCCGATCTGCGGCTCTTGGTTCTCGATAGCGCAGCCGGGTCGGGAGACGGATTGCGGGGAGATGTCGAGGTGCACAGCAAGGCGGACCTGGTGGGGGACAGAAGCCATGCTGGGCTCTGGATTTCGGCGAAGACGGGCGAGGGCCTTTCCGAGTTGGTTGACCTGCTGGCCGCGCACGCGCGAGACCGGATGGAGGTGGGAGATGCCCCCGTGCTGTCACGCGCGCGGCATCGGACGGCGGTGGACAAGGCTAGGACGCACCTGCGCGATGCGCTTGGAGCCTCGGCACCTGAGCTGTCGGCCGAGCACATGCGACTCGCACTTCGCGAGATTGGTCGTTTGACCGGTCGGGTTGATCTTGACGAGCTGCTGGACGTCGTGTTCCGGGACTTCTGTCTCGGCAAGTGATCTTGTTTCACGTGAAACAAACCGCCATCTCGCGACTTGTTGGCCCCGGCTGAAACGCTTATTCATCGCCCAATGAGCACCTTCGATGTGATCGTGATTGGGGGAGGCCATGCCGGCTGCGAGGCGGCTTCGGCTGCCGCTCGCGCCGGCGCGCGAACGCTGTTGCTGACTCATCGGTGCGACACCATTGGAGAAATGTCCTGCAATCCGGCAATCGGCGGATTGGGCAAGGGTCATCTTGTTCGCGAAATCGATGCGCTTGACGGCCTCATGGGGCGGGTGGCCGATCAGGCCGGGATCCAGTTCCGGCTGCTGAACCGGCGCAAGGGTCCGGCGGTCCGCGGGCCAAGAGCTCAAGCCGACCGCAAGCTCTACAAGCAGGCGATGCAGGCTGCGATTGCTGAAACCGCAAATCTGACCGTTCTGGAGGACGGCGCCGAGGATCTGATTCTGCAGGGCGGGCAGCTCGCCGGCGTACGAACCGCGTCTGGTGCGGAGCTCGCCGCCGGCGCCGTGGTGCTGACGACGGGGACGTTCCTCGCCGGGCTTATCCACATCGGCGAGAAGAAGATCCCGGCGGGGCGGGTTGGCGAGGCCGCTTCAATTGGGCTCTCGCGGACGCTGCACGGGTTCGGCCTCGCGATGGGGCGCCTCAAGACAGGCACGCCGCCCCGGTTGGATGGACGGACGATCGACTGGGCCGCGCTCGAAGTCCAGGATGCGACAATCCGCCGGTTCCCTTCTCGTTCCTGACCACGGGGATCACCACCCCCCAGATTCCCTGCCACATCACCGGGACGACACGGCAGACCCATGACATCATCCGGGCCAATCTCCATCGCTCCCCCATGTATTCGGGGCAGATCGAAAGCACAGGCCCGCGCTATTGTCCTTCCATCGAGGACAAGATCGTCAGGTTTTCCGACCGCGACGGGCACCAGATTTTCCTTGAGCCAGAAGGACTTGACGACAATACTGTGTATCCCAACGGGATTTCCACCTCGCTTCCGGAAGACGTGCAGCGAGCGATCGTCGCCTCGATCCCGGGACTAGAGCGGGCCGAG
>Ga0193752_1002664_pt1 | contig 13053 bp, 7 predicted proteins | sample H1c1metaG_FD_144924 | JGI IMG/M metagenome (GOLD analysis project Ga0193752, IMG submission 144924) | Soil microbial communities from a riparian zone of the East river system, Colorado, United States - H1c1 | ecosystem: Environmental > Terrestrial > Soil > Riparian zone | place: USA: East River... | reverse complement strand
CCCGTTGGAATCGTAGACGTTCGCGGTGTCGCTGCCCGCGCCGCCGCCGAATCCGCCGCCACCACCGCCCCCACGTCCGCCGCCGCCACCAGCCGCGCCGATGCGCATCAGGCGCAGCGTGATGTTGTTCTTCCGGCCGATCGAATCCGTGACCATCACCGCGGGCTTCGTCCCGTTGGGGTCGACTTCCCACAGGTCAAACCGATCGTAGACCAGCATCGACTTGTCGCCCTTCGTCCAGCCGGCGATCCCCCACGACGGCGCGATGCTCGGCGAATCGTGCGTCTCCTGGTCGAAGTGCACCGTCTTCATCGCGCCGGTGACGTCGATCGTCTTGCCCGTGCTGGTGTTGTATGTGAACCAACGCGCGTCGTCGAAGTACGCGATGTACTTGTCTTCCGGCGACAACGTTGCCTGTCCGCTGATCTTTTCCTTCACGACCTTCGCCACACCCGTGGTGCCATCGAGGACATAGACGTCGGTGCCGCCATCGCCCCACATGCTCTCGACGTTGTACCGCTCGCGCGTGGTGCCGAGGACGACCTTGCCATCATCGCCGAGCTGGACCTGCGGAAGCGAATCGACGGCGAGGGCGACGATCTTCTTCGTCGCCGGATAGTAGAGGCTCGTGTACGACCGCCCGCGATCGCGCGCGGCATTGATGCGCTGCGTCGGCTGCAGCTGCGCGTCCTTGTAGTGCCAGAGGTCGAACACCGCCTTGCCGTTCAGCGAATCAGCGGGCACGGAGTCGGCGAGAATCGGCGCGACGCCAAACGAGATCGCGTTCCCACTCTTGGTGAACGTCACCGCCGCATTGTCGGCGACGCGCATGCCCTTGGGAACGCTGGCACTCGAGACGCCGGCCACTGCCGCACCATTTCCCTTGAGGTTGGCCGTGTAGAGCGTGTAGCCCGCCTTCGGCTTCCCGAATTCATCCTTGTTGGAGAAGAATGCGAGATTGTTTGCCGAACGATCGAAGGTGAGTCCCTTGTAGTCGCCGGTGCCGGTGAGAAGCGTGGTGGTGACGCCGGTGGTCATGTTGCGGACGTACGCGCCGTCCTTGCCGGACAGACGCGAGATCACGGTGTAACCGAGCACCTTGGCGCTGTCGTCGAAGGCGTAAGTCTGAACGTCGCTCAGACGCTCTTCTGCACCGGTGCTCAGGTTGCGGATCACGAGCGCGTTGCCGTACTGGCGGCGCGGACCACGTGCCGACGAATCCGCCGGCGCGCCACCTCGTCCACCGCGAGCGGCGGAGTCTGGCGCCGCCGCGGAATCCTCGGGCACGTAGACCAGCCACGTGCCGTTGTTCGCCGAGAGCCGGAACGAGCGGACGCGTGGAATCGTCGTCACCTTTCCGTCGGCGACGTTCACGATGGCGAGATCAGACCGGTTCTGGAGTGCCGCGGCCGCTCGGCGGTTGCGGGCGTTGCGGTCGAACTCTGCCTGCGCCGGGTAGGTCAAGACGATGGCGTACTTGCTATCGGCGGTGAACTGTCCCGGCGCCGCGGTGGCGCCTTGCGGATCGTCCTCGGGATTGCCGGTCGCGCGCGGCCGGAGACCGCCGGGCACGTTGTTCGGCCGGCCGAGGTAGCCGCGCGGCACGCGGTATTCCGTGGAGCCCTGTGTCGTGCGGAGCACGAGCTCCCCGTCGCCGACCTGGGGCACGAGCGAGTAGAGCGCCCACTTGCCGTCATTGGAGATGGCGGCGCCCTGAATGGACTTCCATTTGTCCCAATCGGCCTGCGTGAGGACCTTCTTCTGGGCGTGAGCAGCAATGGGCGCGAAGGCGAGTGCGCTGATGGCGAAACAGCGTGAGATGCGCATGTGTCCTGTGACTTTGGGGGCGGACGCGGGGATGTAATGTTACGCGCGTCGCCCCCCGTCTGCTGTCCTCTCGCCCCCTTAGCCGCCTCGACGCACCACGATCCGACGCACGATCACCGGTTGGAGGATTCCCACTGCGCTCGACGCCGCCCAGTAGATCCCGATCCCCGACGCCAGCTTGAAGGCGAAAACCACGGTCAGCAGGCCGCTGACGACCGCCATGGCGTAGGTCGAGATGCCGGCGGGAGCCGCTCCTGCTGGCTGGGTGGCTCCTGTGAGACCGACGCCCAGGGCGGCGAGCAGGCCCACGATGGCCGTAAGGGCGAAGTCCGGCCTCGTGAGGTCGGTCAGCCAGAGGAATCGAGAGCCAGCGGTCAGTCCAGTCCGTACGGCCTGGTAAAGAGCGGCGCCGAGGGGCACCTGGATCAATGTGGTGAGCAGCATGCCCTTGGGGAGCGCTGAGATGTCGTTCTCTCTGTAGAGCGCCGCGGTTTGCGCGGCGAGCTCGCCGGGTTTGCCGGCGAAGCGCGCCTTGAGCGCGTCGAGCTGCGGCGTGAGCACGAGGACGCGTGCTTGGTGATCCCTTGCGGCAAGCGCTGCGCGGACGGTGAGTGGCAGCAGGAGCACGCGCGCGACGGCAGAGATGACGAAGATTCCGGCGCCGATGCTGCCGTCCATGTGATGCGCGAGCGCGAATAGCAGTTGCCGCAGTGCGTCGACAAGCAAATCCCATCCTGGCATTTAGTGCTCCGATTCGTGAGATGCGCACCCCTACGTAGTTGCGTGCGGGGGGTTCCACTGTCCCGCGCGGTCGGTCGCGCGCATTCCTTCCGACGGCCACTTCGCACGTAGGGTCGTTCCCGGCTTGCACCGGGAACTCTGCGCGCTCAGAAGCCGTCTCCAGGAACGCGCACTCCCTCCATCACTCCCAAAATTCCACAACTGCAAAACGCGTGTGCGCACTCTCGACTTCAAACGCCGTCTGGATTCCCCCCGCCTACTGCGAGAAGGATCTCGCGCTCGCTCTTTCGTCGAGATGTTCGCTGACGACGCCGGGGAGGTGCCTATTCCAGCCGCATCGCCAACGCTGGGTCGATACGGGCAACTCGGCGCGCCGGAATCCAGCTTGCCAGCAGGCTCACGAGGGCCAAGGCGAGCGCTGTGCCGCCAAAGCTCAGCGGGTCGCTGGCACTGAGGCCGGCGACGAGGAACATGGTGAACGGGCGCGTCACGAGCAGCGAAATGGCGAGGCCGAGCGCGAGCCCCAAGCCGACCAACGCCGCGGCGTCGCCGATGACGAGGCGAATGATGCGACCGTACGTCGCGCCAAGCGCAACGCGGATTGCAATTTCACTAACGCGGCGGCTCACCGTGTACGAAACGACCGCGTACAGTCCAAGCATCGCCAGCACGAGGCCGAGCGTACCGAGGCTGCCCAGCACCGCTGCGCCGATCTGGCTCGGCAGAAGTGCGAACGCGAGTGCCGAGCGCATCGGTCGAATCTCGACGGCCGTGGAGCGGTCGAGCTCCCCGAGTGCCTCGCGCGTGGGCACGATCAACACGTTCGCATCGGTGATCGTGCGCACCAGCACGAACGCAACCTCCAGCCCGTCGGCATGCTGCGCGAGCGGCAGGTAGAGCGCTGGTCGTTGCTCCTCGCCGATTGTGCGATGCTTGCTGTTCGCCGCGAGGCCGACAATCTCGAAGTCACCGGCATCGTGTTCGGCATACCGGAAGCGATGACCCACCGGACTCTGTCCGTCGAAGTACCGCCGCGCGAACTCTTCGTTCACGATCGCCACGCGCGGCGCTCCTGGTTCGTCGGACCGCACAAATTCGCGGCCTCCCAACAAGCGAATGCTTAGCGTGGCAAAGTAGTCCGGCCCAACGACGTCGCGCGCGTATTGGACGTGCACCGCCTCCGTTCGCCCATCGAAGCGCACGCGCTCGCCGTTGGTGGATCCGCCGCGGATGGTGAGCGGGACACCACGCGCGTACGCCGCGGTGCGCACACCCGGAAGCGCTCGGACGCGCTCGACCGCCGATTGCAGGAACGCTGTACGATCCACGCCTGAGCGGCTCTGCACAAAACCAATCTGCGCGACGAGCGTGTGCGCCACCTCGAACCCCGGATCCGCGAGTTGCGTCCGCGCGAGATTGCGCACGAAGAGAAATGCGGTCACGAGCAGGATGGTCGATACGGTCACCTGCCCGGTCAGCAGCAGCCCTCGCATGGTGAACCGCCGATTGGTGAATCTCGGCTCCTCCTGCTTGAGCGCTCCGGCCAGCGCGACTCGCGTGGCGCGGAGCGCGGGCGCCAGCGCGCAGAGCAGGATCGTAAGAAGCATGAGGCCGAGGGCGCCGCCGAGCACGACGCCGTTCGGAGCGAGATGCAACTCGATGGGCACGGGAACTGGCAGCGACACGCGGTTGACGAATTGCATGAACACCACGCTGAACGCCAGTCCGCCCGCAGTGCCGAGGAGCGCGAGCCAGAGTCCCTCGACGAGCAACTGCTGAATGAGCCGCATGCGGCTTGCACCCAACGCCATGCGCACCGCGATCTCCCGACGGCGCGTCGTGGCGCGCGCAAGGAGAAGTCCCGCGACGTTCGCGCAGGCGATGCCGAGCACCAGCACGGAGACAACTGCCAGCAGCACGAAGAACGGAAGGATCTTCCTTGGAATCCCGTTACGCTCGAACTCCTGGACGCCGGCCATCGTCGTGTCGCCATCGATGCGCGCAAGGCGCCGCGCCGCCGCGTCCAACTCGACGCGCCCAGAGCGAAGTGACTGTCCCGGCTTGAGGCGTCCCAGCAAGTTCACGATCGACGCGTGGGGCGCCGCGAGGTCCGGGGTGAGCGATCGACTCAGCGGCAGATACACCTGCGGCGAGATGCCATAGCCTGACACGCTGCGCAGGCGGTCAGGCAGGACGCCGACGATGACGTACGGCTCGCCATTGAGCATGAGCACACTGCCGATCACTGCCGAATCGCCCTTGAGCCCTCCTTGCCAGAAGCTGTGGCTCACCACGGCAACATGCGGATCGCGCTCCGCGTCAGCTTCACCGGACGAGAACCCGCGACCGCGCGCGAGCGGCACACCCGTGGCGTCGAAGAAGTTGGCGGTCACGAGCATCGGGATGAGCGAAACCACCTCGGTGCCGCTGTACCAGTTGACGGCCCGTTCGATCGAATAGCCCGCGACGGACGACAGCGCTCCGCTCTCGTTCAAGTCCTTCCATCGCCGATAGGAGGCGGCGCTGTTGCCGCCCTGGCGAATCTCGACCAGCTGGTTCGGCTCACGCACAGTTGGTGCGGCGAACAGGAATTCCTGCGCGAGGCTGAGCACGGCGAGGTTGCCACCAACGCCCAGAGCAATCGACGTGGCGGCGGCGAGGACGAACAGCGGCTCTCGCACCAGCGCGCGCAGCGTGTACCGCAAGTCTCTCACGATATGGTCCACCGCAGCGGTGCCGCGCACGTCGCGGACGTCTTCCTTCACGTGCTCCATGCCGCCGAAACTGCGCTGCGCTGCGGCGCGCGCGTCATGCGGCGTCATGCCACGCGCGACGTTCTCCAGGGCTTGCTGCTCGAGGTGGAAGTGGAGTTCACGGTCGAGCTCCGCCTCGACGCGCTCTCGCCGGAAGAACGTGCGCAGCCGCAGGCGAACGACGTCGAGCCACTGCTGCAGCATGGCGAGCTCCTTTTAGGCGTTGCGGAGGGTGAGCTGAATCGCCTTCGAGAGTCGCTCCCATTGTGTGACTTCTTCGACGAGCTGCGTGCGGCCCGCCTTGGTCAGCGAGTAGAACTTTGCCTCGCGACCCGTCTCGTTGCGGCGCCAGTCGGCGCGAAGCCACCCCTGTTGCTCGAGCCGGTGGAGTGCGGGATAGAGCGAGCCTTGCTTGACCTGGAGGACATCCCCGGACACGGCCTCAATCCGCTTGGCGATTGCCCAGCCGTGTCTCGGCTCGGTTGCCACCGCCTTGAGGATGAGGAGATCGAGGGTGCCCTGGATCAGGTCGGATGGTCGCACGTGAATCGGCTGAGGCCAAGATAATCTACAATGCAGTATCGATTATCTACAATGAATGGCGGTTGGCGTCAAGACGCTCCGGTACTCCTCCTGAGCATCATATCTTGACAATCAAGAGGAGCGCACCTACCGTTCGGTGAGAACCCGCTCCGGAGTCGACGTGGAACAACCCAGCACCGACGTGATCCAGGGGACCTTGGACATGCTCATCCTCAAGTCGCTCAGCCTGGAACCCATGCACGGGTTCGGCGTGGCGCGTCGCATCGAGCAGATCTCTCGCGGCGTATTCAAGGTCAATCCCGGTTCCCTGATGGTGGCGTTCCAGCGGATGGAACGCGCCGGCCTGCTCGACGCCGAGTGGCGCCAGACGGAGAACTCGCGTCGTGCGAAGTACTATCGCCTCACGTCTGCCGGCAAGAAACAGCTCGGTGTGGAGACGGCCGAGTGGGCGCGGCGCACGGCAGCGGTCGCGCGCCTGCTCCGCGCGGAGGGATAGCCGTATGTCGCTGACATCGCTGTGGCGAAGGATCGCCCGAGGCACACACGGCATCACGCACGAGACGCACGCCAACCAGGACGTCCGCGACGAAGTCGAGCACTACCTCGACGAGGCCGCTGCTGCGCTCGTCGCCAAGGGTATGACGCCAGTCGCCGCGCGGCGCGCGGCACGCGTGCAGCATGGCACGCCGACAGTCATTCGCGAAGAAGTGCGCGCGTCGCTCTGGGAGAGCACGGTCACGTCGTTCTTCAGCGACGTGCGCTACGCCATTCGGATGCTGCGGCGCAGTCCGATTTCCACCGTCGTCGTGGTGCTCGTCATCTCGCTTGGCGTCGGTGCGGTGACCACGATCTTCAGCGCGGCGAACGCATTCCTCTTCAAGCCGCTGCCCGGCGCGGCCGATCCCTCGCGACTCATCGGGATCGATCGCATCGAATCCCGCGGCAACGGCGGTGCGCAGGCGTCCCACCCGTACTACCTGATGTTGCGCGACCGCAACCGCACGCTGTCCGGCGTCGCCGCGTGGAGCAAGACCGACCTGACGATCACGTCCGGTGGGACAGGACGCTCCGTCTACGGAAACCTCGTGAGCGGCAACTTCTTTTCCGTGCTCGGCGTGCGTCCCGCGATTGGCCGCTTCTTCCTGCCGGAGGAGGATGCGACGCCACTGACGCATCCGGTCATCGTCGTCTCACACGAATTCTGGCGCTCGGCGCTCGGCGGAGACTCGAGCGCCGTCGGTCGCACTGTCGGCGTGAATGGTACGTCGTTCACGCTCATCGGCGTCGCGCCGCAGGAGTTCCGTGGCGTGTTCACGCCCATCGTGACGTCGGCGTGGGTGCCGTTGATGATGCAGCCCCGCATTCGTCCGAATCGCAGCCTCGATGCCGCGGGCGCGAGCTGGCTCTGGACCTTCGGCCGGCTCAAGGACGGCATGAGTCGAGAGACAGCGCGACAGGATCTCATCGCGCTCACTCGCGCGCGCATCGCCGAAGGTATCGAGCCGGAATGGATGCGGAACAACGACAGCATTCGGCTCATCAGCTTGACCGGACTGCCCGACGATGCGCGAAAGGCGATGCTCGCCTTCACCGGCATGCTGCTCGGCGTCGCGCTCCTCGTACTCATCATCGCCAGCGTGAACGTCGGCGCGATGCTTTCGGCGCGGGCGGTTGCACGTCGTCACGAATTGGCGATTCGCGTCGCGTTGGGTGCTGCGCGGGCACGACTCATTCGGCAGTTGCTGACGGAGAGTCTCGTGTTGTTCGCGCTCGGTGCGATCGGAGGGATGGGTCTGGCGATAGTCAGCACGCGATTGCTGGAGCGCATTCCGCTTCCGATGAGCGTGCCACTGACACTCGAGTTGTCGCCGGATATTCGCGTCCTCGCGTTCGCGCTCCTGTTGTCGCTCGTCACGGGGCTGGTGTTCGGCGTGGCTCCCGCGCTACGTGCGTCGAATCCCGACATTGCTGGGCGGTTGCGGAACGACGCGCGCACCGGGGACGGCCGGCGCGGCATCGTGAGCGACGCGCTCGTGGTAGGCCAACTCGCGCTGTCCCTCGTGTTGGTCGTCTCCGCCGGATTGCTCCTGCGCGCATTGGAGCGCGGCAGCAATGTGGATCCACGGTTCGATGCCACCGGTGTCGCGACGGCCTCGCTGAAGTCGGAATCGTGGGGATACGACGAGGCGAAGGCGCGCACTTTCTCGCGTGCCCTCCGTGAGCGCGTCGAGGCGATGCCGGGTGTCACGCATGTCTCCTACACCAGCGGTCTGCCGCTGCAATGGGACAACAGCAATACCTACGTCCATCTCGATGACGCGCCGCCGGCATCAGCGGGCAAGTCGGAGGGCACGCGCGTGCGTGTCAATCAGGTGGACGTCGACTACTTCGGTGCCCTGCGTATGCCGCTTGTTGCGGGGCGCGAGTTCGTCCAAAGCGACGATGCGACCGCACAGCGCGTTGCCGTCGTCAACGAGACGCTCGCCCGGAAACACTGGCCGGGTGCGAGCGCCCTCGGGCACACCTTTCTTTCCAACGACCAACGCGTGACGATCGTGGGTGTGGCGCGCGACGCCAAATACGCGACGCTCACGGAAGAGACGCCGGAGATGGTCTACTTCGCCCTCGCCCAGGACTGGCAAGCCGAGCAGGTCCTGATGGTCCGGACGACGCATGGCGCGGATGCGCTCGCGCCCGCACTCCAGGGCGCCGTCAGCGCGCTCGATCCGTCATTGCCGCGGCCGACGGTCGTCAGCCTGCAGCGCGCCACGCAATTCGTGCTGCTCCCGCAGCGCGTGGCGGCGTTCGTGGCCGGTGCACTCGGCGTGCTCGGTCTCGTGCTCGCCACCGTGGGACTGTACGGCATCATCGCGTATTCGGTCAGCCGCCGGTCGCGCGAGATCGGCGTACGGATGGCGCTTGGTGCGCGCCCGGGTGACGTGCAGCGCATGGTGGTTGTCGGCGGAATGCGGCTCGCGGGCCTTGGCGTCGTCATCGGGCTATTGCTCGCGGCGGGGGCGTCACGACTGCTGGTCGCGTTCCTCTATGGCGTGAGTCCGCTCGACGTGCCGACGTTCGCTGCGACGTCGGCGCTGTTCGTCGCGGTGGCATTCGTCGCGAGCTACCTGCCGGCGCGTCGAGCAGCGATGGCCGATCCGCTCATTGCGTTGCGCGCGGAGTGACCCCTCTGTCATCCCGCACGAGCGAGCGTAGCGAACGAGTGTCGGGACCTACTGTCGTTGCGATTATACCCGGCTATGGGTGACGCACCGTAGGTCCCGACACTCGCGTCGCTCGTGCGGGATGACAGCGTGAATTGTCTGTCATCCCGCACGAGCGAGCGTAGCGAACGAGTGTCGGGACCTACTGTCGTTGCGATTATACCCCGCTATGGGTGACGCACCGTAGGTCCCGACACTCGCGTCGCTCGTGCGGGATGACAGCGTGAATTTTCTGTCATCCCGCACGAGCAAGCGTAGGGAGGGAGTGTCGGGACGTACTGTCGCTGCGATTATACCCGGCTATGGGTGACGCACCGTAGGTCCCGACACTCGCGTCGCTCGTGCGGGATGACAGTTAGCAGCAGCGGTTGCCGGGCTGGTTGTAGCGGCGCGCGAGGGCGTCTTGCGCGAACGCCTCGCGGCTGAGCGGCTGCTCGGCCACGTGACAGCGACGCTGGTGCGCGAGGTACCGCTCGTAATCCGGCGCGCCAATGACGCGCCGGATTATCTGTGCGATCCGCGTGAGGCGGAGTCGCAGCGGTTGGTCAGCGAACGCCTGCATCGCTCGCCGCCCTCTTTGGTGCGCCAGCCGGCAGCGCGATCGTCGACTCGAACAGCTCGAAGATGCGACGGTACTCGTCCGTCCACGACGAAGGACGCACGAAGCCGTGATCCTCGACAGGGTACGAGGCGAGACTCCAGTCTGTCTTGCCCAGCTCGATGAGGCGCTGCTGGAGCCGCACGATGTCCTGATAGTGGACGTTGACGTCGACCATCCCGTGCAGCATCAGCAGGGGCGACCGCAATCCTTCGGCGTAGTAAATCGGGGACGAGCGATGATACGCCAGCGTGTCGTCCTGCGGCCGGTTGAGGATCGCCGACGTGTAGCCCTCGTTGTAGTGCGCCCAGTCGGTGACGGAGCGGAGTCCCGCGCCTGCACCGAAGTAGTCCGGCGCGGTGAACAACGCCATGAGGGTGATGAAGCCGCCGTAGCTCCCGCCGTAGATGCCGACGCGATTGCCCGGAATGTTGTAGTTCTTCGCCAGCCACTTCGACGCATCGACGTGGTCTTGAAGATCGCGGCCGCCCATCCAGCGGTAGATCGCCGTGCGCCAGTCGCGGCCGTAGCCCGCCGACGCACGATAGTCGACGTCGAGCACGACGTAGCCATTCTTCGCGAGCAACTGGTTGAACATGTACTCGCGCGGATACGACGACCAGAAATTGCCGACGTTGTGCAGATAGCCGGCGCCGTGCACGAAGATCACGGCGGCGCCGTTGGGTTTCGCGCCCATGTCCTCCGGGCGATAGATGTGCGCTGGCACGTTGATGCCATCGGACGCGGGAATCTCCACGAGCGCTGGCGCAATCCACGGTCCCTTTAGCCACTCCGCACTCGGCGACGTTGTGAGCCGAGCCGGCGTGGCGCCCGCATTGTTCGCCACGAGGTAGAGATCAGGCGGCCGGTTCGTGAACGAGTAGACGTCGGCGAGCAGGCGTCCGTCGGGAGAGGGCACCGCTGCGTGACCACCCGATGTCGTCGTGATGCGCGTGCGCGCGCCGCCGCTGACCGGCATGCGATAAAGCTGCTGCTCGAATGGCGACGGCTCACTCGTCGTGAGGTAGAACTCGCGCCTGTCGGGCGAGATGTCGACGTTGAGCACTTCCCACTTTCCACTCGTGAGAGGCTTCACGTCGCCACCGGCGCTGCTCGCCGAATAGAGCTGCGCGTAACCTGTTGCTTCGGAGATGTACCAGAGGCGCTTGCCACCATCGGTGAAGCCGGCGCAACTCGAGCACGGACCGCCTACCCACGCCGTGTCGCGGAGCGTCTCGACGGTCGTCATCACGGCGCTGTCGCTCCGAATGCTGTAGAGCATCCGCGATTTGTGATTCTCGGGGAACGCGAAGAGCGCGGCACGCGATCCGTCGTCGTTCCAGCCGGCCATGTTCACGAAGCCGGACGTACTGTCGCTGCCGTAGATCTTGAGCGGCGTCGCCTTGCCCGAGGGAAGAGAGATCCAGAGCACGCGCTGCTTGCCGGTGATGTCGCCGACCTTGGTGCGGATGCGCAGGTTCTCGACGTAGCCAGTGGACGTCACGAACTGCGGGACCTCGGCCTGGCGCTGATTCGCCGCTGGCTGGCCGACGACCACGATCGCGGCGCGACCGTTGGGTGAGACGTCGATGGTGGTGACGCGCTCCGTGGTGGCGATGTAGATCGGCTGGAGGCCCGCGGCTTCGCGCGCCTTGCGGTCGGCTTTTGCGGCACTATCAGCGTTGGCGCGGTCGCGCACGACGTCGAACAGATCGCGCTGTTGCTGCTCGAGCCGTCCGCGCTGGCCGACCGCCTTGGCGGAGTCCTTCGGCTCGGGGCCGGAGCGGATGTCCGTGAGTTGCCGGACTTCGCCTCCGGCGAGCGACATCGAATAGGCGTTGCCGTCGCGCAGGAAGTAGAGGGTCTTGCCGTCAGCCGAGAAGGTCGGGCGTGTCTCATTTGCGACGGTCTGCGTGAGTCGTCGCGCCGAGCCGTCCTTGAATTGGACGAGATAGAGGTCGCCGTTGGCGTCCACGGCGCGCGACCGCCCATCGGGGGACAGCGTGCCCTCCGTGATGTAGGGAAGGGCAGAGTCGGCCTGCGCGAGTGTCAGCCGTTCGGGCTTGGCGCCGTTGGCGTCCACGGCGCGCGACCGCCCATCGGGGGACAGCGTGCCCTCCGTGATGTAGGGAAGGGCAGAGTCGGCCTGCGCGAGTGTCAGCCGTTCGGGCTTGGCGCCGTCGGCGGCTCGCACGCGATATGGACGCAGCGGCTCACGCCAATCGGTGCCGGGCTCATTCCAGTTGAAATGGATCCAGCGGCCGTCGGCGCTCCAGCGAATGTTCGCCGGTGGGCGACCGTAGAGCTCCGGGCCGCGCATGATGTTCTTGATCGTGAAGTTGAATCCGTCGCCATTGGATACGCGCGAAACGGTCTGTGCATTCGCGCAAGTAGCGAGTGCGAGGCTAGCGACTAAGGTGAGGCTGAGGGTGCGCATAAGACTAGTCCTGAGTTGTTCGGCCAATTCAGAAGCGATTCGCCCAAGAACTACGAATGAACTACGAAAGAAAACTGCTTGACGCGGATGAACACGGATAAACTGCCGGATTTTCACTGATACTCTCGTGCGCATTGCCACTGTCATCGCGCAACGTCAAGATCTCATTCTTTGATGGCGCAAGGATAGTTGAACGCCTCTGAGGACAATCCGTGTAGATCCGGCTGTTTCCGTGTAAATCCGTGTCCCATCAGTTGAAAAGGAGAATGGGAAGCGAATTAGTCTCCGGCTACCGGAACTCGAACCGTGAACGGCACCTCAGTCGACACAGCCGGCGTCCTCCCCTGAACGATACCAAACCAGACACGCGCACTATCCGCCAGGATGATGATCACAGCCAGTAAGAAGAACGCCGCCACCGCCGCATCCAGATAGTCGTTCTGGATCATCTGCCCGAGCTCCTTCACCGACTTCACACCGGGTGGCAGCGTGCCCGCCGCCTGCGCTGCCTGGAGCACGCGAGCGTGCGCGAGGAAGCCAAGCTTCGGCAGGGGCGAGAACAGCTTCGCGAAGCCCGCCGACATCGTCACCACCACGAGCCACGCGAGTGGCAGCAGGGTGACCCACGCATAGCGTGCCTTCCCCATGCGCATGATGACGGTCGTCGCCACGCAGAGTGCCACCGCCGCGAGCAGCTGATTCGAGATGCCGAACAGCGGCCACAGCGAGTTGATCCCGCCGAGCGGATCGTTTACGCCCTGCCAGAGGAAGTGACCCCACATCAGCACGAACATCGCGCTCGAGAGAACGACTGCCGGCATCCACGACGTCCGACCGAACGGCGCCCACACATGCTTGCCGAGATCCTGCAGCATGAACCGGCCGACGCGCGTGCCGGCATCGAGCGTCGTGAGGATGAACAGCGCCTCGAAC
>Ga0193752_1002663_pt1 | contig 13062 bp, 9 predicted proteins | sample H1c1metaG_FD_144924 | JGI IMG/M metagenome (GOLD analysis project Ga0193752, IMG submission 144924) | Soil microbial communities from a riparian zone of the East river system, Colorado, United States - H1c1 | ecosystem: Environmental > Terrestrial > Soil > Riparian zone | place: USA: East River... | reverse complement strand
GCTGCGAAGCGGCGAGCGCGCGTGTCGTCTAGTTTGCACACGCGACTCGTCGCTGCAGCACTGCTCGTGAGCACAGCGTTCGCAACGAGCGTCCAGGCCCAAACCGCGACCGACGAAGCGCTCGCGAGGCTCGAAGCGATCGACACACTCCGCGCAGGTATCCTCCGCGTCCCAACCGCAACGCTCGCAGTTCGCGACTCCGCGAGCGCCGCAAACACGTCCGCGGGGTTCGGCCTCGGTCTCGCGCTCGCCGGCCTCGAAAAGCGCGGAAGTGCCTGGGAAGCGGTCCGACTCGACGAGCTCCGCGTCTGGACCCACGGCGAAGTCGGCCTCGCTTTCACCGTGCTCGATCTGCAGCAACTGATGTTCGGCACCGACATCGATCACGACTTCTGCGTGGCCGCCGCGTTCGTGATCACGCACGGCGATTGCCTGCACGGCGGCTGGTTCGGCATTCACGCGCAACTCTTTCATCACGCCTACGCATCCGAAACCGCCCGCTGGTTTCATCGCTGGTTCGAAGTCGGCGCCGTGTTCAGCCCCTTCGGAGATTCATTCGACGTCGACTTCGCGCGCGCTCGTCTACCGATCACGCTCGGGGTGAGCCTCGATCACGTCGCAAACGTCGCGTTGCCTTCGAGCGAACCCGCCGTGCGACTGCGCGGGCTCGCGAGCATCGCCGGCGTCTATCGCTTTGCCGAATATCGCCTCGAGCTCACCGGCGCGGTCGACTATCGCCCTGCCCTCGCCCCCTTCGACTTCGCCGACGACTCCGCTGCCACCGCTCGAGTCAAACTCGCGTACGTCTGGCTAGCCTCGCTGTTCGGCACGATTCGCGCGCCGGCGCAGCGCGTCTACCTAGAGTTGCGCGGAAGCCACTACGACAAGCCCTGGGTCGCGGAGCAGCCGATCGCGGGCCGCAACCTGCTCGAGATCACGGTCGGCTTCGAACTCGGCGTATTCGAAGTCACGCCGAGCTGAACTTCACGGCTTGTCGAGGTGGGACGCGACCGCCGCGAGCACTGCAAGCAATTCCCCCGGCTCGACCGGCTTCGCGAGATGCATCGTGAACCCAGAGCGAAGCGCCTTCGTCCGATCCTCACCGCGCGCGTACGCCGTGAGCGCGACCGCGAGAATCCGCCCGTTCTGATCCGGCGGAAGCCCGCGCACGCTCCGAATCAGCGAGTAACCATCGATGTCCGGCATCCCGATATCCGAGATCAAGATGTCGAACGGCTCGTGCTCGAGTACCGCGAGCGCTTCGTTTGCACCGGACGCGGTACTCACGTGGGCTTCGCACTGCTCGATCAGATAGCGTAGTAGCTCACGCGTCTCGTACTCGTCATCCACGACGAACACGCGCAAACCCTTCAACTCCTTCGGGCAATCGAACGTCGGACGCGGCATGAAGTCCGCGTCCTCGTTCATTTCGGCCGGAGCCTTGTCCGCACGCAACGGCGCCATCGGCAAACGCACTTCGAACGTCGCACCCGTACCGGGCCCGTCGCTACGCGCTTCGATCGTTCCGCCGTGGAGCTCCACGAGCGACCGCACGATCGCCAAGCCTAAACCGAGCCCACCGGCGCGACGTGTGAACGACGGGTCGGCCTGGCGGAAGCGCTCGAACACGAGCGGCAAGAATTCGGCCTCGATGCCTTGGCCGTTGTCTGCAACGACGAGCTCCACGAACGAGTGCGCACGACGCAGGCGCACTTGAACGCGACCGCCCTTCGGCGTGAACTTGATCGCGTTCGACAGCAGGTTCCAGGCGATCTGTTGCAAGCGATCCGCGTCGCCCACAATCGTCGCATGCGAATCCAGCACCGGCTGCAAGCGCACGTTTTTCGCTTCCGCAGCCGGCCGCACCGCCTCGATCGCCGCTTCCACTACACGCACCATCTCGACCGGGCCGACGCTCAACACGAGCTTGCCTTGCTCGATGCGCGAGAGATCCAGCATGTCGTCGATCAAGCGCGCTTGGATCCGCGCGTTGCGCTCGACCGTCTCGAGCGCCCGCGTCGCACGTTCCGGCGGTAACGTGCCTTGCCGCAGCAAACTCGACCAACCAACGATCGCGTTCAGCGGCGTCCGCAGCTCATGGCTGAGCGTGCTCAAGAATTCGTCTTTTGCACGGCTCGCGTTTTCAGTCGTCACTCGCAACGCCTCGATCCGCCGCCGCGCGAGCACCTGCTCGGTCAATTCGACCGCGACGATGACCACCCCATCACGCCCGAGCGCGCCGCCGACGAGCGGCTGCACGATGAAGTTGAAGTAGTGGTCGTTCAGCCTTCCTTCATCGGCCAGCGGAACGACCATCTCGGACACGCGATACGGCTCCCCCGTGCGCAAAACGTCATCGAGCGCCGCGAGCGACGCGTGCCCCTTGAGCTCGGGGAATGCCTCGCGGATGGGCCGGCCCACGAGGTCGCCTCGATTCATCATCGTGCAATACGCGGGGTTCGCGACTTCGTACCGGAGCTCGGTTCCGAGCAACACCGCGACCGGCACCGGCGCTTGCATGAAGACCGCGTACAAACGCGCGCGCTCGTCTTCGGCCACCTTCTGCAAACGCGCAATCGTCAGCCGCGTCGAGACACGTGCGACGAGCTCGCGCGCAGAAAACGGCTTCACCAAGTAGTCGTCGGCTCCCGACTCGAGCCCTTCGACTTGCGACTCTTCGCCCGCACGCGCCGAGAGCATGATGATCGGAACGCTCTTCGTCCTCGGATCGCTTCGCAACGCTTTCATCAGACCGAAACCATCTAGGTTCGGCATCATTACGTCGGTCAACACCAAGTCGGGTGGATTTGCGAGCGCAACTTCGAGCGCCTTTTGACCGTCGCTGACGGCTTCGATGTTCCACCGCTCTCGGAGCAGACGCGAGACATAGTCACGCATGTCCGCATTGTCGTCCGCGAGCAGAATACGGGCGCCGTCTACCTGCCCACGCGACGCGAGTTCCGGCGTCACCAGCTCTTCGGCAACGAGGGGCGCTTGGCGCGCGGAGGGCAACCAGCGCTCCGCTTCTTGCACGAACGGGACTGCGCCGGCAGCTGTCCAGCTGAGCACGCGCCGCGATCGGATGCGCGCGTCGGGCAAATGCTCCCGGCCGCGCGGGATCAGAACCGTGAACGTCGTGCCCGCGCCGAGCTCACTCGCGACCGAGATGTTTCCGCCGTGCAGCCGCACGAGCTCGGTGACGAGCGCGAGCCCGATACCCGAACCTTCGTGCGTGCGCGAGCGCGAGCCTTCGATGCGGTGAAAGCGTTTGAACACGTTCGCGAGCTCGTGGCTCGCGATGCCGGTGCCGGTGTCGCGGACGATCAGCTCGGCGTGATCACCAACCGTCCGCAAGCGCACCGAGATCGTGCCGTCGAACGTGAACTTGAGCGCATTCGACAGCAGGTTGAGCACGACCTTTTCCCACATCTCGTGGTCGACGTAGAACAGCTCGTCGAGCGGCAGCGCATCGACTTCGAAGCGCAAGCTTGCGCGCTCGATCGCGGAGCGAAACGCGCTCGCGAGATCGGTGGTGAGCGCAGCGAGATCGGTCGGCTCGAAGCTCGCCTCGGCCCGGCCGGCTTCGATCCGCGAAAAGTCGAGCAACGCATTCACGAGCCGCAACAGCCGAAGCGCGTTGCGATACGCGGTCTCCAGGTTCTCGCCGCTGAGTTGCCGGCTCGGCGATGCGATCGAATCCGAGAGCGGCCCGAGCATCAATGTCAGCGGCGTACGAAACTCGTGGCTGACGTTGCTGAAGAACGCAGTCTTCGCGCGATCGAGCTCGGACAAGGCCTCGGCACGCTGCTTTTCGTGCTCGTACGCATCTGCGTTCGCGATGCTCGCCGCGAGCTGGCCTGCGACGAGGCTGAGAAACCCGCGATACGAATCATCGAACAATCGGTATGGATTCAATCCAACGACTAAAACGCCCGAGCGACCCGTCTCACCCGTAGGCGCGATGGGCACGAACGCAACCTGCTTCGGTGGTTTGTCCCAGGCACCCGCCGGCAAGGCACCGAGCACCTTCTCGGGTTCGTTCACCACGCCGAGCTGCTGGTCGTGAATGCTGCGCGACCACGGCAGCTCGGGCGCTTTTTCGATGACGATCGTCGCGGGTGCGGCCGAGTGCGCCGGTGAAATTCCGGCTGCGCCCACGCGCGTGAGCGTGCGCTTGCTCTGATCGGCGAGATAGATCAACGCGAACGGCAGGTCGCGGGCGTGGTTCGAAAACGTCTGCGCCGCTCGCGCACACACGTCTTCTGAGCTGCGCGCCTCGGCCGTCTCCGTCGACAGCGCACTCAAGAGCGACAGCTGCCGCTCGGTGATGATGCGCTGCGTGTCATCCGTATTCGCGCACAGAATGCCGCCAGTACCACCCTGGTCGTTCGGAACCGGGCTGTACGAAAACGTGTAGTAAGTCTCTTCGGCGTAGCCGTGACGCTCCATGATCAAGAGCAGGGCCTCGTCGTACGTGCCCTCGTTCATGCTCATTGCGGACCGCGCGCGCGGATAGACTTGATCCCAGATCTCACGCCACACGAGCGACGCGGGCTGTCCGAGCGCCTCGGGGTGCTTGCCGCCCACGATGGTCTTGTAGGCGTCGTTATACAGATTGATGAACTGCTCGCCCCACCAGACGAACATCGGTTGGCGCGACGTCAGGACTACGCGGACACAGGTCTTCAGACTTTGAGGCCAGCTCGGGACCGGGCCGAGCGCGGTGCTCGCCCAATCGAATGCCCGCATGCGCGCTCCCATCTCGCCACCACCGGCAAAGAGTACTGCTTGTTCGTCCGTCGCCTCTCGCACCATGAATGGGACCTCGCCCTGTTCTGGCTGTTGGCACGTATCATATCAGCCGTGCAAGTCTGGCCTGCCTGCAGCCGTCGGCGGTGCAAAACTGCCCCGCTTCGTGCGAGACTAGAGCGCTGGTTTCAGGTTTCGCGAGGCGACTGCACTCACAGAGGAGCTGACTATCTCGACCTGCACACCCAGCGCACGCACGAGCGCGATCGCAGCGTGCATCGACACTCGATACGCCGGGCTTGCAGCTCGTGGCGGCACGAACAAAGCTTCGTTGAAACGCTTGCCGCACTCGCGTGCCTTCGCGAGAAACACCGAACGACTCGCAGCGGTGCGGCCTGTCATCAACTCGAGATCGAAGACGAAGATGAGCGCCGTGCGCCCGGGGAAGCGCCGCTCTAGCTCGTCGTAGAAGGGACCGACGATCCAGTTCACGAGGTCGAGCGTTCCACGCACCGGCTCGAGCAACTGCACGACTGCGCCGGGTGGCGATGTGAACCACACGGCTGCACCGCCGTAACTCATGTGCGGCGCGCGCGGGAACGCAGCGCGCGTGCTGACGGTGCTGATCTCCTCCATACAACCCCGCAGGACAGTGTTCGGCATAGCACGAGTGTGCGAGCCGTCACTTGGCTTTTCCGAATTTTGCCGTGTCCCGGCGCAGACGCGCGACCGGCGCTACGCTCCGATTCGATGTCTCGCAACGTTCGCTGGTTTTGCTGGGTGTTCACGCGTCATCGAACGAGCCTCAGCGCCTTGCTTACAATCCTGTCAGTGAGTCTGCAGGGTGCGAGAGTGCGCGCAACCGGGGCTCCGCCCGCGCTCGAGCCGCAACATTTGGAGCAGGCGTTCGCTCGCGCGGCGACGCTGCCGCGATTGCAAGCACTCGTGATCGCACGTTATGGCGCGATCCAGGCCGAGCGTCGCTTCCACGGGCCGAGCCTGGATGCGCCGGTCAACGTGAAGTCGATCTCGAAGAGCATCATCTCCGCGCTCGTAGGTATCGCGATCGAACAGGACAAGCTCGCGGGGGTCGAACAGCCGATCGGGCCGTTCTTCGCGCACACGCTGAAGCGGCAGACTGACCCGCGAGTCTCGGGGATCACGATCGGACAGCTGCTTTCCATGCAGTCGGGCCTCGTCCGGACTTCCGGGCCGGCGTACGGAACTTGGGTCGCGAGCCGAAACTGGGTCGACTACGTGCTGACGGCGCCGCTGATGTCCGAGCCCGGCGGTCCGATGGTGTACAGCACGGGCAACAGTCACTTGTTGTCGGCGATCCTGACGCAAGCGACTAGACGTTCGACATTCGACTATGCGCGTACCCAGCTCGCAAAACCGTTAGGCATAACGCTGCGGGCTTGGACGCGCGACCCTCAAGGGATCTACTTCGGCGGCAATCAGATGCGGTTGTCCGCGCATGCGCTCGTGCGCTTTGGCGAGCTGTACCGAAACCACGGTCGAGTCGGCGACCGTCAGGTCATTCCGGAAGCCTGGGTCGAAGCGTCATGGACGCCGCGGACACGCTCGATCTTCAGCGGCCAGCTCTACGGCTACGGTTGGTTCATCGCGCGCGCGGGCGAGCACCCGATGTACTACGCGTGGGGCTACGGCGGTCAGTTCATCTTCGTGATCCCAGATCTCGAGCTGACGGTGGTCGCGACTTCCGCACCGAACGGGCCCCGCGACTGGGAGCATCTCGGCGGAATCTACGGACTGCTGCTCGAGGACATCGTGCCCGCCGCCGAAGCTGCACCACCCGGGGCTTAATGCGAGGCCGAGCTGATCGCCCGGCGTGTGCGCATCGCCGGCACTAGACACAAACTCGCTAACAGCGACAGTCCAACGAACACGTGTAAGAGGCCGCGCCAGCCAAACAACTGCTGCACGCCGACAGTGACAGCGCCTTGAAGAAGCGCACCGACCGACCCGAGCCCGTTTACCAATCCAGTAGCCGTCGCTGCAGCCTCGGAGCCGCCGGCATCTTGAGCTGCTGCACCGGACAAGAGCGCGTCGGGCCCGAACAACAACGCGCCGATCAGTGCGAGCGCACCGAAGTGCCAGAGCGCGGCTTGGGACTGGACTGCCGCGTAACCGAACACTGCGATCGCCAAACCGATCAACGACACCGCGGCGACGGCGGCACGCGAGCGCGAGGAGCGATCCGAGACGTAACCGACTGCGATGCAGCCGAGCACGCCACCGACTTCGAAGCCGGTGGACAAGTAACCGCTCTCGACTTCATCGAACCCGTTTGCCGTATGCAGATAGAAGGGCAGCCAGAACAACAAGCTGTAGCGGATCAACTTGATGCAGAAGTAGCAGGCCCCATAGCTGTACAGGATTGGCAAGCGGAGCACTTCCCGCAGCGTCGTCCAGCCCGGTCGTTCGACCCGCGAGCGCGACTCGGCGTGGTCACGCGGAACGCCCCACAACACGAGCAACGCGACGATTGCGAGCCCGGCAGCAGGCACGAAGAACGCGTACCGCCAACCGAACCTTCCCAACGCAAACGTCGCAAGCGCAGTCGCGGCGATGCCGCCGACTTGGTAGCAAGTCGACCAGACACCCATGACGCGACCGCGGTCGCGCGGCGTCGTCCACTGCGCGACGATCTTCGTCGTGCCGGGCCAGCCGGTCGCCTGGGCGACACCGTTCAGCGCAAAGCAGAACGCGAACACCCACGCCGCGCTCGAAAGTCCGAACAGCACGCACGCGAACGCCGAGATCAGCATGCCCGTCGCGACGAGACGGCGCGCGCCCCAGCGGTCTGCGACTAAACCACTCGGCACTTGACCGCACGCGTACGCGACGAGGTACGCGGTGTCGATCGCTGCAAGGGTGCCGGTGCTGAACCCGAGCTCTCGCGACAAGCTCGATTTGACGACACTGAAGCCTTTGCGACCCAGGTAGTAAGTCGCGTACGCGAGCCAGCTCGAGCCGAGCGCGCGCCGCCGCTCGGGTGCGCGCGAAGCCTCGGCAGCTGTCTCAGCGACGGCGGACATCGCGGGAGACTACACCGGTGATGCGCGCGCCCTGTCGCAGGTTTCGGCAAAAGTCCTGGCCAATCACCGACCGGTGCGTACCTATGCGAGGGAACTTGGATGAGCAAATCACGGACATTGCATGCGTTCTTCTCCATTCCGCATATCAGCATGCGCACTTCTTGGTGCGTGGATCCTGGCAGGTTCTGCCTGCTCGAGCTCACTCGACCCAAGCCTCGATAATCGTAGCTGCTCCGGCGACGGAGAATGCGTCGACGGATACGAGTGCTCGCGCGAGCGCGTGTGCGTTCGCACATCCGGTTCGAATGCGACCGGTCATGTTGCAGCTGATGGCGGCACAAGCGACGGACTGGCGCTCGATGCCGATGCTGCGACGCTTCCGAACGGTTCGCCGATCGCGAGCCGTGCTGCAGCTGGAAGTCTCGCGAGTGGTGCTGGGGCGAGCGGCGCCGCTGCTGCAGCCGGAGCTGCGAGCGCTCCCATCGCAAGCGCCGGGTCCGCTGCGATGCTGCCCGCAGCTGGAGCGATGAGTACGGCTGGTGCAAACACGGCAGGCACACCTGCCACGAACGCCGGCGCTCCGAGCCAACCACCCGCAGCGGGTCCCGGTGGAACGCCGCCGCTCGAGTGCGCCGCCGGTCTCGATCTGTGCAGCGCGATGTGCGTCGACCTCTCGACCGATCACGAGCACTGCGGCAGCTGCGACAAGCGCTGCAACGACACGCGAAGCTGCTCGAGTGGTCGCTGCCAGAAGGACGCTGATGCGGCGCTCAGCAACGACGTCGTCGCGCTCGCCACGTTGCTCGCGCTCTTCGGGCTCGACCTATCCGACCTCGCCGACGCGCTCGACGTCGACGAGGAAGACTTGGGCTCGACCGAAATCACACTCGATGATCTCGAGGATCTCGGCCTCACTGAGGCCGCGCTCGGGCTGCTCGGCTTTACGATCGAAGCGCTAGGCCTGATCGGGGTCGAGGTCTCGGGCAACTGAGCCGGTAGGCGCGCACACGCGCGCCTCAGCCGATCAGTCGCTGTGGTCCTGCACCTCGACCGGCGCGAGGAACGCGCGGTGCGAGGCTTGGCGATAACGATGATCGGGAAAGATCTCGAACAAGTGATCGGCGAACTCGATGTCGCGGAGCGTGCCGCGGCTCGGACGCCAGCGGAACGGCTCGGGCGAAAGGACTTCGCGAATCTCGCCTGAGTTCTGACCTTGGCCCCGGCGCCAGCGCTCTGCCGACTGCCGGTTTGAAAAGACGTAGTGAGGAAAGCCTGGGCCGAGAAAGCCGCGCCAGACCACGAACCCGCGATGATAGTCATCGGTCGCGGGACGGCCCTCACAGTAGTCACAAACACATGACAGGAATAGCGCAACCATCTGATTGCCGCATACACCGCACTTCATACTGCCATGACCTCCGCTCACCGAACGCGCACACTGTAGTCAAATCCGGACGGCGCGCCAGCCGAACTGCAGCCCACGGCTGCAACTCGGCAGATGGCTCGACTGAAACCGCAGCGAGCGCAGCCACTTCAAATCGCAACCCGAGTATTCGAACTCGTGGACGCGGACGGCGCGGCGCGGAAAACCCGAAAGAACCAGCCCCGCTCTGGAACTGTGGTCTGCGGACCTCACACGATGCTGCGAACCACACCGCCGTCGACTCGCACAGCTGAGCCGTTCGTGGCACTGGCGGCAGCGCTCGCCAGGTAGACGATGACGTTCGCGATCTCAGCCGGCGTCGCAAAGCGCCCCAGCAGCGACGACGGCCGCGCTGTTGCGAAGAAGTCGCGCTCCATCTCCTCGAAGCTGACGCCGCGACCCGCCGCGAGCTGCCGCACGAAGTCGCCGACCCCCTCGGATGCCGTCGGTCCCGGCAGCACCGAGTTCACCGTGACGCCGGTACCGCGCGTGCGCTCCGCCAAGCCGCGTGCCACCGCGAGCTGCGCCGTCTTCGTCGTGCCGTAGTGGATCATCTCCACCGGAATCTGCACGGCCGACTCACTCGACACGAACAAGATCCTGCCACGATTTCGCTTCAGCATCCTCGGCAGGTGGTGGCGCGATAACCGCACGCCGCTGAGCACGTTCGTCTCGAAGAAGCGCATCCACTCCGAATCTGAAATGTCTTCAAACGGCACCGGTGCAAACACGCCGGCGTTGTTGACGAGCACGTCGATGTCCGGGAACGCCTGGATCAATTTCTCCGCACCCGCGGCGTTCGACAAATCCGCGGCGACACCTTCGAGCTTCGCGGTGGGGTTGGCCTCGCGGATTTGCGCAATGGCTTGCGACACGCGCGCATCCGTGCGGCCGTTCACGACGACTCGCGCGCCTTCACTTGCGAACAGCCTCGCTGCCGCAAAGCCGATGCCGGCCGTCGAGCCTGTGACGACGACAGTCTGATCGCGCAACCCGAGATCCATGACGCAGCCTCCTGGGAGAGTCGCGCACCCTACCACGCGCTTGCAGGTCCACCGTCTGGGGCACTTGCAAGGGGCAGGCCTTGCGCGATGCGGCAAACCGTTTACATCACCAGCCCCGGATGGATGCGAGCTCGAACGGCGATGCGCAGGCGCGGCCCGGCGTCTGGACCCTCGCTTGGCCTGCGGTGCTCACGAACCTGCTGCAGTCGAGCGTCGGCATCATCGACATCAAGGTCGTGGGCAGTCTCGGCGCATCCGCAGTTGCAGGGGCAACGGCCGGTCACCGTCTGTTTTTCGTACTCATGGCCGTGCTGATGGCGGTCAGCGTCGGTGCGACGGCACTCGTTTCACGCGCGATCGGCGCCGGCCAACCCGAGGAAGCTGGCCGCGTCGTCTCCAACTCGCTCGGACTGGCAACCCTGCTTGCGGTCCTGACCGGGGCGCTCGGGCTACTGCTCGCGGAGCCCTTCGCGGAGATGTTCGGTCTCGACGGGGATTCGCGCGCGCTCGCGATCATCTACATCCGCTGGATCAGCGGTTTCACGCCCGCATTCGCGATCGGCTTCGTGATCAGCTCCGGGCTTCGCGCAGCCGGCGACACGCTCACGCCGCTGTTGTTCGGCGCGATGAGCAACATCGCCAACGTGTTCTTCCTGTACGTGCTGGTCTACGGCGGACTCGGTTTCGCCAAAATCGGGATTGCCGGCGCGGCACTCGCGGGGGGACTCGCGTACACGGTCGCGGCAGTGCTCGCATACGTGTTGTGGATCCGGCGCCGCCTCGTGATCGCGCCCGCCCGCGGCGCGACGTTGGACCGCGAACGCACGCGCAAGCTCATCCGCATCGGACTCCCGGCCGCGCTCGAGCAACTCGTCGTGCAAGGCGGTTTCATCGCCTTCACGACCTTGATCGCGCGCTTCTACGGCACACGCCCGCTCGCGGCGTACGGCATCGGTGTTCAGATTTTATCGGCGTCGTTCGTGATCGGGTTTGGCTTTTCGATCGCAGCCTCCACGCTCGTCGGCCAACACCTCGGCGCCGGTTCACCGGAACGCGCAGTGCAAAGCGGCTGGCGCGCAACCGCGCTCGCAGTCTCCGCGATGTCGGTGTTGGCGATCATCATCTTGGTGCTCGCGCGTCCGATCGCGCGATTGATGATCTCCGATGAAGAAGTCGTCGATCTGACTGTCAGCTTCATCCACTGGCTCGGCGCCGCGCAGCCGCTGATGGCGATGCAATTTGCACTGGCAGGTGCTCTGCGCGGTGCCGGTGACACGCGCTTTCCGTTAGTCGCGACGCTCGCAGGCTTGATCGGCGGCCGCGTTGCGCTGGCATGCGTATTCACCTGGCTGCGAATGCCCGTCGACTGGATTTATGGCGCGCTTCTCGCCGACTACATCATCCAATCCAGCCTACTCGTGATGCGGTTTCGCAGCGGGCGCTGGCAGCGGGTGATGCGACCGAGCGCGCCACCAGCCGCCGGCTGAAACGCGTCGAGTCCAGAAGATCTGGAGCGACTGGAAACGCGCTTCCGCCGCTATGGGCTGCAATGGCGTGCACTCTGAAACGGCTTGCTAGATTGGCCAATAGAGCTAACTAAGGGTACCCCTCTTTTGGGAGTACTCAGGAGTACAGCAGGCGCCATGGACGAAGGTGTGGTGGGGAGTTTACGCACGTCACGGCCAATCGAATTCGGATCGATCGTCGCGAACAAATACACGGTGTTGCGGCCCGAGCTCGCGGGCCCCGCCGGAATGTTCGTGTGTCGCGAAGAGGGCGGCGAGCCACTGCGCTCGGTGTGGCTCAACCACCCGCGGCACGCGCTCGACCCGAACGGCGAGCAGTTTCTCTCGGAGCTGACGAAAGTCGCAAAGCTCGAGCACCCGCTGCTGCGGAAGCTGCTCGACTTCGGACGCGACCCTTCGGGCATTTTGTACGCGGTCTACGAGCCGCTCGAGTTGCGGAACCTCGCCGATGTGCTCGACCAAGATTGGCCGCTCGCAGACGAACGAATCGTCTGGTTGACGTGTCAGCTGCTCGCCGCGCTCGAAGTCGCACACGCCTCGGGTGTCACCCACGGGGACTTGCGGCCGGAGAACGTGCTCGTCCGCGCGGCCGGAACCGTGTCGCAAAACGAAGAGATCTTGCTGTGCGGTCTCGGTCTCGCCGGCTCCGCTCCATTCACCTTCACGAATCGTGAATCGCGCCCGTACTTGCAACTCGCGGAGTGGATGGTCGGTACGCCGCCGTTCGCTGCACCCGAGCAGTTCCGCGGCGAGCCGCGCGATGCGCGCAGCGATGTCTACGGCGCTGGCTTGTTATTGTTTCAGCTGCTGACGCGGACGCCTCCGTTCCTCGCTACGAACGAGCTCGACACTGCGTGGATGCAGTGTTTCACGCCGCCTCCACCACCTTCGGGCTACGGCTACGTGAGCCCGGCGCTCGAAGCGGTTTGTCTCAAGGCGCTGACGAAGACGCCCGACGTTCGCTATCAGTCCGCGAACGAGATGCGCGCTGCGCTTCTCCAAGCACGAGCGCGCGCTTCGCACGTCGGTCGCGCGCGCTTGTCGCGCACTTCGCAGCTGCCGAGCACCGCACTGGTGGCCGGTTCGTCGCGCAAGTCGAGTCCGAGCGTCGTGCCGGCGGTCGTCGTCTCGGCTCGCCGCAGCCAGCCAAGCGCTGCGCTCACACGCCCGACTGCCGCAACCGCTACGATCGAAATGCCGGCGGTGCGTGAGCCGGCGCGACGCTGGAAGCCTTCCGCGTCGCTCTTACTCGCGTGCAGCGCGCTCGCGATCGCCGCCGCCGTAGTGCTGCCCGACTT
>Ga0193752_1002662_pt1 | contig 13064 bp, 9 predicted proteins | sample H1c1metaG_FD_144924 | JGI IMG/M metagenome (GOLD analysis project Ga0193752, IMG submission 144924) | Soil microbial communities from a riparian zone of the East river system, Colorado, United States - H1c1 | ecosystem: Environmental > Terrestrial > Soil > Riparian zone | place: USA: East River... | reverse complement strand
GCTTCAACACGCAGGTCACCCTCTGGGACAACCTGCGGCTCTACGCACGCGTCGACGGAACCGGCGGCCACTATCAGTCGGACACCGAGATTCGCGCACTGCACAATCAGGGCTCGACGAAGGAGGTGATCCTCCAGAACGATCCGTTCCTCCAGACGTATCGAAACATCGAGGCCGATATGACGAGCACGTATCAGGCGGGCTTCCTGCGCCTGCGTGAGCTCTCCGCGTCGTATACGCTCAGGCCGTCGCTCGTACAGAGGCTTGGTGCGACGAGCGGTGCTGTCACGGTCGCGGGTCGTAACCTTTCGATGCTGTGGACAGCGGAACAGGGCTGGAATACGTCGCGCGACGGCGAGATCTACGTCGACGTTGCCAACCAGCACGTGTGGGATCCAGAAACGCGCGCCGTGGGCGCACTGTCGAATGGCTTTCAGACGATCATGCCACCGACCCAGAGCTTCGTCGTCACGTTCCGACTCACCTACTGATCCCGACCGAGGACATACAGAATCATGTCATTCAGACTTCACTCGGCGCGGCGCACTGTATTGGCGTTCACGCTCATCGGCTTCACCGCGTGCGACAAGATTCTCGACGTCGAGAATCCTGGCAGCGTGCCAGCCGAATCCCTGATCGATCCGACGCTCGCGCCGGCCCTTGCTGCCGCCGCGATGCAGACACTTCAATGCGGCGTCATCCAATACGCTGCCACTGCCAGCATGCTGAGCGGCGAGGAGCTGAACGCCAACGGCTTCGTTGACAATCACCCGTGGGAATGGCGCGGCGTGGTCGAGATCAAGGGGGCACCCGGCAATTGCAACTACGGGCGAGGCACGACGGCGATGGGTTTCTACACACCGCTGCAGCAGGCGCGCTTCCAGCTCGACGACACGTTCGACCGTCTCGACAAGTTCACCGATGCCGAAGTGCCGAATCGGTTGTCATTGATGGCCTCGATGCGCGCCTACGGCGGCTACGCCCTGCTGCTGCTCGGCGAAGGGATGTGCGAGATGACGGTCGACAACGGTCCGAGCATTACTCGCGCAGCCGTATATGCGCTCGCCGAAGCGCGCTTCTCCGACGCCATCACCCGCGCGACGGCGCTCGGTGATCAGAGTCTTCTCAACATGGCTCGTGTCGGCCGAGCGCGTGCGCGTCTCGACCTCAAGAACCTTCCTGGCGCGGCAGCCGATGCGGCGCTCGTTCCGGCCGGCTTCGTGCGGAATGCCGAATTCAGCGAAGGTGGCGCGGCGCAGCGCGAAAATCGCATCTACAATCTGACGATCCGCAACGAGTATCTCTCGGTGGCCGCGCCGTATCGCAACCTCACCGTGAACGGCGTGCCGGGCAACGTGCCCGATCCGCGCGTGAAGGTGAAGGACGCGGCCAAGAGGGCCAACGACGGCATTACCCCGCTGTTCCAACAGCAGAAGTTCATTGCGCAAACCGGCGGCACGCCGATTCCGATCGCGTCGTGGGCCGAAGCGCAGCTCATCCTCGCCGAGGCAACGGGTGGGCAGGCGGGACTCGACGCGATCAACCGTGTGCGCACGGCGAACGCGGTTCCCGTGATCACCGATCCGGCGCCAGCTGGGCAGGCGTTCACGGATCTCGTGCTCGAGGAGCGTCGCCGTCAGCTGTTCAGTGAAGGACAGCGGTACGGGGACATGCTGCGGTACAATCTGCCCTTCGTGAAGGGGACGACGATCAAGGGGAATACGTACAGCGATCTCACGTGCGTCCCACTGCCGGACGTGGAGACGCGCAACAATCCGAACTTCAAGACTTGAGCTCGCGGTAGCTTTGTGAAGACAGAACGCCCGCACAATCGTGCGGGCGTTTTGCTTTCCGATGCCTTATCAGAGCAAGGAGCTTGAGCTAGAAGGTGAGCTCGAGCTGGTTGCTCACATTTGCAGTACGGCCAAGGCGAGCGCCGGGAGCAACGCCAGCCACGGGTGGGCGACGAAAATACCGAGTATGCGCACTGACTATTTGGGTTGGCGCGGTGTGACGCCCGTGTTCACTGGCAAAGGAACACATCAATGCGAGCGAAGGAGGTTGATAGTTAGCCTGCGCATCGACGCGCACCAGTGCAATGTCTCGGCTTTGGACCCACGCCCTAGAACGGTTTGAACAACATCAGCCAAATGATGGCCGCCCACCCGCTGATTGCCAGCGCCGTGATCGCCACTGTATTTCCCGACGCGAGCGCTCGCGACAGCTCATCGGCAGACGGCTCCCGCGCTGGGCGTTGCCATGTGCCGTCGGCCAATACCGGGCCAACCAAATCGCGAAGTCGCCGAAAGTGCGGAGCGACAGTCCTGCCCATGACCGCGAGCACGATGATGAGGATCACGATCGACACCCAGATCCATCGAGCCGACCACCAGTGACCCATGAATCCCAGAGCAACACCGCACACGACGGTGCTCAGAAACATGACGTTGCCAACGACACGGGTGGATTGAGACAGATCGAGCAGCGCGCGCACGCGTTCCGTGCTCGTATCCCGACGTACGCGATACGCAGCCGCCGCCGAGCCTCCGTGAGCAAGCAGGTACATGAACGCGGACAGGACGTGACCAAAGAGAAAGACCCGATGCAGCATTTACAGATGCTCCGCGATTGTGTTTAGACATCAGCACTCCAACGCGTCCTTCGGCTCAGCCGTGGACTGCGTGCAGATGCTTCAGCTTGTCGGGGTTTCGTACCACATAGATCGCCTCGACTCTTCCGTCCTCGATCTCGAGCGCGGTGGTCGAGAATTCACCGTCGGCTTCGCGCGTGACGAAGCCCGGCAAGCCGTTGATGAACCCAACACGAACGAGGTTCGAACTGTCGATTTGACGGAGAGACGCCAGCAATTCGAAGAGGTTCATCACCGCATCGAGGCCCAGGATCGGTTCCGGGGCTGCCGGACGAATGCCGCCGCCGTCGGCATGAAGGCTGACGTCCGCCGCCAGCATCGCACTGAGCGCCTTCATGTCGCCGCTGCGCGAGGCGGCGAAGAACGCTTGGGCGATCTCGAGACCACGCTCTTTCTCGATCTGGAAGCGCGGTCTCGCCTCGCGAACGTGGCTGCGCGCGCGGGCGGCGAGTTGACGGCAGGCCGCGACATCGCGCTGGATTGTCTGCGCGACCTCCTCGAATCCCAGGCCGAACACGTCGTGCAATAGAAACGCTGCGCGCTCGAGCGGAGAAAGACGTTCGAGCGCAAGCATCAGCGGCAAGGTGACGTCTTCGCTGTCCTCCTCTTCGACGACAGGATCGGGAAGCCAGGGGCCGATGTAAGTCTCGCGCTGCCGTTGCGCCGACTTGAGCTGGTCGAGGCACAGGTGCATGACCGTGCGGCGCAGGAACGCCTCGGGCTCGCGCACCTCGCTGCGGTCGACTCTCATCCAACGCAGAAAGGCCTCCTGCACCATGTCCTCGGCATCAGACACCGACCCGAGCATGCGATACGCCACGCGCACCAGCTTCGGACGCAGCGGCGCGAAATCCGCCGCTGCATCCCTGTACGTTGTGTTCGTCATCATGCAGCGGCCGCCCTGGCTTTGATGACCGCCGGATCGACGAAGCCACCGAAGCCAACTGCAATGCGGTTCCACCCGTTGATGACGCAGATCGTCAACGTGAGCTTGACCCGCTCTTCTTCCGTGAACTCCGCCTTCAGGGCTTCGTACGCGCTCAGGTGCGTGTGTTCTTCGGAAAGTCGTGTCAGCGCCTCCGTCCAGCTGAGCGCGGCACGTTCTCGATCGGTGTAGCACGGGGCCTCGCGCCACGCGGGCAGGAGGTAGATGCGCTGGTCGGTTTCTCCATCTGCACGCGCATATACCGTATGCATGTTGATGCAGTTGGCGCAGCCATTGATCTGAGAGGCACGAATCTTCACGAGCTCGGTAAGGCTCGGCTCGAGGCTCGAGGAGATCTCGACCGATGCGTCGAACCAGATCTTCATTAGATGAGGAGCTGCAGCAAGAGGGTTCAGTCTGGCAGTCATTTGTCGGTTCCCTTGAATGTTGGAATGACATCATGACGAGACAGGAACGGCCCGTGTGACATGCACGCGAATTCTTCGCCTGCGCGGTCATCGGTGTGATGACGCCGTGATCGCTTCGTGACCTCCTCGTACCGATGCAGATGGAATGCGGGAATAGTCTACCGCGCTCGACATCTGCTTCCACGAATCCCACCCAGAGGTCAGTTTAGATGAGATTGTCGCACATCGATGTCAGATGCGCATTGATCATGGTCGCGGCGTACGGCGTATGGGGCTCGCCGCTGCATGCGCAACAGCCACGGGCCGGCGCCATCGGCGGTCAGGTGGTCGGTCCCGATGCCAAGCCGCTCGCTGACGCCGTCCTGAACGTTCCCGGCACGAGTCACCGGACCGTTACCGATCGCAGTGGCCGCTTTCATATCCCTGACGTGGCGCCCGGGTCTCACCTGATCGTGGTGCGCTACCTCGGGTTCCGGCCCGACACGCTGCCCGTTGAGGTCCTGGCCGGACAGACCCGTCAGGTCGCCGTGACCCTGAAGCCCGCACCGTACGACCTGGACCGCGTCGTCGTCGAAGGCGCGCGGCGCGGACAGGCCCGCGCATTGAACCAGCAGCGCACGGCGACGAACATCCAGAACGTCATCGCACAGGAACAGATCGATCGCTTTCCGGACGCCAATATCGCGGACGGCCTGAAGCGGGTCCCGGGCGTCACGGCGAGCCAGGACTACGGCGAGGCGAGCGGTGTGATGCTCCGCGGCCTCAGTTCGGGTCTCAACTCCGTGACAATCGATGGCGAACGCGTGCCATCGAACACCTCCGGCGGGCGCAGTGTGAGCCTCGGCAACATCCTCTCTGACATGGTCGGCGCCATCGAGGTCCACAAGGCGCTCACCGCAGACATGGATGCCGACGCGATCGGTGGCTCGATCAACCTCATCACGAAAATTCCGACGGAGGGCCGGCGGCTCCTGAGCGGGTCGATCGGCGGTGGCTACAACGAGCTGCGCGCCAAGAACCAGATCGACGCCTCGCTCACCTACGGCGAGCGTTTCGGCAAGCTCGGCGTGCTCGCCAGCGGCAGCATCGTCGATAGCAAGCGTCAGGAGGAGTCGCTTCACTATGGATGGGATGGCAACACGCTCGAGGACTTCACCCTCTACAACTACAATCTCGACCGCACCCGCCTTGGCACCAGCGGCATGGTGGACTACCAACTCGGCGACCGGTCCAGGGTCTATGTGCGCGGCATGTACAACCAGTTCGACGACAACCAGTACACGCCGAAGTTCACTCATTCGCTCCGCGGTGGCGATTCACTGACGACCGACGGCGTCATCGACGCACCGACCCTTCGCACGGGACGCCAGCGCAACCACACCCAGAAGATCATCACGCTGGGGGCCGGTGGCGCTCACGTGCTGAATGGTGTCGACGTGGACTACAGTGCCTCGTACGCCAAGGGTGGCGACAATCAGCCGACGTACTTCAATGCGTCGTGGCGGAGCATTGGCGATTTCGACATCGACCTTCGGGACCACAACTTCCCGCTCGTCACCCCCGCCAACGGCACTGATCCATACCGCGAGTCCGCCTTCAAACTGTCGGACTTCAGCGTCGAGCGGGAAGAGTCAGGCGACCGAGATGTCACCGGCCAGCTCAATCTCAAGCGTCCTTACCGCACGTCGGCGTTCGCCGGGAACATCAAGGTGGGCGGGAAAGTACGCGAGAAGAACAACTTCCGGGTCGCGCGCGAATCGGCCTTCCGCCCACTCAGCGGAACCAACATCACGCTCGATCAGTATCCGCGCACCGGCTTCGGAAACACCGACTTCTATGAGGGCCACTACAATTTCGGCCCGGGCTACGATCCGCGCTCGCTGTCGCAATTCCATCTGGCGAACCCGCAGCTCTTCGAGGAGTTCGTCGACCGTGAGAAGGTGGTGGACGAGTACAACGCGCGGGAGCGAGTGGCCGCTGTCTACGGCATGGTGGACGCGACCTTCGGGCGCCTGACCGTCAACACCGGCCTGCGCTACGAGCACACGGCAATCGGCTACGACGCCAACGAAGTGCAGTTCGACGCCGATGGCGAGTTCGTGGGCAACGTGCCGCTGTCGCAGGAGCAGAGCTATGGAGGATTCTATCCCTCATTGCACCTGCTCTATCGCGTGAGCGAGAACACCAACGTGCGCGCAGCGGCTACCCGCACACTGGCACGCCCGGGCTACTCATCGCTGGCGCCCTATGAGCTCGTGCTCAAGGAGGATGAGGAGATCTCGCGCGGCAATCCAGCCCTCCGCCCGTATCACGCCCTCAACTTCGATCTCCTCGCCGAGCATTACCTCTCCTCGGTGGGGCTCGTCGCTGGCGGCATCTTCTACAAGAAGCTCAACGACGTCATCATCGGTCGCACGTTCAAGCAGGTCGGCGGGTCGTTCGACGGCTACCAGGTCGAGCAGCCGCAGAACGCCGCGAACGCCTCGGTATGGGGTATCGAGTCAACGTGGCAGCAGCAGTTCACCTCACTGCCCGGCCTCTTCGGCGGCCTGGGACTCTACGCGAACTACACGTTCACCAAGTCGCGCCTCGAGCTGCCCGGCGCAGAAGCGCGCGAGCTCTCGTTGCCCTCGCAGATCCCCCACGCGGCAAACGTCGCGCTGCTCTACGAGAAGTACGGCGTCTCGAGCAGCCTGTCGTTGAACTATCAGGCGGGCTTCGTCGATGACGTCGGCGGCAGCGCCGACGAGGACGAGTACTTCGGCAGCCGCCGGCAGTGGGACATCTCGCTCGGCAAGACCCTGCGCTCGGGCGTGATGCTCTATACCGAAGTGAACAACCTGACGAACGAGCCATATCAGTTCTACGTCGGCCGCAACGGACAGAGCACGACGCCGCTCGAGAATGCGATCTACGGACGCTGGGGCACGGTCGGCCTGCGCTTCAATTACTGAGTCTGCAATTCAACTCGAGCCCGGGAGACCGCTCGCGTCTCCCGGGCTTCTTCATTCATATCCGAATTCATCTCCGATATCAGATGGCTACACTGACACACGTCCGGCTTGCCGCCGGAGTCGCACTCCTGAACCTCCTGCCAACGATTCCACTCGCCGCGCAGGCGGCTCAGGCACACGCAGACGACCACGTTCACGCGCCCGCGCATGCGCACGCCGCCGAGCGCAGCCTCTCCTTTCTTGTCGTCGGCGATTGGGGATTCCGCGGAGAGAACGCACAGCGCGCCATCGCTAGGCGCATGGGAATCGTCGCCCAGGAGACCGATAGCCGCTTCGTGATCAGCACTGGAGACAATTTCTATTACGACGGAGTCCAGAGCGTCGACGATACACACTGGCAGGAGTCGTTCGAACGCATCTACACGGCGAAGTCGCTGCAGCGGCCGTGGTACGTCACACTCGGCAATCACGATTACAACGGCAACGTCCGCGCGCAGATCGACTACACGAAGCGTAGCGAGCGATGGAAGCTTCCCGACCGCTATTACACCGTGGTCCAGCCGATCGACGACACGACAAGTGTTCGCTTCCTCTTTCTGGATACTCAGCTACTCGATAGCGCGACAGCGGCAATCGCAGGAGTCGAGCGCAAGAGACAGCTCGTCTGGTTGGACAGCACGCTGAGCGCCTCCACCTCGCAGTGGGACATCGTGGTGGGCCACCATCCGATGTACACGGGGAGCCGTGCGGGCAACTCGCCGCGACTCATCGGCGACTTGCGCCCGATTCTGGAGAAGCACGGAGTCCAGGTCTACATCGCTGGTCACGATCACGACATGCAGCACCTTCGTCCGCCGGGCACTACCGACTATTTCGTCTCTGGCGCAGCAGCCAAACCGCGAGAGAGCGGAACTACCGCACACACACTGTTTGCCATTGGGAACGTGCCCGGCATCATGGCTGTCGCCCTGACGCCTCGGCAGATGCAAGTGCGATTCGTTGATTCGACGGGCAAGGCGCTGTATCGCACGAGCTTCGAGCGGAAGGATCTACGCCGGGGCGCCGCAGTGGATGGAAGGTTTCCACCGAGCGCACGTCCGGATCGGGTGATGGCGACCTGGAAAGGCGACCCGACGACAAGCCTGGCGGTGACCTGGCGGACGGCGATCGGTGCACGGAATGGCGTGGCCCAGATTGCCCCGGCCACTGCGTCGCCCCGCTTCGTCGCTGATGCCAAAACGATCAGCGCTACGAGCGAGATTCTGGAAGCCGACGACGGACCCGCACAGCATCACTCCGCGGCATTCACGGATCTCAAGCCGTCGACGCTCTATGCCTACCGCGTCGGCGACGGCGAGATCTGGAGTGAGTGGTACCAGCTCCGTACCGCGAGCACTGCGCCGGAGCCGTTCTCCTTCATCTACCTCGGCGACGCGCAGAACGATCTCCTGTCCCTCTGGTCCCGCGCATTACGGGGGGCGTTCACCGAGGCGCCGAAAGCACGGTTCATCCTGCACGCCGGCGACCTGGTGAACCGCGGCACCCGCGACAGGGAGTGGGGAGAGTGGTTCGCGGCCGGTGGCTGGATCCAGGCGATGATGCCCAGCATTCCCGTCCCCGGTAACCACGAGTACGAGCCAGGCACCGACAGTGTGCGCCGGCTGACCAAGCACTGGAGGGCGCAGTTCACACTGCCGGAAAACGGTCCGCCAGGGCTGGAGGAGAGCGTGTACTACACCGACTACCAAGGTGTGCGAATCGTCGCCCTCAACTCCAACGAGCGACTGGCCGAGCAAGCGAAGTGGCTGGATGCGGTACTGGCGAAGAACCCGAACCGCTGGACGGTGGTCACGTTCCATCATCCGGTGTTCTCCACGGCCGCGCGCCGGGACAATCCCGAGGTCCGGCGGCTGTGGAAGCCGCTCTTCGATCGATATAACGTTGATCTGGTGTTGCAGGGACACGACCATACCTATGGTCGGGGCCGGAACATGGGATCGGGATTGACGGTGAAGGATCGCGAACAAGGGACGGTGTACGCCGTATCCGTCAGTGGGCCCAAGATGTACGCGTTGGGCGACAGCACCGAGTGGATGGATCGCCGAGCAGAAGACACGCAGTTATATCAGATCGTTCACGTCGCCACGGATACGCTCCGCTACGAGGCGCGGACGGTCGCCGGCGAGTTGTACGACGCCTTTGACCTGGTGAAGCGCGCAGGAAAGACGAACGAGCTGCTCGAGCGACTCCCCGCCGGGCTTCCAGAGCGACGGCACCCTCCTGCTCCGCCTCGTTGACGGGAGGCAAACGTAAAGGACCTCATGCAAACGCGACGCGACTTTGTCCGCAACGCCGCCGTGCTCACCGGCGGCGCCTTCACCTGGGGCTCGATTCCTGACGCCATCGCCCGCGCGATGGCCATTCGTCCGAATGCCGGTACGACGTTCCGCGACGCCGAACACGTCGTGATCCTCATGCAGGAGAACCGGTCGTTCGATCATGCGTACGGCGCGCTGCAGGGTGTGCGCGGATTTCGCGATCCGCGCGCGCACATCCTTCCGAACGGCAACCCGGTGTGGTTCCAGACCGACGCGCGCGGTGACACGTACGCGCCGTTCCGGCTCGACATGATGGCGACGAATTCCACCTGGATCGGCGGGTTGCCGCACTCGTGGCCCGATCAGGTGGACGCGCGCAACGGTGGGAAGTACGACAAATGGCTCATCGCCAAGCCGAGGCGCGAGCTTCCTTTGACGCTCGGTCACTATGCGCGAAGGGATATTCCATTCTATTACGCGCTCGGCGACGCGTTCACCGTCTGCGATCAGGCGTTCTGCTCGTCGCTCACGGGAACGACCGCCAATCGCTTGTTCCTCTGGTCGGGAACGATTCGCCGCGACGTCGCCGACGCTGCGCGCGTGCAGAACAGCGACACGGACTACGATAAAGAGGCAACCTGGCGCACCTTCCCCGATCGGTTGGAGGATGCGCGCGTCTCGTGGCGCATCTACCAGAACGAGATCAGCCTCGACTCGGGACTCAGCGGGCCCGAGGATGCGTGGCTCGCCAGCTTCGGCGATAATCCTATCGAGTGGTTTCCGCAGTTCAATATCCGCTTCGCCAAAAAGCGCCGCACGTATCTGCCGGCGTTCCTCGCAGCAGCCCCAGGACAGATCGCGGCGCACGAGCGCGCATTGCGCGATCAGAGTCTCGCGACCAATGCACGTACGAAGCTCGAGCGTGAGTTGGCCGACCTGCGCACGCGAGTGCAGGAGGCCGAGTCCGAGCGACGCACGTACACCGACGCCGCGTGGAATGCACTGACAGAGAAGGCGAAATCGCTGCACGCACGGGCATTCACCACCAATGTGGGCGACCCGGCTTACCGGTCGCTCACCAACCTCGCGTATCAGGACGGCGCGACGCGCCGAGAAGTCGCCGTGCCGGCTGGCGACGTGTTGCATCAATTTCGGCAGGATGTTTCGTCGGGCGCGCTCCCCGCGGTGTCGTGGCTCGTGGCGCCACAGAATTTCTCCGATCACCCCAGCTCTCCGTGGTACGGGGCGTGGTACGTCTCGGAGGTGCTCGACATCCTGACGAAGAATCCCGAAGTGTGGAAGAAGACCGTGTTCATTCTCTGCTACGACGAGAACGACGGCTACTTCGACCACGTGCCGCCGTTCGTCGCGCCACATCCGTCGCGCCCGGAAACGGGAAAGACGTCGGCGGGGATCGATACCTCGGTCGAGTGGGCGAACGTACATGGTCGCGAATCGTCCATCGGACTGGGGTATCGCGTGCCGCTTGTGGTCGCGTCGCCGTGGAGCCGCGGCGGGTGCGTCAACTCCGAGGTCTTCGATCATACGTCGGTGCTGCGCTTCCTCGAGGTCTGGTTGGCCGCGCGCGGCACATCCGTGAAGGAAACGAACATCAGCGACTGGCGACGCACGGTGTGCGGCGACTTGACGTCGGTCTTTCGTCCGTACGATGGCGAGCGGTTGAACTCCCCAACGCCACTCGAGCGCGACGCCACGGTCGAGCGCATTTATTCCGCACAGTTCCGGGAAGCGCCGCACGGCGGAGTCGCGCTGTCGAAGGAGGCGATTGCGTCAGCGAGCGTTGGTGCCTTGCAGGAGGCGGGGACGCGTCCGTCGTGCGCGTTGCCGTATGAACTGGCGGTGAATGCGGAGATTCGGCGAGGCGCGTTGACGCTCGTGATGGAGGCGAGGAAGAATGCGTTCGGCGCGGCGTCCGCGGGAGCGCCGTTCAACGTCTACTCATACGTGCCGGAGCTGACGTGCCGGTCGTACGCGGTGAAGGCGGGCGACGTCGTGCGCGACACGCTGCCGGTTGGAGGCTCGTATCGCGTGCGCGTGGATGGCCCCAACGGCTTCATGCGCGAATTCACCGGGAGTGACGTTGGCGTGGGGAGTGTGGCAATCGTCGTCCAATACGCCAGCGGCAGCGCGAAGAGCGGGAAGGTGGAGGTTCAGGTGTCGCACGACCGAACAAGCGCTGCCGCTACCCGCGTGGTGACGATTCGCGACGAATCGTATGGGGCTCCGGTTCGTCGGCTGTCGGTTCGTCGTGGGGCCCGCGTCTCGGCAGTGATCGATACGGCAAAGACGCACGGGTGGTACGACTTCACCGTGCAGTCCGAGGGAATCGTGCAGCGATACGCTGGTCGCGTCGAGACTGGAGCGTGGAGTGTCACCGATCCGGCGATGGGCGGAGTGTGAACCGGTGACCGCCGGCGCTCTCATCGAGTTAGGTAGGTCGTAACTCTCACGCAAAGGAAGCAATGCAGACTTCGAATACTTCTCGAGTTGCCCTTCGCTGGCTCCTCGGCACTGCCGCTGCGATCGTTTTGGCCGCCTGCAGCGCACCGGCAGGTCCTGAGATCATCCACGATCCGCCGATGTTTGTCATCGATCTGCGCGGCACCGTGGTGACGGGTGAGACTGGGCTGCCAAATGATCCAATCGCGATCGACAGCGCTCGCGTCGACGGAGACACGCTCGTCGCTGTGGTCACCCACGGTGGCGGTTGTACCAATCACACGTACCAGCTCGTGATCGGCTCAGCGTGGATGGAGTCGTTTCCCGTACAGGTCGGCGCGCGCATCGCGCACAACGCGAACGGCGACAATTGCAGGGCGCTTCTGCGTCGGAGCCTGCGCATGAGTCTCCGTCCGCTGGCCGACGCCTACCGGGCGTCGTACCATCAGGACCATGGGACGGTATCGATCCTGCTGTCGGGCGCGCCCGAGACATTGCTGTACAAGTTCTGACCGAATTGACAGCGCCCAGGTTCAGCGATCGGCCAATATGATGAAGTTCCTTGATGGGGAGTACATCCGATGAACGTGCCTCGGCTGGTCGTACGTGGTTTCACGATCTCACTCGATGGATACGGCGCAGGCCCGCGCCAGACGCGTGAGGAACCACTCGGCGTCGGCGGCGAAAGCCTGCACGACTGGCTCGTGAACACGCCGACGTTCAAAGGAACGCACGGAGGCGGTGCTGGCCAGCATGGAGACACCGACATCGACGAGGAGTTTGCTGCCCAGGCCATGGCCGGCCTCGGAGCGTGGATCATGGGTCGGAACATGTTCGCACCATCGCGAGGACCGTGGCCTGACGATTCGTGGCGCGGCTGGTGGGGAAAGAACCCGCCCTATCACGCGCCGACGTTCGTTCTGACGCACCACGAACGTCCGCCGTTGGAAATGGAGGGCGGTACCGTCTTCCATTTCGTGACGGACGGGATCGAAGCGGCGCTCGAGCGCGCGCGGGCAGCGGCCGGCACGAAGGACATCCGGCTCCTTGGCGGCGCCAGCGTCATTCGCCAGTACCTGAATGCCCGCCTCATCGACGAGCTGCACGTCGCGGTCGCGCCGATCCTGCTTGGCTCCGGTGAGCACTGGCTGAAGGACATCGATCTCTTGGAGCTTGGCTACGAGTGCACCAGATCGGTGGCCAGCACGAAGGCGACGCACTACACAATCGCGAAGCGCTAGTCGTCGGTTGACGACTCCATGGTGCGGCCGATGACGTCCATGACTCCGCTCATTCGCTCTCGCACCTTCCGCGTCGACGATGCCCAGT
>Ga0193752_1002661_pt1 | contig 13068 bp, 11 predicted proteins | sample H1c1metaG_FD_144924 | JGI IMG/M metagenome (GOLD analysis project Ga0193752, IMG submission 144924) | Soil microbial communities from a riparian zone of the East river system, Colorado, United States - H1c1 | ecosystem: Environmental > Terrestrial > Soil > Riparian zone | place: USA: East River... | reverse complement strand
AAAAAAGAAAAAGAAATTTTCCACGCAACCGACACCGAGTCTGTCCGAAGACTCTAGTGAGAATGCAGATGACCGGGTCCCATCAAGTCTCGGGCACGTCAGCTCCTTGCAGCTATCGGCGGCGGAGTACGAGCTGCGACGAGTCACGTGAATCGTACTCTGCCGAACAATCGAGCCCGGTCTGGATCGGACCCACGATGATCCGCACCCGTCGGGACGACGTAAGCTGGTGGCAGCGCAGTCGCAAGCCGCTCTGCTCTCAATCGCAGGAGCGCGACGCGCGTCTTCTACAAGTCTGTAACGCATCTCGGATCGCAGCGACTGTCGGTACGGCGCGTGGCTCGAACGCGAGAACGCTTGCGAGACACGCGGAGCTCGGCCGCCTTCCGCGCCGCGAAACTCTCTGCTTCGCAGACTCCGTCGCGCGCTCAACAGTCTCGCACCCGATTTCGCCAAACCCACATCCGGCGACACCCAGCGCCTTTATCTCCGCTTGGCGAGCTGAGTGTCAGATCCGAGGACAAATGAACTGTCTGAAAGGCGATCTGTCACTAGTTGTTCATGCAACACGTATGCAGGCCGAACCTCGCCCATCGTCATGCTCGTGCACTTGGCTGGCGCTCGCACGTCAGGGCTGCCGCGTGGGCCACAATCACAGCGCTACTGTCGGTGCCGCTGTCCGCTGCAGCGGATTCCCCCGCGCCGGCCGCCACGGTCCCCCCGAAGGTCGACCGTAGGGCTGCCTCACGGCAAGCCATCGTCGCGAAGAGCAAAAACATGCCGGCGGACCGCGCCGGTCGTGAGCTGAAGCTCGCAGGCGCAACTGCGGCCGATACGATCGCGGCACTTCACGAGGCCGGATACAAGGCCTCGGAGCTGTCGGACGCGGTCGATGTCTTCCTGATCAACAGCTTCGATGCACTGGTCACGATCGTCAACGAAGCCGAGCTGTCGCTGCCCGATATGGTCGTCGTGCTCAACGGTCAGCACGCCCAGACCGGCCAGATGGTGCAAGCGCTCACGAAGCTCAACCACACTGCCGTGGACATCGCCGGGGCGCTTCACAAGATCAGCGTGGATGCGACGGAAGTGAAACGCGCGTTCGACAAAGCCGGCATCGACGACAACACGGGCAACGCGGCGCTGATCAGCGCCGACTACCCGCCCGCAGAACTCGCGGCTGCACTCAAAGCGACGCAGCACACACCCACCGGCATCGCGGTCTCGCTCAGGAAAGCAGGGCTCGGTGCGCCTGCGGTCATTCAAGCGATGACTGACGCAAAGCTGTTCGCGGGCGATCTCGCGAAAGAGCTGCGCGGCCAGCGTGCGTCGTATGACGACATCGCATCTGCGTTGAAGGCAACCGGCTATCCGACGCCGAAGGTCGCGCGCGCGCTGAAGTTCGCCGGTGCCAATGCGAAGGAACGCGCGGTCGCACTGACGCACATCGGCGCGAGTACGACCGAAGTGATCGCCTTCCTGCAGTATCAAAAGGTCAGCAACGGCGAGCTCGGCTCCGCCTTGTTCGCCATGAAGCTGAGCGGGCCTGCAGCGGTCGGCGGCATGCTCGATGCGGGGCTCGATTGGACGACGATCGTCGCCGCCCTGCGCGGCTCGGGTCTGGGGATCGACCAAGTCGCGAAACATGCGAAAGCGAAAAACGCCGATGCGAGCAAGCTCGTCGCTGCGTTCATCGCCAACAAGCTGACGACGAAGGACGCGATGTTCGCGCTCCGGCAAGCGAGCTACGGCTGGGCCGAGATCGCGATCGCGTTTCAAGCGTCGGGTATGTCACCGGTCGATATCGCAAAGGCGCTCAAAGCCGGTGGCGCAAAACCCGAAGAGATTCTCGCTGGAATCAAGAAGCTCCCGGTGGAGAACTTGGAACCCGCTGAGGTGTTCAAAGGCGCAGGCTACTCGGCGTCCGCGATCGCCCAGACCATGCAAGCAGGCGAAGTTCCAGTCGCTGAAATCGCGGGATCACTCAATCGCGCGGGCTTCACCTGGACCGACGTCGCGAAGGCGCTCGTCACAATCCATCAATCGAAGGCTCAGATTGCCGCAGCGCTCAAGACTGCCAAAGCCGAGCCAGTCGACAGCGCGCGCGGGCTGCGCGCGATCGGCGCTTCGCGCGATGAGATCGCAACGACGATGAAGGAGCTCGGGTACGACCGCGTGTTCGTCGCGCGCGCACTGAAGACACTCGGCGCTCAGCCGGCGGAGATCGCGAAGACGCTGCGCCGGCTCGGCTATCCGATCGGCGACATCGCGCTCGCACTGCGCTTGAGCGAGTTGCCGATGAACACCACGACGGTCGCGCTCCGCTCGGCGAGCTTCCCGCAGGCGCAAATTCCAGACGCGCTTCTCTACGCCGGCTACAAGCTCTGACGCCCACCGCGGCAGCACACCAACAAGCGACACTGTTTTAGCTCTTCGATGCCGGGTGCAAGTCGTCGACCCACTCGACTTGCTCCGGCTGTTCGGCGGGCGTGATGTCCAAGTTGACCACGACCGGCTCTTGTCCGTTTCGCACGAGTACGCACGAGAGCGGCTCGGCCACACTCGCGTTGATCTCTTGATGCGGAACGTACGGCGGCACGTAGATGAAGTCGCCCGGCCCAGCTTCGGCCACGAACTCGAGCTGATCACCCCAACGCATTCGCGCCCTGCCACTCACGACGTAGATCACGCTCTCGACCGGACCGTGATGGTGAGCGCCAGTCTTCGCGTTCGGATGGATGACGACCGTGCCCGCCCAAAGCTTCTCCGCACCCGCGCGCGCGTACGTGATGGCGGCTGCGCGATTCATCCCGGGCGTCTGCGGCGTATTGATGTCGAGCGAACCCGCGTAAACCACGCGCACGCCGCTCAGCTTCCACTTGGTTTCGTGCTCCGGCTCCATCGCGAGAGTCTCGCTCCTCGGAGCGAATCGCTCAAGTTGCGGCAGATCAGCTGATCACGGACGAAAACACCTTACCCACTTCGGTGCGCCAGCGCCCGAGCTCCGCTCGGTTGCCGAGCGGCAACTCCTTCAGACCGATCGCGATGCTCATCCGCGTGCGATTGAGATCGTCCGCGACTCGATCCGCGAGATCCGGAAAAGTCAGCGACCTTCCACCGCGCGACTCGATCTGCGTCCTCAGCTTCGAGCTGTTGTACAGCTCGAACTTACGCTCCTCACCCCAATGCGCGTTGCGAAGGGCGTGGACTTCGGTCGCCGTCATCGTCTCCAAGTACTCCTTGAGCAGCTCGAGCGAATCGCGCTGCCGATTGATCACCCAAAACGTGACCAACCTGCGCTTCAGCTCGCTGATGCTGCTGTTCAACGTCGCGCCATACGCGTTGACACCGACGTTGTTGCGCGACGCCGAGTTCACGACGATCGGACACTCGGGATGTGAGTCACAAATGTTCACGAACGCGATCCAACCGTCCGCCTCATCCATGTTGATGAGCTCGGCTTTAGTCGCACCGTGATACGTCTTCCACACGTCCGGGTTGCTCGTGTCGCTCTCGATCAAGATCACGTCTTCGCGCTTCTCGAGCAGATAATCGAGGAGAGCGACTGCAACCATGGACTTTCCGACTCCACCTTTACTGCCACCCACGAAGTAGATGTCTTTTGCCATGTCTGTACCTCTTTCAAAGATCCGAATCTGGTGTGTCCGGACGAACTACGAAGCTGGCCTTCGCGAGTTTTCCATAGTCGTGAAAGCTTCCAGTGGTTGCAGCCGGGGGCTTCGCGGCGGGCTTGCGGGCCTTCGCTGAAGCGGACGGCGGCGCGGATTTTCGCGCGGTCGGCGCCGGCGTTCCCGCACTCGTCGCAGTGCGCGCCACTGCTTTCCGCTTCACTGCGACCTTCCGTTTCGGTGCCGCAGCCGCACTCGGCCGCTCCGTAGTCGCCGCCCGCTTCGTAGTTGCTGCGGTCGCGGCATCGCGCGCATAGCCCCGAAGTGTGACGGCGGAAATCTCGATACCAGCGCCGCGTAGGACGCGACCGATCTCTTCGACCGTATAGCCGCGTGCGAGGAGTGCGACGAGCTCATCCTGTACCGCTTTGACGGTCTTCTTCGGCGTTTGCCCGGGCTTCTTCGCGACGGATGGCAGGTTGCGAAGTTTCTTCGCGACCACTTCGATCCGTTTCGTCGATTGTCTCACGCGGTGGCTCCTCCGCTGTTCACGCGAGGTTATGCAAGCGCCTAGCGATAGCAAGAGGCGTAATCGTATGCCGGCGACGGATCGTGAGCTCGAAGCGTGGCTTGTTTGATCCCGAAACAAAGCGTTGCTCGGGCGAGCGGGAGCGGTAGCCAGGCGGCTGGCGAGTTGGATTGGCGCGCGGGGGACGAATCGCGGGAGAGACATTCGACCGTTGGGGCGTTGGCCGTCGCCGTTGGCCGTCGCCGTCAACGTCAAGTCAACGTCAACGTCAGCGTGAACGTGAGCCGTTCGTACTAGCCGCTGGCTGCTCACAGCTTGTTATATGCATTGTGTCACGCGAGAGACCCGAATTGACCGACATCTGACTGTCCGTGCGATACATGTCACCGCGCAATCGTTAGCTGTCATTGACATACAGACTCGGTTCAGGGCATGTCGACGCCGCTCGATCACATCGCAGTTCGTACGGGGAAGGGTATTCATGCGCATTTCGAAAACCATCCAGTCGTGGTTCATACCAGTGCTGGCGCTCGCATTGTCGCTCGTGGCAACCGCGGCATCGGCTCAGCAAGAGATCCAGTTCAACGTAAACGTGACTGGCGGCACCGCGCCGGTCAAAGTCACCGTGTACACGAATGCAAGCGCGAATGCGTCTGCTGCAACCGTGCTCGCCGTTCACGGCTTCACCGAGACAGGCGCGGCGTGGAAGCCGCTGACGGATGCGTTGTTTGCACATCCAGCGACGAAGAATCGGGTCAAGCGGATGATCCTGCTCGACCTGCCAGGCCACGGGAAGAGCCCGATCCCCACGCTCGCATCGGGCTTGTTCGGCAACCTCACGATCTACGACAACGTCGGCGTCATCATCCAAGTCGTCGATCAGCTGCGCGCACAGAACCTCGGACCTCGCGTGCTCATGGGGCACAGCATGGGTGGCCTCGAGATTCAGGCCGCGCAAGAACAACTGCTCGCTCAAGGTTCGAGCTTGCAGAAGCACGGCGTGTTGCGCGCGATCCTCTTCGCACCCGTTCCGGTGGCGAACATCACGGCGTGGACACCTGCAGCCTCCACGCTTCCGTCGTCGTACTACCGATTCGACAACGGCACGTACATCGTGCTCGATGCCCAAGGCGCTCTGTTCGGCGGCGGTTTCAGCACGACGGCTAGTACACCCACCGCGCCGGTGATCACGCCGGCCGCCTTCTCGTTGAACTTCGCCGGCTTGATCGGTGCCGAGCCGCAAGTCACCGCCGGTCAGCTCGTCGGCGCGATTCCGACGCTGCCGCGCCCGAGTGCGCGCGAGGGAGCGTTTGCTCCCCTGAAGAACGGCACGCTGCTCACGATCATCGGCTTTTCGGAAGACATTCTGACGCCCGCGGCGATCCAGCCCTCGCTGTACCAACACCTGCTCGGACGCCAAGGCTTGATGTACCAAGAAGTCATCGCACCCGACGCTGTGCACTCGATGTTCATCATCAACCCCACCGGCATGTTGGATCAGCTGTTCGACTTCGAAAATATGTTCTAGTCGCGTGGATGCACGGCACGTGGGCGGTCGTACTTTCATTCGGTTCGGCCGCCCTACTCGGATTCGGCGCGGTGGTCGCGCGGATCGGCATTCGTTATGCCTCCGCGCGCACCGGCGCGTCGATGTCCGTTCCCGTAACCACACTGTGCTTTTGGCTGCTGTCGCCCGCCCTCTTGCACCTCGACGGTGCCTCGGTTGGCGCGACACTCATGTTTGCGGCCGTCGGGTTGTTCTTTCCCGCGAGCGTCACGCTGCTGAACTTCGCATCCGCGCGCAGGCTCGGCCCTTCCATCGCGAGCGCACTAGGCTCCTCGACGGCGTTGTTCTCGGCGATCTTCGCGATCCTGCTGCTCCACGAGCGCCCGTCGGTCGGAATGCTATGCGGCACAGTGGTGATCGTCGCCGGAGTCGCACTCATCACGTTGCGCACCGATGATCGCGGACCCGGGTTCAGCAAGATTTGGTTGTTGATGCCGATCGCAGCTGCCGTGATTCGCGCAGGCGCACAGGCGACGATCAAGTTTGGACTAACGCTGTGGAACAGCCCGTACGCGGCAACGTTGGTCAGTTATACGGTATCCGCAGCGTTGCTCACGGTCACGCGACCGCCCGCCCCCGAAGCCAGCAGCCACGACAAAGGCCGCGCGTTCGCTTGGTTCACGCTCGCAGGCTTTTGCAACGGCTTTGCCGTGCTGACGACGTATGCCGCTCTCAGCTTCGCTCCGATGACGCTCGTCGCGCCGCTCACGACGACGGCGCCGTTGTTCGCCGTCGTCGGAAGCGCGCTCATCTTGCACGAAGAGCACTTCGACCGGCGGCTTTTAGTCGGTGTACTGCTTACGGTGATAGGCGCAGCGCTGCTAGTCGCCCATTGACTCAGAGGGAGGCCGGGGAATCTCTCTCGCCGCTCACGGCGGCCGCATCAGGGTCGCTTGTGTGGCCCGCCTAAACCCTGTAGGACCAGGTTGGATGAGAGGCGGCATCCTCCTCAGCCTCGCGCTCGCGCTCGCGCTCGCTCTCGCCTGCAGCTCGCAGCCGCCACGGTCTTCTTCGGAAGCCGGGGTGCCCGACCGCGACGCTCAAGCGATCGACGCAGGCTCGCTCGACGGCGCTCCCCGATCGGGCTCGGGCGGCCGGGACTCGGGGGGAATTGTCCAGCCGAACTGCCGAGACGCTGGCTGCTTCGTTCCGATCGACCCGACCGTTCAGCTCGATCTGTTGTTCGTCGTCGACAACTCGGGCTCGATGAAGGAGGAGCAAGCTGCGTTGCGCCGCGAGTTTCCTCGCATGATCCAAAAGCTCGTGAGCGGGGATCACGACGGCGACGGAACGGCCGATCACGCGAAGGTCGAAAACCTACACCTCGGCGTCGTTTGAGCGCGCTCGGTACCGCCGGCTGCGGCTTCGAGCAACACCTCGAATCGGCCCTCAAGGCGATTTGGCCGGCCGGCGATGCTCGGCTGTCATTTGCAGCTTGGTTCGGCGCAGCTGCGAGCGGCGGACACAGCGACAACCTCAACGCCGGTTTCGTGCGAACCGGCACGGCAAACGCCGGCTCGACGCTCGGGATCGTGATCGTCGCCGATGAGGACGATTGCTCGGCGGGCGAACCGGCGATCTTCGATAACCGTACGGTCGACGCAGGAAATCCGTACGGTGATCAAGCGCTCAACCTACGGTGCTTCTTCAACCACGATCAGCAGTTGCCGCTCGAGCGATACGTGTTCGGCTTTCGCAACGCCGGTGCCGCGCGCGTCGTGTTTGCGGGGATCGTAGGAGTGCCGGTCGATCTCGCAAGCGCCGCGACGCGCGCGAAAGTCGACTTCGCAAACCCGACCTCACGCGACGCGTACTACGACATGCTCCTCGCGGATCCGCGCATGCAGGAAGCGCCCGATCCCAGCACGCCTGAAACTTCACCGCAGCTCAAGCCCGCCTGTACGAGCACGCTCGGTCGAGCCGACCCAGCACGGCGCTTCGTCCAGCTGGCAAAGAGCTTCGGTGAAGATGCGCTGATTCAATCCATCTGCGGCGATAGCTTCGGTCCACCGCTCGATACTGTCGTCGAGCGGATCGTGAAGGGGCCGGATTGACCGCCATGGCTCGAGCCGCAGCAGTCATCACTTCCCTACTCCTGATTTGCGCGTGCAAGAGCGACTCGCCGCGCACGGCTGCAACCGATGCATCGCAGCTGGATGCTGCGCTCGATGCCAGTTCGCGCCCCGACGCAAACCCACCACTGATCGAAGCTGGCAGCGATGCCTCGACGAGCGCAGCGGGGAGCGGCGGTGCGAACGGTCAGCAAGACGCTGCAATGAGCGCCATCGATGCGGGGCCAGCCGCACCACCGATCGATCGCGGGAGCCTGCGCGGTCGGGTGCTCGGGCTCGATCCGGCGGACGTTGCGCGCGCGAGCTTGATCGCCGGGCCGGTCAGCGTGACGCCGATCGCGGGCGGCTATTTCTTCTTGGACGGTGTTCCAGTCGGCGACTCCGTTTCGCTGTTCGTCCGCGCGCAAGGCTACAGCACCGGCCACGCGCGCGTGGCAGTCAGTAAAGATCGCATCACGAGTGTGATCGTGGAAGTGAAGCGGCTCGCCACCGAGATGATCACGGACCCGCTCGCCGCTCGCACGCTCACGTTCGGAGAGGCCACGACCAAGCCCACACTCGAGCTGCTCGCGAACGCGCTCGAGACGCCCTATGCCACGCCGCCGATGGGCCAAGTTCGCTTCGATGCCGCGACGCTCGATGCGCGCACCACACCGCAGCTCACGGCGCTGCAAGGCGGCAAGCCAATTCTGCTCCGCAGTCAGTTGTCGGTCGAAGCTCGGATTTCGCAGCCGAACGCGGCGCTGCGACTCAAGGCGAAGGCGAAGCTCGCGTTGTACGTCGCGCCGGGAAGCGCTGAGCCACCCCAGCTGTATCACTTCGACGAGGCCATGGGCTCGTTCGTGCGGCAAACCGGAGACGTGTACGATGCGACCACCGGTGCCGTCCGCGCGGAGATCGACCAGCTCGGCACGTACGTAGTCGCCACTGCGCGTGTTACGCCTGGTTGTGTCTCAGGCAGACTGTTCGATCCAACCGCCCTCCCAGTGGCGCGCGCGGCAGTCCGATGGGTCGACACATCGTACAGCGAAGCCGGGCAGGTCTGGACCGATGCGGCGGGCGCGTTCTGTCTCCCCGTGTCGCTCGCAGCTGCGAGTGAGTTTTCGGCGCTGGGCGTGACTGAAGCGGGAGCCCTCGTCGAATACAGCAACGGCAAAGCCGGACCTGCCATGCAAGCGGCGGCCTGCGGCGGCACGAGCTGCCTGGATCTCGGCGCGCTTCAAACCCAAACCACCTTGCTCGGCTGTGTGCGCGGCCGAATCTCGCAGCTGGGCTACCCCAGCCCGATATTCGTGAAGGCGAAAAGCTCGAGCGACGCCCCGGTTGCCGAGACGTCGGTCCACGCCGGTGACGACTTCTGCTTGAACGTCACGAACCAGACCGAGCTCGTCGTCGAAAACGCCAACCTCAGCTGCGGCAAACCTCAGACGCTCACGGCAGCGACTCGCGCTGCAGCGTGTGGCGACGAGGCTTGCCAAGACCTCGGCCCGATCCAGTGCTGCAAGACTGCCGAGACCTGCAACGACGGGATCGATGATGACTGTGACGGCATGGTCGACGAGACTTGCAGCTGTGGTGGCCACGACTGCAAACCGTTCTACGACAAGCGTTCGTGGTATCCCGAGCATTGTTGCACGACTGCGAATACGTGCGGCTTCCACTACACGGGCGGCACGGACCGGCAGTACTGCTTCGACCTCGAAGCAGGCTATACGGTGCCCGACCTCGAGTGCGCATCTCAGACGGTCACGATCAACGACACCGCCACGAGCCCGGTCGGGTGTTGTCGCTCGGAGGGTCGTTGCGGCGTCGAGCTATCGCTGGTGTGCGTGCCCGTCGAGGAGCTCGAGAAGATCACAGGCACGCCCGTACCCGCCCACGCCTGCACGCCGGGCACCTTGTAACTAGTTAGTCCATTCTCGAGTTGCCAAAACGCAGCCTGCGTTGTTCAAGTGCGAGCTGATGCACGCCGCAGCCCCGGAGGGCCGACTCGCCACCGCCTACAGATGGCTGATGGCCCACCAGCGGGTCTGGCTCATCGTCTCGTGGATCGCGCTGACCGCGGCGGCCTCGATGGCATGGCGTCACGGAACGGATGCCGGCGCAGCCTGGGACGAGACGTTCCACGTCCGCTACGGCAAGCGAGTCCTCGAGTGGTTCCGGAGCGACGGCGTCCTCGATGGCGCCCTCCACTATCAGAATCTGTACCTGTACGGCGGCTTGTTCGATCTGACCGCGGCCTGGCTGAGCGAGCGCTCCCCACTCGGACATTACGAAACGCGGCACCTGCTCACGGCGTTCGTCGCGCTGTTTGGAGCCGTCGGCAGTTGGAAGCTCGCGTCGCTCGTCGCCGGACCCTTCGCCGGCTTTTTAGCTGCAACGATGCTGGTTCTCACGCCGGCCTGGCTCGGTCACGGCTTGTTCAATCCGAAAGACATTCCGTTTGGCACCGGCGCGATTTGGGCCGCGTACACGGCGACACGATTGGGTGTCGGGCCGATTCCACCGCGAATCCGCGACGTGCTGTTTGCAGGCATCGCACTCGGTCTCGCGCTCGCCGTGCGACCGGGCGGGCTGATCTTGCTGACCTATCCGGTCATCGCCCTCGGCGCCCGCTCGGCGCTGCAACTTTTTCGCCGCCTTCAGCTGCTGGAGCCGTTGGGCTTCTCGCGATTGCTGATCGATGCAGGTTGGAAAATCGCGCTGGTCATCGCCATCGCGTATCCGCTGATGTTGTCGACATGGCCGTGGGCGCAGCTCGCACCCTTCGTGCGCCCGTTCGAAGCGGTCAAGCAGTTCATGCACTTTTCCTGGGACAACGTCGTGCTGTTTCGCGGAGAGTTCATTCCCGCGCCCGATCTACCGCGCGAGTACATCCCGGTCTGGTTCGCGATCACGTTGCCGGAGACGTATCTACTGGCTGCGTTCTGCGCACTCGTGGGCTTGGCACGGCTGACACGCAAACACGCGTTCGTGAGACCCGAGCGTGTGATCGGAATCGGGATGGTCGCAGTGGCGGCCTTCCTGCCGCTCGCAGCTGCAGTCGTGTTACGGCCTCCAGTCTACGATGCGCATCGCCACTTCCTGTTCCTCTTGCCGCCGCTCGCGGCCCTGGCAGGCGTCGCACTCGCATCGGTGCTTCGAGCGCAGGAACTGAAGCTCTGGCTACGCGGCTCGGTCGCAGGCGTGTGGATCGCGTTGTGCATCGTCACGTGCGTCGACATCGTCCAACTGCATCCCTACGAATATATCTATTTCAATCGGCTATTCGGTGGGCTGCAAGCCGCGAACGGTCGCTACGAGACGGACTATTGGGGCGTCGCGTACAAGGAAGCGTTCATGTGGGTCGTGAAAAACGTTCCGCCCGTGCATCCGGGCCGCCCGACCCGCATCGCGTCCTGCAACAACAATACGAACGAACGCATGACCTACTACCTCGGCCGCGTGCCCGGCGCGAAGGAGAGCTTCGAAATCGTTCGTGGCTATGGGCGCGCCGACTTGTTCGTCGCGATGACACGCTTTCGCTGCCACGACGTACCAGGCCAAGTGCTGGCCACGGTCGAGCGGCAGGGCGTGCCGCTCGTGTACGTGATTCGGACCACCAATAAATGACCGAAACTGGCTGGATTAAAAGATCCCCGAATGCTCGTCGTGGCCGCACTGATCCGCATGTGTGTCACACACGCGTGTTCAGGCAGGGCTCTCGTCCCCACACAATGTGTTTCGAGGGTGCCCAGACAAGCGTGTTTTTGATATGACTGGCAGCCGACATGAGCTCCGCACCAGGGACGCAATCACAATCCGCCAACGCGGGCACCGTCAAGGAGTGGTTTTGGCGCGGCCACGCACTTAAAGACGCGAAGTCCGCGTCGAAGGCTTCCGCCATCAGCCGCGAACGGCTGCGGCGCGCGAGGCTCGCTGCTGAGTTCGCCGGTCGCATGATCGATCCGGCTGAGCCTTGGTACGACGGCTCGGCGCTGCCGCTGGCGATCTCGCTGTATCGCGAAGCCGCCTACTGGGTGTTGCTGGCGCACAGTGATGCGGAGGCGCCGACTACACTTCGTGAGCTTCTCGCGACCGGCAACTATCCGATCGGCAATCTGAGCGAAGCCGATGTCGCAGTCGTGAAGGGCGTGCTCGGCGAGAAAACGTTCGTCGAAACGGCGGACGAGTCCGGGGACGCATTGCGCCGTCAAGCGGTCCTGTGTCGAACGTTCGTGCATGGGTTGATCCGGAGCGAGCTCGCGGCCGATCGCAACGTGACGCGCGTGCTGGTTCAGCGTTTGCTGCGCCTCGGTGTGGTAGCGCTCGCCGTCCTCGGCGTGATGCTCGCCGTCAACGCGGTGGTGCAGCGCGCGATTCGCGGCCCGGATCTAGCGGCCGGCAAGTCGTGGCGCTCGAGCAGCAAGGCGTTCGATTGCAATCCGGCCGAGAAGTCGTGCGGCGGTACACACACGTCGATCTTTTTTCACACGCTGCTAGAAGCGAATCCGTGGGTAGAGATCGATCTCGGCTCGCGCAAGAAGTTTAGGCGCGTTCAGATCGAGAACCGCGATGATTGTTGCGAGGATCGCGCTGTGCCATTGGTCGTCGAAACGAGCAACGACGCAAACGAGTTCCGAGAAATCGCGCGCAGGACCGATCCGTTCAGCGAGTGGGATGCGACATTCGCTCCGGTTACAGCGCGCTACGTGCGAGTTCGCGTCGACGGAACGACCTATCTCCACTTGGCCCATGTGGGCGTGCACGTCCGCTAGTGCAGCACTAACTGGAGCGGCTCAGCGCCGCAGCAGTCTCTTCAAGCAGCGCATTTGCGGGTCTCGGCGACCGTGGCCGCGGATTTCCGCCTTGAGCGCCTGTACGCGCGGGTCGGTCGAGCCACGCAGGGGCTTGAATGCTTCGCGCATCGCCGGGCATGCCGGTGCTTGCTGCACGTCGAGGATCCGCATCCCGATCAGATCAGCCTTCGCCTCCTGGCCGAGTGCGCGCAAACCTGCCAGAGCAGCGTGACGCTGTTCGGAGGTCGCGAGCTCCGCGGTCGCGGCGCCGAGCGCAGCTGGTAGCTGCGGGTTCGCGCGAAACGTCTCGACGACGAACGCCACGTGTTCGCGATCGATCGCGCTTACGGCTGCACCGGCCAGCGCTGCGTCGGCACTGGCTGCCGCGGAGTCCTCCTTCAGCGCCGCCTCGATTTCGCGCAACGCCACGTCTCGCTGCCCCGCCGTCGCAGCCGCGACCGCAGCGTCGCGGTGAGCGAGCCAGGCGGGCGGT
>Ga0193752_1002660_pt1 | contig 13069 bp, 9 predicted proteins | sample H1c1metaG_FD_144924 | JGI IMG/M metagenome (GOLD analysis project Ga0193752, IMG submission 144924) | Soil microbial communities from a riparian zone of the East river system, Colorado, United States - H1c1 | ecosystem: Environmental > Terrestrial > Soil > Riparian zone | place: USA: East River... | reverse complement strand
CCTCGGACAACTTCATCGCTTCTTCGATATCCACCGCCACCACGCGCGACACGCCTGCCTCCTGCATGGTGATGCCAAGCAACTGGTTGGCCATTTCCATGGTGATTTTGTTATGGCTGATGAACAGAAACTGCGAGTTGTCGGACATTTTTTTTACCAGATCGCAGAAGCGCTCCGTATTGGTGTCATCGAGCGGCGCATCGACCTCATCCAGCAGGCAGAACGGCGCGGGGTTCAGCCGGAACAATGCAAACACCAGCGACAGCGCCGTCAGCGCTTTTTCCCCGCCCGACAGCAAATGAATGGTGGCATTTTTCTTGCCCGGCGGCTGCGCCATCACATGCACGCCGCAGTCGAGAATTTCTTCACCGGTCAGCGTGAGTTTGGCCTCACCACCGCCGAACAACGCCGGGAACATTTCACCAAAATGGCGGTTAACTTCGTCGAAGGTCGTTTGCAACCGCTCGCGCGTATCGCGGTCGATGCGCCGGATGGCGTCTTCCAGAGTAGACATCGCTTCCGTCAGATCGCGCGACTGGGCATCGAGGTAATCGCGGCGCTCCGTTGCCGCTTTCAATTCCTCCAGCGCAGCCAGATTCACCGCGCCCAACGCGCGAATGTCTTCGTTCAGACGATTGATTTCTGTTTGCAGGGCGTTGGAACGCGTGCCTTTTTCGAGCAGCGCCGCGAGTTCTTCTTCGTTGGCGCCGGCTTCGTGCAGTTGCTGCGCATATTGTTCCTCAGTAAGGCGCGCCTCTTGCTCTTTCAGGCGCACCTCCGCGATGCGTTCGCGCAGCGGCCCCAGCTTTTCCTCGGCGGACAAGCGTTCCTGATCCACGCCGCGCAGATTCGTTTCCATGCCTTCAAGAGCGTCGCGCGCCACAGCCAGCGCATGTTCGCGCGTGACGCGGGTTTCCAGCATGCTCTGCAACTGGGTTTGCCACGGCGCTTCATCGTAGCCCGATAGATCGTGCTCGGATTCGGCGATGCTCGATTCGAGCGAAGAAATTGACGTGGCCAGACGCTGAATGGATTGATCTATCTCATTGATTTTATTAAATATTGTCTTCTGAATAAAAACCGATTCCTGGTGCATCTGACGCGCCCGTTCGAGCATTTGGCGTTGTTCATTGAGCACCGACTCGGCGTTGCGATAGTCCTCGACAGAGCATTCCACCTGCGCCGTGAACGCCGTGCGCTGCGATTCCAGTTGCCCCATCGCAGCCTCAGCAGCATTTCGGTTGAGGGTTTCGGCGGCCGCCTGCGCGAGCACTTCCGCAATCTCCGCTGCAATTTGTTCGCCGCGCTGAGTCGCACGCTGTGCCTGTTCCGAGGCACGCACCGCTTCCACTTGCGCCGCATGAAACTCGTTCTGGGCGTGGCTCACCGTATCGCGCATTCCGGCGGTTTCAGTGCGACAACGATCGACCGCGGTTTGCGCATCGACGGCCGTAATCTTCAAACGCGTCACCACTGCCGTCTGGCGTTGCGCCTCGTCCTGCAGTTTTTCGATTTCACGCTGGCGCGACAGCACCCCGTGCAATTCGCTGTCGGGCGCATGACATGTCACGCTATGGCGCGTGAATACGTAGCCGCTGGCGGACACCAGCATACCGCCGGGCGCCAGTTGCGCGCGGCGCGCCATGCCGGTCGCGGTATCGGGCACCGTGTACACGCCGTGCAGCCATTCCGCGACCACCGCTTCGAGACGCGCATCACGGCAGGTCACGTGGCGCTGCAGCGCTTCCAGCCCCGCCATTTCCGCAGGTGACAGCGCCGCGCCGTTTTCGCGATCTATGACGGTCAGTTTGCCCGGCGGCACCTGCGTGAGCCAATCGGCCACGTTATCCATACCGTCAAGCGCTATGCCGTTCAGACGTTCACGCAGCACGGCCTCGAGTGCATCTTCCCAGCCCGCGGCAATTTCTATGTTCTGCCAAAGCCGCGGCGCTTTATCCAGATTGCGCGCGGCAAGCCAGCTTTCCATCTCCGCGCCTTTGACGAGCCTGGACTGCAATTGCGACAAGGCCTGTGCCCGCGCTTCGACGGCGGACAGCTGTTGTGCCGCCGCGTCCAACTCCGCTTCGCACTCGCGCACCTTTTTTTCCAGCACCGGGATCTCATCTTCACGCGCTTGTAACTGTGAGCGCTGCGTGCCGAGCTGCTGCTCACAGTGCTGCACACGTTCGTTGAGTTGCGCCAGCTTCGCGGTATCGGCCGCCGGCAACGCATCGCGCTCCACGCTGAGCCGCAACTGGCGCTGCGCGAACTGCTCCAGCATGCGCACGGCATGCCCGCTCTTGGTGTGCTCGACCTGCAAGCGCTGCTGCGCTTGTGCCAGACTCTGCTGTGCTGCTTCGCGCCGGCTGTAACTGGCACGATGCGCCTCTTCCGCCAACGGCAGTTTTTGCGCCTGCGCCGCAGCTTCGGCCTCGCACGCCTGCACACGCTCGTCGGCCTGCACGCAGGCTGCACGCGATTCATCCAGGCCGCGCTGTGCGATGATGAGTTGCGCCTGGTGCTCGTCCAGTTGTCCACGCAGCGTAGTGATGTGGTGTTCGATGCGTCCGCGATTCTCGCGCACGTGGGTGATCTGTTGTTCAAGGCGCGCGACCTCAGCGTTGGCCTCATACAGCACACCTTGACAGGCGTGCAGTGCATCACCCGCCTTATAGTGTTCGCTGCGCAGTTCTTCGAGCCGCTTTTCGGCTTCACGCAGCTTGGCGGTTTCGGCTTCGAGTTCGACACCGGCGCGTTCTACTTCGCGCGCATGGCGTGCGCGTGCGGCAACGGCTTCCTTTTTGCGCGTAAACCACAGCAAGTTTTGCGTGGTAGCCAGTTCGGCCTGCAACTCGTGGTACCTGCGCGCGACTTCCGCCTGCTCCTGCAAATGATCCAGTTGTTTACTCAACTCCTGACGGATGTCGTCGACCCGCAACAGATTTTCGCGCGTGTCACGCAGCCGCGCTTCGGTTTCCTTCCGTCGTTCGCGGTACTTGGAGACGCCCGCGGCCTCTTCAAGAAATACCCGCAACTCCTCGGGCTTGGCCTCGATCACGCGCGAGATCATGCCCTGTTCGATGATGGCGTAAGCGCGCGCGCCCAGACCGGTGCCTAAAAAAATATCGGCGATATCGCGCCGGCGCACCAGGAGGTTGTTGATGTAATACGCTGAGTCGCCGTCTCGTTCCAGCACGCGCTTGACCGATATCTCGCCATAGGAGGACCACTGCCCCGCCGCTTTGCCGAGGCTGTTGTCGAACAGCAGTTCCACGCTGGCACGATTGACCGGTTTGCGCTCGCCGGAGCCGTTGAACAACACGTCCTGCATGGTGGCGCCGCGCAAATGGCGCGCCGAGGTTTCACCCAGCACCCAGCGTACGGCGTCGATGACATTTGATTTGCCGCAGCCGTTAGGCCCCACAATGCCGACCAACTGGCCCGGCACGGGAATTTGGGTAGGTTCAACGAATGACTTGAAACCCGCGAGATTGATATGTGTGAGGCGCAATTTCTGACTTCGACAGAGGTTATAATCCGGAGTGTAGTTGGTGAAACGCGTGGCGCAAAAACGAGGCGCAATTTTCGCTGTCTATTCTAACTGATTTCCCCTCTCCGATAATGCCGAGCAAGCCCTCCAATAGCGCTTCCAATCCGATTGAAACCTTTGTCAATCCGGCGCCACGCCGCGACTACCGGATTCATATGGAAATTCCTGAATTTACCTGTCTTTGTCCGAAAACGGGGCAGCCGGATTTCGCGACTTTGGTGCTCGACTACGTGCCTGACAAGCGCTGCGTCGAACTGAAAAGCCTCAAACTCTACATCTGGTCGTTCCGCAACGAAGGCGCGTTTCACGAGGCGGTGACCAATCGCATACTCGACGATCTAGTGAAAGCGCTAGCACCGCGCTTCATGCGGCTGACCGCGCATTTTTTCGTGCGCGGCGGCATCTTCACCACCGTCGTCGCCGAGCACGCCGCGCACGGCTGGAAGCCGGGACGCCTGCCCGAACTGGCTGCGTCGGAAGCGGTGTCCAGTACGCGATAATTCGTAAAATCGCTTTATAATCCATCCCTTGCGTCAATTACGTGCCGGTGTGCGGCGCACGCTCACGAAAGCCATCGTTGAATCCCGATCTGGAAAAACTGCAGAGCTACCCGTTTCAGAAGCTCAGTGCGCTACTCGAAGGCGCAAAACCCAATCCCGACCTCCCGCCCATCGCGCTTTATATCGGCGAGCCCAAGCATCCGACGCCGGATTTCATCAAGCAGTCACTGATCGACAACCTCGCGGGCATGGCAAGCTATCCGGCAACGGCGGGTCAGCCGGAATTGCGCGAGGCCATTGCGAAGTGGATAAAGTTTCGCTATCAAGTCGCGCTCAACCCCGACACGCAGATCATTCCCGTGACCGGCAGCCGCGAAGCCTTGTTTGCATTTGCACAGGCGGTGATCGATCCGCGCAAACCCAATCCGGTGGTGGTGGGACCGAATCCCTTTTACCAAATTTACGAAGGTGCGGCGCTGCTGGCGCGCGCGACACCGTATTTTCTCAATAGCATGCCGGAAAATCGCTATGCGGCAAATCTGGATGACTTGCCGGACGCGGTATGGAAACGCACGCAACTCATCTACACCTGTTCGCCCGGCAATCCCACCGGCGCGGTGATGTCGCTGGCAGAATGGAAGGCGCTGTTCGATCTGTCGGACAAATACGGCTTTATCATTGCGTCGGACGAATGCTATTCCGAGATTTACTTCGAAGAAGGTAAACCGCCGCTGGGCGCACTGGATGCCGCGCGTCAATTGGGACGCGATAGTTTTGAACGGCTGGTGATGTTTTCCAGCCTGTCCAAACGCTCCAACGTGCCGGGCATGCGTTCCGGATTCGTGGCCGGCGACGCGGCCATCATTCAGAAATATCTGCTGTATCGCACCTATCACGGTTGCGCGATGAGCGGGCCGGTGCAGGCGGCCAGCACCACAGCCTGGGCCGATGAGACGCACGTCGTTGAAAACCGCCGCCTGTATCGCGAAAAATTCGAAACGGCACTGTCAATATTAAAACCGGTGTGCGAGGTGACACTGCCTGACGCGGCGTTTTACCTGTGGCTACCCACTACCATCAGCGATACCGAATTTGCGCGGCGGCTGTATATCGATAAAAATGTATCGGTATTACCCGGAAGCTATCTTGCGCGTGAGGCGCAAGGTATCAATCCGGGAACGAATCGCGTGCGGGTGGCGCTGGTTTCCGGCGTTGAGGAATGCGCGGAAAGTGCGCGCCGGATTCGTGAGGTCATAGAAAAAATTATTGTTTAAAATCAAAGGATTACAATGAATAAATTGCAGACTATCATTGACAAGGCATGGGATGACCGCGCCAGCATTTCACCTGGCAGCGCGCCGGCCGAAGTGCGCGATGCCGTCAACGAAACCATCGATCTGATCGACCGCGGCGTCCTGCGTGTGGCCGAAAAGATCGATGGTCAATGGATTACGCATCAATGGGCGAAAAAAGCCGTGCTGCTGTCGTTTCGCCTGCAGGATAACAGCGTGTTAAAAGATGGGTATTCGCAGTACTACGATAAAGTGCCGTCCAAGTTCAACGGCTTTTCGCAAGCCGATTTTCAGCAGGCAGGTTACCGCGTCGTACCGCCCGCCGCCGCGCGCAAAGGTGCTTACATCGCAAAAAACGTGATCCTGATGCCGTCGTTCGTCAACATCGGCGCATACGTGGATGAAGGCACTATGGTCGACACCTGGGCCACCGTGGGTTCCTGTGCACAGATCGGCAAGAATGTACACCTCTCCGGCGGTGTCGGCATTGGTGGCGTACTCGAGCCGCTGCAGGCCAATCCCACCATCATCGAAGACAACTGCTTTGTCGGCGCACGATCGGAAATCGTCGAAGGTGTCGTTGTTGAAACGGGCTCAGTCATCTCAATGGGTGTGTTCATCGGCCAGAGCACCAAAATCTATCACCGGGAATCGCGAAAAGTGCTGTATGGCCGCGTGCCGGCGGGTTCGGTCGTAGTGCCTGGATCGTTGCCCTCCCCCAGCGGCGAATGCAATCTTTATTGCGCCGTCATTGTGAAACAAGTGGATGCGCAAACGCGCGCCAAGACCAGCATTAATGACTTGCTGCGGGCTGATTGATCCTGACTTTGCAAATGCCGCGCCCATAGGCACAATCTCACCGTAGCATTCACCGGCATTACACGCGTCACCTATCGGGGGAACACCATGGTTATTTCACCACTATTCAAGCTGATGGCCGACAAGCAGGCCTCGGACTTGTTCTTTACCAGTGGCGCGTCGATACAGATCAAGATCAACGGCGAGCTCATGCCCGTCAACGACCAGCGGCTGACACCCGAGCAAATACACCATATCGCCTATGAACTCATGACGCCGGAGCAAGCCAGGGAATTCGAAGCGCGCCGTGAGATGAACTTCGCGCGGCGCGGCGAAGGCGGTGCCTCTGGCGCCATCGGTAATTTCCGCATTAATATTTTTCAGCAACGCAATACGGTCGGCATCGTGGTGCGCTTTGTCAAACCGGACATTCCCGCTTTCGATACGCTGGGACTGCCGCCCGTACTGAAAGAAGTCATTATGGAAAAGCTGGGGCTGATATTAATCGTGGGCTCCACGGGGTCGGGCAAGTCGACAACCATGGCGTCGATGATCGACTATCGCAACGCCAATCGCAATGGCCATATTCTGACGATCGAGGATCCGGTGGAATTTGCCTTTCGCCACAAAAAATCCATTATTAACCAGCGTGAAGTGCATATCGACACCCACTCGTTCGAAGCCGCGTTGATCAGCGCCATGCGCGAGGCACCGGACCTGTTGATGATAGGCGAAGTGAGAGACAGGGAAACGCTGCAAGCCGCTTTGCTTTTCGCGCAAACCGGTCATCTTTGCATGACCACGCTGCACGCCAACAACAGTTATAACGCGCTTAACCGCATCATCAATTTTTTCCCGCGCGATATGCGTGATGGCCTGCTCGCGGATCTTGCCGTTGCCGTGCGTTGCGTGATATCCCAGCGTCTGGTACGCACGGCGGATGGCCGGCGTGTTCCGGCGGTGGAAGTGTTGCTCAACACCAAATACATTCAGGAACTGATTCATAAAGGCGAATTCGGCGGCATTAAGGAAGCCATGGAACAAAGCATGGCGCCGGGATCGCAGACATTTGAGCAAGCGCTATTCAAACACTATGTCGCTGGCACGATTACGCTCGACGAGGCTTTAATCAATGCCGATTCACCCACCAATCTGCGATGGCTGGTCGACAACGCCATGAATATCAAAGCGGACACGGATGATAGCGCCCACGACGCGTCGCCGGGAGGCGCGACGAATGTTGCGGGTTCAGCAAAGCCGGCTAACGATCTCTCCAACATCAAGCTCAACCTTGATGCACTAAATTAGTCTTGACGGTAGCCGCCCGCAAGCGTTCCGTCGCTCTCACTAACGTGGGCGCCTTGGTGTACCACGGCGAGAAGCTTTTTACACAGGCGCGGCTGACATTTGGACACGGTATCGGCAACGCGCGCGACGAAGCCGCCTACCTGACGCTTTATGCCTTGAAACTGCCACTGGACCGGTTGCCCTTAGCTCGTAAAGTGGCCGCTGCGGACACTGCGCGTGTGCTCAAATTGTTTGAACAACGCATACGGGAACGCAAGCCTGCGGCTTACCTGACGAACGAAGCATGGCTGGGAAACCAGCGTTTTTACGTCGACGAACGCGTGATCGTCCCGCGCTCTTACATCGCAGAGCTACTGTTTGATGAAACCTTTCCGTATTTTCCTGCAACCGGAAACCTGCGCGCGGCACTCGACCTGTGCACAGGATCAGGTTGTCTCGCCGTGCTGCTCGCCAAGCGCTACCGTCAGGCACAGATCGATGCCACGGATATTTCCAGGGATGCCCTGGCCGTCGCACAAATAAATGTGCAGCGCCACCGTTTGAAAAAACGAATTCAGTTATTGTTTTCAAACTACTTTGCTTCGCTGACCCGACGCCGCTACGATCTCATCGTCTCCAACCCGCCGTATGTGCGCAGCGCAGTCATGCGCACCCTGCCGCGCGAATATAAAAACGAACCTGCGCTGGCGTTAGCTGCAGGCCGCGACGGCCTCGACGCGGTGCGCGTCATTCTTGACAAAGCAGCGCGGCATCTCAATCCGGGTGGCGTGCTGGTGGTGGAATGCGGGCATGCGCGACAGCGTGTGGAACGCGCGTGGCCACGGCTGCCCTTTGTGTGGCCGGAAACGTCCGGCGGTGACGACTGCGTGTTTATCCTGACGCGCGAGGATTTGCTGCACGGCGGCCGCGCGGCTGCGGCGCGGATTGCGCGGGCTTCTCCAGCCAATCCATAAGCCGGCGCACCTGATCCGGCGGTAGTTCTTCATGCTGGCCGCGCTTCAACCGCGGCGGCAATTGAATCACGCCAAATCGTACGCGCATCAGGCGGCTCACCGTGAAGCCCACTGCCTCGAACAACCGGCGCACCACGCGATTGCGGCCTTCGCTCACAATCAAGCGATACCAATGGTTGGAACCCTCGCCGCCTTCGTCTTCGAGTTTGTCACAACGCGCCATGCCGTCTTCGAGGGCAATGCCTTCCAGCAACTGTGCCATCTGCTCGGCGGAAAGCTTGCCAAAAACGCGCGCCGCATATTCGCGTTCAACGGCAAATCGCGGATGCATCATGCTGTTCGCCAATGCGCCCGAGGTGGTAAACAGTAACAACCCGCTGGTGCTCACATCCAGGCGCCCGATCGACAACCAGCGCGACCCGCGCAAGCGCGGTAGCCGCGTGAATACTGTTTCGCGGCCCTGAGGATCGTCGCGGGTGACGATTTCGCCTTCGGGTTTATGGTAGATCAGCACGCGGGCCGCCTGCGCTGTGCTTTCAACGCGCACCGCGCGCCCATCGACTTGCAAACGATCATCCGGCATCACACGCGTGCCGATACCCGCCAGCTTGCCGTTGACAGTGACGCGTCCAGCTTCAATCCAGGTTTCCATGGCGCGCCGCGAACCGAGCCCCGACTGCGCCAGCACTTTTTGCAGTTTCTGGCTTTCCGCCGGCGCCTCGACACGTGGCCCGCGCGCGCCACGCGAAGGCCTTGCGCTGATATCGTCCGACCCTGCGGATGTCACGAGGGGTTGACGGCGAGCCGTCGCCGGCTTGCGGCGCGGCGGGCGCTGTGGACGCTGAGGCCCGCGCGATTTTTCAGACGGCACGGCGTTCGATCACGGCCTGTGCCAGCGTGCCGGCATCCACGTGGTCAAGTTCCCCGCCCACCGGCAAACCGCGCGCGATGCGCGTAACTTTGATGCCGCGCGCAATCAGCAATTCGCTCACATAGTGTGCAGTGGCCTCGCCTTCGGCGGTGAAATTCGTCGCCAGCACCACTTCCTGTACCACGCCGTCGGTGGCGCGCTTAAGTAATCGGTCCAGATGGATCTCCTTGGGGCCTATGCCATCCAGCGGCGACAACACGCCCGCCAGCACAAAATACAATCCGCCATAACTTTGCGTCTGCTCCACCATCAGCAAATCCGCCGGCGATTCGACCACGCACAGCAATGTCCCGTCGCGGCGCGCGGATAAACATAAGTCGCATAGGATTGCCTCGGCAAAGGAATTGCATTTCTCGCAATGGCGTATACGATCGATGGCCGCACGCAACGCCCCCGACAAACGCACCGCGCCGGACTGATCCCGTTGCAGCAAGTGGTAAGCCATGCGCTGCGCCGACTTCGGCCCCACGCCTGGAAGGCAGCGCAACGCTGCCATCAGTTCATCGAGGGAAGACGGCGCTTTCACAAAATAAAATTATCGTTTAAAAACAAATACTTACAATACTAAAAGGGCATCTTGAAACCCGGCGGCAACGGCATGCCCGCGGTCATGCCGGACATCTTTTCCTGCCGGGTAGACTCAACGCGGCGCACGGCGTCATTGATTGCGGCAGCGATCAGATCTTCGAGCATATCCTTGTCGTCTTTACTGTCTTTCAACAGATTGTCGTCTATCGTCACGCGGCGTACCCCATGCTGACAGTTCATGGTGACCTTGACCATGCCGGCGCCCGCCTGCCCTTCGACTTCGATCGAGGCGAGCTGTGCCTGCATCTTTTGCATGTTTTCCTGCATTTGCTGGGCCTGTTTCATCAGCCCTGCGAGCTGGCCTTTCATCATGACGGCTTCCTCATTGATTGTCTCAAAATCTCAAGCATTGGGTTTGATCGACGACGGTTTCACACGCGCGCCAAAGGTATCGACCAGTTCCTTCACAAAAGGGTCACGCTCAATCTCCTGCACGGCTTGCGCCTGGCGCTCCTGTTGTTCACGATTGGCGATCATGGCCGGCGAATTGATCTCGCCTTGCGCGATGAAAAAATTTACCTTGAACGACGCACCATAGCGCTGTTGCAACGCGGCTTTCAAGCGGCCTTGATGCGCGCCTTCGAGCAAATGCTCCTGCGTCTTGGGCATACTCAGGTCGATTTGCGCAGCATCGAGCCGTGTCATTTCGCAGTGCTGTGCCAGTTGCCTCGTCATCCCCGCCAGTCCGAGTTGCTGCACCAGTTCTTCCCAGGACATGTCGGTACTCGCCGCACCGGCCCCCGTTGCCGGATTTGCCTTTGGCGCCACAACAACCTGAGGCGGGCGGTTCGCAGCAGGCTCTGTCTTAAGATTATCACGCGGCGTTGGCATGGCGGGCGCCGCACCCGGCGCAAACGCCAGCATGCGCAGCAAGGTCATGGTAAAGCCGGCATATTCGTCCGGCGCGAGACCAATGTCGCCACGTCCCTGCAGCGCGATCTGATAATAGAGCTGAATATCATCGGCGCCGAATTGTGCCGACAGCGCCAACAAAATATCGCGATCAGGGTCGTCGGCCGCCAGCGTCGCCGGTATTTGCTGCGCCAACGCCAGCCGATGCAGCAAGGTGCCGAGATCGAGCAAAGCCGCTTCGAACGAGAGGCTGCGCGCCGCCATTTCGTCGGCCTTCGCCATCATCGCCGCACCATCGCCGCGCGCCAAAGCGTCGAGTATGGCGTACAGATGCTGCTGATCCACCGCACCCAGCATCGCGCGCGTCGAAGCTTCATCCACTTTGCCGCCGCCATGCGCAATTGCCTGATCGAGCAGCGACAGCGAATCGCGCAAACTGCCCTGCGCAGCACGCGCGATTAACGCTACTGCGGGTACATCAAATGCAACCTTCTCGGCGTCCAGTACGTAGCTCAACCTTGCGGCGATCTGCTGCTGCGGAATCTGTTTCAGATTAAACTGCAGGCAACGCGATAGCACCGTCACCGGAATTTTCTGCGGATCGGTAGTGGCGAGGATAAATTTCACGTGCGCCGGCGGTTCCTCCAGCGTTTTCAGCATGGCATTGAATGCGTTCCGCGACAGCATGTGCACTTCGTCGATAATGTAGACCTTGAAACGCCCGCTGGACGGCGCATACAGCGCGTTTTCCAGCAGTTCGCGCATATTGTCGACCTGCGTATTCGAGGCGGCGTCGAGTTCGACCAGATCGACAAAGCGGCCGGAGTCGATCTCGGTGCAGGCCGTGCATTTGCCGCAGGGTTCGTCGGTGATGCCGGTTTCGCAGTTAAGCGCTTTGGCGATAATGCGCGCCAGCGTGGTCTTGCCTACGCCGCGCGTACCGGTGAAGAGATAGGCATGATGCAAACGCTGCTGTTTGAGCGCATTGCTCAGCGCGCGGACGACGTGCTCTTGTCCGACCAGTTCGGCGAATGATTTGGGACGCCACTTGCGGGCGAGAACTTGCGTCACAGCGCTACGAAAGATAATAAGGTTAGACGGTAAGCCGCATTGTACGCTGGACGACGCTGTCGTTGCACATCGTTACTGCGGTGAGGGTCGTACCCGCCGGCGCGACCCCAGTCACGCCGGCACGGCAGTAAGGGGTGGCGAGCCTGACCCCCGGCACTTGCAGAGAATAGCTGTGGCTGCTTCCTTCCGGACCTGACCAGATTCACTACCATACAATGCGGGGAGGCCCGCCATGGAGCAACTAGTGTATATGAATCAAGCGCTTTGTTCCATAGCACTGTGTAACGCTTCGGGTGACTAGCATCGATCCGCGACGCGCGTTAACTCTCCGGCAACAGCTTGATCGGGTCGACCGGTTTGCCCTGCCGGCGTATTTCAAAGTGCAGTTTCACCTGATCCGCGTCTGAATTGCCCATTTCCGCGATGCGCTGGCCTTTAGTGACGTTCTGGCCTTCTTTCACCAGCAACTTGTCATTGTGCGCATAAACGCTCAGATAGTTGCTGTTATGGCGTATTACTATCAGTCGTCCCAATCCACGGATGCCGGTGCCGCTGAAAATCACGCGCCCCGCTGCGCTGGCATTCACCGGCTGCCCGCGCTTGCCCGCTATGGCGATGCCCTTGTTTGAGCCTTCGTTAAAATTACCGATCACCTTGCCTTCGGCTGGCCATGCCCAATTCACTTCGCCATCGGCACGCGGCTTTTCAGGCTTCGGCTCCGGCTTAACCTCTGTTTTGGCTTCCACCTTGACTTCAGGCTTGGCGGGCAACGGTACTTTGGCCATTTGCGCGTACGCCTGCTCGCTGTACGGTACGCGCTGACCCAGTGGTTGTGACTTGAGATTGCCATCTGCCGCTGGCGGTGCGCCTTCAACCGCGCCCAGCGGCCGCGCCTCCACGGTACCGGGCGGTTTAACCGGCGTGACCGCTATGCCATCGGGCGGCGTCAGGCGCAGCGACTGGCCTACGCTGATGCTGGCCGAGTCTTCGAGGTTGTTCCACGCTGCCAGATCACGCGTCGTCACGCCATTGGACTTGGCAATGCTGAACAAGGTGTCACCCTGCTTGACCGTATACGCCGGCCCATCCGTGGATACCAGCGGCTTTACCACGACCGCCGTGTCGGGCTTGGGCACGACAACCGGTGCAGGCTTGGTGATGACGGCAGGCGGCACTCGGCCAGGCAGCGGGCGGTCTGACACCGGTGCTGGCCCGGTTGTAGCACA
>Ga0193752_1002659_pt1 | contig 13070 bp, 9 predicted proteins | sample H1c1metaG_FD_144924 | JGI IMG/M metagenome (GOLD analysis project Ga0193752, IMG submission 144924) | Soil microbial communities from a riparian zone of the East river system, Colorado, United States - H1c1 | ecosystem: Environmental > Terrestrial > Soil > Riparian zone | place: USA: East River... | reverse complement strand
CTCTGATCCGCTCACTTGTGGAGTGGATCTCTGATCCGCTCACTTGTGGAGTGGATCTCTGATCCGCTCACTTGTGGAGTGGATCTCTGATCCGCTCACTTGTGGAGTGGATCTGTGATCCGCTCTTGCGGGGAGACCTTCGAATAACATTCGTCGATCGGTGTAAGAGTTAGATTAAAAGCAATACCAAACAGCTTTGCAAATCAACGGATCAGGAGATCCGTTGCACATTTTTACAAATGTGTAATCAGTTTTGCGGGCATTTCTTCATGGTGATATGGAATGTTGATTTTTTCGGACAACAAACGGATCATCAGTTCCATAGCTTTTTGGCCCTGCCGGTTTGGATATTGCTCGAGAGAAGCAAGTGGCGGATAAGCAGTATAACTGGTAATAGGAAGGTTGGCATAACTTACAAAAACAATATCCTTATTAACTTTTATACCATTGCGTTCAGCATACTGCACCGCATCCATATGTACATAATCATTAAATGTAATAATCGCGGTCGGCGGATGTTTAACGGCAAGCAGGCTTTTCATGGCAGCATAAGTACTTTCCTTTGACAGATCGGTTTTTTCAACCAACTGCATATCAACCTTTAATTTTTGTTTCGATATCCCTTCGATATATCCATTGAGCCGCTCCTTACTTGCCAGGATCTTATCAGGGCCATTTACAAAAGCTATACGTCGAAACCCCTGGTTGAATAACCATCCTACCATTTCAACGGTCCCCTTATACAGATTACAATATATTTTATGCGCGTTCTCAAATGGCGGCACCCGGTCAAAATATATAACCGGAATGTTGTATTTATCAAGTGCTGTCAGATGATCATACCTGGTTGTTTGTTTGGATAATGAAATGATCAAACCATCCACTCTTTGCTTTTTCATAGCCTCAACCACTTTTATTTCCTTGTCGGTATCGTCATAGCTCTGTCCAAATAAGATGGTGTAGTCATGCTCCATAGCCGCTGCTTCCATACCGCTGATAGCCTCAGAAAAAAACTCTTCGCGTATGTATGGCAACACCACTCCGATTACCTGTGTTTTCTTTTGCTTAAAATAGATTGCTTTGGTATTGGGTTCATATCCAAGCTCTCTCGCCAATTGCTGCACACGCAATCTGGTACCGAGCCCGATCCGCGGATGATCGATCAATGCCCTGGAAACAGTGGAAACTGATACACTCAGCCGGCGCGCTATCTCTTTTAAGGTTGGAAGTTTGTTGTCATCTGTATCCGCCATTTCCACAATTTAACTAATGCAGGATAAACAACAAATACCTTGATACACACAGACTGAAAATGAGTGTAAATAATAAATATTTTAAACCAGGCAGGAAAGTCTTAGCGTTATCTCAGAATAAGATTTTTCCAAAAAAAGCAGGCAGATGGAAATCGGGTCCCCGGGATTCAATTGGATTCCAACAAAGGAAATGTGGATCCGGCAGCTTATCGCCGCATTTGTAAAAATTGCCGCGCGCTTCAACGCCATCCAACTTCGAAATTTTATCATGTATAAATACCGTAAGCGGAAACATGATCACAACTTCCCACCCGATCATCTGACTGCCGGGAACCCGGTGTATAGAAGAATACCTTTTGATGCTATTGATTATGCCATCAGGAAGAAACTCACGATGATTCCTGTCCTTTCCAAAAGCCGCGAGTACCGTACCGATACAATTGATCTCAAAATTATAATACCCTGCCTGATCATTGAAGCTGATAAATAGTTCAACACAACTGTCCTCCCAAACTGAACTGTTATTTTCTGTATTAACGGCACGGATGTTGGCTTCGTTGACAAAATAATGCAGCATTATGCAATCACGGCCTCTTGCCATTTCGAAACTTACAGGCGGTTTATAAGGATATGCTGGCCAGGATACATGATCAATCTTATGTGTCTCCAGCTTGCCCAGTGCACCAGCTATCTGCTTCAGCGAGCTGTCAATCGATAACTCCTTTAGTAAGGGAGGTCTGATTTCTTTCAAGATTTGTTTTTTTTTAGTGTGTAATTGAAGATAATCTTTCCTCTTTTTCAATAAGTTTTTTTAATAATTCAGCCTGGTTTGCAGCTCTGAAATAATTCTGGGCAGGATAATCTACTTTGTAATAAATATCATTTGCCAGGTGATCTGTAAGAAAACGGATAGCCTGCATATAGATCATGAACTTACCGGCATAAAAAAAATTCTTGCTTTCAGTAGTAGTAAGCTCATCCTTCATTTCAGCGTAATATCCACGCACAATCGCCTCATAAAAATCTTCGCGCACTTCGATCTTATCGAAATTCTTTTCTTCTTCGCTTACGGGAGAAAGATAAGTTCGCATCATATCTCCTACATCACTGATAAAATATCCCGGCATTACCGTATCCAGATCGATCACACATATTCCCTTATCCTGATCATCGAACAAAACGTTGCTGATCTTTGTGTCGTGGTGTGTGACCCTGAGTTTAAAAGCCGGGTCGCTTGTGATCCTGCGGTATTCAGCAACTATCGCTGAATTGCGGATTAAAAACCGGATCAGATCCTCCGCCTCAAAAGCGCGCCGGCGATTTCCCTCCGGAATGATCTTCAGAAACCTGTCGTACCGGTATCCAAGGTCGTGAAAATAGGGAATAGTGATATTCAATTTGGATGCGTCAAACCCCGAAAGCAGCCTGGTGAATCTTCCAAACTGCGTAGCTGCTTCCCGGGCCTGCTGTATTGAACTTACAACGTCGGTGGTATGCGAATCCGAAACAAATGGAAACAAGCGGAAAAAATCTGCGTGCTCATTAACGATCATGTCTTTACCATCGTTGCTGACTACTGGCGACACAAACGGATAATCAGGATAATGCGTTTGCAGATAACCCGCAATCAACCTGATATTGGTTGCTATAAGTTGCGGCTCTTTGAATACGCTTTGATTGATCTTTTGTAATATAAATTCCCTTCCGGGCACTTCTATTTTCCAGGTATTGTTGATCAATCCGTTTCCAAAAGGTATAAGTCTGAGCATGTCTTCTTCAATGCCATATTCATGCAATACAGATCTGGGCATATTCATCATTATCAATACTCATTATTAAGCGCAAAGACCGGTTTGCGATACATCCATTTACCCCCTGTGAAATCAGGAAATTCAACTGTTTCATTTCCAAGTTCAATAGACTGTTCACTTAATGGTGTGATAGCGCTCCAGGCTGCCGCATCATAAACGTCCATAGGAGTTGGTAACTTTCGTTTTGCAGATTCTATAAAAGAATGGATCACAAAAAAGTCCATACCGCCATGCCCGGCACCCTCTGTTTCCTTGCTCCATTTTGCCCAGAGCGGATGATCATATTTATCCATCCATTCTTTCTGATCATCCCACTGATGCGGTTTGGCAGATTTGCCTTCTACATAAATGCCCTTGTTCACATCCATCCAGATACCACTGGTCCCCTGCACGCGGAAACCCAATGAATATGGCCGTGGTAAATTTGTATCGTGTTGCAATAATATGGTTTCACCGTTAGCACAATTTATTTGTGTTGTAACAATATCACCAAGCTTAAAATTAACTTTTGAATTTGGGTGCGACTCACCACCTTTGCTTACAATATAATTGTGAAGACCTCTTGATTTTGTGGAGAAGCTGTTCAGATTTACAAACCTGTTGCCCCGGTTGATGTCTATATAATGAGCAATAGGGCCGATGCCGTGAGTCGGGTACAGATCACCGTTACGTCTTACCGAATGTTCGGTCCGCCAACGCGCTTCTGAAAAGGCTTTCTCACCAAATTCGACTCCGGCAGCAGATGATCTCACTCCATTATTAAACTTTATTCCACGGAGGTCATGCTGATAACCGCCCTGAAGATGAATCAGTTCACCAAACACGCCCTGCCTTACCATGTTCAAAATAGCCATTACATCACGGCGATAACAAACATTTTCAAGCATCATTACATGGGCACTGTTTTTTTCCGCAGCATGAACAACATCCCAATGATCCTGCAGAGTAATTCCAATCACAACTTCTGATCCAACATATTTAATTCCGGATTCAACGGAAGTTATGATCATTTCCTTGTGCCATTCCCAGGGAGTGGCGATCACGATGGCATCGATACCTTTTCCGTCGAGCATTTTTTTCCAGGCATAAGGATCGCCAGTAAATATCTGCGGCATTTTTTTCTTACTCGTGTCGATGATCTTTTTTGCGGATGCCAGCATCTGGTCGTCGATATCACAAATGGCAACGACATCCACGTCACTTCGTCTCAATAGGAGATCAAGATGACCCTGACCGCGAAGTCCTACGCCGATTATAGCGACTTTGATTTTAGGATCTGCTTTGGTATTACCAAATCCAGCTGATGGCAGGGCAGCCATTGAAGCGAGGGCTGTAGTTTTGATGAAATCTTTTCTATTCATTGTAGTTTGTTTTATTATTTACTCCCCTCCTGCGAAGGAGGGGAACGAGCGTAGCGAGGGGGTGGTTGTTCTTTGGTCTTCGAAGGTAATCAGGATGCAGTTACCAAAGAACAACCACCCCATGCCTTCGGCATTTCCCCTCCTTCGCAGGAGGGGAACTTTAGTTCCTCCCCGTAAAAACATCAATCTCTGCCAGAAAGGTATGATTTGTACCGGCTTTTTGTGGCTCAAGCGCCGTTATTTTTAAATAACGGTAAGCAACAGCCGAAGAAACCGGGAAACTTTGGGGTGAATTCGTAATCGCAAACTGGAACTCCCCAAAACCTGTAAAACTGCTTCCATCCTTACTTCCTTCAATTTTAAACCGCTTCATGCCAACCGCATTTGGTGTTGCTGCCTGCCGGTTTGATATATCTACGGAAATAATATTTTTCTCCGCCTTCATGTCGATCATTATCCAGTGTGGATACGGCACCACGGCAACATAATCAGTATGCCAGTAGGTGTTTATGTTTCCATCAATCGTTGCTGAGGCCAATCCCGTGTTTTCCAACCCGGGAGCTGTTTCACTATCAGCAGTCGCGGTCCACTCTTTTTTATCTGCTTTCGCCGCCGACGAATTGTCTTTGAATAAAACGGCATCAGGCTTATTGCAGGAGGTGTTAAAAATCAACCCGGCTACCAGCAGGCAATATGATATTCTAATCAGTTTCATTATACAAATTTGTCTCTTAAAAATAGTTTTTGATGCGTCTGTCAAACTCAAACTCATGGATTCTGCGATAGGTTAAGATTTTTTGCCCTTTCATTTTCAGGAATATAAAATATGATCCTGTTGTCTGAAGCACTGACAGTCTGATTGATATTATTCGGTGTTGTGTTCAGTGAATGAGTGCCCGGATAATTTCTGATCAGGGGCCTTCCATTACGGAATAGATCATAAGCACGGTGTCCTTCAAATGCCAGCTCGAGCCATCGCTCTTCAAGGGTGACATCCAGTGCAGTCTTTCCACTCAGCGCAATGCCGGAAATCGTATGTAGGGCAGCACCTGAAAGGCCGGCACGTTTGCGGATCAGGTTAACATCATCAAGAGCCTGTTGCGCATTGCCCAGTTTTGCATTTGCTTCCGCTCTGATAAGATACATCTCTGCAAGCCGGAGATAAACCGGTGAACTCAGGTTAATAATACCTTCCTGCAAATTATATTTATTGATATAGTACATGGGTGTTGGTGTAGCAAGTGAACTGTTATACTGCAGCAATCCATTTACTCTGTAGGGTGAGATAAATCCCAGTCGCAGATCGCCCGGATTTACAGTCATAAAATCATAAATCTTTTTTGATGCATAGATTTCACCCCATCCGCTTACTCCTTTATTGGCCGCATTTCCGCTTACATCACCACTGTAATACATGGAACCAATGGCAGAATATCCCTCGTCCTGCGTTTTGGTATGGCGGATACAAAAAATCGTTTCGGTATTGGCCTCAGGCTCACCACGGTAATAACCGCTATATGCCGCGCCTTCCAGCAAAGTATAGCGCCCTGAGCTGATCACTTTATCGGCAAATTCAATGGCCCTGGCATTATCACCCATATACAGATAAACCCGTGCAAGCAATGCGTTAGCGACCTCCTTTGAAGCAAAAGGATTGGGTTTACTTATTGTCATGAGATCAGCCGCCTTTAGAAGGTCTGCAACCACAAAAGCATATACCTCACTTACCTTGTTTCTGCTGATCGTCAGCTTTTGTTCATCTGTAAGATCTTCGGAAAGAATAGGAACACCAGGGTTGTCACCATTGTTCTGCGTATAAGGCCGGCCAAAAACTCTTACAAGGTTGAAGTGCATCATCGCACGCAAAAAAAGGTTTTCACCTTTTAACTGACGGAGATCCGTGGTTGCATCATCAGGTATTGCGGCAATGATCTTATTGGCAGCACCCACTACAAAATAGGCCTGCACCCAGAATGCTGCGGCATGACTGCCTGTCGTTAAATGATTATAACGATAAGCGCGGCTAAGATCATCGGAAGAGTTTTGCCCCTGTGCAACTTCATCTCCCGGATATTCAACCAGAAAATGATTACTTCTTACATAAGAAGGATTTCTAAGAACGGCGTACGTCCCAATCGTCGCTGTTTCTATATCAGCAGCGCTTGTTAATGCAGAGTTTTCATCAATAGCGGTTGATGGCTCAAAGTTTTTTCTACAGGAGGAGAAGCTAAGCGTCGCCATCAACAGGAAACCAGCGGCCTTTATTTTGGGTGTTTGCATTGTCAGTAGTTTTTAAAATGAAAGGTTTAAGCCAAACAAAATTTTCCGGCTGATCGGATACCTGAAACTGGAGGTTCCGCTGCTTAATACCACCTCCGGATCCGGGCCGGTAAAATTTGTTCCGGTCCATAAATTATCTCCGCTAACATAAAGCCGTGCTCTTGAAAGTTTGATACGGCTTATCACGGAAACCGGCAGATCATAACCGATCGTGATATTCCTTAAGCGGATATAACTGCCATCTTCCAGATAACGTGTGGATGTTGAATTAGAAGCTTTGTTGCCGCCGAAATATGGCTTTGGATGTGTAACAATATCACCTGGTTTTTCCCATCGGTTCCAGCCATCGGGCAACACCATAGAATTATATTTTTCATACACACCATCATTGTCAAAATAAAATCTCGTGTCATTATAAACATAATTGCCGTACACAAAATTCAGGAACGCGGAGAGTGAAAATCCTTTATAACTAAACGTATTGGTAATACCACCTGTAAATTCCGGGGCGGCAGAATGACGGGTGTATTGCCTTGAATCTTCTGTTGCCACAGAGTTATAATCGTTTGTATAAGTGATATATTTTTTCCCATCGCCATCCTCTATAACTTTTTCCCACAACGGGTCTCCATTAGCCGGATCAACTCCTGCCCAAATTGGCATATTCCATTCATCCATATCATGGCCGATTCCGATTGGCTGGCTGGCTCCCGGGCTGCTGAAAATTGCACTATCATTTAACGCAATAACTTTATTGCGGTTGAATCCCATATTCAGATTTGTTTCCCAGGCGAATTGCTTACCCACAAAATTCCTGGTGGTAAGTGTAAATTCCAGTCCCCTGTTTCTTACACTGCCAATGTTTTCCCAGATAAATGCATAGCCGCTTGTAGCAGGCAAAGGTTTTTGATACAACAGATCGGTAGCTGTTTTTTCATACACGTCAACCGTGAGATCAATTCTTTTAAAGAAACTGATATCCAATCCAATATTAGCAGTCTTTTGTCTTTCCCAGGTGAGATCCGGATTTCCTTTTTGTGAGGGCGATGCTCCCGGTGCGTTTGCGTAACTGGCAGATTGAGAGATCGTGTATAATCCAAGTGCTGCGTAATCTCCAATCTCGGCATTACCGGTAGTTCCATAACTTCCCCGCAACTTCAGAAAATTAATTGCTTTAAGAGAATTCATAAAACCTTCATTGCTGATAACCCATGAAGCACCTAACTGGTAAAAATTAGCGGTTGAATTATTGTTACCGAATCTTGAAGACCGGTCACGAACGAATGATGCGACGAGGAAATATTTACTGGCAAAATTGTAATCGGCCTGGGCGAGATATTTCTGGAAACTGTATTCATTTTTTCCGCCAGATGGATTGCTTATTACATCTGTTGCAGTTGAAGCAAATGGCCGGCCGGGTGGAAGGCCCTTCACAGCTGTTGACAATACATCGTAATAAGATTGCGTAACTTCTCCAACGGCCAGTACAGAAAGATTATGCGCACCGAAACTATTATCGTACCTCAACCTGTTCGAGCTCGTAAGTACGCTTGTGTAAGAAGAGCTGTTATACAATTCACCGCCATTTGTTGCACCCGATTTGGATCTCTTATCGTAAAATGAGCTGCTGCGATAATTTGTAAAAGTGCCACGGTTATAGGTAGCGAAACTGAAATGTTTGGATATGATATAATCAAAATTGATATCTCCGTTAACCCTGTTGCTGGCAGCATTAGAAAAATCATATTGCAGCGAATGCAGAAAACTATTTCTGTCTCTTCCATACCATAGTCCTTCCCGCGGATCTTTGGGAGAGCCGTCTTCATTATAGGCAGAATCAAATGGCATATTCGTGTAAGCCTGGTATAATGTGCCCGCGGGATCATAATTGTCTTTGGTGTAAATACCGTTAAACAGAACACTCATTTTTAATTTATCAGATATCCGGTGCGTAAGGTTGGTCCTGAAATTATAACCCGTCTTATCATTTTTTGTAAGCGTTCCTTCTTCTTTATAATAGTTTCCGGATACATAGTACTGTGTCCGGTCATTACCACCAGAAGCAGACAAAGTATAGCTTTGCGTGAGGCCTTCGCGGAAGGCTTCATTCCACCAGTCGGTATTGGTGTTTAATGCTGCAGGATCGGGTGTATAGAATTTCGTGTGATAGTCGTACAACTGCTGGCTGTTCATCAACTCAAAATTGCCTTTGCTGGCTTTATTGAAACCAACTGTTGAATTGAAATCGATTCTTGTTTTGCCTGATTTACCGGTTTTCGTGGTAACAATAATAACACCATTGCCTGCACGTGAACCATAAAGGCCGGTTGCCGCTGCATCTTTCAGTACAGTGATTGATTCAACATCCGTGGGATTATAAGTTCCTCCTATATTTCCATCAACAACGATCAGTGGCCCCGAACCTGCTGAGATTGTACCCGCGCCTCTTATCAGAATATTAGATCCGGAAGTAGGGTCGCCTGAGCCGGTTGACACAACAACGCCCGGCGCTTTACCCTGGAGCAGACTTGAAAGCTCATTAGATGTCACATCACGCAATTTGTCGCCCGAGATCACTGAAACAGAACTTGATAAATATTTTGCTTTCTTGGATGAATAACCAACAACAACAGCATCCTGCATAGTTTCATCTGTTTGTTTTAATGTGACAATAATATCAGTCCCTTCACCGACGGCTATTTCTTTTGTTTCAAATCCAATGGAACTAATGACAATGACTCCATTGTCGGGCACGTTCAATGAGAAAGCTCCCACGGCATTTGTTGAGGTGCCTGTTTTTGAATCCTTAACCTTAACGCTTGCACCTTCAACCGGTTTACCATCTTCATTGATTACTTTTCCATTGATGATTTTGAAAAAATGCTTCTTGTAGAATTTGCCGGGCAGATTTTTATTTGCGTCACCGGATCCGGCAGCGGTCACCGGTTGAAGTAATCCGATATGGAGGCACAATGCCGGTAAAATAATTCCGGAAACTTTCCCAATGCTTTTTAAAATGCTGGTTCGCATAAACAGTTAATTTTAAGATAAAGGCAATAAACACGCAATGCTAACGAGCAGGGTTTATGAGGAGTTGTTTTGATTTTCTATTGTATTCCCGCTAACTTGTTCTCAATATTAAGTAACCTAAATTTAATATGAGTGCGCAAACGGGTGCGCAAATTTTTGTGCAGAAAGATGATGAAATATAATACAGGCGTTGATTCCAGAGAAAAATATTATGCGCAACCGATTGATCAGGCAGAAGTGATATTTGATTCTACATCATTTTTTACGGAAAATTATAATACAGATAGTGTTGCTATTTTTATAATACTAAAAATCGAATTAATATGATGACTGAAATTGCCACGCTGCGGAAAGAAGTGAAGCTGTTGAAAACTATTGTTTACATCATGGCTTGTATGTTTATCATTACAGTGACCATTGCTTTTTCAACCCGAACCAGGTTTAGCGAAATTGATGCTGAGCGCATCAATATCGTTGAAAAAAATGGCGATCTCAAAATGGTAATCAGCAATAAAGAAAAACAGCATCCCGGAAGAATGAATGGCAAGGAGTTGCAGGCGCGGCAAAGGGAAGCTGGTATTATTTTTTTTAATGGCGCAGGTGACGAATGCGGAGGACTGGTTTATGACAGTGATAAGAAAAGCGCTGGTATGATATACTCGGTCGATAAATATCTGGATGACCAGGTGATGCAATTGCAGTACATAGAAAATCTGGAAAATAAAAAAAGGAAGTATGGTCTGCAATTCTGGACCTATGGAAAAGAAAATGCGTTTGAAGAAAGATACCGACGGTATAAAAGCCTTGAAAATTTGGCTGATGATTCTGCAAAAAACAAAGGGCTTGCTCAGATGAAAAAGGAAGGTTTGCTTTCTGCCGACCGGTTATTTATAGGGAAGAATTACCAGGACGAAATAGGTATGTTTATCAATGATTCCGACGGCAAACCCCGTATCAGGTTATATGTCAATAAAAACAATACTGCAAAGATTGAGATGCTCGATGAACGGGGTAATGTGATTAATCAGTAAATTGGGTAATAGTTAGACTCCCCTCCTGCGAAGGAGGGGAACGAGCGTAGCGAGGGGGTGGTTGTTCTTTGGTCTTCGAAAGTTATTAGTATGCAGTTACCAAAGAACAACCACCCCATGCCTTCGGCATTTCCCCTCCTTCGCAGGAGGGGAGCTTTTAAAACATAAAATATGAAGTCACGTCGTCACTTTTTACAGCAGGTATCTGCATCGGCTTTTGCATTACCGTTTTTCCCGGTTGCAGCACTTGCCAGCCAAACAGTAATTAAGGAAGAACCATATCAGGGTCCTCTTCTTCGGGTAGCTATCCTGGGCCTCGGAAGCTATGGGTCAAGGGTGGCAGAAGCAATGCAAACTTGTAAAAGAGCAAAACTGGTTGGTGTGATCAGCGGAACCCCGTCTAAAATAAAAGACTGGCAGGCGAAATATAATATCTCCGAAAAAAATTGTTATAACTATGAAAACTTCGATCGTATCAAGGACAATCCTGATATCGATGCAGTTTATGTGATCACTCCGAACGGATTGCATAAAGAGCAGGTTATCCGGGTGGCAAAAGCCGGGAAACATGCGATCTGCGAAAAGCCTATGGCAATTAATGCCAAAGAAGGTCAGGAAATGGTTGACGCATGCAAGAAAGCAAATGTGAAGTTACTGGTAGGGTATCGCATGCATTTCGAACCAAAAACGCTGGAAATTATCCGGATGCGGACTTCAGGTGAATTCGGCAAGGCTCTTTTTTTCCAGGGTCTCTGCGGATTCAAGATCGGCGATCCAAAACAATGGAGACTTAATAAGCAGCTCGCAGGGGGAGGTTCACTGATGGATATCGGGATATATGCGATTAATGGCGCCCGTTATATGATAGGAGAAGAACCTGAATGGGTAACAGCACAGGAGACAAAAACTAATAAGGTATTATTTAAGGAAGGCGTGGACGAGACAATCCAGTTTCAATTTGGGTTTCCCAGTGGCGCCGTTGCATCCTGTTTATCAACTTACAACATGAATAACCTGGATCGTTTTTTCCTTAATTGTGAAAAAGGTTTTGCTGAATTGCAGCCGTCTACGGGGTATGGGCCCATCAAGGGTCGTACAAACAAAGGTGAACTTACTCAGCCACATGAAACACATCAAACGGTTCAGATGGAAGAAATGTCGGCGATTATACTGGAAAATAAAAAACCAATAGTACCGGTTGATGGGGAAGAAGCTTTGAAGGATCTTAAGATCATAGATGCCATTTATGCAGCAATAAAAAGTGGCGGGAAGGTTAAGTTGTAGGCAATGGCTGCCCTCCTGCGAAGGAGGGCGGCGAGCGTAGCGAGCGGGCTTTGCCCTCCGAAGCTTTTAGCGTAGGGGGGTGGTTGTTCTTTGGTCTTCGAAGGCTATCAGTATGCGGTTACCAAAAAACAACCACCCCGTGCCTTCGGCACTTCCCCTCCTTCGCAGGAGGGGATTATGCATGGTGCATAAAAATATAACCTACAGAGATTTTGTTAATAGGAAAACATTTGTACTTTAGCACTTACCCCGCACCAATATTGAACGGAAAACCGGATGCAAGCAATTGCGTGCGGATAATATTGCTCCAACATGAGAGTAACCAGAACAGGCAATTTCGTGCTGAATTGCTTTGTATTACTGCTATTGTGTGCTGCTCCTTTTATAGTGACAGCACAGGATTACCGGCTACAGTTAAACGTTACCGATGACGCCCTGAACAATTTAAGTCATGCAAACATCAGTATCAACCAGATCAAAACGGTCGCAGACTCTGCAGGCCGTAAAACTCAGCTGCTCAGTAAGGGCCGCTACACGCTTGTGGTCAGCGCTGTCGGACATTTTTCATCCAATCTGAACATCTCTTTAAATAACGACACAACTATTAATATTATTTTACGGCTTCGTGAAAGTATGTTGGGAAATGTTACAGTAACGGCCAGCAAACGCCTTCACACAGCAAAAATGAGTTCTCAGACCCTCAGTATCGGTCAGTTACGTAAACTACCTGTGATTCTCGGGGAAATCGACCCCATGAAAACAATCACGCTTTTACCCGGAATAAAAAATGGAGGAGAAGCTAGCGCGGGTATATATGTACGTGGGGGCGGTCCTGATCAGAACTTAGTGATGCTGGATGGGATCCCGGTATACAATCCAAACCACCTGCTGGGATTTTTCAGTGTTTTTAACGGAGAAGCCATTAAAGGTGTCGAGGTTATTAAAGGAGGAATACCGGCAGAATATGGCGGAAGGTTAAGCAGCGTTATCGCAGTCGAGTCGCGGGATGGCAATAAAGAC
>Ga0193752_1002657_pt1 | contig 13078 bp, 11 predicted proteins | sample H1c1metaG_FD_144924 | JGI IMG/M metagenome (GOLD analysis project Ga0193752, IMG submission 144924) | Soil microbial communities from a riparian zone of the East river system, Colorado, United States - H1c1 | ecosystem: Environmental > Terrestrial > Soil > Riparian zone | place: USA: East River... | reverse complement strand
CTGCAGCTCGAACGCGCCGAATTCCTCTTCGGTCATGATGTCGCCGCCACCGCCTTTCGGCGTCACGGCCAGTTCGCCGTTCGCCAGGGACCAGCCTTTCGTCGGGAATCCGGCCGCATCGGCGCCGCGCCAGCCGGCGCCGGTCTTGCCGTCCCACAACAACCGCCAGCCCTGCGCCTTCTCGTCGGCGTCGAGATTGTTGGGCAGATTGTTGCGGATGAGGATGCCCATGGGCGGCAGCGGCTTGAGATTCCGAGTCTGCACGCGCAGGTTTTTCCAGGTGGTGGTGCGGCCGGCATCCTCGACCTTGTCGATCGAATGCACCTGCAACCCGAAGAAACCCCTGGGCTTCACGTCGTCGATCACGTCCGCGGCCGGCGCGTTGTTGATCCACACCCGCAGGCGCGGCCCGAGCCCCTCGACGCGGTAGTGGTTCCACTCGCCGAACTTGTACAGCAGCTTGGAAGGCGGATTCATCTCGCCGGTGTAGAACCAGCCGCGCTGCGCTTCCTCGTAGATGCCGCCGCTCCACGCACGCTCGGACGGGTCGATGTCGGTCTGGTACATGCACGCGGCCGTTCTCGAAGTCCGGCGTGCTCAGGGAGCGGAACTGCACGCCCGAGTTCGTCGGGCCCACGTCCTGGCGCACGTCGAATTCGAGGATGAAGTCGGTGTAATCCTTGTTCGTGACGAGGAAGCTGTTAGGCACTCCCGGCCGCGACGAGCCGACGATGGCGCCGTCGACCACTTTGTAATCCGCGCCGCCGCCGAGCACCTTCCAGCCCTTCAGCGTCTTGCCGTCGAAGATCGGCGTGCCAGCCGGCTTTTCAGCGGCCGACACGACTCCCGCGGCGAGCATCGCCAGGATGAAAAATCGCATTCGAACCCCCTCGAATAAAGCGTCAGCCGGCGACGTTGGCTTCGATCTGAATCGCGAGCTTCACGTCCATGCCGAAGCCGAATTGCTTGCCGAAACCGATGCCGAACTGTTCGCGGTCGATGGTAGCCGTAACGTCGGCCCCGCAAAACTCTTTCTTGGTCATCGGATGCGGCTTGCACTTGAAGGTACGAATCGTCAGCGTGACGGGTTTCGTCACGCCGTGGAGCGTCAGCTCGCCCTGTGCTTCGGTGGGCGCGCCATTCTCGAACTTCGTGAGTTTGCCCTTGTAAGTCGCGGCCGGAAATTTCGCGGCATCGAAGAAGTTCGGGCTCTTCAGATCCTCATTGAGCTTGTCGTTGCCGGTATCGACGGATGACGCATCGATGCTGATGTTGACCGTCCCGGTCTGCGCTTCCTTGTCGAGCACGATCGTACCCTTCGTGGAATTGAATTTGCCGCGCCACACGGACATGCCGCCCATGTGGTCGGCCTCGAAGCTCGGGAAGGTGTGGCCGGAATCGACCTGATACGAGACGGGCGCGGCAACAGCCGTGGCAGCGAGCGCGGCAAGGAAAATGGTGGCTGGAATACGCATGATGGCTCCGGCGCAAGTGCGGAAGAATGGGCCGCGACGCTAACACGACACCCCGGTCCGCCACAGGCTTTGCTCCAGCGAATAGGCACTCGCGAAGACTCAAGGTGCTTCACGCCTACGGGCGGCGAAGAACGAATTCAACAACTGCGCCGTTTCTTCCATCAGCACGCCGCCGAATACGTCGACACGGTGGTTCATCGAGGGCAGCGTGAATACGTTCGTCGTGCTGCCGGCCGCCCCGGCCTTGGGATCCCAGGCGCCGAACACCAGCCGCGCGACGCGCGCGTGGACGATCGCCGCGGCGCACATGACGCAAGGTTCGAGCGTCACATAAAGAGTTATGCCGTTGAGCCGATAGGAACCCAGAGCCTTTCCTCCCGCACGCAACACCTCGATCTCGGCGTGGGCGGTGGGGTCGCACGCTGCGATCGGCCGGTTGGCGGCCACCGCCAGGACGGCATCGCCCTGAACGAGTACGGCGCCCACGGGCACTTCGCCCGCGTTTTCGGCGCCGCGAGCCGCCCCGAGCGCGAGGCGCATGAAATCGATGTCAGTGCGTGTCGGCATGGTCGTTTGGGGAAAGCCCCTAGTGCTTTAACCCCTTCAAACTACTACTGTTTGTCACGCTTGTAACCAGGAGAAGGGTGCGATGTTCGCGGCATGCCTGCGGTCCAATTTCTGTGCGCAAAAATGTGTGGCTAACAAGCCGCGCACGGGCCGGTGCGCGTGAATGCCGTGGCACACGAGCCCGAAACGGGCACCCGCTGGGTGCTGTTCGCGCTCGACTCCGGCCGCTACGCCCTGCCTCTGGCCTCGATCGAACGCGTCGTGCGCGCCGCGGAATATACCCCGCTGCCGCAAGCGCCGTCCGCGGTCCTCGGCGCCATCGACGTGGCCGGCAATATCCTGCCGGTGTTCAACCTGCGCAACCGCTTCCAGTTGCCCGAGCGGCCGCTCGCGCTCTCCGACCAATTCATCATCGCGCGCACTCCGCGCCGGCACGTGGTGCTGGCGGTCGATGCGGCGCTCGGGGTGATCGACGAGCCGGCGCAGGGCGCGATCGACAGCGCACGCCTCGCGCCGGGCATGCCCCACATTCGTGGCGTCCTGTCGCTGCCGGATGGGCTGGTGCTGATCCAGGACCTCGAGCGCTTTCTGTCCGCCGACGAAACCCACGTGCTGGATGCCGCAATCCGCGACGAGGAAAGACGCCGTGCGCGCTAAAGCCCCGGCCGCGCCACAGCTCGATCAGCTGAGCGAGCTGATCGCGAGCCGCACGGGCCTGCACTTTCCCGCCGAGCGACGCCCGGACCTGCAGCGCGCCCTGACCGAGGCCGCGCCCGAACTCGGTTTCGAAGATGCCGCCGCCTGCGCCGATGCGCTGCTGAGCACGCCGCCGTCCGCCGCCCAGTTGCGCACGCTCGCGACCCACCTGACGATCGGCGAGACCTATTTTTTCCGCGAGCGGCCGAGCTTCAATGCACTGGCAACGCAGGTTCTGCCGGTGATCATCCACCGCAAACGCAATGCGGAGCGCCGTCTGCGCGTATGGAGCGCGGCCTGCAGCACCGGTGAAGAGGCGTATTCGCTGGCGATATTGCTGCAACAACTGCTGCCCGACTGGCGCGACTGGAAACTGAGCATCCTCGCGACCGACATCAACACCCGTTTCCTGCGCAAGGCGGAACTGGGCGTGTATGGCGACTGGTCGTTCCGCGAGTCGCCGCCGGATTTTCGCGATCGATACTTCACGCTGGTGGGCAATCGAAAATATTGCGTCCGGCCGGAGGTGCGCGAGCTCGTGACGTTCGCCGAGCTCAATCTTGCGCAGGACCGGTTCCCCTCGGTGACCAACGACACCAACGCGATGGACCTGATCCTGTGTCGCAACCTGCTCATCTATTTCACGCCGACGCATGCACGCAGGCTGATAGCGGGTTTGCACGATTCACTGGTCGGCGACGGCTGGCTCATCGTGAGCCCGAGCGAGTGTTCGCAGGCGCTGTTCTCGGGTTTCACCCCGGTGAATTTTCCGGGCAGCATCCTCTATCGCAAGGGCGTGCGAAAAATTCCGGCCTCGACCGAGCTGCCGCCGCACGCACTGAGCGAGCCGGCCGTGGAGCAACTGCTGGCGCCGGCGCCGGCACCGCCGCCCGTCAGCCCGCAGATACCCGCGGCCGAAGCGGCGCCGGATCCCGTCGTCGCCGCACGCGACGCCGCGCAGCGGCTCTACGAACAGGGGCGCTACAGCGACGCCGTCACGCTGCTGCGCGACGCGCTCGCTCAGGGCGACGATGCCCGCCTCGATCCGCGGTTGCTCTCGCTGCTGGCGCACGCCCTCGCCAACCAGGGAGATCTTCCGGCGGCGCTCTCGGCGAGCGAACGCTGGATCGCCGCCGAGAAGCTCGAACCGGCGGCCTACTACCTCAATGCCATGGTGCTGCAGGAACTCGGCGAACGCGGCCGCGCGCGCGCCGCCCTGCAACGCGCGATCTATCTACAGCCAGAATTCACGCTGGCGCACTTCGCGCTCGGCAACTGCGCGCGCGCCGAAGCGCGCCATGCGGAAGCGCAGCGTCATTTCGCGAACGCGGCGCGCCTGCTGCGCGGCCATCCGCCCGATGAAACGCTGCCGCAGTCGGAAGGACTCACGGCCGGACGGTTGCGCGAGATCATCTCTTCGTTGTCGGCCGGAGCGGATTCATGACCGAAGCCGCGGCGGCCGCCCGCATCCTGCACGAGCGCGCCGTCGCCTTGGCGCGTGCGCCCCAGGCCGACTCCTCGCCGGATGGACAGCTCGAGTTGCTCGAGTTCAAACTCGCCAACGAACGTTATGCGCTCGAAACGCGCCACGTCGTCGAAGTGCATCCGCTGCGCGAGCTGACGCCGCTGCCGGGCACTCCGCCCTTCATACGCGGCATCGTCAACCTGCGCGGCCGCATCCTGCCGGTATTCGATCTCAAGAAATTCTTCGGCCTGCCCGAACAGGGCGTGACGGATCTGCACCGCATCATCGTCGTCCGCGGCAACGACCTGGAACTCGGATTGCTGGCGGACGTCGTCGCGGGCGTGCGCAGCGTGGCCCTCGAATCGCTCGCGCCACCGCTGCCGACCCTGTCGGACATCGCCGCCGTATATCTCAGGGGCGTGAGCGATGAACGCCTCGTGGTGCTCGACCTCGACCGCATCCTCGCCGACCCGAAAATCGTCGTGCACGACGAAGTGGATAGTTGAATGAATAACGCCAGTGGAGTTCGATCATGAAGTGGAATGTGGGAACCAAGATCGGTGCGGGGTTTGGAATCGCGCTCGCGATCTTCGTCATCGTGGGCAGCGTGTCCTACCGCAACGTCGAGAAGCAGACGGAAGACGCCGCCTGGGTCGCGCACACGCACGAAGTGATCGCCACGCTCACGCGGTTGATGTCGGCGCTCCAGGACGCCGAAACCGGGCAGCGCGGTTACGTGATCACGGGCGACGAGAGTTATCTCGCGCCCTACAACAACGGCATCGCCAGCCTCGAGACCCATCGCAAACAGCTCGTCGATCTCGTCAGCGACAATCCGCGCCAGGAAGCGCGCGCCGAATCGCTCACGGGCCTGATCGGCGTAAAACTGGGCGAATTGGCCAAGCCCATCGAGCTGCGCCGCACGCAGGATTTCGCCGCCGCGCAGGCCCTCATCGTGGCGGGGCACGGCAAGCGCGCCATGGACGACATCCGCGCGCTCGTCCAGACCATGTCCGACGCCGAAGAGGCCCTGCTCGCGTCGCGCGCCTCCGCCTCGGAGGCTGCGACGAAGGCCGCCAGTCTCACCATCGTGTGGGGCACCGCGCTGGCGATCCTGATCGCGGGTCTGGTGGGTTTTCTCATCACGCGCAACGTCGCCGGCCCGCTGCGCGGCCTCACGGCCGCCGCCGAGCGCATCACCATCGGAGATCTCGGGGCGACGATCGACCTGGGAGAACGCAGCGACGAGGTCGGAATCCTCGGCCGCGCCTTCGGCCGCATGACCGGTTCGCTGCGCGGCATGGCGGCCGTCGCGGATCAGATCGCCGCGGGCGATCTGCGCGGGTCGCTGCAGCCGCAGTCGTCCGCCGACGTGCTGGGCCACGCGCTGCTGAAGATGATCACCAACCTGCGCCGCCAGATCGGCGGGATGGTGGAAGGCGCGGCCGTACTCGGCTCGGCGGCCAGCGAAATCGTCGCCTCGACCGCGCAGCTCGCCTCGGGCGCGAGCGAATCCGCCGCGGCCGTGAGCGAGACGACGACCACCGTCGAGGAAATCCGCCAGACCTCGCAGATGGCCAGCCAGAAGGCGCGCACCGTGTCCGACAACGCGCAGAAGGCCGTGCAGATCTCGCAGAGCGGCCGCAAATCCACCGAGGATGCGGTTGCGGGCATGGGTCGGATCCGCACGCAGATGGAGGCCATCGGCGAAAGCATGATGCGCCTGTCCGAACAGACGCAGGCCATCGGGCAGATCATCGCCAGCGTCGAGGATCTCGCGGCGCAGTCGAACCTGCTCGCCGTGAACGCGGCGATCGAAGCTGCGAAGGCCGGCGAACAGGGCAAGGGATTCGGCGTGGTCGCCCAGGAGGTCAAGAGCCTGGCCGAGCAGTCGCGCACGGCCACCGATCGCGTGCGCGCGATCCTCAGCGACATCCAGAAGGCGACGACGGCGGCCGTCATGGCCACCGAGCAGGGTAACAAGGCGGTCGAGGCCGGCAGCCGCCAGACCGAAGTCGCCGGTGAATCCATCCAGGCGTTGGCGGGCACGGTCTCCGAAGCCGCGCAGGCCGCGACCCAGATCGCCGCCTCGAGCCAGCAGCAGCTCGTGGGAATGGACCAGGTCGCCGGCGCGATGGAGAACATCAAGCAGGCCAGCACGCAGAACGTGGCCAGTGCGCGGCAGCTCGAGACCGCGGCGCGAAACCTCAGCGATCTTGGCCAGCGACTCAAGGCGCTTGTCGAAAACTACACCGTGAGCTGACGATGCGCCCGGCGGATGAGGAATTCCTGCGCCAGCTGCGTGCGACCTTCAAGGTCGAGGCGGCGGAGCACCTGCAGGCGATCGCCGCGGGATTGATGGATCTCGAGAAGGCGACGGATTCCGCGCTGCAGAAACCGTTGATCGAAATCGTGTTTCGCGCCGCGCACAGCCTCAAAGGCGCGGCCCGCGCCGTCGACTTCAACGAGATCGAATCCGTCTGCCAGACACTGGAGAATCTGTTCGCCGCGTGGAAACGTCAGGAAAGCTCCCCGACCGCCTCCTCGCTCGACACCGCGCACCGGGCGCTCGATCGCATGACGCTCGCGATCTCGGGCGCGCCCGCGGCCACGGTTCCGGCGACGCCCGCGCCAGCGTCTGCGGCACCTGCGCCGGTCGCGGCGGCGGCCACCAGCGCCCACCACGCCGAAGACACGGTGCGCGTTTCGACGAAGACGCTCGATGAGCGGTTGCTCGAATCCGAAGAGTTGTTGGCCGCCAAACTGGCCGCGAGCCAGCGCGCCACCGATCTCGGTGGATTCGCGGACGTCTTCGAACAATGGCGCAAGGAATGGTCGCGCGTGCAGCCGCAGGCGCGCGCCTTGCGATCGGCCGAAGGCGGCGCGGTCGCCGAATTCCTCGAATGGAACCATGACTGGTTGCGCGCGCTCGAAGGCCGACTCGCCAACCTGCGCCGCAACGCGGAGCAGGACCGGCTGACGGTCGACAAGCTGGTCGACGATCTGCTCGCCAACTCGAAGAAGCTCCTGATGTTGCCGCTGTCTACTTTCGGCAGCCTGTTGCCGAAACTGGTGCGCGACCTCACGCGCGAGCTCGGCAAGGAAGCGGAGCTCACGATCCGCGGCGACGACGTGCCGATGGACAAACGGATTCTCGAGGAGATGAAGGATCCGCTCGTGCACCTGTTGCGCAACTGCATCGATCACGGCATCGAAGCGCCCGACGTCCGCCGCTCGCGGCGCAAGGCCGCGCGGGCGACGATCACGCTGTCGGTCACGCAGGTGAACGGTAACCAGGTTGAAATCGCGGTCGGCGACGATGGCGCGGGCATCGACGTCGGCGAGGTCAAGGCGCAGGCGGTGAAGCGCGGGCTGCTGAGCACCGAGGCCGCGGACAAACTCGACGATGCGGGGGCGCTGATGCTGGTGTTCGAGACCGACCTGTCCACCAGCCCCATGATCACGCAACTTTCCGGCCGCGGGCTCGGCCTGGCCATCGTCCGCGAAAAGACGGAGAAGTTAGGCGGCCGAGTCGCGATCGAGAGCCGGATACACGTCGGCACGACGATCCGGATGACGCTGCCTTTGACCCTGGCGACATTCCGCGGCGTGCTGGTGGAATCCGCGCGCCGCACCTTCATCGTGCCGACCGCGCAGGTGGAGCGGGTGACGCGCTTCAAGCCCGAAGACGTCCAGACGGTCGAGGGCCGCGACACGCTGTCGATCAACGGCCGCGCGCTGGCGCTGACCCGGCTTGCGCAGGTGTTGCAGCTGCCGCCGGTCGCGCAGGCCCAGGGTCCGGCCGCCACCGCGGCCCTGATACTCGGCGCCGGCAACGACCGGATCGCGTTCGCGGTGGATGCGGTACTCGACGAACGCGAAGTCCTGGTGAAGCGATTCGCGCGGCCACTTTCGCGCGTACGCAATATCGCCGGCGCCACCGTGCTCGGCAGCGGCGAAGTCGCGCCGATTCTCAATGTGGCGGACCTGCTCAAGTCCGCGCGCAAGACCGGACCGGCGCTGCGCGTCGTGGCCGGACCTGTGGCCGCGCCGGCGGCCGCCGCGGCCAAACGCATCCTGATCGCGGAGGATTCGATCACTTCGCGCATGTTGCTCAAGGGCATCCTCGAATCCGCCGGATACGAGGTGAAAACCGCGGTGGACGGACTCGAAGCGTTCACCCTGCTGCGCTCGGAACGCTTCGATGCGCTGGTGTCCGACGTCGAAATGCCGCGCCTCAATGGTTTCGACCTGACCGCGCGCGTACGCGCCGACACGCAGCTCGCCGAACTACCCGTCATGCTGGTCACCGCGCTGGCTTCGCGCGAGGATCGCGAGCGCGGCATCGAAGTCGGCGCCAATGCCTACCTCGTCAAGAGCAATCTCGACCAGAGCAACCTGCTCGAAGCGTTGCGGCGCCTGGTATGAATCAGCCCATGAAACCTGTTTCCGTACTCGTCGTCGACGACTCGCCCAGCATGCGCATGCTGCTGTCGCACGTGCTGGCGCTCGATCCGAGAATCGTGGTAATCGGCACGGTCAACGACGGCCAGGCGGCCATCGACTATCTACAAGGCGGCGGCGCGCGTCCCGACGTGGTGCTGATGGACATCCACATGCCGCGCCTCGACGGCTTCGAAGCCACGCGCCGCATCATGGAGACCAGTCCGCTGCCCATCGTCATCTGCACGGCCACCGCCGATCCGAAGGAGATGGCGGTGGCGTTCCGCTCGATGGAGGCCGGCGCCGTCGCCTGCGTCGAGAAGCCGCTCGGGCTCGATCACCCGCAGTTCGCTGCCTGCGTCGAAAACCTGCAGCAGACCATTCGCCTGATGTCCGAGATCAAGGTGGTGCGGCGCTGGAACCGGCCGCGGCCCGCGGCCGCGAACGCACCGATCGCGGTGCCCTCGCCGGGCATCAGGCAATCGCTGCCGCGCATCGTCGGCATGGGCGCGTCCACGGGCGGTCCGCCGGTGCTGCAGAACATTCTCTCTGCGCTGCCACGCGACTTTCCCGCGCCCATCCTCATCGTCCAGCACATCGCGCGCGGTTTCCTGCCGGGCATGGTCGAGTGGCTCAACCAGACGACTGGCCAGCACGTCCACATCGCCGCGCACGGGGCCGTGCCGCTGCCGGGACACATTTATATCGCGCCCGACGACTTCCATCTCGGCGTCAGCACCGGCGGGCGCCTGACGCTGGCGCGCGACGAGCCGGAAAACGGCTTGCGTCCGTCGGTGTCCTGGCTGTTTCGTTCGATGGCGGAAAACCTGGGCGGCGGCGCGGTCGGCGTGTTGTTGACCGGCATGGGCAAGGACGGCGCCGCCGAACTCAAGCAGATGCGGGAACGCGGCTCCGTGACCATCGCGCAGGACCGCGAGAGCTCGGTCGTTCACGGCATGCCGGGTGAAGCGATCGCGATCGGCGCGGCCGTGCACGTCCTGCCCGCAGACCGTATCGCGGTGGCATTGATCGCGGAGCTGGCGCGCAAGGTGCAGCACGCAGGAGGCATCGAAGCATGATCATCAAGGATTCGCCGGACAACGGCGCACGGGTTCTCATCGCCGAGGACAGCGCCACCCAGGCTAAACACCTCGCGCACATCCTCGAGGCGCAGGGCTATCGGGTTACCAGCGCCGCGAATGGCGCCCTCGCGCTCGAAATGGCCAAACGCCAGAAGCCGAGCCTCGTGATCAGCGACGTGATCATGCCGGAGATGAACGGCTACGAGCTGTGCGCGCACATCAAGGACGATCCGCAGCTCGCCGACGTGCCGGTGATTCTCGTGACCACGTTGTCCGATCCGCAGGACGTCATCCGCGGGCTCGCCTGCCGCGCCGACAATTTCGTGCTCAAACCCTACGACGCCGATCACCTGCTGCGGCGCGTGCAGTTCGTGCTGGTCAACAGCCACATGCGCCAGAACGAGCAACCCGGCATGGGGCTCGAGATCGTCTTCAGCGGGCAGAAACACTTCATCACGGCAGACCGGCTGCAGATCCTCAACCTGCTCCTATCTACCTACGAAGCGGCGATCCAGCGCAACCGCGAGCTCAGCACCACGCGCGACACGCTGCACGAGACCAACCAGGAGCTGCAGCATCTCACGCTCGAGCTCGAAGACCGCGTGAAGCTGCGCACGCGCGAGCTCGAGCAGAGCAACGAGGCGCTGCGGCAGGCCCAGCACGCGCTCATCCAGCAGGAGCGTCTGCGCGCGCTCGGGCAGATGGCCAGCGGAATCGCACACGACATCAACAACGCCATCTCGCCGATCGCGCTGTACACCGAGGCCATGCTCGAGCGCGAGCCCAACCTGAGCGAACGGGCGCGCGGTTATCTCACCACCATCCAGCGCGCCATCGACGACGTCGCGCAGACGGTCGGGCGCATGCGCGAGTTCTACCGGCCGCGCGAACAGGAGCTGCAACTGGCCGACGTGGAGCTCAATCCACTCATCCAGCAGGTGGTCGATCTCACGCGCGCGCGCTGGAACGACCTCGCGCAGCAGCGCGGCGTGATGATCGAATTGAAGAGCACGCTGGCGCCGGACCTGCTGACCATCCGCGGCGCGGAGAACGAAATCCGCGACGCGCTCACCAATCTCATCTTCAACGCGGTGGATGCGCTGCCACAGGGCGGCACCATCGAGATCCGTACACGCACCGACCGTGTCCGCGGCCCGCACGGCGACGAGCAGTTCGTGCACCTCGAGGTCGCCGATTCGGGCGTTGGCATGGACGAGGAAACCCGGCGCCGCTGCCTGGAACCTTTCTTCACCACCAAGGGCGATCGCGGCACGGGCCTTGGCCTCGCGATGGTCTACGGCATGGCCAAACGCCACAGCGCCGGACTCGACATCGACAGCAACCTGGGCAAGGGCACCACCATTCGCCTCACCTTCCGGCCCGGCGCCGCGCAGACCGCCACCACCAGCCGCCAGGTTCAACCGATGTTTGCCGCGCGCAGCCTGCGCGTGCTGCTGATCGACGACGACCCGGCGTTGATCGAGTCGCTGCGCAGCGCGCTGCAGGACGAGGGGCACAAGGTCTCGGCGGCAGGCGGTGGCCAGGCGGGCATCGATGCGTTCCGGGATGCGCAAAAGAGCGGCAAGCTGTTCGACATCGTCATCACCGATCTCGGGATGCCGTATGTCGACGGCCGGCAGGTCGTCGCGAGCATCCGCTCGATGTCGCCCGGCACCCCCATCATCCTGCTCACCGGCTGGGGACAACACGTCGCGAACGAGAGCGAGAAGCCGCCGCAGGTCGACCGGTTGTTAGGCAAGCCGCCGCGCATCCGCGAGTTGCGGGCCGCCCTGTCGGAGCTCACCGGGCGGCGCGCGACCGACCGGCTGGGTTGAGCCGGGCGTCAAAAAGGCAGCGCGAGGCTGATCACCCCTGCCACGATCAACACCGCGCCCAAAATGCGCCACGGACCGGACGACTCGCGCAGCAGGCGCGAGCCGAACCAGGCGCCCACCAGGGTAGATAGCTCGCGCGCCGGCGCCACGTGGCTGATCGGCGCGAGGCGCATGGCGAACAACACCAGGATGTAGCCGAGCGGGCCGAGCACGCTCACGATGATCACCGGCCTGCGGTACACGCGGGCCTCGCGCGCCACCGCCACCCGGTCGTGCCATGCGCGCGGCGCCAGCACCAGCATCCGGAACAGGTTGCCGGTGAAGTCGATGACGAACGGCGAGATCAGCAGGACTTTCACCGCCCAGCCATCATTGAGCGTGTAGGCCGCGATCAGGAGGCCGGTAGTGAGCCCGTAGAACACTCCCACGGCCGGGGCGCGTTCGTGGTGCCCGACCAGTCCCGCGACCAGCAGGATGCCGGCCACGATGAGCAACATGCCGGCCACCGACTGCACGGTCGGCGCCTCGCCTAACAACACCGCGGCGCCGATGAACGACAGCAGCGGCCCGGTGCCGCGCGCGATCGGGTACACCACCGACAGGTCGGAATGGCGATAACCGGTCTGCAGGGAGATCGAATACAGCAGGTGCAGCACCGAGGTCGCCGCCAAGGTCAGCCAGTGATGCAATTCGAACACCGGCCGTTCGACGTAGATCACCGCGGCCACGATCGGGCCGTAGATCAGCACCGAGCCGGCCGAAAACAGCCAGACGAAATGCCGCGAGTCCGCGGCGTACTTCGCGGAAATGTTCCAGCTTGCGTGTGTGACCGCCGCAAGCAACACGAAGCCCAGTGCGAGCGAGGTCATTCGATCATCGCCGCCAGATGTTTCGGCGCCAGCACCCGGTAACTCTCGCGAATCAACACATCGACCTCATCCCAATCGGTGGTGGCATCGACCACGATACCGGCGATATTCGGAAACCAGACCGGCCGGAAAAACGGCGCGCGGGTGAAACGCGCCGCCTGACATTTTTCCGCGGACAGTCTGAACGTGAGCACACACGCGGGGCCCTCGGTCGCTGCTGCCTTCGCATAGGCCGGCGGCCAGCCGCCTTCGATGGTCAGCACATGTGCGAAATTTTTCCTGCGCACGCACCAGCGCGTCCCTGCCCATGCCCGCTCTTCGACCGCCTCGGGTAGTTCGAGCGCGGTGAGCCGCACCCGCGCCGGCGTGATTTCGGCCATCGACCTGTCGGTGTAACTCATTGATTCGGTCTTTGTCAGGTGCGCGAGTTTACAAAGTGCGCGGCGATCCACCGCTTTCCATACGCAAACAGACAGCCCGGCATCCACGAAACGGCATTGACACCGGTTTCTGGTGGAGTGAACATCAAAATCAATCAAATGCGATCAGAAATAATCGTGGGTGTGCCCGCCGCCCTGGCAAAGGTCAGTCAGGGTTGAAAAAACGCGCGCCGCGCAGCGGCGCACACGCAGCACCTAAGCGTTTG
>Ga0193752_1002656_pt1 | contig 13080 bp, 10 predicted proteins | sample H1c1metaG_FD_144924 | JGI IMG/M metagenome (GOLD analysis project Ga0193752, IMG submission 144924) | Soil microbial communities from a riparian zone of the East river system, Colorado, United States - H1c1 | ecosystem: Environmental > Terrestrial > Soil > Riparian zone | place: USA: East River... | reverse complement strand
CGGCGGATGAAATGATTGGGCAGCGCACCCCCTTTGGCAGATGCGCCGATCACCGCCACGGTTTTGGGTTCGAACAGCGGGGTAAATTCCTGCAGAATGTTATTTTTTCGCATCAGTTTTGCTTCAGAATAAATCGCGCATCCACCGCCACTGCACCGCTTCCGGACACGATCAAGGGATTAATGTCCGCCTCGGAAATGTCATCCGCATGCTGCATCAGCAAACCGTTTTCGCCACCCACTTTGAGCAGCACGTCGACGATTGCGTCTTTAGACACCGGCTTCATGCCGCGAACGCCATCAAGAATCGCCGCACCTTTGAGCTCAGCCAGCATTTCCTGCGCGTCCAGCCGCGTGATCGGACAAATACGAAAAGACACATCCGCCAGCACTTCCACAAAAATGCCGCCTAGCCCCACCATCACCAGCGGCCCGAACTGCGCATCGCGCAGCCCGCCGACCACGAGCTCCTGCCCTGCGGGCGCCATTTCCTCGATCAGGTAACCATCAATGCGCGCATCCTTGATTCTGGGCGACGACGCCATAACGTTGATGGCTTCTTTGACCTCCGCAGCCGATTTCAACCCAACCTTCACGCCACCTGCATCACTCTTGTGCAGAATATCGGGCGACATGATCTTCACCACGACAGGCGGCTTGAGTTTTGCAAACGTTGCGTCAACCTCGCTGGCGTTTTTTACCGTCAACGACTGCGGCACTGCAACACCGTATTCAGCGAGCAAAGACTTGCCCACCTGCTCATCAAGTGCTGTGCGTTGTTGCGCGCGCGCAATCAATTCCTGTGCATTCATTCGGCTTCCATTAATTCATATTCCGCGATACAAACGCGACTAATACTGTCGTTGCCGCGCGGACGGGAACCCATACACCCTATGGATTGCCTCCTTCGCGGGAATGACAAGACGGTTTTTGTGTGCTTCTACAAAACTCGCAGACGCTATTACATCGCGACTTTGGGCTTCGCCTCGCGCAGCGGCGTGCCGCTCTCCGCCAGCTCGCGCAGCAGTTTGGCGGGCTTCCAGCGTTCGCCATAGCGCTGATGCCACTCCTGAATCTGGCGGTACACCTCGCGCGTACCGGTGCCGTCACCCCAGAACATGAGCCCGCCGCGATAGCGTGGAAAGCCAAAGCCATGCAGCCACATCACATCGATGTCACTCGCGCGGTATGCTTTACCTTCCTCCAGTATTTTGCATGCCTCGTTCACCGAGGCGAAGAGCAGCCGCTTCAGGATTTCGTCGTCGGTGAAGGTACGCTGCTCAATGCCGAACTCGCGCGCCACATCTGCGATGACACTTTTCACCACCTCGTCGGGATACGGCGTGCGGTCGCCCTTCTCGTAACGGTACCAGCCCGCGCCGGTCTTTTGACCCTTGCGCCCCATCTCGACCAGGCGGTCGGGCACATAGAGCTTGCGGAAGTTGGGATCAGCCGCGGCGCGGCGCTTGCGCGTGTCGTAGCTGATATCAAGCCCCGACAGATCACTCACCGCAAACGGCCCGATTGGATAGCCAAAATTCACCATCACCTTGTCGATCTGCTCCGGCAGCGCGCCCTCCTCCAGCATCAGCATCATTTCGGTGACGAACGGCGCGCGACTGCGGTTAGCGGCAAAGCCATCGCAGGTGCCGGCGACTGCGCTGATTTTACCGATGTCGCGCCCCACCTTCATCGCCCGGACGATAGTTTCAACCGAGGTCCTGGTGCCCTTCACCACTTCGTACAGCTTCATCACGTTTGCGGGCGCGAAAAAGTGTGCGCCCGCGACATCCTGCGGGCGCCGGGTGACGTCCGCCATGATGTCGGTGTCGATGGCCGACGAATTCGTCAGCAGCAGTGCGCCCGGTTTCATCACCGCGTCCAACTTGGTAAACACATCCTTCTTGATGTCTATACGTTCGAACACCGCTTCAATCACGACATCACAATCGGCGATATCTTCGTAGCGTTCGACGGGGTGAATACGCGCCAGCCGCGCATCCATTTCCGTCTGACTCAGGCTACCGCGCTTGACGCTGGTTGCGTAGTTATCGCGCACCCGCTGCATTCCCTTGTCGAGCACGTCGCGTGAAACCTCCAGCACCTTCACCGGTATCCCGAAATCGGCAAAACTCATTGCAATCCCACCCCCCATCGTGCCGGCGCCGATGACCGCTGCAGATTTGACCTTTGGCGGCTTGAGGTCTGCTGGCGCATTGGGAATTTTCGCCACTTCGCGCTCGGCGAAGAACGCATAGCGCAGCGCTTTCGCCTCGTCGGCATTCTCCAGTTCCTTGAAGAGCCGCTGTTCGGTTTGTATGCCCTCGTCAAACGGCTGTGTCACCGCGGCTTCGACACAGGCGATGCAATGGTACGGCGCCTGCTGATTGCGCGCCTTGCGTGCAATGGATTTGCGCATGGCGTCGAACATGCCGGGATCGGCCCTGGCCTCTGCAATGCGATCAGTGCGGTCACGCACGCGCGGCAATGGACGTTTGTCTGCAATGCTTTTTGCAAACTCGATGGCTTCACGCCGCAAATCCCTGCCCGGCACGATGGCATCGATGATGCCGAGTGTTTTCGCCTCTTCGGCCGGCACGTGACGCCCGCTGACGATCATCTCCATCGCGGCTTTCGGCCCGATCAGGCGCGGCAGTCGCTGCGTGCCGCCGCCACCCGGCAGTATGCCGATCAGCACTTCGGGTAGCCCCACCTTGGCGCTTGCCACTGCAATGCGGTAATGACTCGACAGCGCATGCTCAAGACCGCCACCGAGCGCAAAGCCATGTATGGCAGCCACTATGGGCTTGGCCGAGGTGTCCAGCACATCGTGGCTCACACGCGGCAGCACCGGGCGCGGCTTGCCGAACTGCCGGATATCCGCGCCGGCGATAAAACTGCGCCCGGCGCCGATCAACACCATCGCTTTGACGTTGGGATCGGTGTTTCCCTTGTCGACACCCGCGATAATGCCCTCGCGCACCCCCGGCCCCAGCGCATTTACCGGCGGATAGTCAACGGTGATTACGCCTATGCCATCTTCAACATCGAATCGCACTACTTCGGCTTCGTTCATGGTCAACTCCTTAAATTTACTTCTTTTTCATCACTTCCGGTATTAACCCCGTATGCACATTCCCAGCGCGAAATTGCTCTGATCTCAGAATTGTAATCATCGCGGGAATGTTGTGTTTCAAACCCTGAATCTCAAACGCCTCCAGCCCGCCGATGAGTTTGTCGATTGCGGCTTCGCGCGTTGTCGAATGCACAATCACTTTGGCAATCATCGGATCGTAATGCGGCGTCACGTCGCGGCCTTCGGCGAAACCGGTTTCTACGCGCACAGATCCATCCTGCGGTGGACGAAACACATTGAGCTTGCCGGGCGACGGAAAAAAATTCTTCGGGTCTTCAGCATACACGCGCGCCTGCATAGCATGTCCTTTGATTTCGATCTTGTGCGGCAGGATATCACTCAAGCGCTCGCCTGCGGCGGAACGAATTTGCGATTTCACCAGGTCCACACCGGTAACTTCCTCGGTTACCCCGTGTTCCACCTGAAGCCGCGTGTTCATTTCGAGAAAGTTGAACGAGCCATCGGCACCCATCAGCATTTCCACGGTGCCGATATTGTCATAGCCGATCTTGCGCATGATGTTGGTAATTTGCTCTGCAACAGTAATCACCTTGTCGCGCGGAATCAGCGGCCCTGGTGCCTCCTCAATTACCTTTTGATTGCGACGCTGGGTCGAGCAATCACGCTCGAACAAATGCGCCACATTGCCGTGTAGATCGCCCAGCATCTGAAATTCCACGTGGCGCGGCCGCTCGAACAGGCGCTCCAGATACACCTCGGCATTGCCGAAACCGCGGCTCGCCATTGAGCGCGAACGCTCCACGGTTTCGAGCAACTGCGCTTCGTCTTTCGCCGGCAGCATGCCGATGCCGCCCCCGCCGCCTGCGGGTTTAACCAGCACCGGATAGCCTATCTCGCGTGCCGCTTTGAGTATGGCTTCGTTATCCATCGGCAGCACCGGCGACCCTTTCGACATGGGCATGCCGTACTGCGCCGCCAATTCGCGCGCCCTGGTTTTGTGCCCCATCGCGTCGATCCATTTCGGCGATGGCCCGATAAATCGGGCACCAGCGTCCACCACACGCTGCGCAAAACCCGCATTCTCCGATAAAAAGCCATAGCCCGGATGCAGGCCATCGGCATGCGACTTACGCAGAATCTCGATGATCAAATCCTGATTGAGATAACTCTCGCGTGCCGGCGCGGGACCGATGGCGTAGGTTTCATTCGCCATCGCCAGATAGGGTGCGCCCGCATCCGCTTCGGAATACAACGCCACGGATTGAATACCCATTTCGTTCAATGCACGCAGCACGCGCGAAGCGACCGCGCCACGGTTGGCGACAATGACTTTGTTGAACACGTTAGTAACTCGTCGGCCAATTCCGCATCAAATGTTGCCCCACGCCCTTGCTCATGCGCAGCTTGTAAACATCAAGCATACGGATCAGATAATCGCGCGTGTCCTGCGGTTTGATCACGGCCTGCGCCGCGTACACGGCTGCCAGGCCCCAAACATCCGCACCCTGCCGTATGTCCGCCAATGCCGCTTCGAAACCCGGCTCGCCGACGCCGACGCCATGCACGATCTTGGTGGCAAAGTCAGGACTCATGAAACTGATTTCCGCGCTCGGCCATGCCGACACATCATCGGAATGACGGCCGCCGCCCATGCAAACGTATGCGCGGCCATAGCTCTTGCGAATGATCACCGACAAGTGCGGCACGGTGAGCAGCGTCATCGCGTTCATGAAATTCATGATGCGTCCCGGCGCTCCGGCTTTTTCAGCTTCGGTGCCGATCTGGAAGCCCGGTGTATCAACGAGCAGAACAATCGGCACGTTGAACGAATCGCACATCACCAGAAAATCGACAATCTTGCGACAGGCATCTGCATCGAGTGCGCCGCCGCGATGCAACGGGTTGTTGGCGACGATACCGACGCTCTTGCCGCCCAGGCGCGCCAGGGTAGTCACCGCGCTCTTGCCGAAGCGCGGTTTGATTTCAAACATCGTGTCCTTGTCCACGATGCACTTGATCACGCGCTTCATGTCATAAACCTGCGTGCGGCTCTCCGGCAGTATGTCGAACACCTTGCCCATTTCAGCACCCGAACCCGCCGGGATGGGCGCATCCGGCGGCGCTTCTTTGTGATGGCTCGGCAGGTAGGAGAGGAATTTTTTTATCGCGTCGAAAACCTCCTGCTCCGTATCAACCACCTGATCGACCAGACCAGTAATTTCGGCGTGCATGCGCCAACCACCGAGTTCTTCGGGATCGACTTTCTCGCCCAACGCCATCGACACCAGCCTCGGGCTGGATACGGCAACGGTTGCGCCCTTCTGCATTACCGCGAAATCGCTCAAACACATCATCCAGGTTGAAGAGCCGAACGATGGGCCGAACGCCGCAGCGGCCATCGGCGTCTCGCGCGTGCGCCGGAACTGCGTGTTGTCGTTGCCGAGCAGTTGGCCCATGCCGCGCGAGCCCATGGCGTCAGGCAAGCGCGCGCCGGTGGATTCGCCCAGCAGCACCAGCGGCATGCCGCGTTCGGTGGCCGTGCGCTTCATGTGACCGACTTTTTTGCCATTGGTGGCCGAGGTAGACGCGCCCTTAACGGTGAAATCGTTCACCACCAGACACACATCGCGGCCGTCTATTTTGGCGTAGCCGGCGAGTTTGCCGTCAGTCTGCGTTTCGTCCGCCTGCTCCGGGTACACACCGGAACTGCCAAACAAGCCCGATTCGATAAACGAATCCGCGTCGACCAACTGCGCAATGCGTTCACGCGCGTTCAATATGCCTTTCGCCGTGCGCTTGGCGTATTTGTCCGCGCCTGCGCCCGCCAGCGCCTTGGCGCGGCGCGCTTCGTATTCCGCCAATAATGATTCAAAAGCCATGATGTTCTCCGAGTACCACTTTAAAAATCTTTAACCAAACATAGACGCAGACGAACACCAAAAGAAAGCATCTGTATTCATATATATAAAAAGTGTTTAAAATCAAATACTTACAATATAGGTGGTAAAGCAAGCAAGGCCGCCGTCAGCGCGGGCACGACTCTAGCAAAATCACCTACTACACCAAACCGGGCATCCCGAAAAATCGTCGCATCCGCATCGATGTTGATGGCAACAATCGTTTTCGCGTTACCACAACCGGCGAGGTGATGGCTCGCGCCGGAAATGCCCACTGCGATATACAAAGCCGGCGTCACGGTTTTTCCGGTAAGCCCTATCTGCATCGCGTGCGAACACCAACCGAGATCGCACGGCACGCGGCTCGCGCCCACCGCGCCGCCTAACGCTTCTGCCAACGGTTGAAGAACCTTGAAACCTTCCGGCCCATTCAATCCGCGCCCGCCAGCGACGATGACTTTTGCGTCTTCGAGGCGCAACGCGCCTGCCGCTTCACGGCGAAGCTCGATGCGGCGTATGCGTGTCGCGGGTGCTGGGCCAAGGTCAATGATCTCGCCACGACGCGACACGTCTGCAGGCAGTGCGTCGCAGGTACCGGCCCGCACGGTGGCGACTGCTACGGCTGTGTTGAAGCGCACGGTCTCGCGCACATTGCCGCCATAACAAGGACGCGTGAAGTGCAGCGAACCGTCCTTGTTTTCGATGGTAATGCAGCCGGTGGCACAGCCTGCCTGCAAACGAAACGCCAGACGCGGCACCAATTCCGCGCCGCGTGATGTATGGGCAGCCAGGATCACGGACACGCCGGTTTCTTTCGCCACGCGTGCAGCGCTATCGACCCAAATATCACTGCTGTAATCGGCGTACTCGAGCGCCGTACCCGCATAGATTTTGTCTGCGCCGCGCGAGATCAATTGTTCCACAACAAACGGCGCGGCGCCGAACACCAGCGCAACTATAGGACCCTGAAGCCCCAGACGACGCGCGATCGCCAGATGCTCCAGACTGGCCGCTGCCGGTTTGCCGTTCACCCACTCTATAATGACGAGCACGCTCACAACACTTTTGCCTCACGCAAGCGTTGCGCCAGTTTCGCGCCCTGTTCTTCGGGCGTCACCGCCTCGATCATTTCGCAGCGGCTATTCTTGATCGGTGCGAACAGACGTTCGCGCACTGTGCGCGAACCGGCTGCGCCCACGGTACTGACCTCCAGCCCAAGGTCACGCGTGTTCCACACCACTACGGGCTTACGCGCGGCACGCATGGTCTCACGCAGGCTCGGTGCGCGCGGCGTACCCAGCTCGTTGGAAATCGTGACCACCGCCGGCAACGCCGTCTCCACGATCTCAGTACCGTCATCGAGCACACGCTCCACACGCACAGCGTTTGCGGCAACTGCCACGTCTTTCGCAAAGGCCACGACAGGAATACCCAGCAATTCTGCGATTCCAGCGCCGACAATGCCCGCGTCACCATCCGCCGCCTGCCTGCCAGTAAGCACTAAATCCACGTTACCCAGTTTTTTCACCACAGCGCTCAATGTGAGCGCTGTGGCGTAGCTGTCGCCGTCGTCCAACGCCCGGTCGTCGAGCAGCACGCCGTCATCCGCGCCCATCGCAAGGCCATGCTTCAGCGCGTTGCGCGAGAGCTCATTGCCCAGCGTCACCACGGTAATACGCGCACCCGCATGCTGTTCGCGTATGCGCAGCGCGGCCTCGATCGCCTGCTCATCGAAGGGGCTGACCACATGCTTCAATCCCGATGCCGGAACGACCTTATTTGCCTGTTCGTCGATGCGAAACATGCTGAAGGCAGCTTCGGGATCCGGAATGTACTTGATGCAGACAACGATATGCATGCTCAGACGACAACCACATCCGTCGGCACAATCCCGTCAAAATGTTTGCGTTGGTAATTCCACGGAATCTGCGGCTGCACACGCCCCGTTTCATCGGTGGCGCGCGCCAGGATTTGATACGAGCCTGGCATATCCACTTCCCACAACAGCGACCAACGCACCCACAACCAGCGTTCGACCGGTTCTTCGAGATGCGCGTCCTGCCAGATCTTGCCGCCATCGACGCTGACTTCGACGCGCTTGATCATGCCCATGCCGCTCCATGCGCGGCCCTGTATTTTGTGCGGCCCGCGCTGCAACGGCGAATCCTCATCCAGCGGATTCAGAATAATGCAACGCACGCCCATGGACGTGATCATTTCCTTATTCGGGTCGTCCGGCGCGTTGCCGTAGGTGAAGTAATGATGTTGGTAGTAACACTGCGGCAGGTGATCGAGCACTTCGATCTGCTCCAGCCACTTCACCCACCAGTTGCCCGACCAGCCCGGCGTCACCATGCGCACCGGCGCGCCATGAATATGCGTTAACCATTCGCCGTTCATCGACCACGCCAGCAGCGTGTCCGGATGCATGGCTTTCGCCATCGGCATGCCTTTTTCGTAATTGATCACGCCGGGATCGACCAGTTTGAAATCCGCGCGGCCCACCGAGCGGTACTGCACCGCCAGATCAGGCTGGCCGCGATCAAAGCCCTGAAACCTTACCGACACCGCGTTGTTTTTGATGCCCACTTTTTTTAGTACTTCCGCCAGCGGCACACCGGTGAATTCGCCGGCGCTCATCGCGCAGGTGGTGGTCGATTCGTTGCTGATTTCAACGGACGAAGGCACGGCGTTGGTTTCGCGCATCGCGGCGCGCGCCTGCATGTCCTGCTGGTTAATGCGCGACGGTTTTTTGCCGCCTTTTTGCAGGTAATCAAAAAAGCCCGCATCGTTGCCCGCGCATTCGGTAACGGCACGCACGGTACGTCCTGGAAATTTTTGCAAATCTTTTAGCGAGATTTCGATGGGGCGTTCAACCAAGCCACCGATCGACAAAATCCAATCATCGGGATGTATCGGCTCCGGCACTTCAAGTTGATTCACCACGTAATAAGCGTCGGTGGGCGTGAGCAAACCTTCGAGTTCAGTGATCGGCGCGCGGCCGTTGATGACGCGCCCCTGCGCATCCTTGCCGGGGTTGAGGACTGCGCGCTTGCGGTCCGGCCAACCCATTACCCAATCACCTTCGATCTCACCACGCGGCATCAGTGACTCCAAAATATTGTTTAAAAAGAAATACTTACGATTACATCAAGGACGCACACCACCTTTGCGTTTAGGCCCCAACTGCGAGCGTAAACGGCCTTGCAGCGCGTCGATAAACTGGCACAGATACGGACGTGTTTCGCACGGATCGATCAAGTCTTCAATCGCAAAAGCTTCCGCCGTGCGAAATGGCGAAGCCAGTTGCCGCAACTCGGCTTCGATTTCTTTTTCGCGTTGCACAGGATCCGGCGCGGACTCAATTTCACGTTTATACGCCGCCTTCACGCCGCCTTCCAGCGGCAGCGAGCCCCATTCGGCGGACGGCCACGCAATCTTGAAATTGAGTCCGCGCCGGTCTATGGTGCTGCCGCCGGCAAAACCATAACACTTGCGCACAATCACCGTGAACACCGGTACGCTCACCTGCAAGCCGACGAAACGTGCGCGCAGGCCTTCGCGCAAAATCGCATTCGATTCGGATTCGACACCGACCATCAGACCCGGGATATCGGCAAAAAATATCAGCGGGATGTTGAACTGATCGCACAACTCCACAAAATGCGCCTGCTTACGCGCAGCCTTCACATCCATGATGCCGCCGTAAGTGGGATTGTTGCCGATCACGCCAACCACCTTGCCGTTCATGCGCGCGAGAACCGTGATCACCGCGCGGCCGAAGCTGGCTTGAATCTCGAACATCGACTCGCGATCGACAATCAGGCCGATCAGTTTGCGCATGTCATAGGGCTGGCGCGTCGAACGCGGAATAATGCTCGCCAGCGCATCTTCGCAACGATCTACCGGATCCGCGGTGTTCACGGCCGGCGGTACCTCCCATACATTCTGCGGCAGGTACGACAGAAACTTTTTGATCTGCGCCAGACAATCGGTTTCGTTTAATGCGACGTTGTCGATGGTGCCTGCAGTATCGGCGGCGATTTTCGCGCCGCCCAACGCCTCTTTGGTGATTTTTCCACCGAACGCACGCTCAACCACCGGAGGCCCTGCCGCGAATATCTGACTGGTGCCCTGAACCATGATCGACCAGTGCGCGAGGATTGCGCGCGCCGACGGCCCGCCCGCAGTAGTGCCCATCACCGCGCTTACCACCGGCACGATCTCCATCAGATCGACCGAGCGCTCGAAACCATCCTGTCCGTGGCCCGGTACCACCGAATAGCCTTTGCGCCGCGTGGTGTTCACCGTGCCGCCGGTGCCGTCGCACAAATTGATCAGCGGTATGCGGTATTCGTAAGCAAGGTCTTCGATGAAGCCGCCCTGCCCACCCTTGCGCCGGTCGCTGCCGAAACTGGTGCCGGCGCGGATGGTGTAATCCTCGCCGCCGATCGCTACCGGACGGCCGTTGAGATTGCCGATGCCCATCACGTACGGCGCAGGTTCGAATGCTTTGAGTTTACCATCGGCGTCGTAACTCGCGCGGCCGGCAAGTTTACCGACTTCGCGAAATGATCCGTCATCGAACAAACCGGCAATGCGTTCGCGCACCGTCAACTTGCCCGCAGCATGATGTTTGGCCACCGCGTCTGCGCCGCCGCAACCTTCGGACAATGCACGGCGCCGATGGATGTCGTCGATTTCAGGCTGCCAGGTCATGGGAATGCGAAACGTTAGGAACACTAAAAGGAAGAACCATCAGACTACCGGCGCCCCTCTGTGCTGTCAAGTAGATTGTTGACAATCCTACAAAACAGCCGTATCGTGAACCGCACTTAACCCCGGCCTTGCGTAACTGAAACATGCCTGCTGATCGGAAACATCCCTTGCAAATGGCTCCGCTCGCCGACCCCGCGCCGCTCACCTTGTCGCTGGTGGAGCAGATCGCCACGCGCCTGTCCGAGCGCATCGTCGACGGCGTTTATGCGCCGGGGCAGCGCATTATGGAACAAGCCATCGCAGACGAATTTCAGGTCAGCCGCGGTCCCGTGCGCGAATCGTTGCGTCTGCTGGAAAAAGACGGACTGCTCACCATACTCGCACGGCGCGGCGCGCTGGTCACCAAACTTTCCATCGACGAAGTACGCGAAATTTTCGACATCCGCGCCATGTTGAACGGCCTGCGCGACCGCGCGATCGCGGAAGACCCCGGCCGCGCGCGCCATCTGCCGCTGCTCGAAAAAGCAGTCGCGGAGTTGACGCGTCTCGCGCGCCTTACGAACGATAGTGCGCAAAGTGATGCTTACGTCGAAGCCGTGGCACGACTCAATCGCATGCTCGGACAAATGCTGCGCAACCGTCGGCTGAAAGCAATACTGGATTCGCTAGCCCTGCAAACGTTGCGCTACTCGCAACTGGGTTTGTCGACGCCGCAGCGCCGTAAACAATCGGTGCAGCACTGGCAAAAACTGCTCAAGGCAATTCGCGAAGGCAACGGTGTTGAAGCTGAACGCATTGCGCGTCAGCGTGTCATCGACTCACGCGACGCGGCTATCGCGAGATTGCAGGAAGCGGAAAACAAACAAAATCAGCGGAGGAAAAAAGCAGCCTGAGCGGGAAAATTTGCGGGGCAACCGCAGGCTTGGGGTAATTTTCGCACGGTTGACCGTCTGGCGGATAGGGAGATACATTGCCAGTGTGTGAACAAGGGTGTTTAAATTTCTCATACCCTATACCCGACCCGACGGTCAGAAGTCTGATGCAAGAAGGGACGCGAATACGATGGCAACAAGATCGCCTTCAGCAGCGGAAAACCAGGATATCGCCACACCACAGGGAGCAGGCGGACTGCTCCCTGCACTACTCCAAGGCCAGCGACTGCCGGCCTTATTGGCGCGTGTAGGCGCTTGGCTGGCTTCGATTTGGGGACGGCCTTTCAAGATCGGCCCTTGGGTAATCGCGGCGCGGCATGCCGATGTCAGCGAGATGCTTGCGCGCGATCTGGATTTTCTGATCGCGCCGATCAACGCGGCGCGGATCGAGGCGGTAAATGGACCCTTCGTTCTCGGCATGGATCGAGGTGCGAGATTGGCCGTTGAGCATGGCGCGCTCTATGCAGCATTACGTGCGGTCGACAAAACAAAAATCCGCGCCGAGGTTGTGCGCGTGGCCGCTGAGGCGATAGCGCGTGCCGGGGCCGGGTCGCTTGACGTCGTCGGCGATTATGCGCGGCCGATTGCCGCGCGCACCGCTACCGCGCTGTTCGGAATTAGCGGCTCCGACGAACACCTTTTCATGGATGTGGCCCGCGCGATCTTCGCGCACACCTTTCTTAACATCGGCGGCGACAAGGCGATTGAAGCCCGCGCGCTCAAAGCAGCGGCGCTGATGCGCGCCTGGTTCGAGGACGAAATTGCGAGGCGGCGTGCGAGTGGTGAACTCGGACACGACATGATGGGTGCATTGATGAGCCAGCGCGCGCTCGACGATGACGGCGTCAGGAGAACGTTGGGTGGCATGCTCGTCGGTAGCATCGACACCACGGCCAGTGCGGTTGCGAAAATCGTCAAAACGCTGGGTCGTGACAGCGACCTGCGCGCGCGCATGATACTCGATCTGGACAATCCAGCGCGGATGGAAGGCTGGTGCGCAGAAGCACTGCGACGCTGGCCTCACAATCCAGCCATGCTGCGCAGCGCTGCCGCCGCTACCCAGCTCGGCACAACGCCGGTCAAGGCGGGTGCAACCGTTGTCGCCTGGACGCAGGCGGCGATGCTCGATCCCAGCGCCTTTCCCGAACCAGCCCTACTCACGCCCGAGCGGCCGCGCTCCGCTTATCTGCATTTCGGCGGCGCACTCCATCACTGCGCCGGTCGCTCGATCAATGAATTCCAAATCCCGATTCTGGTCGGTGGCTTGCTCGCGCGCGGCATCGATCGTGTCGGCAGGGTACAGTGGGCGGGGCCGTTCCCTGATCGCCTCGATGTCGACTTCACAGGGCAGCCGCAGTGAACCACGCTCTGGTTACCATCATCGCGCCCATCGACGCGCAAGCGCTCGTCGCGCTACCGGCAGAATCGGGATTTGG